>JACCDO010905531.1_pt1 | contig 29260 bp, 27 predicted proteins | sample 7446101 | NCBI WGS metagenome assembly JACCDO01 (sample SAMN15323440, study PRJNA562643) | freshwater metagenome | isolation source: river surface water | place: USA:Blue River Watershed | collected 2017-08-16
TGTTGCCGCGGTCAACGGTGTTGCAACCTTTACCAATCTTGTGATAACTGGAACTACTGGTAGTTATACCCTGACATTCACGCCAACATCGTTAACGGCTGCCACCTCCAGTAGTTTTGCGCTGACTGCAGGTGCGGCTTCGAAAGCGATGATTACAACTGATCCTGCTGGCGCCGTTAATGGCTCAGCCTTCACAACTCAACCCGTTGTGAGAATCACGGACGCTTCGGGCAACACAGTTACTTCATCGACGGTTAATGTTGTTGCATCGATCGCTTCAGGCACAGGAACTTTGAGTGGAACAACAACTGTTTCAGCGGTAAACGGAGTGGCAACCTTTACCAACCTTGTCCTTTCAGGAACCGCCGGCAACTTCACTCTTGCCTTCACTCCAACATCACTCACAGCTGCTACCTCTAGTAGTTTTGCCCTCGGCGTTGGAGTTGCAACACAGGCAGCGATGACCACCCAACCATCTGGTGCGGTCAATGGAGTAGCACTTACAACCCAGCCGGTTGTTCGAATTACTGACTCATCTGGAAATACTGTTACCACCTCCACAGTCAATATAGTCGCGTCAATCGCCTCTGGCACCGGCACGTTGAGTGGAACCACAACAGTTGCAGCGGTAAACGGTATTGCAACCTTTACAGATCTTGTTCTCTCAGGAACCGCCGGCAACTTCACTCTTGCCTTCACTCCAACATCACTCATAGCTGCTACCTCTAGTAGTTTTGCCCTCGGCGTTGGAGCTGCAACACAGGCAGCGATCACCACTCAACCATCAGGTGCTGTCAACGGCGTAGCACTTACAACCCAACCTGTTGTCCGGATAACAGATTCATCTGGAAATACAGTTACAACCTCATCTGTTAACGTTGTTGCATCGATCACATCTGGCACCGGTACTTTGAGTGGAACTACAACTGTTGCCGCGGTCAACGGTGTTGCAACCTTTACCAATCTTGTGATAACTGGAACTACTGGTAGTTATACCCTGACATTCACGCCAACGTCGTTAACGGCTGCCACCTCCAGTAGTTTTGCGCTGACTGCAGGTGCGGCTTCGAAAGCGATGATCACCACAGAGCCATCAGGTGCTGCCGCTGGTGTCGCCTTCACGACCCAACCGGTAATCAGAATTACCGATGCTTCTGGAAACACAGTCACAACCTCCACAGCAAGTGTTGTTGCATCGATTGCCTCTGGCATCGGTACTCTCAGTGGAACTACAACAGTTGCAGCGGTAAACGGAGTGGCAACCTTTACCAACCTTGTTCTTTCAGGAACCACCGGAAACTTTACTCTTACCTTTACTCCAGCGTCGTTAACGGCTGCCACTTCCAGTAGTTTTGCGCTGACTGCAGGTGCGACTTCGAAAGCGATGATCACCACCCAACCATCAGGTGCAGTCAATGGCGCTGCACTTACAACCCAGCCGGTGATCAGAGTCACCGATGCTTCTGAAAACACAGTTACAACCTCTACAGTAAGCGTTGTTGCGTCGATTGCCTCTGGCACCGGAGGAACTTTGAGTGGAACTACAACTGTTGCTGCAGTCAATGGTGTAGCAACCTTTACTGATCTTGTTCTCTCAGGCACCCCCGGAAACTTCACACTTAGATTCACGCCGACATCTTTGACCGCTGCTACTTCAAGCAGTTTTGTACTGAGCGTTGGCGCGGCATCCAAGGTGATGATTACAACTCAACCGGCAGGTGCATTTACTGGCACGGCATTTTCTACCCAACCTGTCGTGAAAATTACAGACGCAGGCGGGAATACCATCACCAGTTCAACTGCCAATGTTGTTGCGTCGATTGCCTCTGGCACGGGAACTTTAAGTGGAACCACAACTATTGCAGCAGTCAATGGTGTTGCAACCTTTACCAACCTGAAAATCACTGGAACCGGAGACCATACCTTGACATTTACTGCAGCAGGCGGACTTACAGCTGCCACTTCCAACACGGTAACTGTTGCTGCATTAGGTTGTGCTCAAGGGGGTCCTTGTGCCGTCGGAGAAACCGGTCCTGGTGGTGGCACAGTCTTCTATTACTCAGCCGCTGGTTTCAATTGCGGTCCAGATTTCACAAGTACTTGTTACTACTTGGAAGTTGCTCCAAAAACTTGGAAAGCTTCAACAGATCCAGCATTTAAGTGGGATCCAAACCCGGGTGATGAAGTTCATGCAAATATTCCTAACAATGCCAATCCTCATCTTATAACCGCTGAAATCGGTCTGGGTTACAAAAACTCCGTTCAATTGTTTAATTACTATGGAAACAATGATGACTACGCAGCCGGTGCGGCACGTAGATACGCAGGCGGAGGTAAGAGCGATTGGTACCTCGGCTCAGCGGTAGAAATGAATGTCTTGTGCGATTGGTCAAAGGGGCAGACCGCCACGCCAACAGTTGATTGTGGAACTGGCCCCATGACTCAAGGCGGTTTCAACATTGGCTCGAGTGAAGCTTACTGGACTTCATCAGAGGCAGTCACAAATGAGTACTTTGATGGAAGGAAGATGACTTTCGGTAACCCAGCTGGCGCAGGTCAAGATCACAAATCATTCCAGAGATTTGTGCGTCCTATCAGGTCGTTCTAATGCCTTGAAAACCTTAAAGACTTTAGAAACCAATGCATGTGAATGGTTCTTTCTAAAACCATGAAAACGAATCGATTCTATGTTCTGATCTCGTAAGGGTTAATGGTTTGCACTGAAATTCTTCAGAATAGGCAATTAGGTGCGATATCCCTGATTCCTCAGTCCATTACGACTCAATTGCGAGGGTGAATGGAAGCTGTTCGAGTACTTCTTCGGTTACTCCGTTTTATACCTGCGGGCTTACAGCGGATGGTAAAATGCTGGCACTTACCCATGCAGTATCACTCCTAAGTACCGAAGGGGGAGCCAATTTTGCAACGGGGATTGATGATCTTGGAAGGATTCAATCAGCTATCAATTAGGTTTATCCCACAAAAGATCTTTCTAGATCTAAATAGAGCAATCAACTACATAAACCCAATGGACCTCATCCATTGGGTTTTTCTTTTACTCCCTACCAATTCTCCTTGATTCGCGCCCAAAAACTTTCCAAGGGACTATCCTTTTGCTTTTCCAACTGGCAACTTTAGAACGGTATCTTTTTGGACAGCAACCCCTGATGGTGCCAATTCGACAAAAACCCAATGGACCTACTTCCACCTCGGCTAGTTATACTACGGGTCTGTTTGTGGTGGAGCCGCAGAAAAAGGGAACGACCTGTTTATACGCTTGGTGAAGGATTAACCCTTGCTACAAACTAGTCAATGGAGGCTACCGACAGGAAGCCTCCTTTGGATTTAAGATTCAAGAGCATCAAGAAGCCCAGGTTAAAAAGCAAATTTTCAACACCGCCTACTAAACCTTCTTTTGAATTCAGGGTATCGGGTAAACCCGCATTTTTTTTGCTTATCCGATTTCCCCCTTTGCCCAGTGGCAAAGAGGGTTATTCATTCTAATCCCTTCCTTCCTTTGGTAGAATTGGTACGGCAGAAGCAATAGATCAGGCTTTTTCATTTATTTTAGCCGAAATTCTTGCCATGAAAGCAGCTGTACACGGGATATTCTTGTTTTTAAGTCTGTTTGTCCTTCCAATGGCTTACGGTGGAGGCAAGTATTTTACCTGGTTTGATGGCCCTTCCAAGGCACGTGTTCGCCTGGATGTGACTACAGGTCAGGTGTTGAAGGAGGTTACGGTGGGCAATTGGCAATCCGGGGAACAGATTCAATTGCCGACAGACCTGGCTTCATTTCTCCCACCTACACTTTCCAATCACTATTTTTTTGGGGAAGATTTTAACAAAATCATTCTTACCGTAGATGGGACAGGACAGGTCTATGCGTTGGACCTGCTGACTAAACAGTTGACCAGGATGGACCGCACCTTTTATTCCGGCTATAATTTTGGGGCGACACTTTTTGAGCGGAATGGGATCATCTACAGCGTTGGAGGTGTAGGCTTCTGGGCCTATAGCCAAGCCATCACCTATTTTGATCAAAAATCTGCCGAGTGGCAGGCGGTTCGCCCAAAAACCCAAGGCCCGGCATCCATTTTTGATGGGTACCAGGGGTATTCCGAATCCGCGGATAAATTTTTTACCGGTGGGTCGGAAATAGGAAAGTTTTTAGAGAATGTTCCATTGGACATCAATAAAGAGGTGTATGCCTATGATTTCAAAACGAACAGCTGGGAATTGCTGGGGGAAATCAACCCCCTCCTTTTTGAGGATTCCGACCGAGAACTGGCTTGGAATGGGCAATTTTTCATTCAATTTTCGAGAGAAAAGGTTTACCTCATAGATCCAGTAGCCAATCGGATTTTGGTCTACCAAAGTACCAAAGAACAATTCCAGGGTGGGGAATTCCGCTTTGTTTCAGGAAACGAAGTCTTCTGTTATTGGGATTTGGAAAATGGACCTGTCAGTAGTTTCTCCTTTTCGGAGCTTCAAGAAAAGGCCACTTTTGTAGGGCCTTTTTACAGTCCGAAATCCTCTTTGGAGTGGTATTACGCAGTTGGCGCTGCAAGCGGGATAGTCCTACTAGTCGGTTTATTCCTACGCAAAAGGGCGAAAACTTCAAAGCAACTCCACTTTGATCCCCAAGAAAAGGTGCTCATTCAAGCATTTTTAGCCCTTGCTGCGGGGAGTTACCTGTCTACCGTAGAAGTAAATGAGCTCCTGGGGCTATCGACTAAGACCTTGGAAAACCAACGTCGGATTCGATTGAATACCATTGCCAAGCTCAATCAAACGATTCAGCTCTACTTTAAGATCGAAAAAGCCATTGAACGGCACGTTTCTCAAGAGGACAAACGCCAATCTCGCTATTCCTTGAAAGCGGAAGCCGTAAAGGCCTTAAATGCTTATTTCCAGTAATCTAGCGGACCTTTTTTGTAGGCTTTGTGATTTTTCAATTAGGTGAATAACCCAAATCACCTATTTTTTACACCCCCGATGGGTTTGGCTCTTTAGTTTTAGGAATTCAGTAATTCCACCACTAACCCAAAATCCATCTGTTTATGAAACAAGTTAAACTTGCCGTGTATGTCCTTTCCGGTCTGATAGCCTTGTCCTTTTTCTTTACCTGGTTTACTGCCTCCGCTAGTGTTTCCATAACAGATGGTGGTAGTTCGGATGCCTCCGAATCCATTATTGGACTTTTTTCTGGGGAAGGATTCTTAGGATTACTTCTTTTGGGCGCTTCCCTCTACATGTTTCATAAAGAGATCAAATTTGCCTTTTTGCCTGTCGCCTTCAATCTATTAAATGGGCTTGTAATTCTTTATGTGACCACAGGAGTAAAATATAGTTCGAGTTCATGGGCCGGTTCTGTAAAATCTGGTTTGTATCCAGGAATTGGGGTATACCTTTTTTTATGGATCTCTACGCTCCTTCTAGGGGTGTTGTTGGTCAAGGAATTCAAGCCCGAGTTATTTCAAAAAGGGGGGAAGATTGACAAAATGAGCTTTTTGGACGCCATAACCAATGAATACGTGTTAGCCGGAGCCATTTTAGCCTTGGAGTTATGGTGCAGCAATAATATATCGGAATTTAATTCCTTTTCTGGATTTTTAATTGGAGCCTTATTTTTTGTTGCCGCGCCCTATTATTTGGCCAAGTTGGGAAAGTTTACCTTAGTCCAAAATCTAATTCTATCGCATGTCCCGGTGTATGTGTTGATTCTCGTTTTTGGTTCTCTTGGCCTCTACAACTACGAAGTCGCAGTGAAGTCAGTAGGGGAAAACTTTTTTTCCATCACCCTAATCGCGTTGATTTATGAGTTTGTGCTGCGAAAGAAGAGCGATTTGATCCCTGAGAATGCACGTGAGTTTGTCCAAAAATTAGATTTGAAAAAGTTGGCAGGTATTTGGGGAGTAGTGATTCTTCTTCTTTTTGCGAAGGAATTCCTAACCAGCAACAACACTCCGGATATAGCTCAAGATACGCAAGAGGAAGTGACTACGGAGGAAGTGGTAGAGGAGGCTCCCAGCACGACACAAGAGGAAGTAGCGCCCGAAGTGGAAACAGAATCTGCTCCTGAGCCTGAATCCAATGTAGCCCCAGCGATTACGGAGAAGCAAGAAGTCGTGCAGTTGTATTCCATTCAGGATCCAGACGGATACACCAATCTGCGCGCTACGGCAGGGGGAAAAATCATTCGAAAAGTATACGAAAACGAAACCTTTGAATTAGTGGAAGCGGGCGAGACCTATTCCAAAATCAAATTGAAGGATGGGACTACTGGGTTTTTGCATAACTCACGTATTGCTGTTGCAAACTAAATAAACCGCTATTCTATGAAATCGAAATCAACTGGCAACTTCTTGAGCAGGATGCTCGGGAGTCATTTATTGGTCTTAGTGCTTCTTGTTACTTCTTGCAACCCATTTCAAACAACTGAGACTGGTGAAATTGAAGACTTGATGGAACAGAATCTAGAAGTGCTAGAGGATGACCAAATAGGTTTTTTGATCAAGATCCCTTGGGAGTTGTACCAGTCTTGTGATTTGAATCAAATTTTAACCCAGGAGAATCTAAAGAATGGGTTTTTTACTTGGAGAGATTACCCACAACAGCTGTCAATCCCGTCTTCAATGGTTGAAAAACGGCCGATTTACATGTTGATTCTGTATCGAACGATTAGTTTTAGCCAAGGTCGCTTGGACAATGACATTGCGATTACTAGTAGTGGCCAAATAGTAGATGATACCGAGGTAGTATACGATAACTTCGATGTGATTTCTGAAGAGGTGCGGTTGTTTTCCACCACCGCCTCAGGAGAAATTGAACAACAGGTGATGCTGGGATATGAAAACAATCCCGTCAACAGTTGGGGGATATTTAAACCCTTCAATTTGAATTGGGAGGGGGGAACCAATGAGCGGGTAGATTTTTATAGGGCGGATGACCCGCTCTCCAGGTGGCTGTTTTACCGTATGAACTCCTATTCCAGCTTGCAAGAACTAGAGGCGCTGCAAAAAAATAAAGAGGTCCAAGTCTTTAAGTTGGAGGATGGATCCTTTACTGCTTCCAGTTTAACTGAAATGCAATCTTTAAAACCGATCCCTACCCTCCCAGAAAACGTCTTGGATGTTGCAATGTCAGTAGAACGAAATTTCGAAGACGAAATGTATTCTTTCTCCACCGATTGTGAAAAGAAACCAGTAGCTCAGGAGGAGGAGACGGAATTAGTGGAAGAGCAGGCACCGGAGTCTGAAGTGTTTGTCCAACCTTTATTTTCGATTGATGACCCAGATGGCTATACCAATTTGAGGGCAACACCAGGGGGCACTGTAATTCGGAAAGTAATGGAAAACGAAACCTTCGAAATTGTAGAATCTGGAGAGACTCATGCTCGGGTGAAATTTGCAGATGGATCCACTGGTTTTATCCACAACTCCCGAATTATACAGGCTAAAAGTAATTAGCGAGGCACCTTATTTATGCGAATTGCAACCTTCGAAATGGCTAAGGCAAAAAATTGCTGCTCCAACTAGAACTCCACAAGTTCAGAAGCGGAGTTGGACCAAGGTTTGGTAAAAATTTTGATAAATCTCCAGTCAATCTCGTGAGCATAGCACAATCCGAAAAAATAATTTCAGCCTTTTTTGGACATTCTGAGTACCAATAGGGGGATTTGTTTCCAACCAAAAATACGGGAATGAAAAAGCGATTCTAAGGTTAAAAAACAGTCTTAAAAATTTTTTTTTAAATATGTATCAATCCGTAACATGTCAAATGGCACCTAATTAACACGAAAAGTCTTCGCCTCTAAATAGCCACATTGTAGTTTGGTGTAAAGTTGTCATAAGGCTTTTTGTTTATTTTTTTTAGGAGGGGAGTCACGGTTTTCCCCTCCTTTTTTTATAAACTAGAACCACAACTCTTTCCCTTGGGAGCAAAGATGAAAAAATGTGCATTTCTCTTAGTCCTACTCCTTGCTTGGGGTAGTCCTGCTAGTTGGGCTACTGAATACACTTGGTTTCGTACCTCCACTGAGGCTTGGAAAAAAGGGGGACGGCCTGATTTTTTAGAAGGGAAGATTTCAGCCCTGGTGCTGGACTCTTTGGATGCGATTTATCGAAAGGCCCCACAACAATACACGTTTTACGAAAAGGGGGAAAAAATTTACATTCAAGTCAACTGTACTTTTGATTTGTATGAAGTTCAGGGGGATCAATTGATCAATCAATACCAATACAACAACAAGGGGTACAATTGCGCAAGCCATCCCTTTGCTCGCGAGGGAACTCATTACTTGTTTGGGGGTCATGGATTTTGGACCAATCACCTCGACCTGCTGGCTTTTGATGAGCTCCATGGTTCTTGGGAGCTTGTCACGACTAAAAATCAACCCAGAGATTTGTACACCTCCTTGGTCTACCAAAATTCGGAAGGGCTTGTGGCCTTATTTGGAGAATATACCAACCCGCGTTACGGGATGGAAGAAAAAAATACGCAAGGGGTTTTTCTGGATTGGGACACTAGAGAATGGAAGCCAGTAGAATTCCAAATCGAGGGACTAGATTCCAAAGAGTTGGCCACGAAATGGGGGCTTTTTGTGATTCAAACCCAAGATTATGTTTTTTGGACCTCTACCAATGGTCTAAAAAATATCAGTTGGAACCTGATTGAGAAAGAAACAGGTACCATTTTCTACTTTCCCAACAAGAATATTGATATGGGGATAGCGCCTTACCTTGAAATTGTCGGGAATGTAATGACCTACCCCAGTCCCAGCGGGGATCTGAAAACTCTTGATTTGGATGTAATTCGTCAACAAGCCAAAGAAGTTGGGTTTGTTCGGTTGCGAAGTACAAAAGTGCAATCTAGTTCCCCCTGGATTTATGGGCTATTCTTTGGGGTAATTTTTTTGGGGGGCTTGTGGATGAGAAAAGTGCTATCCAAGAAAAAAGAAGAGGGCCCTGAAGTGCCGTCTTCCCAAAAATTAGAACCCATTCAACTCTTGTTGCCCTATTCCGGACAGTTACTCACCACCGAAGCGCTCGACCAACTCTTGGGGATTGATGGGCAGGCCAACTTTGATTCCCGCCGCATGAAACGCGCCCGCTTAATTAATGACATCAACGAGCACTACCTGGCTCAAAAAGGGAAAGAGCTGATCGTTCGTGAAAAGAAGGCCGAAGATAAGCGTTATGTCTACTACAAAATCCAGGCTTAAAACCCCTTATTTTTGGTAAATTCTTCCTTTTTTTCGAGGTCTTCCCCGAATATAGCCCTACTTTTGTAGGGATTTTTACTCCCCATGCTCGAGAAATTACAAAGCCTAAAAGACCGATTTGAAGAAGTAGGACAGCTCATCATTTTGCCGGACTCCATGTCCGATATGAGTGCCTACGCCAAGCTGACCAAAGAGTACAAAGACTTGGAAAAGTTGGTGAGCGTAGCGGATGCCTATTCTCTAGTCTTGCAAAATATTGATAGTTCCAAAGAAATATTAGACAAGGAAAAAGATCCAGAGTTTCGAGAGATGGCCAAGGCGGAATTGGACGACCTTCGGCAGAAAAAAGTCGAGCTAGAAGAGGAACTCAAGCAGCTCCTGACTCCCAAAGATCCGAACGATTCCAAGGATTGTATCCTAGAAATCCGTGGCGGTACCGGTGGGGATGAGGCAGCGATTTTTGCAGGGGACCTCTTCCGAATGTACGAGCGCTTCTGCGAGATCCAGAATTGGAAACTTACCGTCTTGGACTTGACCTTCGGCTCCGCAGGAGGCTATAAAGAAATCATCGCCACCGTCTCGGGAGCAGATGTGTACGGCATGCTCAAGTACGAATCGGGGGTACACCGGGTACAACGGGTACCTGCTACTGAATCTCAAGGACGAGTGCATACTTCTGCTGCCTCCGTAGCCGTACTCCCTGAGATGGATGAAGTAGAAGTCCACCTGGATATGAACGACATTCGAAAGGATACCTACTGTTCCTCCGGTCCTGGAGGGCAGTCGGTGAATACCACCTACTCGGCCGTCCGCTTGACACACAATCCCAGCGGGTTGATCGTGACCTGTCAGGATGAAAAATCCCAAATCAAAAACTTTGAGAAAGCCCTCAAGGTACTTCGCTCCCGCCTCTACGAGATCGAACTGGCCAAGCACAACGAAGCCGTAGGCGCCCAACGCAGATCCATGGTAGGAAGCGGGGATCGCTCGGATAAGATCCGTACCTACAACTATCCCCAGTCTCGTGTCACCGACCACCGCATCAACAAGACGGTCTACAACTTGCCCGATGTCATGGATGGGCGCATCGAAGAATTCATTTCCGCGCTTCGCATGGCTGAAAACCTAGAAAAAATGCAGGCTGGAGGCATTGACTAGCACCAGGCCGTTGTAAAGAAGGAATTAAGCCCCTATATTGAAAAAAATCCCGTACTGAGAATTAACCGAGTTTACTTATGCTTATTGAAGGAGAAAGAGAGATCCACCTCGTTACCTGGAATGAATCTCATTTTCATCAGCTGTATCCCATTGCCAACAATCCAAAGATTGCCATGAACCTGCGGGATAGCTATCCCCATCCCTACACCATTCACGATGCCCGGCATTGGATCGAGCACAACCAGAAGTTCAATCCAGCACAAAACTTCGCTATCGAATTTGAAGGCAGACTGGCTGGCGCCATCGGTGCAGAGCGTGGAAAAGACGAACTGCGCACCAACATGGAGTTGGGATTTTGGGTAGGGGAACCTTTTTGGGGAAAAGGCATTGCCACCGAAGCCGTGAAGTTGTACACCGACTACATCTTTGACAAGTTTGATATCCAGCGGATTTTTGCTCAAGTCTATGACTTCAATGGAGAGTCCATGAACGTGCTTGAAAAAGCAGGCTACATTCCAGAAGCCATCCTGAAAAGAGGATTTATCAAGCGCGGTACCGTGGGCGATATCTTTCAGTATGTACGAGTGAGGGGAGAGGAAGGGTAAGAAGCGAGAGACAAGAAACGAGACTTTTGTACGAAGTACCAAGTACCAAGTACCATGTATTTTCTTAGTAGCATTCATTTCCTACTACGAATCCCTACTTCGAAATTCTTCATTCGGCGTTCAGCATTCGATATTAGTTTTATTCCCGTACTTCGTATTTCGTACTTCGTATTTCGTATTTCGTATTTCGTATTTCGTATTTCGTATTTCGTACTTTTCTCCCTATTCGTACCTGGTACCTAGTACAACTTGAATTCCTACTTCAACATTCTTCAATCAGCGTTCAGCATTCGACATTAGTTTTTTTTCCGTATTTCGTACCTCGTATTTCCTACCTCATGAAAAACCTTCTCCTCCTCCCACTAATCCTCTTGATCGCCTGTGGTCCTCAGGACCGGGTGTCTAAGGAAGCCTTTGATGAGGTGCAACTCAATAATGAGGTGAAGCGAATCACCGAGGTGGCGATTTTGGAAGAGGCGATGGTTTGGGGGGATTCCATCACTCAAGAAGCCCAAGAACAGCTTACTGCGCAACTTCAGCAAGCGATTGCGGCCAATGGACCTGCTGGTGCGCTAGATTTTTGCAAGGTCAATGCCTTGCCCCTCCTGAAATCCCTAGAATCCAAATATGCAGTGACCCTTCGCCGTGTATCTTCCCAACCTAGAAATCCTGGGGATGCCCCCAATGCGCAGGAACTCCCACTTTTGGATGCCTACACCTACAATGCAGAAAATAACATTTCGTCTGACCCAAGCATCCAAAAAGTCGAAAATGGGGAAGTCCTGCTCTACACCAAACCCATCGTGCTTGCCAATGCTCTCTGCTTAAGTTGCCACGGCGATCCCAAAAAGGACATTGCTCCCGAAACCGCCTCTAAACTCAAGCAACTTTATCCTCAAGACCCTGCTACCGGCTATGCGCTGGGAGATCTGCGAGGCATGTGGGCGTTACGTCTACCCAAAAAAGAGGTGGTGAAAAGGCTGTAAAGCGCAGCCTGCTTATTTTTTTGTTCACCCGAACCCTATTTTTCTGGTTCAGACTTGCCTTTTTTATTATAGGCACTCAGAAAAATGCTTGACCATTTATCAAATGCACTGTCTTGGGGAAGAGAAAATTTGTATTTTCATGGGGATGTAGTACCCACTGACCTGATGAAAAAAATTCTAGGCCTTTTTTTAGTGAGTTTGATGAGCTTTCAGCTCAATCCAGCTCCTGTATTTGAGGCCTACACCCAAAAAATTCCGGGTACTGCTGCTTCCTTTGACATGACCCCTATCCCTGCCGGTACCTTTTCGATGGGGAGTACAGACCCTACTTTTCCAGATCAGCAGCCACAGCATGCCGTCCAACTGGAGGCCTTTTGGATGGGAACCCATGAAGTAACCTGGGATGCCTTTGAACTTTTCCTAGACAAGCAGTACGAGCAAACAATCACCGAGGGAGCGGTCCCCGCTCGGGTAGACGCACTCTCACGACCCAGTTTGCCCTACCTGGACATGACCTTTGGGATGGGAAAAGAGGGAAAGCCTGCCGTGGGGATGACCCAATATGGGGCTATTCAATACTGTCACTGGCTCTACCTAAAAACCGGGATTTTCTACCGACTCCCCACCGAAGCGGAATGGGAATATGCCGCAAGAGGAGGTTCTAAAGACCGCTTTTTCTTCGGCAACGATCCCGCAGCACTGGGCGACTATGCCTGGTTTGATGCCAATAGCAAGGGAAGCACGCAGGTGGTTGGAACCAAAAAACCCAACCCATGGGGGCTGTACGATATCTATGGCAATGTGACCGAGTGGACGATAGACCAGTATACTCCTGATTTCTACAGCAAGTCACCGTCCACGAATCCTATCAATCAAGCCACCAAACTCTACCCCCATGTCCTTCGTGGAGGAAATTTTGCCAGCTCACTAACCGAACTGGGAGCGGCTGTTCGTGAGCGTTCTGATCCTGCATGGAAGCGTATCGATCCCCAGATTCCCAAAAGCCAGTGGTGGTTTCCCGAAGCGCCCTTTGTGGGAATACGGCTGGTGCGCCCGTTGATTCCACCTGCTCCTGAAGAAATTTATGCCTACTATACGCAGGCTCCGATTGTTGATTACTGACCCAAAATACTGTTCTTATGAAAAAAAATCCATCCCGCCGCGAATTTGTAAAGGCCTCTGCCCTACTGACAGGAGGGCTACTCGTTCCCTCCTTTTTGGTCCCTGGTGCCTATGCCGCCCCACAAAACACACTGAAGTTGGCCTTGATTGGCTGTGGAGGACGAGGCACAGGGGCTGTATTTCAAGCCTTTGATACAGGGCACCCCATCAAGTTGGTCGCTATGGCTGATGCCTTTGCCGACAGACTCGAGGGGAGCTACAAACCGATTTTTGAGAAGTATGGCAAAGACAAAGTAGATGTGCCGCAAGAACGACGCTATGTAGGTTTCGATGCCTACAAGAAAGCCATTGCAGAAGCGGATGTGGTGATTTTGGCATCTCCTCCAGGCTTTCGTCCCTCCCATTTTGAGGAGGCCGTGCGTCAAGGCAAGCAAATATTTATGGAAAAACCCGTAGCCACAGATGCCGCGGGAATTCGGAAAGTGCTGGCGGCGGCCGAAGAAGCCAAGGCCAAAAAACTTAACGTGGTCGTGGGCTTGCAGCGTCATTACCAAAACAACTACCGAGAATCCATGAAGCGCATTCAAGATGGAGCCCTCGGAGATATTGTCGGGGGACAGGTGTACTGGAACGATGGGGGCGTTTGGGTGAAGCCACGGACTCCAGGCCAAACGGAGATGGAGTACCAGATGCGCAATTGGTACTACTTTAACTGGCTCTGTGGGGACCACATAGTGGAGCAACATGTGCACAACATTGACGTGGCCAACTGGGCCAAAAATGGCTACCCTGTCAAAGCAGAGGGTACAGGAGGCCGTGCCGTACGTACCGGCAAGGAGCATGGAGAGATTTTTGACCACCACGTCATTACCTTCACCTATGCGGATGGCAGCGTGATCCACTCCGAGTGCCGACATTTCCCAGGGGCAGCCAATCGGGTAGATGAGACCTTCCAAGGAACCAAAGGAAAAGCCTACCTCAGTGCAGGCAACCATGGCTTGCTCACCGATTTGAAGGGGAATGTGATTTACGATCACGATCGCAAAAACCAACCCAATCCCTACCAGCAGGAGCACGACGAACTTTGGGCAACGCTGATGAAGGGAGAGTACAAATTTGCAGATGCGGAAAATGCAGCCAAGTCCACCATGACCGCCATCATGGGCCGCTATGCGACCTATTCAGGCAGGGTGATGACCTGGGAGGAATCCCTCAACGGCAAGGTGGATCTTTTCCCCGATACGCTCGCCTGGGAGGCACTACCCAAAGTACTTCCAAATGCCGACGGCTATTACCCACATGCGATTCCTGGAAAAACTAAAGTAATCTAAGTCATGCAACGAAGAGGATTTATCAAGAGGCTAGGCCTCGGTTCGGCTGTTTTAAGTGGAGTGGGCATGCTATCCCTCCCTTCATTTGCCAAGGAAAAAGGCGCAGCAACACCCTTTAAACTAGATTTTGCTCCCCACTTTGGCATGTTTAAGCAGCATGCTCCGGGTGGATTGGTGGACGAACTCCGCTTCATGGCGGATCAGGGTTTTCGTTCCTTGGAAGACAATGGACTTCTCAAGCGACCGATTGCCGAGCAGGAATTGATCGGAAAAACACTTGCTGAACTCGGCATGCGCATGGGGGTTTTTGTGGTAGATGGGGGCGACAACTGGAAAGTATCGCTGGCCAGTGGCAAGGTGGAATTTCTAACTAATTTTCTGGCTACTTGCCGAGCATCCGTAGAAGCTGCCAAGCGGGTCAATGCGAAATGGATGACCGTGGTACCTGGCTATTTTGAACGCAATCTTCCGATTGGTGTGCAGACGGGTCATGTCATCGATGCACTCAAGCGGGGAGCGGAGATTTTTGAGCCCCATGGCTTGACCATGGTCTTGGAACCTCTGAGTGACAATCCAGACCTCTTTCTTCGCCATGCCGATCAGACTTACATGATCTGCAGAGCGGTGGGGAGCCCTGCTTGCAAGTTGCTGTACGATGCCTACCACATGCAGCGCAACGAGGGCAACCTGATTGCGACCATGGAAAAAACCTGGTCCGAAATCGCCTACATCCAGATTGGAGATAATCCGGGAAGGAAAGAGCCGGGCACGGGAGAGATCCACTACGGCAATGTATTCCAGTACATCCACAAAAAAGGCTTTACCGGCATTTTGGGAATGGAGCATGGCAATGCCCTTCCGGGCAAAGAAGGAGAGTTGGCGCTGATCGAGGCCTACCGAAAAGTGGATGTGAAATGAAGCAAATTCTCTTCCTCCTCAGCGCCTGGCTATGGGCTACGCTAAGTTTTGCCCAAAGCCCCGAATGGAAACAGTTCCAAGCTCCAGGGAAAGCCTCTTTGAGAGGCTTATCCCCCATTTCGGATCAGGTGTGCTGGGCGAGTGGAAGTGGAGGAACCTGGCTGAAAACCGAAGATGGAGGAGCGAGCTGGCAGCAGGGTATGGTGGCAGGCTTGGATACCGTAGATTTTCGGTCCATCCATGCCTTTGATTCCCAAACTGCGGTGGTGGCCTCGGCAGGGCAGCCTGCAGTAATCTACCGTACCGAGGATGGGGGAGCGAATTGGCAAAAAGTGCATCAAGAAGGCGGGGAAGCATTCTTTGATGCCATTCAGTTTGTAGATGCCCAAAAAGGGTATGTGTTGGGAGATCCCATTGGCGGAAAATGGATGATTTTGGAGACACTCGATGGGGGCAAAAGTTGGCATTCCCTAGCCAAGTTACCAGATGCTGTGTCGGGAGAAGCTGCCTTTGCGGCTAGCGCTTCCTCTCTTGTAGCGGATGCATCGGGGCTGGTATTTGCCACTGGGGGCACCGTATCTCGATTGCATCGCTACACCTTTGCTTCCCAATCTTGGCAGGTGCGTGAGTTGACAGACATGCTCCAAGGTAAGCCTTCCCAAGGGGTATTTGCAGCAACCTCACTTCCCAATGAGGGGGGATTGGTGCTGGTGGGCGGAGATTACTTGCAACCTGATTTTCGATTTGCTAATGCCTTGTTGGTCCTAGGTGAGGTGACCATTTCCACCAGTGAGGGTCCGGGCGGCTACCGTTCTGGAGTTGCACATCTTCAAGATAAAGGCTGGGTAGTGACAGTAGGTCCGGGCGGTTCGGACTTCTCTACCAATGGAGCCCACAGTTGGAAGCCTTTTTCTACCCTTGGATACCACGCCGTCAAGGCGGCGCCAGGAGGGAAAGCACTTTGGGCTTCAGGAAGTCAAGGTCGCCTCGGAAAATTAGTGTATTGATGAAAATTTACGCGAATTTTTAAAAGAGCGACATTTTTAGTGGGGGTTTGTAAAAATAAATGCAATTTTTTCGAACTTTTTGCTTTCAAAAAACAGGGAGGATTGTATATTTAACTCACTGAGTTCAATTTTTCACTCCTTTTCCATCTTTTCCTACTACCATGTTTGAAATTATTCCTTCCATTTGGCTAATCAACGGCAAGTGTGTGCGATTGAAGCGGGGCGATTTTGCTACCGAAGAAGTCATCTCCCACAATCCCCTTGAGATTGCGCAGGCCTTTGAAGGGATTGGCATCAAGCGAGTACACCTAGTAGATTTGGATGGGGCTCGAAGAGGGGAACCCAAAAATTACAACATCCTTGAAGCCATTGCAGGCTATACCGACTTGGAAGTGGATTTTACTGGGGGAATTACTACAGATGGAGACGTGATCAAATGCTTTGAGTTTGGTGCTAAAACGGTGACCATTGCTTCTGCTGCAGCCAAACATCCGGAGCGTTTTGCACAGTTTATCTTGTCTTATGGACGAGAAAAAATCTACCTGGCTGCCGATACCAACCCGAACGATTACAAAATCAAGATCAAAGGCTGGTTGACCAAAACAGAACTAGACCTATTTGATCACATTGAGTTTTTCTATGAGCGCGGGCTCAAGCATGTCAAGTGTTCCGATGTCACCCGTGATGGCGTGATGGAAGGCCCGAATTTCGACTTGTACAAAGAAGTCTTGGATCGCTTCCCCAACCTATACTTGGCCGCCTCTGGTGGGGTTCGTGGCATCGATGATTTTAAAAGACTGCGTGACTTGGGACTCCAAGCTGCCGTATTTGGGCGAGCCTACTACGAAGGGAAGATCAGTTTAGCAGATTTGGAAGAATTTATCAGTAAAGGGTAAAACAAAAAAGGAGGCTTTAGCCTCCTTTTTTGTTAGTAGATCTCCTGATCCTCTTTAAATTTATCCACGATGTATAAAAAAATATTGAAGGATAAGGTGGAGGGGGATTCGTTCTTTTTGGATTCTTTTTCCTGGAGGTGAGTGCTCGTATGAACCTCTTTTCTTGGTAGGGGAAGCGGGACACTTTGCTTGACTACTGCTGGTTTTTGAACGGAAATCGTGCCAGCCGTTCCGGCCTCTGGAATAGCGTTGTGCTCTTCAATTATGGGTTTTTCGAAGGGTTTCTTCGTGTTTTCCTCCTGGGCTTTTGCTTCCGATGGGAGAAGCAAGTAGCCGAAAGCAGCCATGCTTAGCAGGGCAACTTTACCAGCAAAAATTCTTGAACAGTTCCACATAATTTATTGAAATACGGGTTAGCTTTCGAAAAACGTCCTTAAAAATAGAAAATATATTAGCAATGCAAACGATTGCCTTAGAAGATTTCAAAAAAATAGACTTTCGAGTAGGAACTGTTCTGCGGGTGGAGCCTTTTGAAAAAGCCCGAAAACCTGCCTATCAAGTGTGGGTAGACCTTGGTCCAGACCTAGGAATCAAAAAATCTTCCGCCCAGCTTACGGTTCATTACCAACCCGAAGACTTAGTTGGAAAGCAGGTGCTCTGTGTCTGCAACCTGGCCCCCCGTCAGGTAGCGAACTTCCTATCTGAAGTGCTGATTACGGGTTTTAGCAGTGCCGAAGGAGGCATCTGGATTGCTACCTCCGATCAGCCTGTGCCCAACGGTGCTTCCTTGCATTAAGGAAGGTAGATCTGGAGTCCAGCGGCGGTCAATTCGCTGCGGTACACGGGGAGCGCAGTGCAGTATCCTGACCGGACATCTCCTGTCTTCAGATCAAATCGGTACTGGTGGAGCGGGCAGATGAGTTCACCGGCCCCATTGATGTTGGCTTGGCTAAGGTCTGCTCCGCGATGTGGACATTGGGCATCAAACACATGGATGAGTTCCCCAATGCGCAACAGGGCCAATCGTTTCTCTCCGGCAGTCAATTTTTTGATTTTGCGTTCGGGGATGGCCTGGAGGACGTCTTCTTTGCTACTGCCAAACTGGAAGGTATGCATGGGAGGAAGGGGAAGGGGATTTTGCTAAAAAAAGAGTGCTTGGTTTTTCGTCTAATCTTTTTCAATTTCCATCTTCTATTGCCAATTCCCTAATCGATCATGAAAAAATTCCTCCTCCTCCCCCTTTTGTTTTTTGCTTGCTCCCTCGCCGCTCAACAGGTGGAAGGCGCTTGGAAACTCATCAGCCAAAATCAAGTTCCAGTCACCGGCCAAGAGTTTATCAAGATCTACCAGGACAATTATTTTGCTTTTGGAATTAAAAATCTGGCGGACAACTCCTTTGTGGGTGCTGGTGGAGGGCCTTTTTCAATGACTTCCGGGAAGTTACAGGAGACTTTGGAGTTTTTTACACTCAACCCAGAAATCATAGGGATGGTCACTTCCTTTGAAGTAAGTCTTCAAGGAAACCGGCTGACTTTATCAGGCACTACTCCCAAAGGCCCTCTCGTAGAGACCTGGGAGCGCCTATCGGATAGTAAAGATGACCTTACGGGTAATTGGGTGATTACGGGAAGAAAACGTGAGAATCAACTTCAACGCTCTACTCCAGGGGCCAGACGTACCATCAAAATCCTCAGTGGAGGAAGATTTCAGTGGGTGGCCTTCAACTCCGAAACTCGGGAGTTTTCGGGCACGGGAGGAGGAACTTACAGCGCGCAGGGAGGGAAATACGTGGAAACCATTGGCTTTTTCTCTAGAGACAATTCCCGCGTAGGCGCAAGCCTTGGCTTTGAGTACCAGGTCATCGATGGAGAATGGCACCACAGTGGCTTGAGTTCCCAAGGGCAGCCCATCTACGAGATTTGGACACCCTATGCGATTGGCTATAAGCCGGCGAAGTAAAAGGGATTAGTGGTTTAATTTAAGTTTTTCCCTGCCCAGCGGGTTGGGGGAGGTATAATTTTTGATTTTTTATCATTGCGCACCTCCGGAGCGCGCCAGACAATTGTGGCATTTTTTCTATTAATATATTGACCCGCTGGGTCAAAGAGTTCCACTCGGTACATTCAAATTGCGAATCTCTATCCGCTCCAGAGGAGCGAAATATTAATAGAAATATTGTAAAAGAATGTTTGTGTGCTCCAGCGGAGCACAATAGGAAAGGGCAAAAATACCTCGTCCATTGATGAAGGAATTACCTCCGAAATTCTGCGGGGCAGGCTCCTCTGAGGTAAAAAATTCAAGAATAAATAAATGGGAATTGATTATCGACTAATGGATATAAAGCGTTTTCAGCTTCTCCAGGGTGTAATCCACCTCTTCTTGTGTCGTAAAACGGCTGAAGGAAAACCGCACTGCGTCGCGTTCGGCTGGATGGTGAAGGGCTCGCAATACATGGGATCCCACGGTAGCTCCCGAGCTGCAGGCTGAGCCTCCCGAGGCAGAAATGCCTTCTAAATCCAAGTGGAAAAGGAGCATGCCCCGATTGGACTCGGATGGAGGTAGGCTGACGTTGAGTACGGTATACAAACTTTTGTCTAGGTCTGCCGAACAGCCATTGAAAGCCACGCCTGGGATGTCCTGCTTCAGTCTTTCTACGAAGTAGCCCTTAATCTTCTCGATATGGCTGCGGTGTGCGGCAAGCTCTTCGAGGGAAATTTCCAGTGCTTTGGCCAGACCGATAATTCCAATCACATTTTCAGTTCCTCCCCGCATGTTGCGCTCCTGCGCACCCCCGTGGATGAAGGGGTGAATTTTCTTGTCTTTTCGTACGTACAGGAATCCAACTCCTTTGGGGCCATGAAACTTATGTGCACCGGCCACCAAGGCGTCCACAGGAAGTTGAGACAAGTCATGGGCATAATGGCCCATCGTCTGCACCGTATCCGAGTGAAAGAAGGCACCGTAAGAACGTGCAAGGGTCCCAATTCGTTCTAGGTCATTTAAGTTGCCAATTTCATTGTTGCCCTGCATCAGGGACACCAAACTTTTGGGATGGGCTTGGAGGAGAGACTCCAATTGCTGCAAATTGATTTCTCCCTTTTCATTGACATCCAAAAGGCTCAATTGGATTTTGCCTTTTTTGGCGAGCATCTCTAGGGTGTGGAGTACGGCATGGTGCTCCAAGGGGGAGGTGATGGCATGGCTGATGTCGTGAGATTCTACTCCACATACCAGGGCAGTATTGTCAGCCTCTGTGCCTCCGGAGGTAAAGAAAATCTCTGAGGGGCTAGCATTCAGCAGTTCGGCTACTTTTTTCCGAGCCTTCTCGATTGCAGTGCGTACCTCTCTTCCATGGCTATGTACCGAGGAAGGATTGCCAAAGTGACCACGCATAAAGGGGAGCATGGCCTCGATCACGCGATCGTCCATGGGCGTTGTGGCGGCATTGTCAAGGTACACGTGCTTCATAGGATGCTTTTGGGCAAGGCAAGATCTGCTTTAAATCAAGGTGGCATTCACCACCTCTTTGATGTCTTGCATGATTTTTTTGGCAAGGTGTTCTGCTTTGGCTTCTGAGTCAGACTCCGAGTAAATCCGGATAATCGGTTCGGTATTGGACTTCCGAAGGTGCACCCATTCCTTTTCAAATTCAATTTTCACTCCATCGGAATCGTTGATGGGATGGTTTTTGTATTGAGCCTTGATCTTGACTAGGATGTCATCTACGTCTAAGTTGGGGGTAAGTTCGATCTTATTTTTGGAAATGAAATAGTTCGGGTAGGTAGCGCGAAGCATGGAGATCGACTTGCCGTACTTGGCCAAGTGGGTCAAAAACAACCCTATACCCACCAAAGCATCCCGTCCATAATGAGAGGCAGGGTAGATGATGCCCCCATTGCCTTCTCCGCCGATGACTGCTTGTACGGCTTTCATTTGGTTGACGACATTGACCTCTCCTACAGCGGATGCCGTGTAAGTTCCGCCTCTCTTTTCGGTGACATCACGAAGAGCTCGGGTAGAGGACAGGTTGGAAACCGTATTGCCAGGGGTCTGGGAAAGTACGTAGTCAGCGACAGCGACCAAGGTATATTCTTCGCCAAACATGGATCCGTCCTCGTTGACTAGTGCCAAGCGATCTACATCTGGGTCCACGACGATGCCTAGATCGAAAGTTCCTTTTTCCAATTTCTTGGCGATATCTCTCAGATTTTCTGGGAGTGGCTCGGGATTGTGAGGGAAGTTGCCGTCTGGGGTACAGAACATTTCCTCGACTTCGCTGACACCTAGGGCGCGCAAAAGTTTTGGTACGACAATGCCTCCGGTGGAGTTGACAGCATCCACTACGACTTTAAAATTACGTGCCTTGATTGCTTCAACATCCACAAGGGCTAAGTCCAACACATGCTGGATGTGTCGATCCATGTAGTCGTCCATGACGCTGTATTTCCCAAGTTTGCGTACTTCAGCGAAGGTAAAGTCTTCTGTTTCGGCTTTGGCCAAAATGGCTTTGCCTTCTGCGTCGGATATAAATTCACCTACCGCATTGAGTAGCTTGAGGGCATTCCACTGGGCGGGATTATGGCTAGCGGTGAGGATGATGCCTCCTCCGGCATTTTCTCGAGGTACCGCAAACTCTACCGTAGGAGTAGTGCTGAGACCTAGGTCAATTACGTCGATGCCTAGTCCTTGAAGGGTAGCGGCTACCAATCTAGAGACCATATCGCCAGACAGGCGGGCATCTCTTCCGATGACTACCTTAGGATTGCCGGTTTGCTCGAGTACCCAAGCACCATAGGCAGCGGTAAATTTGACCACATCAATGGGAGTGAGACCTTCGCCTGGTTTGCCGCCGATAGTGCCTCGTATACCAGAGATAGATTTAATTAGTGACACGAATATTGATTTTGTATGTTAAAAATAGTTGGCTACGCTTGAAAAGATTACTTGAATTTGGCCATCACTTTGTCCACCTCATTGTCCGGGTTTGCGCAGTTGCTGTTGGCATCTACCGTTTTTCCACACAGGTTGCAGGTGATCCCCTCCTTGTTTAGGAAAGGACTTTGCGAAGCACAGGTCCCTTTGAACTCCCCGTTTTTTAGAAAAATCAGCCTTACGGACATCAAAACGAAGAAAAGGGCGATGAAACCTAGAGTGATCAAGAAAGTTGTCATACCGGAGAAATTTGCGCAAATTTAATGCTTTACTTTGAAAACGTTTACACGTCAAGCATAGTTTCCTACAACATGTCTAACTTGAGTTCTCGAGCCGAGCAATTGGCTGCCTTTGACCGCTTATTGACCATCATGGATGAGTTGCGTGCGCAATGTCCCTGGGACAAAAAGCAGACCACTGAAAGTTTGCGCCACCTGACCATTGAGGAGACCTTTGAACTATCGGATGCCATCTTGGAAGGCAATCCAGAGGAAATCAAGAAAGAAGTGGGAGACCTACTTTTGCATCTGGTCTTTTATGCCAAAATCGGTTCGGAGCAGGGGAGTTACGACATCCGTACGGTGATTGACTCCCTTTGCGAGAAACTGATCCGTCGTCACCCCCACATCTATGGGGATACGGTGGCGCAGGATGAGGAGACCGTCAAGCAAAATTGGGAGAAAATCAAGTTGACCGAGAAAGGAAATGTGTCTGTCCTTGGAGGGGTGCCTAAAAGTTTGCCGGCGCTGATCAAGGCCATGCGGATCCAGGAAAAGGCCCGAGGTGTGGGCTTTGACTGGGAGGAGCCTGAGCAGGTGTGGGAGAAGGTGAAGGAGGAAATGGGCGAGTTTGAAACCGAATTTCGAGTGGCTTCGGGAACGAAAATCGACCAAGAAAAGGCGGCTTCGGAGTTTGGAGACCTGCTTTTTTCGCTGATTAACTATGCCCGATTTATCGACATCAACCCAGAGGAGGCCTTGGAGCGTACCAACATCAAGTTCATCTCCCGATTTCAGTACTTGGAGCGAGCAGCCAAAGCGGCAGGCAAGAACCTCAGCGAGATGAGTTTGGCGGAAATGGATGTGTACTGGGAGGAAGCGAAGAGAGTAGAAAGTATCAAGTAGTAAGTATCAAGTAGGAATTTGAATTTATACCAGGATTCTGCTCCTAAAGAATCTTGGTACATTGTACTTGGTACTTTGTACAATTTCAAGCGTCTTGATACTTGATACTAGCTACTTGATACTTCTTAAAATAAAATACAATGACTAAACACGTAATATTCACCCCTGAAGCCCCGGCCCCAATTGGCCCGTATTCTCAAGCGATACTTGTAGGCGATACCCTCTACGTCTCGGGACAAATTGCCCTAGATCCAGAGACGGGCGAGCTGATCAATGAAAACATCACCGAGGAGACGCATGCGGTCATGAAAAACATGGAGGCGATCCTTCGGGCGGCAGGATTTGGCTTTGCTCAGGTGGTCAAGTGCACCATCTTTATCCGCGACATGGGCCAGTTTGGAGCCATCAATGAGGCCTATGGGCAGTACTTCAAGTCTGATCCTCCAGCCCGAGAGACGGTGGAAGTAAGCAAACTTCCCAAAAATGTCCAGGTCGAAATTTCCTGCATCGCGGTTAAATAACACATGAACTGGCTGCCTTTTGGTCGGGAAACACTCGTCAGCCCCTTGTCCAAGGAGGAGTTGCTCGATCGCTTGGCGGCAGTTACCCGAGCGACTCGGGCCGAAGGACTCCCCGAGCCCCGACCTTTATTTTATGGGCAAGTGGAGGAACACGGATTTCGCATTTCCCGAGTGATTGAAAAAGGGGACAATTTTCTCCCCTTGCTCCTCGGGAAGGTGGAGGATACGCCGAGAGGCAGCATCCTTTTTCTCCGCTACCAACTCTTCTCGATTACTCGATTTTTCCTTTGGTTTTGGACAGGGATCCTGTTGGGGTTTTCGCTTTTTTTCTTTTTGGGATCTCAGCAATTCCTTCAAGGGGGAGTATGCCTTTCCCTGATGGGACTCAATTATGCCTTGGCGGTGTTTTTCTTCCATCGACAGCTGGAGTTCAGCAAAAAACTTTTCCAAGAAGTAATCAATTTTCCTTCCAGCAGCCTGGAATCCTCTCGCAAGTTGTAGGCAAAAAGGGACTTTGGATGTACCTTTGTGGCCTAATCTTCACCCTTTTATTTCGACTACCATGTCTATACGGATAGAAAAAGATACCATGGGGCCTGTAGAAGTTCCAGCTTCGGCCTACTGGGGAGCGCAGACGCAGCGTTCAATCAATAATTTTAAAATTGGCGGAGAGAAAAACCGCATGCCGATCGAGATCATCCATGCCTTTGCCATACTGAAGAAAGCGGCAGCGTTGACCAATGCAGAGTTAGGGGTATTGGAACCCGCCAAGGCGGAAATCATCGCTCAGGTATGTGACGAAGTATTGACAGGGCAGCACGATAGCCAGTTCCCTTTGGTGGTCTGGCAGACGGGTTCTGGGACTCAATCCAACATGAATGCAAATGAGGTGATTGCCTACCGAGCGCATGTACTATTGGGAGGGTCATTGGAAGATGCCAAGAAGAAAATCCACCCCAACGACGACGTCAACAAGTCTCAATCTTCCAACGATACCTACCCTACGGCCATGCACATTGCGGCCTACAAGATGGTTGCGGAAACGACCATTCCGGGAGTGAAGCAGCTTCGCGATACCCTTGCGGCGAAGGCAGAAGCCTTCAAGAAGGTAGTCAAAATCGGCCGAACCCACTTCATGGACGCCACTCCACTCACCCTGGGGCAGGAGTTTAGCGGCTACGTGGCGCAGCTGGATCACGGTTTGCGCGCCTTGAACAATACCCTTGCGCACCTATCCGAATTGGCTTTGGGCGGAACGGCAGTGGGTACGGGATTGAATACCCCGCAGGGCTATTCCGAGTTGGTGGCAACGAAAATTGCTGACCTAACAGGCCTCCCTTTTGTGACGGCACCCAACAAGTTTGAGGCGCTTGCCGCGCACGATGGCATGGTCGAAACCCATGGGGCATTGAAGCAGTTGGCGGTGTCTTTAATGAAGATTGCCAATGACATTCGCATGCTTTCTTCAGGCCCTCGTTCGGGTATTGGGGAAATCTTGATTCCAGAAAATGAGCCAGGTTCTTCCATCATGCCAGGCAAGGTAAATCCGACTCAAGTAGAGGCCATGACCATGGTGGCGGCGCAGGTGATGGGCAACGATGTTGCCATTACCATTGGGGGGTCGAATGGTCATTTTGAACTGAATGTATTTAAGCCATTGATTGCGGCGAACTTCCTACAGTCCGCTCGCCTGATTGGCGATGCTTGCGTTTCCTTTGATCTAAACTGTGCCGTTGGGATTGAACCGAACACCCCGATGATCCAGCAGCATTTGGAAAACTCCTTGATGCTGGTGACGGCATTGAATCCGTACATTGGTTACGAAAATGCCGCAGCGATCGCCAAGAAGGCGCACAAGGAAGGAACGAGTCTGAGAGCCGCAGCCCTGAGTTTGGGCTTGCTTACCTCGGAACAGTTTGACGAGTGGGTCAAGCCAGAAGATATGATTGGAGGCTTGAAGTAAGGTTTGGAAAGCTCAATTACCAAAAAAAGTTCCAAGAGATCCCCGCTGTCGTTTTTGCTGCAGCGGGGATTTTTAGTTCCTGAGCGCACTTTTCTATCGATGTTTGAATTGCATTTTTTCTAGTTTTTACTACATTCAACTCGTGTTTTATTCCTTATCTGCGAGCCTTAGCCTTAGAAAGGAAAACTAGTGTATCATGAAAGCAGCTCTATTTTTTGTAGGCTTATTTTTCTTCTGCTTTACTCTCCTAGCCCAATCGGAACAGGATTCAGTAGACAGGTTTGATTGGTTGAAAATAAACCCTACGGAGTCTTATGCAGAATTTGCTTGGGAGAGTTTGCCTAAGGGGATTACCCAAGCCATGGTCGAAGCTTTAGTGGATTCCCCACAAATTTCGGAGGAATACATCACCAGTGAAGATCCACTAACCTTATTCTATTTCAAGGATCAGCTCCTCGCGCTTTTGCCATGTCGATTTGATGTCTTAAGATGGACAGGAGCTAATTGGGAAAATTTATACAAGGGCACCTCCTCGGGATTCAATTGCCATCCCCATTTTTTTGTGCGGGAAGGAAAATTGTATTCCATGGGGCGGTATGGATTTTGGAGAGGACACAGTGAATTACTCGAGTTTGATTTTCAAAAGGGGTACTGGGAGTTTGTCCCTGTTTCTTCCCCTCCGGTGAATTATGGGGGAGTGGGGATCTTTCTAGATGGGGACCGTGTATTTTCTATTCTGGGGGAAAACATTCATCAGCCATCCAATATCTTTTATCCGGACAAAAACGGCTATGTATTTGATTTTAAGAGCAAAGCTTGGAGTTCGATACAGTTGGATTTTCCAAGTCAAAAAAATCTAAGTTCTTGGATTTTGCCCTCCTTTGACCTGAAGGACTTTGGGGTTCAGTTGTACCAACTCGATGCTCATCTTGGGTTGCTGCTGGTTCATAAAAAAGAAAACACCTTGTATTTTGCCAAGGACAATGACTTTGGGAAGTTCCGATTTTATACTGTGGCGGTTGGTTATGGAAATTCTGCAGTTTTTTTTGATAAATACGGGGATCCTACTTTTCTAACTCCAGAAAAGGATTTTGAGGAAAGATTCAAAAAGGTAGGGGACATCCGCTTTACCGAGCAAAAACCCTCCTTTGGGTTGGAGGAATGGTCCTTTGCTATTCTTGCGGCTTTAGGTTTGGTGGTGGCAATAGGAGTGGGTATCTGGTGGAGAAAAAATCAATTTTCGAAAAAAACTGCCACAAGTGAACCGCTACCCCTTGTGGTGGAGCAGGGCACAATAGATGGAGAGGAGGATATTGCACGTCTTGTGTCCAAGCTCCTCGCCCAACCTGTTTTGCTGGTAGATGTACATCAGTTGGACCAGGTATTTGGGGCATCTGAACTTGAAAGTTTGGACTACCGAAGGGTGAGGAGGTCGAGGTACATCAAGGCGGTCAATCAGTATTTCCAGGCCCAGCATGGAAAAGACTTGATTGTCAGAACCAAGTCGGAGACGGATAAGCGAATTATTCTGTATCGGATTTCTCCTTAGTCGGATCTTTGTCAACAGTTGACTGTTAGCGGTGGTCAATTTGTCAACGGTTGAAGGACCACAGTCCACCGCCAATTTTAATTATAGAGATAAAGCGTACTAAAACCACAACGGGCTGTGGACCGTTGACAGTTAGCAGTGGACTTAAATTCAAAAATTATTTTCTACATGAAACGATTCCTATACCTTTTCCTACTTGTTTTTTTGGTTCTCGGTGCGACTCCAAGTTTTGGGCAGCGACTGATGGATGGAAGCCGCCGTACGGTCGGGTACATCGAAGGAGATCGGGTGACCAACGGTTCTCGGTCTACTATTGGCTATCTGGATGGAAGTCGGGTCATGGATGGATCGAGGAGGACCATTGGCTATGTGGAAGATGGACGGATAATGAATGGATCCAGGGGTACTATTGGGTATCTTGAAAACGGCCGGGCGATGGATCAGTCTCGTCGGACCATTGGCTACATTGAGGATGGTCGGGTGATGGATGGTTCGCGCCGGACTATCGGCTATTACGAGGGGGTACGAATCACCAATGCCGCGCTATTTTTCTTTTTCTTTTTTTATTAAAGCAGTTTAGGGTTTTAAAAAAGTAAGGCCATGAAAAAGGAACTCCAAGAAATAAAGGTGAAGTCCAAAAAATCAAGTTGGCAAAAGTATGTAACGGAATTTTTAATGCTGTTTGCAGCCATTACTTTGGGATTTTTTGCAGAAAACCAGCGTGAGAAGTGGGGTGAAAATGAGCGAGGCGTGCAGTATGCGCAGCGTTTGGTAGAGGATTTGGATTTGGATAGCATTCGGATGGAAGAGGTGAAGGTCAACTATGCTTTGAAGGAGCAGCAGATCAATACCTTGATTCCACTGATGCAGGAAGGCCTTGAGAAGAAGCCTTTTTTAGACAGCTTATTTGCCTACTTCACCTTGCCTGGTTCTGCCTCTTTGGTGACCGGAATTAGTTTCGTGGAAAACTTGGCTACTCGGGACGAGCTGAAGTCAGGCAACATGCGTTTGATTCGCTCAGATAGTATCGTCCGTCACTTGTCGGTGTATGCGCGGAAGGAGCAGATTTTTATGGGCAACCAGACGCGTTACCGAGAGAAGCGGATTGAGCTTTTAGAGCTGATTGAGGAGGTGTATGATATGCCTCGATTTGGTTTGGACAAGCTGCAGGGGAAAAGGCCAGAACCCCATTTGCTGCTACCCCTAGATCCCCAACAGTTCAGGAAAGTTGCCAATGCAGTCACACACCTGCAGGGCATGCTCAGCAATATGGAAGCGAATGCGGAAACTATTGCCGAGGAGCGCAGGCTATTGAAGAAACTCTTGCTTGCCTACATTGAAAAGAAGGGGTAGAATAAGGCAATTTCAATTTTTTCAGAAACGGCATAGCGGTGAAAATTTGTTAATGCAATTCTCAATTTCAGATTAAATTTTACCTTTGACCCATCATCAAGAACCAGAATACTGGTACCAACCGAGTCAAACGCCACGGTGGTCAAGCGATGCGGGTCCTGCAGACCAAAAACGTTACCCTGCATTCCTCTTTTTTTGGTGATCGCGAAGGGTTTCGACTCCTCGTTCGGCTTGTCCTAAGGCACGCTGTGATTTCTCCTGTTGTATACAATGACTTGCAGCAGGGGACTCACTTCTTGATGAGCTGAGCGAGAAAAGGGGCCTTCGTGGTTAAGCTGTGTCACCTCTAAACCCTTTTTTTATGATTACGATCACAACCCCTTCCGGAAAATTGCTCCCTTTTGACTCATCTAAATGGAGCTTGAACACCAACGATTGCCGCTGCCAAATCATTGGCGAGCAGGGGGACGATTACCTGCTGCTGGATGCCAATGCCCTGCTTACTCCTGTTCCCAAGTCCATCATCCATGACAACCACTACGAAATCCAGGAGGACCTGGTCACGCTAA
>JACCDO011687588.1_pt1 | contig 29260 bp, 31 predicted proteins | sample 7446101 | NCBI WGS metagenome assembly JACCDO01 (sample SAMN15323440, study PRJNA562643) | freshwater metagenome | isolation source: river surface water | place: USA:Blue River Watershed | collected 2017-08-16
AAACATAATAAACCACAGATAAGAATATTATACCAACCTGAAATACCTCTTGCTAGAAAAATACCCATTGGTGGTAACATAAGAGTCATAAAATATCTAAAAAATGTATATTCAAAACATGTTCCTTTTTTGGATTTTAATTTACCAGCCAAAAATCCTTTAAAATCGCTAAAGAATGCATTTTGTACAAAAGTAAAAGCGTCATCTAGAACGCTGATAAATTGATTATAAAAGCCTTTAATTATTTGTTCATATAAAATTTTTTCTAGAAAATATATCATAATTTTTGCGAGTGGACCAGACCCAGATATAATTCTTTTTCTTTTGTCTTCTGCATCTTTATTTTTTTTTGATAACCTATCAAGAAATCTATTTCCCTGTGGTTCTGTATCAGTCATTTATATTTAATATCTTCAAAGAAAAAATATACTCTATTTAATTGTATTACTGATTATTTAAATTTAACAATATAATATAATTAATGCATAAATTAAGCCTGGGAAGTAATAAAATAATGTTAAAATAGAACATATTAATAAATTCATCCAACCTTTTAGACCTAATTCCATAAAAAGACCCATTGGTGGTAATATAATGGTTGATATGATAACTGGAAATGCAACTTTTGCTTGTGGTTGTTTAAAGCATCTTTTACCAGCGGCACATTTTGCGGCTTGTGATTTATCATTAGGATCAAATTCATTTTTGTTAGGAGTGTATCCCCAAAATCCAGATACAATTGGTTCAAATACTAAATTTACAAGAAATTTGAGAATACCAGATAATACATCTAGAACAGCTAAAACGATAACTCTTAGGGCTACTAATATACCGTTGGCTAAATCTTGTAAAATATAAAATGGATTCAAAAAATCAGTGAATACCCATTTTAAAAAATCAACAAAAAACCATGTTACAATATCAGGTATTTTTAATAAAATATCAAATAGCATACCACCTTTTTGAAAGATGCTAATTACTGAAGCAAAAAATTTACCAATTCCTAAGCCACCATTAACTTTAAAATGAAGTTTATAATGTATTTCTTGGTTTTGATTGAAATCCCAATCAGTACTAACCAATCTAGAATTAGTGGTAATATAATATTGTGAAGATGATAAATTATATTTTTGGTTTATTTCTGTTGTTAAATCATCATATGTATTCAAATTATAGTATGTTTTATGTGTTCCAAAATCTATTTGAATATATTTCATTATCTATTTATATTATAATCTATACTTTTTTTCAATAAAAAATTGAATTATGATTTTATATTTCAAATTAACATATTAAAAATTACAATGGAAGATAACGAATCTATTAACTATGCTGTTGAACTCCCTGATGTCACCTATGTGTCTGGACTAGATGAAGCTAATATTAAAATTTATAAATTTGATTCTTCCAAGGACATTTATGATATTATTTCGTATTTTCTTGAAATTAAATCGTCTAATGATCACTTTTATGTTGTTGACATTAATCAAATTATTCGTCAATATCACCTTTGGAAAAAGGAGCTTCCATTTATTCGTCCCTTCTATGCTATTAAAAGTAACCCGGATCCAATGATTATTAAGATTCTTACTTCTCTAGGTTGTGGTGCTGATTGTGCTAGTAAAACGGAGATTGTTTCTGCGATGGATTGTCTTCCACCTGCTGATATTATTTATGCGAATCCATGTAAAGAAATCACACATATTCAGTTTGCTCGTTCTCATGATGTTGATCTTTTGACCTTTGATTCTGAAACGGAACTTCATAAAATTAAGATTCATCATCCTAAGGCAAAGCTGATTCTTCGTATCAAAGTAGATGATAGTTCATCTCGTTGTAAATTTAGTGTTAAATTTGGTTGTGAAATTGAAAATATTGAAACAATGTTGAATCTGATTAAAGTGTTAGAACTTAATCTAGTTGGTGTTTCGTTTCATGTTGGTAGTAACTGTACTTCGGTTGGTTATTTCAAAAAGGCGATTGCAGATGCTCGTAAAGTATTTGATATGAGTATGGAAAAGAATGGTAAGAAACTGACTATTCTAGATATTGGTGGTGGTTTTCCTGGTTTCGATAATGAAGCAGGGATTACTTTTCAGGATATTTGTCAAGAAATTCGCGATAGTTACCAAGAAAGTTTTGGTGATATTCGCGATGAAGTGACAGTAATTGCTGAACCTGGTCGATTCTTTTCGACTAAATCGCATACACTAGTCTTTAATATTATTGGGATTAAGAAAAAGGTTGATAAGGAAAGTAAGGAAGTAAAATATCAATATACAATCAATGAGGGTATTTATGGTAGTTTTAGTTCTGTTATGTTTGATTATGCCAAGCCAATTATTAAACCCTTTAATGAACGTGATGAGGAAGCCCTTTATCAATCAACGGTTTTTGGTCCAACATGTGATTCTCTAGATAAAATTACGGAAGATGCAATGCTACCTGAGATGGCAGTTGGTGATTGGTGTTTTGTTGATAATTTCGGTGCTTACACTCGTGCATCATCAACTAGTTTTAATGGTTTTCGTCCTGGACAAGTCTACTACATCCAACATAATACTTTTTAGAAAAAAGTATTAGCAAAAAAATTAAATAGTTTAGAAATTTTTAGATTATATTTTTTATTATAAGTTTATTGCCACCCCATAAACTTACAAAAAGATATTTTATTGTAAGTTACCTGTGTGACAGGAAACATTAAAATATCTCTTTATATAATAAAAATGACATCAAAACCTAATTATTCTTTTATAGAATTACTCAAAAAATACACAGACATTGATAAAAGTTTTATCAATACTTTTTTTTCAAAATTTAAAATTGGTAATGAATTAAAATTTGATATTAAAGATTCAACAATTGCTAATTATTTAGGAATTACATTACATAATTTAAGAATTCGGTTATCAAATGGATATTCTAAAAACAAAAATTTTATTGAAAACAAAGATTTTATTAAAGTTAATACAGGAGTTACTTCAGGTGTTACATATATGGTAAATTATCAATGTTTTGAAAAATTAGCAATGAGTGGTGACAGTGCAAAATCAGAATCAGTTCGTATGTATTTTATTAAAATACGTGAATTTCTTGTCAAAAATCAAAAACTTATATCACAAGCATTAGAAAATAAAACAGAGTTAAACAAATTTAATGGATTTGAAGCTATTTATTTTTTTGTTGTTGATGAAAAAAATCCAGATATATTTAAAATCGGGAGATCTGTTGATATAGTTAAAAGATTGAGAAATTATAACGTAGGTAGAATAAGAGAAGTTGATTTAAAGTATTATGCATTGGTTAAACATAACATACTAATTGAAAAATGTATGAAACTTAAATTAAAAAAAAATCAATTATCAAATGATAGAGAAATTTATCATGTTGAACCAAAAATAATTAAGCAAATTATTGATGAATGCTATTGTAAACATGTATCAAAGAAAGAAAATGACAAATTATATAATGAAGTATCTAACTTGCTTGGATTATATTCATATACAAAAAATAATAAAAATCTTAAACCATATATTATTATTGGCAATGATTTATGATTAAATATAAAAAATAGTGTAAATACATGATTATTATTTAATAGTTTTTATTTGATTTAATGGTGGATGTAACAACCCCAAAAGAGGTCGAGCGGGTTATTAGCAAGATATTGCAGAATTTCGTCCTGAAAGGACAATGATTTGCAAGATATTTGCTAATTATATCCTCAACCTCAGTCAAACCATTCAAATCCATCATAAAATACTCCACTATTAGCCATCTTAAAATGTACTGTTTTGCTGATAATAACCATATGGTTTTTTCTTTTTATAAAGGTAAAGTATTTTTTGGTAACGCTTTTTTCCTAAAAAAGTGTAAAGTGTAAAAAATTGAAATAAGAAAATAGAAAAGAAATTAATAAAATAATACATATAATGGATACTAAAGTTTCTACTGAATTATTAACCACAAACCCTTCTAAATTTTGGAAGTTTTTGGTTGAAAAATTTCTTCTTACTTTAACTGATCGTGAAAGAAGTAATTTTGACCTTGCATCTAGTAAATTTGCTGAGAAAGAACCACATTTATATATTAAAGAAGTACCTTGGTTTAAATCATGGTATAAAGAAAATAAAGACTTGTTTACTTTCTAGATAACTTTTATTAAGAAAAATTAAAATTAAAATTATTTTTATTATTTATTATTTATTTGGGCATGAGGATTTCAAGTAATACAACAAGCCCAAGGAGTTGGAAGACACTTGTTACAGGTTTTACAACAGTTACGAGTTTAACAAGAACACCGTTCCAGAGGTATTGGGCGGCAATGAGTAAAATAGCTAACCAGAGGAGGAGAGCGAGGAGAAGAGCAAGAAAGTTTGTTTCTTTACGGTCAGTAAAAGGTTCACTAGGTTTGTTTAAAAGACCTGTGAAGGCTTCTTGAGCACATGTGAAAAGCATATTTATATTTATATTGTTTTTTATAATATATTGAAAGAAAAAAATAAAAGATAATTTTTTTATCTTATATGAAAATAAAAATTAATAAAATGGAGAAATTACCAACAGAATGGATACAAATGTTTAGAATCATGTTATCAATTTATTTATTATGGGTTGTTTTATTATCACCTAGAAAATACATGTATGATGATAATAATATTTATTTACGCATTATGCTTATCACATTAGTATTTTTATTTGCTTATTCTGATATAACTTCTGGATTATTATTATTACTAATTTATTTCTTCAGTTTTCAACCAATCTTACCAATGGAAAATTTTAAAGATCGTCCAATTTCACAAATGATAAATGATAATCTTAAAAGAGGGTTTGTTCCTACTGAACCAACTCAACCAGCACCAATAAGTTATAATTTTAAACAAGCATATGATTTAAATGGAAAATTAGGTCTTAAATAATTATCTAAATATTATAATAAAAATGAAGTTAAAAACAATACATATATTAATTATCATAGTTATTCTAGGAGGAGCATTATTGTTTGTAAACAGAAAAGAAAAATATGCGGACATTGCAGAAACAGTTATCTTAAATCCTAATCAATTTCCATCAATGACTGTTTCTGCTCAACGTGAAAATAATGTATTTTGTGATACATCTAATCCTGATTATCCTATATGTTTAGACATTTTTAAAATAAATCATCCTAAAACAATATATAATCCAACTGAATAAAAATTATTTTTTCTCTATATTTAAGAAATGAAATCAATTAGACTAAGCCTAATTATTACGATTTTAATCCTGATTTTAATAATCGGATATTTATATGTTTCAGAATCTTTTATTACTGAAGAAGAAAAAGCTAAGTATCCTAATTTTGTCTCTGAAACCCCTACTAAAGTATTTTTTTTAAATCCTCCTAAAGATGTTGATCCTGTAACTAAGATAAAGAAAGGTAGACAAATTAAATATGATTGTGATCCAACAGGTAAAGATTGTAAATTTGACTTGCTATTTTAATGTAGAAAAATATCTTAATTAAATAATAAAGCTTTAATAAATGTTTGATAAAATTACAGCATTAATCACATTAATAGTATTAATAGTATTAATATATTTAGTATATAGACAAAATAAAAAAAATGAAGCATTTGAAGATCCAGAAATACCTAAAACATTTATTGGTATGAAAAAAGGAGACACTAAATCATTATTATTTTACAATGAATCAAACTCAACCAATGATAAATATAAAATAATCAAGTTACCAAATAATGAATCTATTAGACAATATCTTTATGAAAAAGGTACCATGATTGTTCTTACAACTGATAATAAAATATTTTATTGTGAAGGATGTGATTTAATTTCAGGTAATATAATATGGTCCCAAATAGAAAAACCCCAAAATATTACAAATATATCTAGAATTGCTTTTAATAATAATAAAATATTTATTCTAGATGAAAATGGTATAATTAGAACAACTAATTTAAATACTTCTGGATCACAAACTTTATGGAACAATATTGAAATGCCTAATGGAGAAAGTTCATTTAAATATATGGATGCACAATATAATCACTTAGTTGCAATAGGATCATTAACAAATTTTATCTATCACAAGGATATTACAAATGGTATCTCTGCAAACTGGACTATTATAGATAAAAGTAAAATTATGAATTCTATTAAGGTAACATTACATGGTTATCTAGGTAAAACAGGTCCTAATGAATTATATCAATGTAAATTTCCATGTGATGGATCTACAGATAATATGTGGAATTTAATTAATAGTGATTTAACCAGTAGTATCAATGCAAATAGCGAAATTATTTCATTAGTTAAAAATAATACTTTATTTACATGTGATAAAATGTGTTCACCTGCTAGCATGACTCCATTAACTGACCCTGAAAAATATAGTTTATTTAGTGGTCAGGTTTTAGATTTTATATATCCTAGAATAGAAATTTTACCGACTTTAGCACCACTTACTGAATTAAAAACTAAATTAAATAACACTGATGATAAAATAAAAAATAAAATTAATGAATATCAAGAATTGGATAATAATATTGATTCTATTAATAAAAAAATACAACAATTCATGAGTGTACAAAATCAATTTGATGCTAACTTTAATTATTTAGCTACTAAACGTGATAAATTGGTTGATGAAGTTATGAAAAATATTGGAGTATCAAATGTAGAAAAATTTGAAGATCAAGTATTATTACAAAATATTATGAATAAAGTGAAAGAAAAAGTTAGTGTACGAAGTGATGAAGAAACCAAAAAAGGTATTATAAGAAGTAACCTAATTGTATCACTATAAATTTATTGTTTTTTTATCTTTTAGTATCTATAAAGATGAATCAGATTTTCATAATTTTCTTGTTAATCATTTTAATTATAGGAGTATTATATTATTACCTTAGAAAGGAAGGATTTGTTGATGTTACGGAATGTTTAGATTTAAATTTTAACACCGATGATAAATCAAAAAAATATAATCAAATATTTAGTAAAGTTTATTCAAATATTCCTGAAAGTCGAATATTCAATGATCCTTTAAAATATATGACATTTATGAATAAAGATTTTAATCAATTACATCAAAATGCAATTGCTTCATTTCTAGGTTTACGAGATGCAATCAATGTTAAAGCAATTCAACCTTATCAACATTATGTTGTTAGACACAAAATGACAGTCTTATTTAACTCTCCAGTTGATAAATATTTAGAAATTACTTTTAATAACTTTGATAATATTCCATTTGTGAAAATTATATATAATCATACTGAAAAGAAATGTATTGTTGAAAATAAATTACCTGATTATTTAGAAACTCCATTAGTTCCTGGAGCTACATCAGACCCATATATTATAAATTTACCCAATGGATTTGGTACTAAGATTGAATTTGTTACGACAACTCTTAGAAGAGATGGTGTATTGCGAAATCAATTTGGTATTATTATTGATGGTAATATGCATTGTTATAATTTATTAGGAGGTATTGAAAATCACTTTTACAATGCTTTAAGAAATATTATGATTTATGCACCAAATAATAATATTAATAATACTTTTACAATTAGTCATCTGTGTATTGGTGAAATTTATGCATCATATGCTAAAGAAAAGATCGAATCTAGAAGGGTAGATAAAAATGCTAATATTTATCAGACACAAGTAACTTTTAATTCTATAAACGGAGGATGGGGTGGTTTTAGTTTAGTACTACCACAAACTCAAACAGATCCATCTGAATATGCATTAGGATCATATTTAGTTAGACCGGGAATGTATGATATGAGAACAGATCCTGGATTAGTTAGTGCATTAATTTTAAAACAAGGTGATTATGTTATACCAGCTCAAACATATTCAGATAAATGGGGTAATGGAGGAAAACTAATTAATAATAAAGCTTCTTATTTATTTATAAATCCAAATGATATGGTAAAAGATATCAATGGTACTAACTATAATTTTAAAGGATTCGGTGGTACAATAATAGAAGAAACAGGAAGAGGAAATCCTCGTCCAAATAAAGATCTTGCATTGGTTAGAGAAGATTGTTTAATACAAAATCCAAATAATATAACACAATTATGGAATGATAGAGGTTCTAGAGCTCGAAGAGATGGTTCTATTTGGACATATAATCATGGGAATGGTAATCCACAGAATAGATTAGGATTACCAGGAGATGATTTAACTATTTTTCAATCTGGTTATAACCAACCATCGGAAAAAAGATGGATAATAAATGATTCATGTTTGGTTCCACAACCACAATTATTAACAGATGCTGAAATATCAAATATAAATAATTTAGTAGCTGATAGAACAAGATTTTATTTTATGCAAATAATAACTTTAAAAAATGAAAAAGATGCAATTGTTAATCCAAATATCCCTCAAATGAATGATAGTACAATATTTAAAAATCAGATTAATCAAATGATTAACAATAGTAAATCGTTATATGATTTAAATAACCAAGCAAATAAAAATACAAATGATATGCAAAATCAATACAATAATCATTATAATTTTATAAATTTATTAAAAGATACAATAACTCCTATTAAAAATAATGAAAAAATAATGTATAACGATTATTCACCTAAAATAAATCAAATTACAAGTGAAATGGATAATAAAATATTATCTGAACCTATTGATTTATATTCTGAAATCAATAATAGTTTTATAACAAACTCAAAAAAAACAAGTGATTTAGTACAACAATACAATTTACAGAGAGACAATGATAAAATATTAAAATTTATAGGAGAACAAGTTTCAAAATAAGCTATTGTTTAAGTATGCTCAATATTTTTTGTTAGTGTTAACATTTTTTTAAATTCATGTCCACAATTTTTTTGAAGAAATTCTTCATTAAATTCATTTATAATATCATCTTCAATATTACCTTTATGTTTAATAAAATACATTACTAGTTTTCGTAATTCAATAATTTCTTGCTGATAGTTATTAAATATATGACTATAAATAATTGATTGTGTTTTATTGAATTCTTCTATATCATTATTTAAGTTTGTTGGTAAATTATTTAACATATATGATAGACTATTCTGTGATTTTATAATATTAAAAGAATTCATCGTATTAATAAAATTCAAATTATTATATACATATTCTGATAATATTTTATCATAATTATTATGGTTTATTTGTGATATTTGGCTTTCATTTGATTTATTTGATTCTGATAATTCATTTTTTTCAGATAATTTATCTGATATAGATGTTTGTGTTATTTCATCTGATTTATCAGATTTATCTGATATGGATGTTTGGTTTATTTCTTTATTTTGAAGTTTATTTAGATATTCAATTGCAATACATGTTTTTAATCCATATATACTTAGGTAATTAATATATCTACGTAAAATAACATTTGACCAATTATTTAAAATATAATTACCAACTGTTTCACAACCATCTGGGCTAGAAGGATGGCTATCATGCAAATTTTTATTACCTTTAAGTGATAGTAGAAGAAAAGTAGGGTGATAAGTTTTTCTTTTACTCACTAAAGAAATATGTGAAACTACAATATTACCAAAAGGAAAAATTTTTAAATCTTTGGAAACATTACTCATTTTTTGTCCAAAGAAATTACCTAAAGCATTAGCATTTGATGGACATGGTGGTAAATAAATAATTGAAAGAAGATATAGATTATTATATTGTTTAATTGATTCTACATAATCAAACATATGTTTAAAATCAGGGTGCATTTTTTTCTCATTTCCGGTTGGTAAATATCTTACTAGAAATGAATACATATCATTTGGTTTTAAGGGTAAAGTTTTGTATATGTTTAAATTATATCCTTCAATCTGAAGTGATTTGCTTAAAATATTTTTATCCATTATGTTTTAGTTTTATATGTTTATCTTTATTTAGTTTATATTATATTTTTTATTAATTTATATTATTTTTAATCCATTTATCACGTAAGATTTCTGTCATAGTTTCCATTTGCATTTTGATGATATTTGAACTAGTATTTTCAAGATTTTTTTCTAAATTAGAATTTTGAACAATATAAAAACTAGTTTCATTATCATCAATCTTAGGATCAGTATTCGAGATTGGTAATGTTGTTGTTCTAGAAATAGATTCTAATTTAGTATTCCATACATCTCTCCAATTAGTTGTCTCTGTAAAATGTTCAACTGGTTTTCTTTCTTGTATATTATTTAATAGATTAATAAAGGATTCCTTTGATTTTTTAGCCACATCCATAAAAGGTGCTATTTCTGGACTTACTAATTGTGATGATTCAGTTGGAATTGGAGTTGGAGTTAGTGATGATTCAGTTGGAATTGGTGTTGATTCAGGTGGAATTGGTGTTGGTTCATTAATAGATGCTGGTGATGGAATAGGATCATATGCTTGCGTAGGAGTAGTTGTAGAATTAATATTATTAATATTTAATAAATTTGCAGCTAATAAATTAGGCGAACTTTGAACATTATGATTAATACCTAATTCTTTAATTACATGAAATTTACCGGTTCCTAAAATACTTTGAATATTATCTAATTGATTTTCAATTGTTAAATTAGTAGAATTAATATTAGTTAAAGAAGATGTTGAAGACTTAATTTTATTTTCTGTATTAATTTTGGCATTCTTTATTTCATTATAATTTTTATTAAGTTCAGGTAATGATTTTTGTAAATTATCAATTTTTGTATTATATGTTGTTAAATTATTAATAATATTTTTTTCTTCATCTGATAATTCAGATCCAAATGATTCTTTGAAAATATTAATAAATGTTAATGAAGAAAGTATCATTATCACTATAAAGAATATAAAAATTTGAGTTATTTTTTTCATTATTATATTGTCTCTTAATTATCTCTTAATAATTTATTATTTATTAAGATAAAAATAAATAAAAAATAAAACTAATTGAGGATTAAGGTAAAACTAAAAGAGGATTTATATTAGCATTATGTATATTTTTATTCCACTCAATTTTCCAATCAGGTTCAAAATTAATAAAGTCATTAATTCTAGGATGTACACTGTTATTTATTAAGTTAGCAAATGCTTCTTTGGTTGGTTGTGGTGTTGATGTTTCTGATTCAATATTTTGTAATAAATAAGGTTCATTAGATTTTAAATTTATTTTGGTTTTTTCAACAGTAATTACATTTTTTGTTTTATCTAATTCATTAATTGTTAAATTGACTGTATTTATTATTTTATCATGATCAATTGTTTGCTGTTTTAATATATTATCCATTTGTGTATTAATTTTATTTAAATCATCTTTGATTTCATCACTTGTTTTACTATTTTCATTAATTATGCTATTGATTGAATTTTGAATTTCTAAAATATTATCAATTGTAGCGTTTGGTTTTAATATATCAGAACTAGAAGGTAAATTAGTATTAGATATATTTATATTTTCAAGATCAGTTGTTTGTGTATCTTCTGTTGGAATTGTTTCATAATCTTTAATTTTAATTTTAATGATATAGTTATTATTTCCAGAAGTAGTAGCATATAAAAATCTATTTTCTTTGTCTGTAATTAAACTACCATTTATATCTAATCTATTTGGTAAATCAAGATTAGTAATATTATTTGAACTAATATTCATTTTAAATAATTTTCCATTATTAGAGTCTCCATAAAGATAATTATTTTCATAATCAATTATCATATTTTTTGTTCCTATACTGGTTAAAGAAATTTGTGTGATTGTAAATCTATCAAGTGATATTTTTAATAATTTAGAAGTATTTGAAGTATTTGTAACAAAAAAACCATATTGATTTGTATTATCAATGATACCAGATGTAATTGGATCTGTCGTGTATAATTTATTTGGATTTCTTTCTTCAAAAATGGATGTTGGACCTGCTCTAAATATTTTGCTATAAATTGGTATATTAACAAAAGCATTTGGATTAGTCATATCATATTTAATAATTCCTTTATTAGTTCCAATATATAGATTTTCTTCAAATTTATCCATTGTTATAGAAGAAGGTATAACTTTAGTATAAGTATTTGTTTTCAATACCAAATCTGGTAATATTAAACCTACTTTAATATATGGGTTATTAGAAGGATTATAATATGTTATATTTGTTGATGAAGATGGTGAAGGTGTTGATGTAGGATTATATGATACAATTGGATTATCATATTTTAAGGTGTAATAAACAACATTATCTAAATTTGCAGCATATGTAAAAGTACTTAAATCTACCTTAAGAATATATTTATTATCATTTGAGAATGATGAGGTTGATATAAAATATCCATATGTAGTTTTAATATCTAAACCAGGAACTGCTAAATTAATATTATCATATGTTGGAGGTAAAATACCATACATAATATTTTCACTTTTTAATTCCATTCTAATGATAATTGATGGTTGTGTATTAGTTATAAAATATGCATATTCTGCTTTTTTATCAATAAAACCACTTTCAATATTATATACATTGTTTAATATTATATTTTTTGATTCAGTAAAATTATCAAAATTAATTTTAGTAATTCTACCAGTTTTATTATTATAACCAGCATAATAACCACAATTTCTTAATGGATCATATACTGAACATTTAACATTATTATTTGTACTTAATAAACTAGTAACATTTTCAAATTTAGTAATATCTTGAAAATTTTCTTTAATATGATTTTTAATATTATTATTATAAGAATAATAGTAAATTATATTAATTGCAATTAAAATTAATAATACTATGAATACTAATATATGGTTCATATCTATTAGAATTTATTATAAAATAAGATAAAAAAATAAAATAAAAATAATCAAACATATAAAATTAATGTTTAGATTTTATAAATTTTTGCATATTTTGTCTGATTTGATTAGTTTTGTCAATAAGATATTTATTATTTTCAATAATTGATGAAATTTCATTGATATTTAATTTAATTTTTTCAGTTTTATTATTTATATTTGGAGTCGCAGTTGAAGTTATAGTTGGTGTTGGAGTGATGTCAAATTTCTCAATTGATATTTTTTTACAATTGCAATTATATAATCCATATATTAATAATGTAATACCTAATAAAACCAGGAGTGATGTAATTTGTTTCATTTAGTAATAAATAAGAAAGAAAAAGAAAAATATATCATTAAATTTCTTCAGTTGTAGAAATGTCATTTTGTTGTAATTGTTTTTTACTTTTAGTTTTAGATTTAGATTTTGGTTTAGTTTTAATAGCAGAATTAACTTTGGATTTTTTAGATCTTGGTTTGATTTTAAGTTTCATATTCATGTCACTCCATAATTTTTCGATATCATCTTTCCATGCAAATCTAGCTGCACCTGGATGACCTCCACCACCATATATTTTAGCGATTTGAGATAAATCAATACCTGGTTTTCTAGTTCTTAACATAATTGAATATTCTTTATTGTTGTAATGATATCCCCATAAGAGGACAAAATCAGCTTTAGGGTTAGCTTCTGATATTTTATTACCTAAATCACTGGCAAGACCAACTGTCCCAAAATTACAAACCAATGTATTGTATGCACCTAATTTTTTAAATGATGAAATATGCATATTTCTACGAAGGAGATAGTTTTTATATTCTTGATATTTAGTACCATCATCAATCATACTTTCAACAAAAGCAGGGTTAAGTAATTTATCCCATGTTTTAAAGAAATCAATATGATGAAATGATAATTTGGTTCCTAGAGCAGCTGTAAAGGCTTCAGTTTTATTAAGTTTATTAGTTGTTAAATCATTGTCTTCAATATATCTAATAAATTGTGGCATCTTTTGATCTGGGTTAAAGACTCTCCAAGTTATATAAATTGCTGAATGTGTATTATCGAAAATTGCATGTGATTCATTGATTAAATAATCACCAAATGTTTGATGATGATCAATAATTAAAACATTTGATGCAACATCTTTAACTTGATCCATATATTCTTTTGGAAATGATACATCAACGAAGACAACATATTTTTTTTTAAAAACACTGAGATTAGGTGGTCTATCTGGTGTAATACCTATATATGTAGCATCTGATTTAAGATGTCTCCATATAATCCATGCAGAACCAAAACCATCTGGACAATTATGATGATATACTACACAATCTATTTTATTAATATCATAATTAATAGCTTTTAGTTTATCATATATTTCTTTACCATCCATTTTATGTTAAATATTTATTATTATTACAGAAATAAAATATAATATTAAAATAATATATTTATATAAAAATGCTTGGCTATTTTAGAGATATTATTAACTATTATTTTCTTAAACCTGAATATGAAATAACTCCAATTCAAAATGTTGATATCAAACAAATGAAATCAGATTGGTATTTTCTTAAAAATCTATTAAATGATGAAAATCAAGAAACTAAAGAAAATCAAGATAATATGAATGAAAACAATAAAGGAAAACAATAAAGTATAAATAAAAATTGAAAATAAAAAATAAAATTAAAGAATAAATAAAAGTTAAGAAGAATTAAAATGTTAATTGCCTTTCTAGGTAGAAAACGATCTGGTAAGGATACGGTTGCAGATTTTTTAATTAAAAATAAGGGTTTTCAAAAATATGTTTTTGCCGATCCCCTAAAAAAAGGCTTAAAAGCTTTCTTTAATCTGACTGATGAACAATTATATGATGAAAAATTAAAAGAAGAGATTGATCCTAGATGGGGTGTATCTCCTCGTAAGCTATTACAAATTATTGGAACTGATATTTTTCAACATTCAATTAATAAATTTATTCCGGATCTGAAAGGTGAACCTAGAAATCATTGGGTTAATTTATTTAAAGAATGGTATATGAAAGAAATTGAAAAAGATCCAAATGTTAAAATAGTTATTGCTGATGCTAGATTTATTCATGAAGTCAAAGCTATTAAAGAACTAGGTGGGGTTGTTATTAGAATTAATCGTATAGTTGGTAATAATATAAATAATGATATGCACTTATCTGAGATGGAGATAGATTCAATTCCAGATAATATGATTGACCATACTATCATGAATGATGATACACTTGAAACATTATATCAAAAATTAGATCAAATAAATTTTCTCAATTATGTATAAATAATTAAGCAAACTGAATATGGAAATTCCTTTATCTTTTAAATCTTTTGGTGCTTCATCAGCAACTGGATTAATTACTGAAATAACTAGATTTATTATTATAGCTCTTACTAAAAATCCATTATATGGTATTTTATGGGGTCAAGTATTTGGTAATGTGATATCATATCTAGTTCAAAGTATAATTTTTGGTAAAGGGTTTATACTAGAAACTCTTATTAGATGGGCATTAGTAGTTTCAATTTCATTATTTATTAATGTCAAATTATATAATTATCTTATTAATATTCCACAAATCAAGAAACTTCATAAAAAATTAAAAGGTTTTGGACTTGCTCTCTTAGATTATTTATTAATTATTGGTGCAGTTTTAATAATTTTTGTTATTTGGGATTATCCAATGAGAAAATCATATATTTTTGCCGCAAATAATAAAACAACAGATGCAATTATAACAATACAAGAAGCTATAATCTTACTTATTTCAATATTAATTTTTATAATTGATCAAAATATAACTAAAAATAATAATAATAATCATAATCTGGATAAGAAAAATAGAAAATAAAATATAAAATTCAACTATTTTTTTATTATGATAAAGTAAGTATAAATAAAAAATGACAGATACAACAAATAATTGTGAGTGTCAAGGGGTGGATTATCAAGGTTGTACATTATTACCAAATAAATTATATGCATGTCGTAAAAAAGATGGTACGATTGATAATACTAAAGCATGTAAAGGTGAATTACGCACTGGTAGTGATGGTATTTCAGGATGGTCCGAAGGATGCAGTCAATTAAGTTATGATGATTTAAAATCAAGAGTTACAAAATGGTGTACTAAATTATATCAAGATGGTATTTATGATTATAATCAATATCAGGATTGTCTTCAAAATTTAGACACTGGAACAGTTAATTATTATAAAAGAACAGAAGATCAATCTGTTGATGATGAGAAAGATGTTAAACGTATATATGGTTATTATCCTAAGGGTAATGAAAAAATAGATGATTATAATCCGAATGTACCAGTTGTTAAAGATGATTATACTAAAATGACATTCTTTCATCCTAAAGAAAATGGCTTTTTAACATCAGATAAAGATGGTGCAATTGATATTAATCCTAATTCTGAAATCAGAGAAGAAATGAATTGGCAATTAATGGAAATAACAAAAGAAAATATTTTTGCTATTAGATCTAATTATGGTAAATTTCTTGTTGGTACTGATAAAAATACAGTGGAAGCAACGAGAGATAATTTAACACCATGGGGTCAATGGAAAATGATTAAACAAAATGACTTATATGCATTTTTATCTGTAACTCATAATAAATACTTATCATATGATGGTAATATACTTACATTAAAACAAGGATGGTCTGATAATAATTTATGGCTTTTAAAAGAAAAAGAAGCAAGTACTGGAAATTTTTTTGAAAGTTTTGATAAATCTGGATTAAATCTTAAAAAAGATGAATTAATTAATGAACTAGATAATACTTATCGTAAAGTAGTTGATTTAAAATTTAAAAGAGATTATTACAGAAATAAAATAGCACAATTAAAATATTTAAGAGATCGACAAAAACAATTTTTAATCCTACATGCTAACAATAGTAGAGAAAATTTATTGAATCGAAAAAAAACTGCGATTAAAGAACTTGAAATTATTAAACAAAAATTAAATTTAACAAATGATGAAAAAAATTCACAATATAATTTCTTTACAAAACAATATCAATCAGATTGTATGATGACACAAGATTGTATTGATTTTGCAGCTGAAATGAGTCAACCGATTAGTTCAGATAATTATGATAAGACTAGAGTGGAAAAAATTAAAAATAAACAAGCTGAATGTAAATGGACAGATGATTTGACTTATAATATTATATCTAGAAATTATACACAACCAACTGCTTCATTTTGCGAAGATCTTAATTCTCAAGTTGATTCATTAAAAATGTTATTAGAAAAAAATAGAGGTGGATATTCTAAATTATTTAATGACAAAAATAATGAAATACGTAGCATTAACTACAATTTAGCTAGAATTAATGTTTTTAAAAATGATATTGAAGTTGATTTTAAAGATTTAAATGAAAAAGAAAAAATAGAATTGAATAAAGTTGTTGAAAATACTGAGACTGAAAGACAAGATATATTAAAACAATTTAGAAAAGCAGAAATTGATCTTGTAGACTATATTAAATATTTAGGAGATTCTAATCGTAGTGCTGAAAATGAAATAAAAGGACTTATGAGTGATATAGATGATAAATTAAATAAGAATAATAAATTAGAACTTGATATTTCAATGAATAATTCAAATGTAAAATCAGATGATTTAGAAGAATTAATAAAATCAAATGAATCAGTCATTGATAATCAAATATATTATAAAAGAAATGAATTTGTACTTATGATTACAACAGTGATTATATTAATTTTATTTATTGGGGTTATGAGCTATCAAACATATCTTAAATTTATTGATTAATTTACATATCTAATGGTACATATTGATTTTTAAGGATCATGTTTTGTTGTCTTAATAAATCATTTTGTGTTTTTATATATTCCATGTTATATTCTATAGGTAACATTTCAAATAACTCATGATCTTGCATTTGATTTTTGGTTTTTTTCAAAGGAACTATTAAATATTTACCAACACTATAGATTCCAGATACAGATGTTTTTGTTATCCACCAAGCAGTATAAGCTGTTAAATCAAGTGTTCTAAATACAACCCAATTAACTATTGAACCTAGAACCATAATATAATTAAAATAAAAAAGTTATTTTTAACTTAATAAATCAAATTAATTTTATTTTATTTCTTACATTTTATATTTTTTATTTTGACTATCTGTATCCATTGTACATTTACGCTTATTATTATTAGTATTATTATCATTCTTCAAAACCATTTTATGTTTTGTAAGCTTGCGTTTTTTACTTTGACTACAATTTGTTTCAGAATCTATATCCATATTCACAGAAGTTTTGCGTTTATTATCAGGTGATCGTGAATTAGAGTTATTCGTCTCCATTTTATTTTTTAAAGGATTAATATATTTCTGAATAATATATTTTACATTTTGTTTAGTAAATTGTTTTCCTCGCATAGTAAAACCAGCATTATTCAATTCATCTGCAATCATATTAATTTTATAAATATGTTCTTTATTAATATTCATAATATCATTAATAATTTGTAAAACTTTTTGTTCATTATTATGTTTAGTTAATTTCCGAAGAGCCCCATCACGAATAATTTTATATCCAAATGGAGCATGACTACCAACAAATCCACCCATATTTCTAATATTTTGAATAGATGCTTTAATTTTAGCTGATTTAATATCAGATTCTAGTTCAGCACATGAAATAGTAGTTCGAACACAGTGACGAGATGCAGGAGTGTCATAATTCATACCATCCATAACAGAATAAATACGAATATTACGTTTAGCTAGATCTTCTAGAATTTGTAGTCCTCCTAATGTATGACGAGCAAAACGAGATAAATCTAAAACTAACATAACATCATGTGGTTGAATATTTTCAATAATTTTTTGAAGTCCAACTAGTTTAGAAAGATTACGAGCAGAGATACCATCATCCATTTCAATTGAACTAATTTGTAATTTATTATCCATACAATACTTCATCAGAATCTCTTTTTGAGATTCTAAACTAAAATTACCAGTTGGGAAATCACCAAAGTAAGATTGTTGTGTTTGTTGTTTCTCTTGATTTTGTTGTGTTTGTTGTAGTTTTTGATTTTGTGATTGTTTAAACAATGAACTTGTTTTAGAAGAATCACTAACACGTAGATAAAGGTGAGCATTACCAGTAGGATTAGTAATATTATTGTTATGCAATTGTACTTCGCGATTAATATGAAAACTGCGAATTAAACTAGAGTTAATGTTTTCCTCAGGTTCCCAATTAGGAGAAAAATCAGTGTTTTCCCATAATACTAAATATTCTTTTTTCCCATTTTTTTCCCGATAATTAAGCAATTTTTCAACTGAATAACAATCATAACTACCTAGATGAGGTTCAACTGTAATATTATTATGAGTTAGTGTTGAAGTGATATCATCAATTTGTTCATCAATATTAATACCATCACCATCTTCATTTAACTTGGCTTTTTTAATAATGTCTTTAATATCAAAAGCAATATTTTGAGGAGTATAATCCATATAATACATTTTGTTTGTATTAAATTTGTAATAATAAATAATAAAAGAATATTAATTCAATTTTTTTTCTTTAGATGGATGATAGAATTTTAGTCTCTTTATCTATTTTTTTATGAATACTTATAAGTAATGCTTCTAATCCATCTATATTATCTTTAATATCCTCTTCAGATACTGATCCCTTTAGTTTTTGGAAAAATCTTACTACGATTTCTTTATCATCATCTGTCCATATACTTTTTAAAATATCATGGATCTTTAATTCATGCTCTTCAGCAATCTTTTCTGGATTATTCTGAGGATGATTTACATTATTAATAATAGATGTAGAACTAGAGTAAGATGTCGAAACTGAATTAGATGAATTGTTATGATCTTTACGATTTTTAATTTTTTCTTTTTCTTTATTAATTTCAACCATTACACGACGATTAAATCCTGATAAAATATCAATATATGATTGAACTGCATCTGCTTTACCAGTGTTACCATATGTTTTTTTTAATTTTTCTAATCCAATAATCGCATTATCAAATAAATATTTTAATTTAGGATCATCATAATACCATGCAACTGCCTTATGCAATGATTTATTAAGGTCTCTCAAATCATTATAACTATCACCAAAATATTTTCTAATCGCAAATTGAAATATTGTATTCTCACTATAATGAATATAATTATTACTAATACTTAATTTTGTTCCTTCAGGTTTGTATGGAAGGAGTGATAATTTAATTAAACAAGTTAATGGATCTAATCTAGTATTTTCCTTTGGTATAGGATTTAAAACTTTTTGCAAAATAGTTGTCATTATATTACTTAAAATAAAATATCTATTTTTCTTTATTTTGAATCTAGTATAAAATAATTTTATAATAAAAAACATAAAATCATAATCTTAAAAAGATGGAAACATTAATACAAAAAATAAATAATATGGAGAATAGACTTCTAGAATGTGAAGCTAACTTACAAATTTACCGTGAATTATTTAAATATATTATTGAAATGCCTAAAACAAAAAATGAATTAAAAAATATGATTCTTAGTGTTATATCAGAAAGAGAAAAAGCTTACTTTGATAATATTAATAATAAATTACCTCAAGAAATACAAGATCTAATTAGTTCAGGTATCTTATTAACTGGACCACCTGGAAAAGAAGGTCCACCTGGAAAAGAAGGTCCTCAAGGAAAACCAGGGGAAATGGGATTACCAGGACCTAGAGGAAAAGAGGGACCACCCGGGAAAAATGGAACGAATGGTATTGATGGAAGAGATGGTATTGATGGTATTAATGGTAGAGATGGTATGAATGGAGAAATTGGTATGAGAGGTCCTCCTGGAATATCTGGACCAAGAGGTAGAAAAGGACCAACCGGAGACCATTCGATAATTAAAAAAATAGTCATTGAAATATTAAATGAACAACAACAACAAAAACAAGAGTCTTTAAATATGTAATTCTTCAATTATATCAGTCAAATCATTAATTGGATTAAGATTTTTAATTTTATTATAAAAGATAAGTACCATTTTACTATATTTTTGAATAGAGTATTTTTGATATTGAATAAAATATGATTTAAAATCAAGAATCATCTGATTTCCATTACAATGATTCAGATACACTTCATAAAATGCAATATGCATAAAAATAACAGGGTATAGTTCAGTTAAATAACAATAAATTGTTGTACCATATTCATTATATTTTGAAATAACATCATATTCAAATTCTTGATAGTATTCATCACTACATTCAATGATATCTCTCGTATCAGCCAAAATATTTTTAAGTATCAACAGATTATAATCCATTTTTTATATTTTAAGTTATTTTATAAAAATAGATTCAATTTTATAAAATTGAATTAAATATATTTCAGTATAGTCAATATAAATATAAATATTGGATTAAATATTGAATTACAATGGATGTACATCAACAATTTTTAGATACATATAAAAATAGTAAAAATGGTATAATATACTTAAAAGAACCTATATCAAAAGAATTATTTCATTATATTTATAGTAATTCTTTCATCTCTCTTTTTGATAGTGATAGTTTATCAAAATATGCACCTCTAGATTCACTATCTTATGTAATTAATTATAATTTTATTTCATGGTCAGAGATTTTAAAGAGAAAAGATCTAACTCGTAAATTTATCTATTCTAATTTTATTAAATTTGATATTTTAAAACTAGATTATACTTATTATGATAATTATACCGAAATGGAAAAAAATTTAAAACATCATACATATTGCGATTATTCATATATTATAATTAATTTATTAAAAATAAAAAAATATTCATATGATGAACTAACCAATCTTTTACAAATCATTATTATTAAAAATAAATACATGCATAAACAAAATTATAATATGTTTGAAATTATTAAATTATATATTGAAAATTACTATAAAAAGCATAATTATACATCTTTAAATGAATTGAAAAAATTTCTAGAACATTTTAATATATCTTTAGCAACACATCAAACACATTATACATCAAATTCATTGGTTGAGAATTTAATTGGTAAATCATCTGAAGGGGATCTAAATTATTTGATAAAGCATAAATTGATTTATTATTATACTGGTTTAACAAAATTACCTAGAAATATCATTAAATATTTTTATGATAAAAGATGTACTTTATTAAGTGGTAATATTAATCCATTTATTATGAAAGGTTATATGTTTGAGGAAGTTGAAGGATTAATTGAATATTATAAATTACTAGGTATAAGTAAATCCAAGATATTTGGTAATCTATCACAAAATATTATTGATTTTAATACTCCGTATTGGTTTTTAAAAAAGTATGAGAGTGATATTCATTGGGATTTTGCATTCGAAAATATGATTAATAATATTCAATACCAAGATATAGAAAAAATGATGCAATTAATTGTTGATTTTTCAAAAATTATTAAAATTAAATGTATTGATGTTATTAATCTTACAGGAACGACTTTAATTTTACCAGATGAAATTATTATATACTTTATTGATTCTCTCAAAAATCAATTATCAAATATTTTATCATATCAAAAATTATCAATTACAACACTTGATTATATAATTGAAAATAAATATGTATCATGTGTGGATTTACACCATATTAGTAGTTTTCAAAATTTAGATTCTGAATTTATTAAAAAACATGAATCTATTTTAGATAAAAATTTATTAAAATATAATCCTTCTATTACTAGTGATATTAGTGATATTGAAAAATGTTTGGAATTAAAAAAACATAATATTTCTTATAAAATAAATGAAGAATATTTAATTATTGATATTTCAAATTTTGGTATTATTAATCATAAATTAAATGATATTTATAAAACTGTGTATACCAATTTAAATAATAAACTATATAAAAATACTAATCTAGAAGAAACTAAAAATAATTTGTATTCTAGTATGAATAAAAAAAATAAAAAAACAACATTATTTAACCCTATATTACCATATAATAAACGTGATAAGGTTGTATTTAACAAAAATCCCGAAAATATGGACGGTTCTATATTATCATTTACCGAAAATAGTTTATTATGGTTTAAAGAAATAAATTATGGATTAAAACCAATGATTTATATGGATCTTAATGCTAATAATAATTTAAAATTTAAAGTAAAAGTTCCTGTGAAGGATGTAGTAATTGTATCAAAACCATATCAAAATTGTACTAAAAATGGATTTGTTACAAAATATAATATATATATCTACCTACCATACAGTACTTCAATTGAAATTTTATAAAAGTAAAAAAGTATCCTAAAAATATCAAAATATCAATTATTAAGTATAAATTTTTTCTATTCAAAATATAAATGACACCATCTATTATTGTTGTGATTATTTTAACTGTAGTTGTAATTGGGATATTAACTTATATGAGTTTAAGAACGGAAGCTGGATATTTTTCAGTTGTTCCCATCTCAAAACCTAAAAGTCCAAAAGAACAATTAATTGATTATTTTGCAATGAATTGGTCAAGAATAGCTAAAATTTTAGTTAGAAAGAATTGTGAAGATGATAACATACCACAAGAATTTATTGATGAATTCAAAGATCAGTTTGGACATTTATTTACAAATGCTGATGTTCAAGACCCTATGTTAAAACATTATACAAATGGGACATATGAAAGAAATTTTAAAATGGAAATTAATGAAATGTGTAAAACCTTAAATAGTTTAAGTGAATTTATTAATCAATATCCAACCCCTAAAAAACAAGTTGACCTTAAAACATTAGGAAAAGAAATTGAAAGATTACATACTGAACATTTCCCTCAAGCAGTCTTTATTTCAGTTATATTAGATAGAATGCTTGAAATATGCAACAAATATCCAGAATATAATATTAATCAAATTGCTAATACACATGACTTATTAACCATGTCAGTTATATTTTACTTATACATGCCACCAAAATATTGGTAATTATATATTGTTTTATTTTGTTTTTATTTTGTTTTTCATATTATTCATGTTCGAATAATCGGTTTTAAAAATAAATATGGAGGACTTACTTTATCTAAACCAGAATAAGTTCTAATTGCTGAAAGATGATAATGATAAGTTTTTACTAAATATGGTTCATTAAATATTTTAAATCCAAATTGATTAAATAAATAACTGAATGCATTATCACATCCTGCTTTACCTAAAATAATATTACATCTAATTATTTGATTATCAGATGGTAAATACTTACTATGAAAAATCCATGTATCTTGAGAATCATTTCTAGGACCAAATAATTTACACTCATCCAATTTATTTTCATTTTCATATTTATATTCAAATCTTAACAAAGCATATAATGATTTAATTTGAGAAATGGATGATTTACGAATATTTAACATACTTTCATCATAGAAAATATCACTATTTGCAATAACAATATAACCAGATATATTTTGTGATTTAACTAATGCAAGTGGATGCATATATTTCATACGTTGTCCATTATTAAATACAATCTGTTGAATATTTTTAATTTCTTCATCATTTAAATCAAGCTCTTCCTTAGTATAAGTTCTTTCATTAATTAGATAAATTTTACTAAAAATATCTAATTTGATATTTTTTTTTAAACATGTTTTGATTTCATTATATCTTTCTTTGTTTGGTGATATATAAAATTGGGTAAAAAGATAAATATTATCTTGATTGAAATCAACTGTATTTAAAGTATCCATATTTTTTTCAGTCATTTTTAATTAATGAATAAGAATAAGTAATTATTAAATATATTATTTAACAACTTTAAATTAAATCAATATGTATAAAAAAAAGTAAAAAAATAATTATATTTTTTTATGTGTTTTTTTTGAGCTTTCAAATAAAGGATCTTTTAAACATTGATCAATATCATATCTCATCCAATAAAATGGATGAACCATGTTATTAATTAAAGTTTCTGCTTTTGCATCTTTAATATTAAATATTGTAAATAATTCAGCAAATAAAATACCTAGAGAGAAGACATCCCATTTGAATATAGCTTTATCATTTAGAAATGTTTTGATTAAAGTTTTATTATTATATTTATCCATAATATCATGATATACTTTTAAAATATCTTCTGTTTCACCATATAATGATGATGATGATAATGATGATAATACACTAGAATAGGATTTTTTATTTTTTATACCATATCTGTTAAAATCCAATACTTTGCTATAATATTTTTTATTATCTTTAAATGTTTCCATTATTTTTTTTAATGCAATTTTATTCATATATGTTTTAGGATTTTTTTTCATAAGATATAATACTTCATATAATATAGTTGTTTCAATTGGTTTATATATTTGCGTTCCATTAGCACAAAAACCTAAGATATCATTATCAGTTCCAGATCCTTTATTATTAACATATCCAGATAAACCAAAATCAATTAATGTTAATCCAGCAGTATCTCTATCTTTATTATAATTAATCATAACATTCATTGTTTTAATATCACAATGTAAAATATTATTTTCTTTTAATATTTTCAATGCTTTACAATAATGTTGCATGATATGAATATAATTTTTTTTTATATATTTTTTTAAATATAAATCTTTACTTTCAAATGAATCTTCAATAGTTATTCCTGCATTTTTTGATATTAAATTTAAATAATGAGTATCCATATAAATATTACATTTGTCTTTCTTTTTTGTGCTAAAAGTATATGAATTATTATTTGATGATTTACTATTGGTTAAACTATACAATAAATCTTTGCTTTTTTGTTTATGTAAAAAACATCCGTCTAATATTGGAGAAAAATATTTCTGAGAAGGGTCTATTTTAATAAGTTTTTTCCCAAAATTAAGTTCATCCCATATGCTTTCATCAGATTCATCATATTCAACTATTTTAGAAATATAATTTGTATCTATTGAATAAGGAAATTTATGAAAAGTTTTTTTACATCTTAATGGTGGTGAAATTACACATCCAAACCCTCCTTCACCTAATAATTTTCCACCATTTTGAGTATTATATTTTTTCCTATTATTTATTCTTTCTAATAAACTATTCATTTTTATTATAAATAAAGATATTTTTTACCTATATGATAAAAATAACAAACAAAAATATTGAAATACAAAAATTTTAATAATTTAATTTAATTGATGATAATGAACTAGAATGTTTAGTAGGATTATATTTTTTTATTTTTAATAATTGTGATATGGTTATTCTTTTTTCAAAATTTAAATCAATCATTTTAAATACAATATTATTTAACTCCATATTATTAATATTACATTTAATTATTATTTTTGCGAATGTAATACCTAGTGAATAAATATCCCATCCTTTTAATAAACTTGGAATATATACTTCTAATTGACCATTTTTATATAATTCTATAATACGTTTAATTATATTTTCATATTTTAATGGTGTTAAATAGTAATCTCTTTTAATGTCACTTTCATTTTTAGATTTAAACATATTATGTCTAATACCTTCATAATGATAATAATCTTTATTTTTTTGAAAAATTTTTTCAGTTTTTAAATACATATGATTTAAAAACTCTGAATCATTCACATCATGACCATGTTTTATTAATTTATTTAATATTCTCAATGCAAAAATTTCAATTGGTGTATAAAAATGGGTTCCATTTAAAAATAATTCATCTATATCATTCATAAAATATTTTCTACGATTTAAATGAACTGATAATCCAAAGTCAATATATCTAAATTTACCATCTATTAATGGCAAATCCTTTTCAGATTTATTTATATAATTAAAGCTAACAACCATATTAGAAGGTTTAATGTCTTTATGAATAATATTTTTAAAATGTAACAATGATAATCCTTTTATCATATATGAAAAAACATACCAATAATTATTTTGTATAAATAATATTTTTGGATCATTATTATTTAAATTAAATAAGAGACTCATATTTTCACCAGCATTTATCCCAAATAAAGTTACATAATCAATATCACTATTTAAAATACATTTACCTTTATTATCTTTAATTATTTTAGACTGCATTGAACTAATATATGAATTATCATCATCTCTAATACTCTCTGATATGTTTGAATCATCTGGTGATGATGAAATATGACGACCATTTTTTTTTAAATAAAGAATATCTGGATGTTTTTGAGGTGTAAAATAGCATGCATTTACAAAAGGAACTAAAAAATCATGATCTTTATCTATCAAAGATAATTTATTTCCAATATTAAGTTCCGAAAAAGCGACTTCGCTATATTTAGTATCAATAATTTTACTAACATAAGATTTATTATGTTCTATTTTATTTTTACGTAATAGTTTTCTAGTTAAACATTTAATTGGAGGACTAATTACACATCCATAACTCCCTTGTCCTAATTTTGTTCCACCATTATGCTTATTATTTATTTGTGTTTTTTTCATAAGCAAATTTTATTACTTACTTTTTTATATAGAAAAGAAAAGAAAAAATCATTAGTAATTATAATTAAATATTTAATAATATGCTTTAATTTGAAATAATAATAAAGTTACTAAGAGAATAGCAAAAATAATTCGTGCATTCTTTTTTTGAATACCATTGAACCCTTCTAATATATTTATCATTTATTTTATGTTTTAATTATTTATAATATTTTATTTTTATTACATCCTAAAATATGTATCTAAAATCCACATGCATATACTAATGCTTTGTTAACATCCATGTCTATCGGATCAGTGATATTTCTTTTAACATTATTAAGAATATCTGGATCACATAAATGCCAATCTGCAATTTTATTTCTTATTTCAAATGCTAATTTATTTTTTTCATTTAAAGTTGGTGCATTTTGTCTTATATATTCATTTATAACTGTATAAGCACCTTGCCATGCCTTAAGTCCAGGGGTTTCTTTTTCATTGATTTTTTGAATAATATTTTTTTTAGGATTTGATTTGTAATTAATTGAATATTCATATTTTTTATTTATTGTATCTTCTAATTCATAAAACTCAACATCATCCATTGAATTTAATGAGATTGGTTTTGTAGTTGATTGATTTTTATTTTCAAAAGATTCAGATTGATTATTAAGATTAATTTGTTTAACAATAAAATTTTCAAAATTAGTTGGTGTTCTTTCATCTAGAAATTCAACTTTATCTAAATGTTCATTATTCATATCTTTTACCATAAATATAGCAGGTACTTCTGTAATATTAAAAACCTTGCATAATTGCTTTGTATTCATATCATGACAATTTATTTTACTAAACACAACTTTATTTGAATATTTTTGACTAATTGTTTTCCATGATGAATCTAGGAATCTTTTAGAATGAGGACATTTATCAGTATAAAATAAATAACAATTTAAAACAGCTTTATTTTTATTCATTTTATTATTGATATTATCATAATTAGAAAACCCCTCTTCTGTTTGTTGTGATTGTATTAATAATAAATAAGTTATAACAACAAATAAAATTAATAATAATAATTTTTTCATTCCATATACTAATTTATTGTTGAGAGAGAAAAAATTTTGATATTAATTTCAATAGTATTAGTAAAAGAAAATGACTAATAGACTTAAAGGTATTAAATCTAGTCCAAATTTGCTAGAACTTATTAATAAAAAAGAAGAATCAGTTAAAAATAAAGAATTGTCAACTTTTTTATTAAGACCTTCATCTGTATCTTTAAAAGCACCAAAAAATAATAATACTGAAAATATAACAATAAATACTCAAAAATCAAAAGATGATATGGATATGCTCATGAAAAAAAATAGTAATAATTATACAGAAATTATTAGAAGATTAATAGCAAAAGAACCAAATACTCTTAATAATCAACTTCTTTTAGAAATATGTGAAACAGTTATGCCAATTTTTAAAAATGAACCTCAATTGCTAGAAATACCTGCACCAATCTATATATGTGGTGATATTCATGGTCAATTTGATGATTTATTAAAGATTTTTAGAAATATTGGTTATCCACCTAAAGAAAAAATTTTATTACTAGGTGATTATGTTGATCGAGGTGATTCTAGTATAGAAGTCATTGCTTTATTATTTTTACTTAAAATCAAATTTCCCAAGCATATTTTTATGACTCGTGGTAATCATGAATGTCATACTATTAATAGAATGTATGGTTTTTATGAAGAATGTCAAAGAAAAGCTAATTTATCTGTTTGGAAAGCTTTTAATCAAGTATTTACATTCCTGCCTCTTGCTGCTCTAGTTGATAATAAAATATTTTGTGTTCATGGTGGGTTATCCCCTAAATTAAATAATATTCGTGATATCAATCAGATAAGAAAAGGTACTAAAATACCGGACTCTGGAGTTTTATGTGATTTAATGTGGTCTGACCCAGGAG
>JACCDO010268153.1_pt1 | contig 29255 bp, 27 predicted proteins | sample 7446101 | NCBI WGS metagenome assembly JACCDO01 (sample SAMN15323440, study PRJNA562643) | freshwater metagenome | isolation source: river surface water | place: USA:Blue River Watershed | collected 2017-08-16
ACTTGATGACCCAACCCAATGCGGTGGTCATTGATGTGCGCACAGCTGGTGAATTTACCGGAGGCAAACTTCGTGGAGCACGCAATATCGATATCATGTCTTCCAACTTCGTGTCACAAATCAAGAACCTTCCCAAAGACAAAACTTACCTAATCTACTGCCGAAGCGGCAATCGAAGCGGTCAAGCATGTGATATCATGTGCGAAGAAGGCTTTGAAAATGTAAAAAATTTGGCCGGGGGAATTATGAGATGGCCATTTGATACTGTCTAAGCAGTGCTTGTTGTATCAAAAAGCCTTTCTGTTGAGAAAGGCTTTTTTCGTTTTTTGATCTCTCGTTTTTTTACCAAAACTGAAGAAAATTAGGCTTGAAGTTCAAATAAGTGAGCTGTGGACTGTGGTCCGTCGTCTATCTACAATTATCCGTAGTACTCAAAAAACTTAGGTTGCCCTTGTGGCCTGATTGCGAATAATTCCATTTTTTGTTACCGCTTAGGCATTTTATTCAATGCAATTCCTCTTTGCATCCTGGATTTGAAGGTAAGTAAGTCTTCAGGAGCTTTTTTGCTATGTTTGGTACTTCGACCTTGTACTCGGGCTCGCCACATTTTGAAGGAACTTTTCTTCATTTGAAGACGCATCAGTTGAATGGTCTCCCCCTCAGTAATTCCAAATTGACTCAAAATAGCATCAAAAGGGGTACGATCTTCCCAGGCCATTTCGATGATACGGTCGATGGCTTCAGGTGAAAGTTCTTTTAATTTTTTCATTCTTCTAAAACCTTGGGGCGCCTCCAAAGTTTTAAGAATATGAAAATTTCTGTGGTCTGGTTGAAGCGTGATTTGAGGTTGAGTGATCACCAACCCTTGGCTGAAGCCATTGCTGCAGGCTTCCCGATACTCCTGCTGTACTGCTTCGAACCTTCCTTGCTTGCTGCTCCGCAAAGCAGCGATCGGCATTGGCGCTTTGTGTGCGAAAGTCTCAAAGACATGGAGCAGCGATTACTTCCCCTGAAGGCCAATCTGATGATCGTTAGAGACGAAGTAAAGATGGTTTTTGCCCAAATCCAACAAGATTATTTCATACAGGCCGTCTATTCTCATCAAGAAACGGGTATCGCGGTCACGTATGCCCGAGATCGGGAGATGGCCGCCTATTTCTCCGCCCAGGGCATCCCATGGAAAGAGTACCAGCAGCAGGGTGTGAAGCGCAAACGTAAAAACAGAAAGGGATGGGAGTCTTTTTGGCATGCCTTCATGACTGCTCCACTTGCGCATCCAGAATTTGATCGGGCTACCTTCGTGCCCATTCCTGAAGCGCAGCAACTCCAGCAGGTCTTCACCACCTTGCCTAAAGTTTGGACCACTTCACAAGACATCATGCAGCCTGGAGGAGAACGAAACGGGCGGAAGTACTTGAAAAGTTTTCTTGAAGAGCGTGTCAAAAATTACAGTAAACAGATTAGCAAGCCTGAAGGAAGTCGAACAGGCTGTAGCCGATTATCGCCCTATTTGGCTTGGGGATGTCTTTCGCTACGGGAAGTATTTCAAACCTCTATGCAAAAGTCAGCCACTGGTTTTCAAGCCCGAAATCTGGCTAATTTCCAGTCACGCTTACGGTGGCATTGCCACTTTATCCAAAAATTTGAAATGGAGTCCCGAATGGAAAAAGAGCCCATCAACCGGGGGTTTTTGGGCTTTCCCTACACCCCACAACCCGCTTGGATCAAGGCATGGGAAGAGGGCAAGACAGGCTTTCCCCTTGTGGATGCCTGTATGCGCTGCTTGCGAGAGACAGGCTACCTTAACTTCCGCATGCGGGCCATGGTGGTTTCTTTTCTTACCCACCACTTGGGTCAGCCTTGGAAGTCAGGTTCCGATCATCTTGCGCGGCTTTTTCTCGATTTTGAGCCAGGCATCCATTATCCCCAGCTCCAAATGCAGGCTGGTGTCACGGGGATTAATACGGTGCGAATCTATAATCCCGTCAAGCAATCTCAAGAACAGGATCCTGATGGCGTCTTTATCCGCAAATGGGTGCCTGAGCTGGCGCCAGTTCCCCTTGCATTTTTGCATATGCCCTGGGAACTGACTCCCCTCGAGTTGCAGGAACTCGGTTTTGCCTATGGCGAAACGTACCCTTATCCCATTGTGGACGTGGAAAAGGCAGCAGCAGAGGCTAGAGACCGCATCTGGGCGGCTCAAAAGGCTCCTGAAGTGGTAGCCGATTCGGTACGCGTATTGGCTAAGCATACCCTTAACTAAACGTTGGTCCTAACATGAAAAAGCAACACCTTCCCACCAAAGTCTGTGTGGTTTGCAATCGCCCGTATACCTGGAGGAAAAAATGGGAGAAAAACTGGGAAGAAGTTAAGTATTGCTCCGACCGCTGTCGTGGAGAGGCTAAAAAGGTAAAGCCTGCCTAGCGGTAGGAGGCTGCATAAAATGCGAGCCAAAGAAACAAGGGGAGAAAATAGGAGAGGAGCACTACAGGGATGCTTTCTTGGATACTTCTACGACTAATCGTGTGAAATCCAAACACCCAAATTATGCCATATCCGATTTCAAATAGGTTGAGTAGGGATAGGGGATAATGGTATTTTTCTTGCACATTTTCTGGACCCAGTACCCAAAGGGCAGAAAAAGGCTCAAAGTTTTGGATTTCGAGGTAACTCACCGTTCCGGTGGGATTCATGTACCAAAGTAGTCGTAGTAGTTCCGGGAAAATAAAGATCAGCTCAGCGACCAAAGCAAACTTCCAGAGCTCTTTAAACTTGACCTTAAAGCCGATGGTCAAGCCAATGGACCAGAAAAGAAAGGCGATCACGGTAAATTTCCAGAGCAGTGCAAAGGGTGTCCAAAGGTAGTTTAGCGTGTTAAAGATGTGAAAAAATAGCAGATCTCCCTGAGCCTCTAATCGCTCCGAATCAGGAATAGCTTCCAAGATGATCATATTGGTCAAGTACCTGATTATAAGAAATATAAGTACCAAAAAGACAAAAAAAAGTCGCTTGTCAAAATCCAAGGTATCTGAAATTTTTTGGGCCAATGGGGAAGGTGCTGTTGCCATTTTCTTGTCTTATCCTTGTAAATCTAAACGTTTGTGTTGAATTCACCGTAGATTTGCAGCGTAAACCCTTTACATGCTATGCGTCACCTGATTTACGGGCTTCTTTTTTTTATTTGTTTGGTATTCAACTCTGAGGTTAAAGCCCAGGCTCCAGAAGCAGTTCCTGGAAATTCTTCCTACCTCCTATTGGATAAAGGCTTACAATACCGGATTACCAAGTCAATCAATAGCATGTACAATTTTGATTTTGCTACGGCAGAGCGAGATTTTGCGGTGATCATGTACCAATATCCTGAGCACCCGCTTCCTGATTTTTTGATGGCTGTGGGCTATTGGTGGCGCATTGAGATTAATGTAGATAACAAGCGTTACGACAATATTTTCATTCAGTACCTGGATCGTGCCAATGCCAAGGCTAAGAAAATGTTGGACCAAAATCCTAGAAACAAGGAGGCAGCATTTTTCTTAGCAGCGGGCTATGGATTTCAAGGTCGTTTGTACAGCGAACGAAAGAGTTGGACCAAGGCCACCTTTGCAGGGAAAAATGCCCTCAACTACATGGAAATGAGTCGAGGGGAGGAGGAATTCAATCCAGAACTCCTATTGGGAGACGCACTATTCAACTATTTTTCTGTTTGGATTCCGGAGAATTATCCCTTGTTAAAACCAATACTGGCACTATTTCCGAAGGGTAACAAGAAATTGGGGCTTCAACAATTGGAAAAAGTTGCCTCCAATGCATTCTACACCCGCGTGGAGGCGCAATACTTTCTATTTCGATTGTATGGGTCTGAGGAGAAAAGACCGCAGGATGCCTTACGAATCGTGGAATACTTGCACGAAAAATTTCCGAACAACCCTTATTTCCATCGTTCCTATGCCCGCTACCTCTACACCACTGGAAAGTGGACACAGGCCATGCAGGAATCCCTTGAAATCTTGGATCGGATTGAGCAAAAGCAATTTGGCTACGAAGCCACAAGTGGTCGCTATGCTGCATTTTATTTGGCAGAATACTTTTACCGCATCGGAAATAACATTGAAGCGAAGCGCTATTATTCCAAAACAGTGACCATTGGTGAGGAATCTGAAACTCAAGAAAGTGGCTATTACTTGTACTCCCTAATTTCTTTAGGGAAGATCGCTACGGCAGAAAAAAATAGAGCCTTGGCAAAAACCTATTTCAACCAAGTGAAAAGGTATGCCAAACGAAAGCATCCGGCACACCAAGAGGCGAGAGACTTTATCAAAAAGAATAAATTGTAAACTCCTTAAAGTCCTCATTATCTCTTTTCGCAAGAGATAATTTGAAATCTAGGAATTCTTTGATGTAAATAAGGGGATTATTCGTTTAATTCATCAGAATCGTTAACAATATTTCGATATTGAGTTAAAAAACTTTATCACAATCCTAGAACTTTCGTCATTTATTGTAAATTTGCACCACATAAAATTTTGTAAAGCACAAAAAAATGGATAGCAACATTCGAATTAAGTTTGATAAAATCGATCGGAGTATTTTGGAAATACTTCAGAGCAATGCCAAAATCACCAATGCTCAACTTTCCAAGGATATAGGGCTATCTCCTGCTCCCACTTTGGAGCGTGTCAAGAAATTGGAGCAATCTGGGATCATCAAGAGTTACCACGCGAAGTTGGATCCAGAGAAAATCGGGTTGGGTGTGAGCACCTTTGTATTGGTAAGCCTAATCGGTCACAACAAAGGAAATATTGATGCTTTCATGAAAGAAATCAACCTGATTCCTGAAGTGATTGAATGTCACCACATTACCGGTACAGGTGATTTCATTTTGAAAATTATTGCCAAAGACATCATGGCCTACCAAAAATTGATGTTGGAAAAGGTTTCAGAAATCAAAGAAGTAGATTCCATGCAATCCATGGTGATTCTTTCTACTTTTAAGGATTCCAAAGTGCTGCCAATTCCTGCTTAATTCCTAACGAAAGATTAGTAAGGGTGGCTTGCCACCCTTTTTTTTTGAACACGATGACTGAAAACCCCTGGAAAACCAAGTCCAAAGCGACTGTTTACGAGAATCCCTGGATTCGTGTGGAGCATCACGAGGTGCTCACACCGGGTGGTAAGGATGGGATATATGGAAAAACCCATTTCAAAAACAAAGCCATAGCCATTCTTCCGATTGATGAAGCCGGCAACACCTGGCTGGTAGGTCAGTACCGCTATGCACTGGATGCCTACTCCTGGGAAGTCTCCATGGGTGGAGGTCCTTTGGACGAAGATACCCTGCCTTCTGCGCAGCGGGAATTGAAAGAGGAAACAGGACTTACTGCTAGTCAGTGGACGGAGTTGCAGTTGATCCATACCTCCAATTCGGTCACGGATGAGGTTGGGTATATATTTATGGCCCAGGGACTGACTGAAGGTGAACCGGAATTTGAGGACACCGAAGACATCAGCATTAAAAAACTTCCTTTTGTAGAAGCATTGGATTGGGTGATGCAGGGGAAAATTACCGATTCCTTGTCTGTAATTGCGATTTTGCGTGTGGCTAGAGTCTTAGGATATTGAAATTATGGCGTTAGGAAACCAGGTAAAAACCACCTTTATTTTAGCCTATCCCGTGATGCTTAGTCAACTGGGGCAAGTGGCTGTAGGTGTGGCCGATTCCATGATGGTCGGGCGACTAGGTGCACTCGAACTGGCAGCTTCCTCCCTAGCCAACAGTATTTTTTTTGTGATCCTCATGTTTGGAATTGGAATTTCCATGGGGCTGACCCCTTTGGTTTCCAAGTCCTTTGGCAAAGGAAAAACCCATCAAATCTCGAGACTCTTTAGCAATAGCTTACTGATCAATTTTTCAACTAGCCTAGTCTTATTTGGCATCATCCTCCTGTTTTCGCAAAATCTATCCGTTCTTAATCAGCCCAAAGAAGTTGAAGTTTTGGCCTTGCCCTTTTTATCGATCATTACGGCTTCGTTAGTTCCGCTGATGGTGTTTCAAACCTTCAAGCAGTTTCTGGAAGGTCTTTCGCAGACCAAGCAAGCCATGTTCATCACCATTGCTGCCAATTTGGTCAACGTATTCCTAAATTGGTTGTTGATCTGGGGATATTGGGGATTTCCTGAGCTTGGTTTTTTGGGTGCTGCTTGGGCAACGCTAATTTCCCGTGTGTTGATGATGGTGCTGATGGGTGCTTATGTACTTTATTCCAAGCGCTTTGCAGATTTTGGCCTTCGAATTCTCGGATTCAAGCCCAATTGGACGCTTTGTCAACGGATATTGAAAATTGGAATCCCTACAGGATTTCAATTTATTTTTGAGGTCTCTGCTTTCAGTGCAGCAGCCATCATGATGGGTTGGATTGGTGTAAATGCACTGGCTGGACATCAAATCGCCTTAAATTTGGCATCCATCAGTTACATGATGGCCACAGGATTGGCTACAGCCGGAATGATTCGTGTCAGTCATTACATTGGGAAAGAGGATTACAAAGGAATGCGGGAGGCTGGAATGGTGGCTTTTGGGATGGTGGCTACCTTTATGTTTGTCTGTGCGCTACTATTTTTCTTGCTCCGCTTTTTTCTACCTACGCTGTACATCGATGATCCGCAAGTCATTTCCTTGGCCGCTTCACTTTTGGTTTTGGCGGGGTTATTCCAACTTTCGGATGGGATTCAAGTAGTAGGCTTAGGGGTCCTTCGTGGTTTAGAAGATGTCAAAGTACCCACGATTGTTACCTTCTTGGCCTATTGGGGACTAGGACTTCCGCTAGGATACCTCCTGGCATTTAAGATGGGCTTTGCAGAAAAAGGAATCTGGATTGGATTGTTAATCGGGCTTACCCTTACTGCAGGCATGCTCTTGTATCGATTTAATCGCTTGAGCAAAAAAAAAATTAACGCTTCGACTCCTTCCTAATTTTCTAGGTGCGGCTGTGTTTTTTAGGAGGGAAGAAGTATCTTGACGATTCAAAATTTTGCCCTTATGAATCGAATTCTGCTCAGCATCGCCTTTTCCCTTCTTCTTTACCCTGCATTTGCCCAAGGCCCTGCCGTACTCTCTGTTCGTGAACAAGCAGCAGTTGTAGACGGATGGTTGGAAGATCGAATCCAGCAGGTATTGCCCACTATTATGACTGAGACGGGCATTGATTTTTGGATCGTTGTTTCCCGCGAATACAACGAGGATCCTGTGATTCGTACCCTTTTGCCAGCCACCTGGCATGCGGCGCGCAGACGTACCATCCTAGTGATGTACCAGCCAAGTCCCAATGCAGCAGTAGAAACCTTCGCAGTGGCGCGCTACGATGTAGGCAAATCATTTAAGAAAGCCTGGGAACCTGAAGTGCAACCGGATCAATGGAAGGCCTTGTTGGCCATCATTGAAGCGAAAAAACCAAAGAAAATTGGCCTGAACTTCTCCAAGGATTACGGCCATGCGGATGGGTTGACCCATTTTGATTACGAGGAATTGATGCGAATCCTTCCAGCTCAAGAAAAGGCTAAGGTGGTTTCTGCTCAGACACTTGCAGTCCGTTGGCTAGAAACGCGCACTGCTGCTGAAATGGCCGCCTACAAGCATATCCAAGAATTGGCACATTACATCATTGCGGAGGGTCTTTCTGACAGGGTTATCACCCCAGGGGTCACCACCACAGAGGATGTAGTTTGGTTTTACAGAGAGAAAATCAAGGAGATGAAGCTGGATACCTGGTTTCATCCAACAGTGGACATCCAAAGGCCAGATCCAAGTTCTCAGGAGGCTTCACGTTCCTTTGCCATCCGTCCGACAGAGCAGGTGATTCTACCAGGAGATTTGCTGCATATTGATTTTGGGATTACCTACCTACGATTGAATACAGATACACAGGAACTGGCATATGTGCTCAAGGCTGGAGAAACAGAAGTTCCAAGTTACCTGCAAGATGCGTTGAAGGTGGGGAATCGCTTGCAGGATATCCTTACGACCAATTTTTCTACTGGAAAAACAGGGAATCAAATTTTGAGGGCTGCAAGAGAGCAAATGGCCAAAGAAAGTATCAAAGGGAGTATTTATACCCATCCTTTGGGCTTCTATGGTCATTCAGCTGGTCCGACCATCGGCATGTGGGACAACCAAGGGGATACCCCTGGAGCGGGGGACTTCCCGATGCACGCGCATACGGGTTATGCGATTGAGTTGAATGCTGTAGTATTCGTCAAGGAATGGAACAAGGACGTGCGCATTATGCTCGAGGAAGGGGCGTATTTTGACGGGAAAAAAGTGACCTACTACAACGGTCGTCAAAAATCCATTCTCGCCATTCCGCGAAAAAGCGATTACCTAGGCTACTGAGACCTGTTCCGGTTTTCCGTCACTTTTGATGAAAAGCAAAATGACCAAACCGAGACTCGCTACACTTGCAGAAAAAAGAAAGGCTGTTTGAAAATTAGCTGATTCGTTGCCATATAGCCATCCAGAGACAAGTGCCCCTAGGCCAATACCCAATTCTAGGAAAATGTACATGGTCGCTAAGGCTCTTCCTCTAAACTGTTCCAAGGATCGATCCACTACCCAGGCGGTAGTAGTGGGACTGTACATGCCTACTGCAGCGCCGAAGAGCACCGCTGCACCCAATAGCATCGCTTGGCTGGAAGCAAAGGCCACCGCAACCATGGCTAGCACCATGACAGCAGATGCCACCCGCATCACACGCACACGACCGATACGATCGGAGGTTCGACCTGCGATCAGACGGATGCCCAAGGAGGAAAGCGTAAACACCGCAAAGAAAAGCCCCTTGTTTTGGATGCCAAGGTGACTGGAAAGGTCAGGGACCAAGGTCAGCACCACCCCAAAGGAAAACACGGAGAGAAAAAGAATGGTGGAAGGCAGCAGCACACGCTTCTCCAAGATTTCGTTTTTGTCTAATTTGAATAGTTTCCATCGAAGTGGTTCTTTTTCTTGAAGCGTTTCCTTCAAGCGAATCAAAATCAGGATGGAGAAGATTGCCGTGAATGCTGCTGAATAAAACAATACCTCAATGGGCCAAATACTGGCAATCCAGCCACCCAAAGCAGGTCCAGCGGCCATTCCTAAGGAACCAAATAGGGATTGAATCCCCAGTGCTTCCCCACGCTGCGCAAAAGGAACCGTATCGGCTACATAGGCAGAAGTGCCTGTAGGGGTAAATCCTGCTGAGAATCCATGGGCAAAACGGAGGAATAAAAATCCACCCACAAATTGGAGTAAGGGGTAACTCAATCCCACGACAAAGCAGACAGCCGCTCCAAAAATCATCACCGGTATTCGACCGATCTTGTCTGCCAACTTTCCACTAAAGGGCCTAGATAATCCAGCAGACAGGGTAAATAGCGCGATGATCCATCCTTTGTAGGATTCCCCACCCAGAGAAGTTAGGTAGGCCGGGAGTTCGGGGATGATCATGTTGAAACTCGAAAAAAACAGAAAACTACTCAGACAGAGCAGAAAAAAATTGAGTGTAAAGAAGGAGGGAAGTAGCCTCATGGAATGTTAGTGTACTAAAAAGGCCGAAGAAGAATTCCTCGGCCTAGATACTTAATCCTTGTTTGCATTTTCCTCACTTTGAGCGAGAAGGAATGCCTTCATAAATTCATTGAGTCCTCCATCAAGCACACCTTGTGCATCGGAGGTTTCATGACCTGTGCGGTTGTCCTTCACCAACTTGTAAGGGTGGAGCACATAGTTTCGGATTTGCGATCCAAAATCTACCCGCAATTTGGAAGATTCAATTTTGGCGATTTCAGCATTTCGCTTTTCCAATTCCAATTGGTACAACCTGGATTTTAGCATTTGCATAGCCATTTCACGATTGGCAAGTTGAGATCGCTCCACTTGACATACCACCACGATACCAGTTGGCTTGTGTGTCAATTGCACCTTGGTTTCAACCTTATTTACATTTTGTCCACCGGCACCTCCAGATCTAGAAGTATGCAATTCAATATCACCTGGATTGATATCGATTTCGATCGAATCGTCTACTTCTGGGTAGGCATATACAGAGGCGAATGAAGTATGTCTTCGTCCACCAGAGTCAAATGGAGAGATCCGTACGAGCCGGTGTACGCCAGTTTCTGATTTGAGGAAGCCATAGGCGAGTGGACCTTCAAATAGGAGGGTGGCAGATTTGATCCCTGCTACTTCTCCGGGCTGCAGGTCTATTTCGCGTACCTTATAGCCATTTTTCTCTCCCCACATGATGTACATTCGCATGAGGATCGATGCCCAATCGTTACTTTCTGTACCGCCAGCCCCCGGATTGATTTCAAGAACTGCATTGAGTTGGTCTTCCTCAGCAGAAAGCATTTTTTTGAGTTCCAACTCTTCTACTGCATCCTTGCTAAGGAGGTAATCTTTTTTGAGTTCTTCTTCGGTAACTTCTCCTGCAGTGAAAAATTCGTACAGCACTTCCAAATCCTGAATTTTCGTATCCAGGCTTTCAAAAGCAGTGGTCCAGCCTTTTCTTGCTTGGATTTGTTTCATGGTTTTTTCAGCTTCATCTGGGTTATTCCAGAAGTCAGCCTGGGCGGATACGGCCTCTAAGTCTTGAATTTCTACTTTCTTACGATCGTAGTCAAAGATACCTCCTCAAAGCCGATGTGCGGGCTTTCAAGTCTTTCAGTTGGTCTGAAGTCATTTGTCTAAGTTAAAAATTTGATTCAAAAATCGTGAAAAAATCTGGGTTTTGCCAGCCTTGTTCCCTATTCAATTTCAAGGAGTACCAGTTGAAGTCTGTTTTTGTCTGAGAGTTTAAAGTTTTTGTAGCGAAGGGGAATCAATCCGAATCCGGTTCCTAGGAGAATGGCTGAAGTTTTGACCACTACAGGACTGAATTGTAGCCGGCCTTTTTGGTATAGGCTATTGATTCCTTCCAATGCAACGGCCATAGTTCCTGCTCCCAAGGATAGGTTCGTTAAATTATTTAGGGTACGATTTCGAGGGTCTTTCGCACGAATGTCGATTTCGAGGATATCTGAAGGATTAAGAATATTCTCACTGAGGTAGAGGTATTCCGTATCCAAGTTGACGATTCTATCAGTGACGAAGTAGCCAATCTTTTTGCTTTTGTAAGTAATGTCTTCCCCAGGGTAAAAACGAATTTGACTCTTTTGATTGGCCCCTCGTTTGAGAAGCAAAAATTTCTTAGGCTGCTGTTCCTGAGCAAGAATTGATCCTGCAAGTAAACCAAGGAATAGGAAGGTGAGTAGCACCTTTCCGAATTGCTTTGTTAGTGTGCTTACCCAGCGCATCGTAGAAGCTATCAGATCGTTAACATCCACTGATGTGGATCCTGGATCTCTCCATACTTGATGCTGTCCAATGTAAGGAGAACCCGTTTTGAAAAAGCATCCGGATTTGGTTCTGGAAGGAGGTAATCTTTCCCGTTCACATTGATTTTATTGATAAAGGCAATTGTTGCGGCGGTACCAACTCCAAAAGCTTCTTCAAGACTTCCATTTTTTAAGGCTTCCTCAAGTTCTGAAACTGAAAGAAATCGTTCTTCTACAACTTGTCCCCAATCTTTTGCAAGTTCGAGAACAGAGTTTCTAGTGATGCCTTTGAGGATGGTACCTCCATGGGTAGGAGCAGTGATGAGTGTTCCTTTGATCTTAAACATGACATTCATAGTCCCACTCTCTTCGATTTGGCTGTGAGTTTTGCCATCTGTCCAGAGTAACTGGTCATACCCTTCTTTTTGAGCCAAAAGGGCGGGATACAAGGAAGCGGCATAATTCCCAGCTGCTTTTGCCTCTCCTGTTCCTCCTTCACAGGCACGGGTGTAGGTAGTTTCTACTTTAACAGATACAGGTTTGGAATAATACGCCCCAACGGGGCTTGTAAAGATCATAAATCGGTAATTATCAGAGGGTTTGACACCTAAGTAATTGTCCATCGCAAACATAAATGGACGGATGTATAAACTTGAACCTTTCTCCTGTGGTACCCATTCTCGATCTAGGTTAAGTAGCTGCTTGAGCGCCTCCAAAAAAACATTTTCAGGTAAAGGAGGCATGCACATGCGGTTGGCGGATTCATTTAATCGTTTGGCATTAGCTTCTGCTCGAAATACCAAGACTTCCCCTTTTGCATTTTTGTAGGCCTTCATACCCTCGAAAATGGCTTGTCCGTAATGCAATGATGCATTTGCGGGATAAATTTCCATTGGACCATAGGGAACAATTCGAAAATCACCCCAAGCCCCATTTTGGTAATCAGCTACAAACATGTGGTCTGAAATAGACCTTCCAAAAACCAGTGAGGAAAAGTCTGTTTCGGAAAGTTTGGAATGGCTGGTTTTGGTAACTGAAATGGAAATCATGATTGTGGGTGCGTTTAATTACGAAGCGTATTTTTTTATCGGTTATTGGTCTACCAACGTGGTTTCCAAGTTACTTCTTCTACCTCAAGTTCTTGAGCCATTTTTCGGCCCAAAACGAAAAGGAAATCAGAAAGCCGGTTGAGGTATTGGATAACCAATTCAGAGACCTGCTCCTCGGAGGCAAGCTCCACGACGACTCGTTCAGCTCGTCGGCAGACGGTTCGAGCCAGATGGCAAAAAGAAACTGCAGGATGGCCTCCTGGGAGAATGAAAGCAGTGAGCGTGGGGAGCTCAGCATCCATGGCATCCATTTCCTTTTCCAATAGCTCCACATCTTCTTGTAGGAGGTCGGGTTTTTTTACCTTGTCCTTACCAGGAACAGTGGCCAAGTCTGCACCGATGGTGAATAGTCGATCCTGAATGGTTTTGAGCAACTCCGTTCTTTTTTTATTTACCTCCTGATCCCGGAGCAATCCCAAATAGGAATTTAGTTCGTCCAAGGTTCCATAGGCATCAATGCGAAGATCGGATTTAGGTACTCGTACTCCGCCTAACAAGGAGGTGATTCCTTGATCCCCTGTTTTGGTATAGATTTTCATATCAACGGTGAATCTGTATGCTATAAACGAGAAACGGGCCTTTTTATAGGAGTTAGGCAGTTACTAAACCTCTTGTAGGATTTGGATTCACTTTATCAGATTCTACCAATCCATCACGAAGACGAACAATGCGGTGCGCATAATGGGCGATGTCGTCCTCGTGCGTTACCATGATGATTGTATTTCCTTTGGCATGGAGTTCATGAAAAAGCTCCATGATCCCGTAGGAGGTTTTGGAATCTAGGTTACCGGTGGGCTCATCCGCCAAGATGATGCTTGGGTTATTGACCAAGGCTCTGGCAATAGCAACCCGCTGACGCTGCCCACCTGAAAGTTCGTTGGGCCTGTGGGTGGTTCGATCTCCCAATCCTACATTATCCAATGCCTTGAAGGCAATCTCCTCTCGCTCTGATTTGGAATAACCCGCATAAACCAGGGGAAGGGCTACATTTTCCAAGCAAGTGGCTCGAGGCAACAGATTAAATGTTTGGAATACAAAGCCAATTTCTTTGTTACGAATGTCCGCCAACTCGTTTTCACTCATGTCGCTGACATCCTTTCCTGCAAGAATGTAGCTGCCAGAGGTGGGTGAATCCAAGCATCCGATAATGTTCATCAAGGTAGACTTTCCCGAACCCGAGGGACCCATGAAGGCGACGTATTCTCCTTTATTTACGCTTATGCTTACCGATTTCAATGCCTGAATAATTTCAGAACCCATTTTGTAGGTTTTATTGATCTCGTGAGTTTCAATGACTTTGCTCATGGTGTAAAAGTTTACTGGTTGGTTTAGCAATACGGAAAGGTACTCATTTGAATTAAAAATACATGAAATCTCTCAATAGATCTCCCCCAAAACTGCTTCAATTTCTGCTTCACTCATCCAGGACTTCATTTCTTCCCGTGCTTCGGAGGCATAACCATCCAATCCAAGTTCTTGAGCTGCCTTTATTTTTTTAGCCCAGATAAGTGGATCTTTAGTGAATTCACTGGCAGTTTGAAGGAGTTCATAGGCTTGTAATTTATCTTGGGTTTGCATGGCTGCACTCCAAATCAAGGGGCAGAAGTAAGGATTCGCCGTTAGTTCTTCGGAAGAACCAATAAATCGTGCAAAGGCTCTAAGTGAATTTGGATTTGTCAAGTCGGGCTGGGCTAGAAAAGTAGTTAGGTCTGCCTCACGCTCCACTTTTCCTATTAAATAATTTCCAAGTTCCTGAAGTTGCTGGATGGTTAGTCCATGTGCCTTGTGGCTCAATAGCTTTAAGGCAACTTCCAATTTAAATCCTGTCGAAGGGATATTTTTCCAATCTGCAAATAGCTTTTGGGAATGAATTTGGTTAAATGTCCCCAAGAATGCCAGCTCAGGTTGGAGAGGATTGTTTTTTCCATTCACCTTAATTACTGATTCTTGCCAAGTTCGAATTGCTTCATGAATAGGTAATGGTGCCTGAAATCCTTTTTCGGCCGAAAAGGCAAAATCTTTGGCAGCCTTTTCAAAATCGAGTTGCTGGGCGAGAATGAGCCCGGACAAGTTGAGGTAATAGGCTGCATCTCCAGGATTTCGGAAGGCGAGCCCATTCAAATTTTTGACTGCCTCGTTGATTCTTCCTGCTCCCAAACTCCTCAAAATGGCTGTTTCTTGCACCTGCATGGAATACTCCAAAAAGTCTTCCCTTTTTGCTAGTGAATCTAAAAAGGCAATATCGGTTGATGGATCTTCAAGGTTTTGGGTAGCCAACAAATTGCGGTAGCCTGCCTGGATCAGGAGAGGGGATTTTTCCTGTTCAAGTTTACTTTTCAAGCCCGCTAGGATATCGGCCTTCAATTCAAGTCCATTTTTCCGCGCTGCCGCTACCCAATTGATGCTGACGATCAGGTCTTCTTGATGGCTGGGTGGATCCACCTTATTGCCCAACTTTAATTGCAAGGCAAGCCAATTTGCTTCTCCTGTCGGATTATCCTTTGGCAATGAGGACAACAAGGCAACTGCTTCTTTTTCCTTCTTGAGCAAGGTGTAAAGTAAGGCTAGGTTTTGGGAGAGGTAGGGATTCCCTGGAAAGAAGTTCAACCCATTTTCCAAGTAGAATACTGCCTCCAAGGGCTTGTTTTCTTGCTGCAATCGCTCCACCAACAAGAGGATATTGTCGACTTGTGGAGCCAGATCAAAACTTTCCTCCAAGTGTTCTTTTGCCAAACTCGGTTGGTTCAGTTCAAATAAGATTTGAGCCGTCAGGTTTTTAGCCTTGGGGTTGTAGCGGTACCGATCCCAACTATTTTCGTAGAGTATGCTTGCTTCAAGTTTTTGATTCGTTTGGTAGTAGTAATCTCCTAGTATATTGTTAGTTAAGGAACTGGCTTGGAAAGCAATGGCGGCTTCTAAGTAGGTGGTAATTACTAAAAACGCAATGGTTCCGCCGATTCGGAGATGGTAGTAGGGAACTACAAAAGGTTTGAAGATCACTGCATGAACAGCCTTTCCTTGATTCATCAATGGAAAAAAATTGATCGCTACATAGATGAAAAAGAATAGGGAAAAGCCAATTTGGGAATAAAGAAGCAAGTGCTTGATCAATTCTTCACCTGCCTGATTGTGTGATAAGGTCAATTTCCAAATCGTCCACAAAGCACAAGTAAAGCCTAGCAGGTAAAGGGTTTGCAGGATGGGTTTGGAACTAGCTAAATTATCCCTCTGGGCTAACTTTTCCTTAGTAGAATACCATCCAATATGACCTAAAGGGAATACAAGGTAGAGGATGGAAAAACCTTCAAATGGGAGGCTGACTTCACCTTTTAGGTGGAGGAGCAAATAGAAAAGTAGCCCGAGATAAAGGAATGTAATTCCTGAAAACTGAATACTTGTTTTGCCACGAACTCCAGCATTTGCTTTGGAAACAAGCACCAAGAGTCCGGAAAGTACGGCATGTCCTTGCCAGAAAATCCAGGCAATACTCAGGCCTAAACCGATCATTAAACTTTGTTCTGCAAGGTAGAGCTCTGGCCGAAGGATGGGGCTTAGGGAAATGAGAAGGGCAATGGTACCTCCAGTTGTGAGGGCAAGTGCTGTCCAACGGATCCAATAGGTAAGATGGTTTCCCCAAATATGGAAATAGATGGTTGGAAGCAGGGTAGCAGTTAAAAGTAGTAATAGCGGAAGGTTAGAGCTTGCACCTCCAATATTTAATCCGTTTAAATTGGCTAGAGTTAGCATCAGGATCCAGCCTATTCCAGCACCTAAAAATGGAAATTTTTTAAACTGGCTCAGTGTAGCAAGGACGGTCACTGAAAGGAGTAAAATAAAACCTCCAAAAATAAGATTTTCTGTAGTACCCATCGGGTAGGGGACTACCTGATAGTTTTGAAATACGATAAATTGGTCTACCTGTATGGGGATTTGAAAGGTGCCAATGTTTAGGTTAGAGAAAGGTACGGGCAGACGATCCACAAAAGCTCCCACCAGGAGATTGGGACTGGAATTGGTCGTCCCGTAAATACCATAACCTGCTAGTATTGCACCAACTCCCAAAAAAAGGGATAAGAATAATTTTACTAAAAAGTTTGTCTTGGATTCAATGGGCATATTATTCCATTACTTTGGGAACTAAAAAGAATCCATTTTCTTCTTTCGGTGCATTTTTCAGGGCCTGCTCATGCCCAAGTTGCTCGCCTACCTCATCGACACGAAAAGCATTGATTTCCGATGACATGTTGGTAAGGGGCTGTAAATTTTCGGTATCTACTTCCTGCAGTTGTTCTACCCATTCCAAAACCTGGGAAAGGTCTTTGTTCATTTTTTCTGCTGCCCTTGCATCAAAATTAAGTCGCGCCAAATGGGCAATTTTCTGTAGCGTAGGTTGATCAATTTTCATGAGGTGGGAAGCAGGGTTAGGAATTTACACTAGGGTTAGAAACTTGCTGTAGACTTGTGATTGGATTATCCCGTAGTAATTGCTCTTGGATCACTTCAAAACAACGTTGCTTCAGTGAATCCTCCGAGTCAAATTCAGAAGGATTGAGCGCCTGATGCAACACCATTTTTGCGGGTGTTCGCTTTAAAATCAATTCTTTTTGGTCAGCCAAAATTACGTGATTGTAGGATAAGGTGACAGGAATGATGGGGATTTGTTTCTCTAGGGCTAATCGGAAGGCCCCATTTTTAAAGGACACCAGATAGGGTGGGTTCTGGGTGTAGATGCCCCCTTCGGGAAACAAGACCATACTACTCCCTCGATCCAATGCCAAACCTGCCCTCCGCATGGTTTCAGCTTTACTTTTTACACGGCTGCGATCTACTGCAATGTGTAGGTTCTTAAAATAATACCCGAAAAAAGGAACCTTACGAATAGATGCCTTTCCCACAAAAACTGCATCTCCAGGCACAAAGCCCATCATGGCAACATCCAGGTAACTGAAATGGTTTGCAAGGAAAATATAGGGTTTCCCTTTTTCAAGTTTTCCTTCAAGTTCCACCTTTACTGGAAGAAAAATCATTGAAAAGTAGATTTTTGCCCAATACTGGTTAATTTTTCTCCCGTATTTATTCCACTTACGCACCCAAATGCATAGTAGAAAGGCAGGGAATAGTAAGGCAAAAGTTAGCACAAATGTTACTGCCGCATAATAGGTGTAGAACCGGTCACTCCACTTAGTCATAGTTGATCATTGCGTTTGCGACTTGGGTGAAATACTGCAGTAGGTCTTCTCGAACTTCCTGTTCTAAGTGAACTTTATCCAATGCGTGCAACATGGCATTCATCCAATGGGATCGCATTTTTGAATCTATTTTCCATTGCATGTGGCGCATGCGTAGTCTAGGATGTCCCCGTTCTTCGGAATAGGTCTGAGGACCACCCAGAGCCTGTACCAAAAATAAGTAGATGCGTCGTTCGGCGGCATCTAAATCTTCTGGATATAGGCTTCGCAATTCAGGAATTTTACTGACTTCCAGGTAGAAGTTTTTCGAAAGGTCCTGAATTGATTCTTCTCCGATTCGGGTGTATAGTAATCCTAAAGAATTCATCCGTTAAAATTAACCAATTTTGACCTTAGCCTTCCCATTTTTTCACACGAAGCGAGGTTCCTTCGGTAGAAATTACTTCAATAGATTCTCCTTTTTCCAAAAACTCCCCTCGAGAATAAGCATCAAAGATTTCGCCATCCAGTTCCACTTTGCCGCTAGGTCGAAGCCTGGAGTGGACGGTCCCAATTTTCCCAACCAGACTTTCGGAATACACACTTGCTATATAGCCTTGGGAACGGTCTTGGGTGGTAGCTAAGGTTAGGTGCTTGAAAGCACCCCATTCATTTACTTTTGGGGTAAGCCAAAAAACTAATCCAACGGCGGCCAAAGCAGCCAATATCACGGTCAGTAAGGCTTCAACTAGTTGAGAGGAAGACACCCATTCGAAATCAAATGCCTCGTTGGGGAGCATCCCGAGTACTAGCCCACCTAAGGTGAGTACAATTCCAGCGACCCCAAAAATTCCGAAACCCGGTATTACAAAAAACTCTATGGCGAGCAGAATAATTCCAATGACAAAGGCTAAAATCTCCCAATTTTCAGCCAATCCATTGAGGTAATAGGGGATAAAATATAGAAGTGCGGCACATATTGCTAGGGCAAGTGGAAAACCTATCCCTGGGGTCTGCAATTCAAAGTAAATACCTCCGATAATTAGCAGGATCAAAATTCCACTTATGGCTGGATTTAAGAAAAATGAAATGATGGAATCCACCGTTTTCTCCTCGTATGCAATCACTTGCGCAGACTGTAAATTTTGGGCTTCCAAAATGGCTTTTTTGGAGCCAAATTCTCCTTCGCAATACCCGTTTTTTATGGCCTCAGAAACTGAAAAGGTGATGACAGATTCTGCATCAGAAAGTCCAGGCACTACCAATTTCTCATCTACCATGGCTTCAGCGATTTGAGGATTGCGACCAGTAGCCTCTGCCGTGCTGCGCATCATCGAGCGCATGTACGATTGGTATTTGTCAGGAGCTGCAGCCCCATCTGTTCCATTGACTACGGTGGCTGCACCGATACTGGCTCCTGGGGCCATATAGATGCTGTCACAGGCGATGGAAATCAAAGCGCCTGCTGAGGCGGCGTCTTTGTTTATAAATACATAGACCGGAATCTTGGATTCCAAAATTCGGGTACGGATCTCATCCGCATCCGTAACCGCTCCTCCATAGGTATCCATTTCGATTAGGATGACATCTACTTGCAGTGCCTCTGCCTGTTCAAGAGCCAATTTTACCCGACGATTCATCGCTGGATCGATGTCTTGGTCAATGGCGAAGGTGAATACCTTTTTCTGTTTTTCTTGGGAAAACAAAGTACCCGTCGAAAGAGCAAAAAGGGTAAAAAAAAGAAAGGTAATCCGGTTCATAGGTGTTTATTTATCAGCCCTCTGTCTGTCCATTTTTGGCTGAAGCAAAGCCATCTTTGAAGAAGTCTACACTCCCAATAAAGCCAAATTCTAAATTAAGGAATTTTCCCGCTTTCAACTTGAATAATGAGGGACGAAGGTTATTTTTGTTTACTTGCTTGCCAAGTGTTTTGTGTTACACTCCATTTTCTAATTCCCTATGTACGGCAGATTCCTACTCCCTAGTTGCATTCTTATCTTAGTTTTTATATCCCAATCTGCTGCATTTGCTGTAGATAGAGATCGATTGGATTCCATTGGGGTGCAAAAAATAGGAGATCGAATTTTTATTATCCACCAAGTGGTAGGGCAGGAGACCTTATTTTCCATTTCTAGAAGGTATAAAGTGCCGATGGTAGCCATTCAGGAAGCCAATGAAGCCTTAAAGCAAGGGATGAAAGATGGACAAACCCTGCTCGTACCTTTTGGTCAATCCAGCAATTCTCCCACAACGGTATCACCCACTACGGTGTCTCCTGCACCCGCATCCATACTTGCTACGAATAATTCTGCACCTGCGTCGAATCCTTCAATTCCCGAAGGTAATCTGGAAGCTAAGCCAACTAAAGTTGAACCCACAGTGGTAGTGGTCCAACCCACCAACTCTCCCAAACCAACCGAAACGGAAGCCCGACCAAATGCTACTTCCAAGACGCCAACAGCAACTGCTTTAACACTCAAGACCACACACAAGATAGTGCGTGGGGAATCCTTATTTTCTATTGCCAATAAGTACCAAGTGACTATAGCGGAGTTGAAGGAATGGAATTCGCTATCAGGTAGTAAAGTATTGGTAGGCCAATCCTTGAAGATATTTGCTTCAGAACCTGTGGAGGCTAGCGAAAATCCTGTGAAGACTACTGCGGAAGCGTCAGTTCCTAAAGCAGAAAAGAAAGAAGAAGCCAAAAAAGAGGAGCCAAAAGCAATAGAGAAAAAAGTAGAACAGCCGAAAGTTGAAGAAAGAAAAGTAGAGCAACCGAGAGCAGTTAAAGAATCTATTTCTACAAATACTATTTCAAATAGTTCAAGTGAATGGACTTCTCATACCGTCAAATCAGGAGAATCACTTTTTTCCTTATCCAAGCAATACGGTACTTCTATTGAAGATTTAATTCAATGGAATGCCTTGACCTCCAATAACCTAAAGGTAGGTCAATCCATTAAGGTGGGAAAGGTTACTGCTAACCCAGTACCCAGTGAAGTAAAGAGTTCTCCTACCAATGTGCCTACTCAGCCTACAGAGAAATTAGCTGCTTCAAATGAAGTGGTTGTTGCACCAAAAGAAGTAATTGAGGCTCCAAAACAAGAAGTATCCGCTCCAAATACCTCAGGAGGATTTACGAATACGAAAGAGACAGGATTGGCAGAGTTAATTCCAGGTACTGAGGCAAATAAAAAGTACTTGGTGCTTCACCGAACGGCTCCGGTAGGCAGTGTAATTCGTGTCAAAAATGAAGAGAATAACCTTACCATTTTTGCGCGTGTGGTTGGAGTATTGCCAGAAACCGGTGATAATTCCAAAGTACTGATCAAACTTTCTCAAGCAGCCTTCGATCAATTGAAGGGAGTCAATGCACGATTTCCTGTTGAGATTTTGTACTAGTGGATAAAGAAAGAAACAGCTTTCTTCAAATCGTTTGAAGGGAGGCCTTTTCTTCAAAGCTGTTGTCTTTTGCTTAATTTTCAATCCTAGGTATGTCCAAAATACACCTGTTTTTTCATCATGTTTTCCGATTCATTTGGAACGGTATTTTTGTGCTTTGCTATCCCGTTTTGGCTAGTTTCGGACTACTTTTTATAGGACTTACCTTTTTATTTTCAAAGTTGTCCCAACTCTTGACTCGGCTTAAGTCTGAGAGTAAAAAAGGTGTGCTGATGGAGTCTGAATGGGAACTTCTTGCCAACTCAGATGACCTTTTGGAGGCAAAAGTGGAAAAACAAATTCTTTTTGGCCCAGTAGGTGTACGATTAAGGAGAAAAGATGGAGTTCCTTCTGTTTTGGGAGAATTTGTATTTGGAAAAAAAGTAAGGGTCCTGCAGGAAGGACTTATTTTGGAAAAATGGAACAGTTTGGATGCTACAGCGCTTCCCGATTTTGACATCTGCTTGTACGATCCTGAATTGGATAAGATTCGTGTACTCACCCAAATCAGCAGTTTTGACTGGCATTTGGCGGAAATTCAGGACAAGCAATTGATTTTCAAATGGTTTGATGGCACGCAAGGGGGGGAGCAAGTCATTCATTTATGAGCCAAAATATTAAAGATTTTTTAGATGAAAAGGTAGCCCAGTACAATGGACCAAACTTTATCGAATTAGACCCGATTTCCATTCCACATCGCTTCCGAAAAAAGCAAGATATTGAGGTGGCGGGGTTTTTTGCAGCAATCTTGGCCTGGGGTCAACGAAAAACTATCCTTTCCAAATGCAAGGAACTGCTCGCGCGGATGGATGATGCGCCTCACGATTTCCTTATCAACCATTCTGAAGGTGACCTAAAAGCCTTTTTGGGTTTCAAACACCGTACCTTCAACGAAGTCGATGCCCTGTATTTCATTCATTTTTTGTCGTGGTTTTACAGGCAGCAGGAAAGTTTGGAAGCGGCTTTTTTAATAGGCCAAACCGGAGTAATCGATAGCATGGAATCGATGCTTACTCAATTTCAAAGCTATTTTTTCAGTTTGGAAGATGCTCCTTCACGAACCAAGAAGCACATTTCTTCTCCTGCTACCCGTTCGGCTTGCAAGCGGATCAACATGTACCTGCGCTGGATGGTTAGACAAGATAATCAGGGTGTGGATTTTGGGATTTGGAAAGCCATCAGCCCAGCTCAACTGATCTGTCCTTGCGACCTGCATGTGGATCGTGTAGGTAGGAAATTAGGATTGATTACCCGCAAGCAAACCGACTGGGGTACCGCAGTAGAACTGACTCATGTGCTCAGAACCTTTGATCCCAAAGATCCTGTGAAGTATGATTTTGCCTTATTTGGACTAGGTGTGGAGGAAAAATTTTAGGAGGTAACATTTACTCTTGATTCTTTCGCTTAAAATGGTGCCTTAAAGTTGAAGAATAAATTACCTAAGCCCTGTTTGTTGATGGAATACTCCAATCGGAATACTGCATCGTATCCAGTTACAAGGTCAATTCCAGCTCCATATCCGAAAAGGTATTGATTGGTGAGTGCCAAGTTTTCTGGAATCCGGTTTCGATCCCGTACTGCGCCCTGATCAAAGTTGCCACTGAGGTAAATACTGAGCGGAAGTGTATTGAATTGATCGTTGTAAATGGCTCTTGACAAATCAAAACTAGTGTGAAGTAGTTGATAACGGAAACTGTTTTTTTGGACTACCAATTGCTGTCCTTCAATGACATTGAGTTCGTAGCCTCGAATAAAATTTGGGGTGTATCCAATGCCTCGTATTAGGGTGTATGGTTGCAATGGACTCATAAATAATCCAGCAGTCAAGCCTGTAGCAAAATGAAATTTTTTACCAATAGGAAGGTATCGATTGGCAGTTACATTAATTTCCAATTCATCCAGGTCCTTTCTTGTGAAGAGCCCATATTTGGTTGCGGTCAACTGCAGTAATTCCCCCTTGGTAGCATAAGCAATATTGTCCCGCTTGTCGTGGAGAAAAGAATATTGAAAAAAGGAATAGGAAAGCCGATTACCAGTTTGAAGAAAATAGTTGGGGTTTTGTTCCAATACCTTTGGAGATATCCAGGTCGTACTATGGCCCAAGGTCACTAGGTGAAAATTATAAAAAGTACGGCGATAGGTGTACCGAAGTGCAGTAGCGAAATTCTTTCGTAGGACTTCTTCTAAATCAGCGGTATAGAAAATTTGTCGATTGAATCTAGAAGCAATGGGTACTGTTTTTTGATCTCGGTAGGCCAGTTGAAACGAAAGTCCATGTTTTTGTTGTCTGTCAATGTAGGGTTTGGAATAGATTACCTCTAGGCCTTTTGTAAATCCAAGTTGACCTGAGAAACGGAATTTCTCATTTCTACCCCCCACATTAGCATGGTTAATTTTGATGCCATAGTTGACACGAGACCAGTCTCGATCTTGGTTGGTCCACCATTCTGCAAAGTTTCGATCTGCCAACTGAAAAATAACGGATGGTAAAATATACCAGCGTTCCTTGACGGCAATCAAAATTTCCACTTCTTCTGGGCCTACACGTAATGGGGTAATCTCGACTTCGTTGAATAATCGCAGGTTATAGATTTTCTGTTGATCTGCCTTCAATATCCCCATAAAGGTTTCCCAATCGTAGGGGTAATTGGTTACAAAGTCTAGTTCACGTAGAATAATCTCCTTTTCGGTTTTTTCATTTCCAATGATGTAGATGGAATTGACACGAATTTGTTGGGGGTGCTCCTGAACTAAAAGGCTGTCCTGCCCAAAAGCGGAAAGCGAAAAAAAGTGGGTTCCACAAACAAAAAAGATCGCATGTACCGCAAATAAAAACTGGGTATATGAAAATTTATACCGGTAAATTTGCTCGAACTTCTGCATGTTTGACCAAAATGGGAATCACTATGTTCACGACCTACCTCCGAAAGATAGCCATATTTCCTGTACTGGTCTACCAATATGTTATTTCCCCAATTTTTCCGGCCAATTGTCGTTACCATCCCACTTGCAGTCAGTACATGAAGGAAGCGATCTTAAAGCATGGCGTGCTAAAAGGGGGATTATTGGGAATTAAACGAATCGGTAGATGTCATCCCTGGGGAGCACATGGTCACGACCCAGTACCTTAATCGATTTTTGGACTTCCCTTTTTAAGGGCTCGAATTACCAAAATCAATCCTATAGTAACGAGTGGAATACTCAAGAGTTGCCCCATATTCCACTGCATGGATTGTTCAAAATCCACCTGAACTTCTTTGAAGAATTCCCATCCAAATCGTGAGCCGAACACCAGGATGAAAAATAGTCCAAAAAGCAGCCCGTCTGGGAGTTTGGATTTATGCTTTATCCACAGGCTTAGCAGCAAAAGGAAGATTAAGAAATAAGTCCCCGCTTCGAAGAGCTGAGTAGGGTATTTTACTCGTCCAAGAGTTTTCACCGTGACTAGGTAATTGGATGCCTGTTCCTTGATCTCTAACTGAAGAGGGGTGTTCAATGGCTCCGCCAAAAACTCTTTGGAAGAATTAAACTGAGTAAGCGCATACTTGATGTCTTGCGAAAGAACAGACTCCAAACTCTCTTTGGTGTAATTACCTTTCGAAATCACCAAGTCAATATTTACGGGTACTATTCCAGTCCCTTGAATTTCATCTTCACGATCCAAAGGCTTGTAAGCTTCAATGGATTCGATGGGTACACGTAGCGTACTCAAAATTTCTTCTGCATCGCGAGCATAGACGATTCCAGTGTCCGAGTTGGTGTCTTTTCCCCCAATTTCTGAATTCATCAAATTACCCAACCGAATCAGTGCGCCTGTAAGTGCTACTACAATCACAATTCGATCCACTACCCAAAGGTAGCGCATGCCTTGGTTTTGCCTGCAGAAGATCCAGAGGGCAATAGGGATAGAAATCGCAGCACCATGAGATGCCAGTCCCCCTTCCCAAATTTTTAGAATGTCAATGGGATTGCTGAGGTATTTGGCCGGTTCATAAAATAGCACATGTCCCAAACGAGCACCGATGATGGTCGCCAACACCATGTAGATCGTGAGTTGATCTACCAATGCAGGATCTTTCCCTTCTTTTTTGAAAAAGTACACCATGATTTGCTGAGAGATGATGAATCCCAGGGCAAATAGTAGACTGTACCATCTGAGGCGATCAAATCCCTCAAAAACTGTGGGACTGAGGTCCCAAACTATGAAACTAAAAAGAGCGGATATCATGCTTAATTTTTATCTATTTCGTTTAATTCTTCTTCAAATCCACCGGAAAGGATGGGGAAACGACACCAGGTTTTAGGGTCTACATTGAAATCATCCAAGTGAAAGGAGGGAGCCAATCGTTCCCTTTTCCATTGATTTCGAGACCAAAGTCGGAAGAATTTTTTAATATATTCTTTCAACTGGGGTGCTTCAAATTCATTATTTTTCAACAACTCTTGGTACACCTCTATTGGAGATCGACGATCGCGGATGGCTAAGCGCTCGATTGCAACCAAAATTGAATAGGGCATTAAATCTTTTTCATCCGTTTGGCTACGCTCCAGTGGGCGCAATTCAGCAGTAGGGGTCAGGGAATTCACCGCTCGTAATCCTGGCCGGTCTAGGTTTTTTTCAGCCCACTGCAACCAATGAATCACAAAATCCTTGTCCACTCCAGCGATGGGTGAAATGCTTCCACTCGTGTCTCCATCCATGGTGGCATAGCCTACATCCCCTTCACTTCGATTTGAGGTCGAGAGGAGCAAGGCGTTTTTCAAATTGGCTAGGAGCCATATGATGGGTGAGCGTGTACGTGCTTGAATATTCTGTAAACTGATATCGTCTTGCTCCCAAGTAAGATCTCTTCCCAAAGCGGCTTCGATTTTTTGGGTGTAGCCCTGTACTTCCTCGTCAATGGTCCAACTCATAAAGGCTGCCCCAAGACTTTCTGCCAAGCCTTTGGCGGAGTTAAAGGTGTCCTCTGATGAATTTTTCGTTCCTTGATAAGCAGTGGTGAGCAATTGCTTAACCAATTCTTTTTCAGGGTCTTGTGAACTGTATGTCAATGGTAATCCAAGTTTGGCTACCCAAGTTTCTAATCCTAACTCTGCAATACCTCTACGTACCATTTCGGCTACGAGAACCGCAATGGTGGAAGAGTCTGCACCACCGGAAAGGGACAAAACAAACCCTTTGGACTTACTTTTTCGGAGGTAATCAAAAAGTGCTAGGCTATTCGCCTGTACAAACTCCCATTCTTTGGGTTGGATGGCTGCGATCTCTTGCTGCTTATTTTCAAGGGAAAAGGCACATACTTGAACCGATTCGAAGGACAAAAGCTGGTTTCTGCCCAATAACTCACCAGACTTGGCCAGTAAAATTTCCCCGTCAAAAATCATTCTTCCCGCCTCATTTCCAAGTAAGTTGACATACAGGTAGAAGCAGTTGAAGAGAGAGGAACTTTGGGTAACCAAATCCCTGCGCTCCAGGGTCTTGTTCATTGCGAAATGAGAGGCGCTGGGATTAAAAATCAAATCTACCTTTCGGTCACAAAGTCGGTAACCAGGCCGAGCCTCTCCTCTCCATGCATCTTCACAGATCTCAAATCCATAGTGGATGCCTTTCAAGTAAAATGTAAGGTCTCCAAATGGGACTTGTATGCCGTTGATTTCAAGTGAAATTTGTTCGAATGCTGGCCAAGGGGTAAACCATCTAAATTCATAGTGTACGCCATCGATTGCCATAAATTGCTTGGCTACAATCCCTTTCAATTCCCCATTCTCAATGATGGCCATGGTGTTGTACACCTTGTGGTCTAGACAAATAGGAAGCCCTACTGCCAGGGTGATGTTCTTGCAATGGGGTAGGAGTTGGATAAGTTGCTGCTTGGCTTTATCGGCAAACCAAGGGCTTAGAAAAAGATCTTCAGCTCCATAGCCTGTGATCGAGAGTTCTGGGAAGCAAAGTAATTCGACCTCCTGGCTTTTTGCTTCTTGGATGGCTTGAACAATACGGTCAAAATTTCCCTGCCAATCCAGCGGGGTTTGGTTGAGAGTAGCTCCAGCAATTTTTAGTGCATCCATGGATTAATCGGTCAATTCAAGGGTTCAACGCGTAATCTGTAGTTGCTCGCAGGCATTTTTAGATGCTTCCTGCTCGGCTTTCTTCTTGGTTTCACCCTTGCCTTGAGCAAGAGATTCTCCGTTGACCACTATGGCTACAACAAACTCTTTGTACCGTTGGTTGCTATTTACCTGTACAACTTGGAATTCTACTTGGTTGCCTTCCCGTTGTGACCATTCAATCACCTTGCTTTTGTGATTGGAAACCGTAGTCACCATGCCCTCCAAATCCAAGTGTATCAAGATTCGTTGAAGAATCAATTTTTTGGAAAACGCGTAGCCTCGATCCAGGTACACTGCACCTAAAAATGCCTCTAGGATGTCTCCGTACAAGGATTTGTTCCCTACAAACTGTCGATTATCGACTACCTGCTGCAAGGTTTTTTTTAATCCAATTTTGATACCTACTTCATTGAGGGTTTCCCGGTTGACCAATTTGGATCGAGTCTCGGTAAGAAATCCCTCGTCTCGGTAGGGGTATTTTTTGAATAAGTATTCGGCAATAACGGCGCCCAGGATGGCGTCTCCTAAAAATTCGAGGCGTTCATTGGATTTACGAAATCCTTTATCTGTTTCTTCTCCTAAGCCGGCAGGTGTAAGTGCAAGTCGGTACAAGGATAAATTCAAAGGCTTGCTTCCCAGAATCAATTGAATCGAGGTAGCAAGCCTTTTGTCTTTAGCACTAAAAAAGAGGGAATTGATTCCTAATCGCTGAAAGAGCTTCACGCGGATCAGTTGTATTTTTTGAAAATGACTGAGCAGTTGTGCCCGCCAAATCCGAAGGTATTACTTAGCGCGTAATTAATTTCTCGTTCCTGTGCCTTATTGAAGGTAAGGTTGAGTCTAGGGTCAAATGCCTCGTCATCCGTAAAATGGTTGATCGTAGGAGGTACTAGGCTGTGCCGCATAGCAAGGATGCAGGCAATTGCTTCAATCGCTCCTGCAGCACCCAATAGGTGACCTGTCATGGATTTGGTACTACTGATATTCATTTTGTACGCATGCTCTCCAAAAATCTGTTGGATGGCTTTAGTCTCACTCACATCTCCGAGAGGAGTAGAGGTGCCGTGTACATTGATGTAATCAATTTGCTCTGGTCTTAGGCCGGCATCTTCGAGCGCAATACGCATCACACTACTTGCACCCAATCCTTCAGGATGCGGGGCAGTGATGTGATTGGCATCTGCGGTCATTCCGCCTCCAACTAATTCGGCATATATTTTTGCTCCTCTTGCTTTGGCATGTTCTAGTTCTTCTAGAATCAAGGCACCGGCTCCTTCACCCAAGACAAAGCCGTCGCGGTCATTATCGAAAGGTCTTGAAGCGGTTTGAGGAGAATCATTTCGTTGGGAAAGTGCTTTCATGGCGTTGAATCCACCGATACCTGATTCGGTAACGGCAGCTTCAGAACCACCACTAATAAAGACATCTGCTTTGCCTAATCTAATTAAATTGAAGGCGTCAATCAAGGCGTTGGTGGCAGAAGCACAAGCGGAAACAGTGACAAAGTTTGGTCCTCTAAAGCCATACTTGATGGAAATAAAGCCCGCAGCAATGTCTGCAATCATTTTGGGGATAAAGAAGGGATTGAATCGAGGGGTGCCATCGCCTTGTGAAAAAGCCATAACCTCCTCCTGAAATGTCTTGATACCACCAATACCGGAGCCCCAAATCACACCGGCACGAGAAAGATCAAGCGTCTCTAAATTGAGACCTGAATCACCCATGGCTTCCTCTGTGGCTACCATTGCATATTGGGTGAAGGGGTCCATTTTGCGTGCCTCTTTTCGTTCGATAAATTGTTCGATGTCAAAGTTTTTTACTTCGCATGCAAACTGTGTTTTGAATAGGGAAGCATCAAAATGAGTAATGGGCGCAGCGCCACTCACACCAGCGGCTAATCCTTTCCAGAACTCGTCTTTGGTATTGCCAATCGGTGTGAGTGCACCTATGCCCGTTACTACAACTCTTTTTAAATTCATAGAAATGAATTTGAGGGATTTTATTTTACGTTAGCCTCAAGGTACGCTACGGCAGCGCCTACAGTACCAATTTGTTCTGCTTGATCGTCTGGAATAGAAAT
>JACCDO010680843.1_pt1 | contig 29250 bp, 27 predicted proteins | sample 7446101 | NCBI WGS metagenome assembly JACCDO01 (sample SAMN15323440, study PRJNA562643) | freshwater metagenome | isolation source: river surface water | place: USA:Blue River Watershed | collected 2017-08-16
CTCAACACTTGCTTTTTCAATGAAACAATTTCACAACTGGGTAAGATCCAATATAGTTTATACTTATTGTAATAAGATTTATCAAAACAATAAACAATTATCAGTTCTTGATATTGCTGTTGGACGTGGTGGAGATATTTTAAAATACTATTATGCTGAAGTAGCATTTTGTGTTGGATTGGATATTGCAAAGGACGGTCTTTATTCTCCAATTGATGGAGCAATTTCACGTTATAACCAACAACGTAAGAGAAAAGCAAACTTTCCCAAAATGTACTTTGTTCACGCTGATGGTGGAACTAAATTTAATTATGATGACCAATACAAAGCACTCGGTGGAATGAATCAAGAAAATAAACAATTATTTGAAAAGTTTTTTTCTGATAAAAATGGAACAAAATTTGATATAGTAGCTTGTCAAAATGCTGTACATTACTTTTTAAAGGATGAATTAACTTGGAGTAATTTTAAATCAAATCTTAATCAAACTATGCGTAATGGTGGTTATTTTATGATTACACATATGGATGCCAGAAAAGTATTAAATCTATTAGATAAAAAAGATACAGTTACATATGAATATACCGATAAAGATGGTAATAAAGAAAAATTATTTGAGATTATAAAGAAATTTGATATTAAAAATCCTGATAAACCTATCGGATTAGGTAATGCAATTGATTTGTTTGCATCTTGGATGTTTGAAGATGGTAATTTTATGACAGAATATCTTGTTGATGTTGATTTCCTTAAGAAAGATCTTCTTGAAAGTTGCCAACTTGAATTAATTGAAAGTGATAGTTTTGAGAATCAATATAATATGCATTCTTCATTCTTCAAAGATGGATTTTGCAATTTTGAACCAAATCTTGAAACAAGAGAGTATCTCATGAAGGTAGCAAAATATTATGAACAAAATGAAATTAATGATACTTGTAAAGTATTTACAAACTTATGGAAGTTTTCAGTATTCAGAAAGAAAGATGTAGGACAGATAGGAGGAAAGATCGATCTTAGTGTTGTTGAAAAATATTCAGTTCCAAAAATGACAGATTATGATTCTGATTTTTCACTTCAAAACTCAATTCATCATATTTTAAAAACACATTCAGTAGTTCCAGAATCCATTACAGAAATAGATTTATTCAAAGATATGGATATAAAATTAATTAAAGATTATAATCTTAATGATAAAAGTTTAAAGAAACTATTAAGCAATATAACTATTGAACATGAATTAGAAAATAATGAAATTAAGAAAGTATTAGATGGTATTAATATTTGCACATTTGAAAGAAATGTTGATAGTATTTATAAACCAAATTTAATTAAATGCGGTAAATCAGGAGCAAAAATAATTACTTTGATGAAAGAAGGACAATTATATAAACCATTATATATTTCAATTAATGGTGTTAAACAAGGAATGTTTGAAAATAATGATAAATTATTAAAAGAACTTATGAAACAATTTGACTAAATTTATTTAAGCCTCCTTAAATTAAGAAATTTACGGTAAAATAATTATTATAAAATATTATTTTTTAGTCAAAAAATAAATAGTTAAAAACCCGGTACCAATACCTATCATTTTATATTTTGTCATTTTTTCTTTAAAATAACACATAGAAATTATAGTTATTAAAATTATTTGAAGTGTTAGTATTGATGGATATGCTCTTGATATTTCTGCTTTTTTATAAATATGTATATACATGATAATAAGTAACATATAACAACTTACTGCAAAAACTAAATATTTCTTTTCTGGATTTTTTATATATCTTTTTATAAATAGAGAAGGCATTGTTGCTATTATTCCAGCAATTATTATTTGTGTTAATACATTCATGATATATAATTAATATATGATATTATTAAAAAAAATTGATAAAAAGGGGTTAAACATTTTTATTACTTTTATATTAAAATAGAACTTTTGCAAAGGTCATTGTTTTACAATAAAAAAAATTGATAAAAATTTAATTTATCTATTTAACAATAATTTATTATATAATTAAATATAATAATGTCTAAAATCAATATCAGCTATAATCTCAATGATTTTATGAATTTTAAGGATTGCAATATGATGCTTCCACCTAATCTTAAACCTCTATGTAATGATGTTGGAGGTACATTAATTCTACGTGATATAATTTTAAAGGAAGTTGGCCTTGTAATAGATACATTTACAAATGGTAAAAATCCAAATGACATGATTTTTAAGAACTTAATTATTGAAAATCTTAATAAAATTAATCAACGCAATTATTCATCAATTCTAGATTCATTACGAGGATTATCATTTTCTAAATATGAACATTTTGCTACATTTAGTTCAGATATTCTTCTTCGTGCTATGACAGATACAACAGGAGTTAAGGGTGTTGAGATGCCAGAAGGACAAAAATCTCTTTCAGAACTTTATGCAGATATTATTGTTGAATTTTCACAACTTATGATTAAAGATAATGAAACTGAAATTAAATTCATAAATGTATTTATGGATCATTGTCAAAAACATTTTATGGATTTTATTGATCCAACTAAAGTTCTTGATTCAAACAATCAATATCGTGTTGATAACTTTAAAGGTTTCCTTAACTTTCTAGGTATTCTCTTTCAAAAACATATTCTATCACATAAAATTATTATGAGTTGTGTTACACGTCTTAAAGACCTTATGTATACACCTCAATGGGTAACATGGGGGTCAACAGAATGTGAAAATGCATATGAAGGTTATCGTCGTCTTCTAACTCATATATACACTGCACACAACAAACGTCAACTCAGTGAAGATCATAAAACATTTATTCGTAATGTAGTTGAAGTTCATAATCTTGTAAAGGTACAAAATGATAAACTTAATAAACTTCGTAAATTTACAATGATGGCACATAAAGATCTTGAAACTAAATTTTTAAAACTTGTAAACTAAAAATTAATTGAAATTTAATAGATTAATAAAAAATTGAATTTATTTATATAATTAATTTAATGTCATAAATATTAATAATAATTATTAATATTTAATTATGTTTACTATGTTTGATAGTCTATTTATTCCCGAAGAAAATAAATTTTATCCAGAAAATCATGATGGTAATGTAGAATATAAATGGCGTCTAGATACTAAAAATGATTTGGGAGTAAAAAAATTAACTACACAAATGATGTGGAGATTAAATGAAGGCTATGAAAATACAGGCATTCGAGAAGCACATTATCTTTTAGGAGTATATGATGATGGTAGTCTTGGAAAATTAACAGAAGAAGAATTACAAAATAGTATTAATGTTTTTAAAGATAGTATCAAACAATATAATATTGAAATACAAAATGAAATTATTAAATTTATAAAAGATTCATATGTTTATTATGCACTAGTAACACAAAATAATGATTTAGATATTATTAAAGAAAAAAATATAATAATAATAGGAGACCCACAATCAGGAAAAACAAGTCTTATTTCGAATATATGTTATGATGCAAATGTTAGAGATCAAATTTTAAAGCATGTTCATGAAAAAATTAATGGAATTACTACAGATATTAAGAAAGAAATTATAGGTATTAAAAATAATAAAATTATTAATTATGTAGATTATTGTGGATGGGATGAACTTGTTAAAAATTCTGATTATATTATTAATATTTACGATATTCCTGTAATAAATATGAAAACAATTATTAACTATATTTTAGGAATTATGCCAGACAACATGATTATCATTTCAAAAAATAAAGAATATTCAACTGATATTAATTTTTACATAGATTTTTGTGAATTTTATAAAATTTCCTATAATGTTATTGATTCAAAAGAATTAATAAATTATAATAAAAAATATTTTACAGATATATTTATAAATATAAATAATATTCACAATGAAAATATGATTAATAATTCAGAAAGTATTTTTAGAATTAATGATTATTATGATATACCTGAAAGAGGTTATATTGTTTCTGGAATTCAAAAAAATAAAAGCTTTAATATTGGTGAAATAAATTTTTTAAATATAGGTGATGAAGTTTATAAAATTAAGATTAAATCTATTCATAAAAAAAATATTAATTTTAAAAGTATTAATTCTGGAGAAAGTGGATCAATTAATTTTGAATTAATTGATAAAAGTGTTAAAATCAAATTATCAAAAAATGCTTATATTACAAATATTTTAGATAATAAAACTATTGAATCTATAAAAATTATTTCAAATAAAAAAATATATAATGGAATTTATAATATGAGATTATATAATGGTAATACATATTTTGATATGATAGGAAAAATAGAAGATAATTTTATTAATTTTGAAAATTCTATTAAATTACATGATAAGAATTTGATAATTTCTATTGGATTAAATTCTATTTATTTATGTAAAATACAATATTAATTTTTAAATTTTAAATAGTGGTATACAAGTATTATCCATGAATACATCATCTATATTTGTTATATCTCTTTCAAACATTAGACCTTTTGAAAAAAGTTCGGGATATATAATACTTATATGTTTAGTTTTACTATTAATATAACCTTTTTGTAATTTATTATTAGTCGATGGACCTGCGTAATATGCTACATTTAAACCTATACCTTTATTGTCTACACAATCTGTGATTTTGTGTGGTTTTGATTTATCTGATAGTTTTAATTTATCTGATTGTTTTAATGAAATAGTTGATACTAATTTATTGGATGATGTATTTGTATTTGATACTATTGTAAATTCTGGTTTTAATGTAACAGAATTTACTTTATAACCAGTAATTATTTTCAAATTATTAATATTATCGTGCTCTTCACTTATATCAAATATATATCTATCAAAAATATCTATTTTTTTATTTAATAATGAATATGCTAATGAATATAAACATATATCATCCTTCTTTCCATTTTCTGTTAAATGTTTTGTTATAGATATCATTATTTTATTCTCTATCTTACATTCTTGTTCTATAATACCATCTATACCTAAATCGTTATTTAATTTTATTATTTCATCAGATAATTTATTATCGTTAAGAAATTTTAATAATATTTTATATTTACCAACAATTAGATCTAATTTTATTTTAACATTTCTTTCAGTAAAAGTAAGTTCACCACCAATTTGTTTTTTAAGTTTAATATATTTTTCTTTATATTTTAAATACTTTTGTTTATAGTCCATAATATATTATTATCTTTATAAAAAAATTGAAAATCTATTTATTATATATTCTTTACTATATTAATATTTATTATATAAATACAAAATGGGTATTACTGGTTTTTGGTCATTTTACAATGATTGTGTTAAGAAAGTTCCTCTATCAGAAGTTAAAAATAAAGTAGCAATTGTTGATACTATTCTATATATTCACAAATATGTTATTGGTATTCGTAAAAGTGGTAGAGATGTTATTACAAAGAATGGTAAAGTTATTAATCATATTTTTGCCTTATCAAAGATTATTAAAAATTTTACTGATAATAATATTCTTCCTGTATTTGTCTTTGATGGTAGAAGCCCTAATATTAAAGAAGATGTGGTTGAAAAACGTAAAGATATTATTAAAACTTCTAAACAAAAATGCGATGAATTAATTGATTCTGGAAATACAGATTCAGATGAATATATTAAATATTTTAAACGTAGTTTTAGTATTAATAATGAAATTATTTCTGAATGTAAAGAATTTTTAGATTATTGTGGAATTCCTTTTGTAAATTCTTTTGGTGAAGCAGATCCTCAATGTGCTGCTCTTGGTCATTATTATAAAAATATTTGTTCTGGAGTATTTTCAGAAGATAGTGATATTCTTCTTTATGGTGCACCGTATTTATTGCGTGATCTTGATCTTGTACATAATACAGTATCTATAATTTGTATTGACGACATTATAAATTTTCTTCAGAATAAAACAAATGAAATTACAAAACAATATAATAAACCAGATCTAATTGTTACTAAAGATAACTTTATGGATTTTTCAATTATTATGGGAAATGATTATTGTAATGGAATTAGAATTAATGGTTCATCTCATCGTGAAAAAATGTTTGAATTATTTGTTATTTCTAATTTTAATATTGAAATCTTTTTAAAGATTATATATTGTATTAATACTAAAAAAATTACGTATATTGTTCCAGAAAACTTTCTTCTCAAATGGAAACAAACTAAAGAAACATTAAAAAATGTAGAAATTATTAATCCTGCTTTAATTAATATTAAAATGAAAAAAATTCAATCTAGTAATCTAGTTAATTTTTTAAATGGTTTTGAATTTCGTTCAGATATTATTAAACATATTATTGAATCAGTTACTGATGTTTATAACTATTTTAATTCATCTATTGTATATATTAGACCTGAAAAGAAAACGTGTGGGGAAGAATATAATGAATGGACTACGGTTGAAAGTAAACGTAAAATTAAATTTGTTTATTAGTTAACTTGATTTGTTTATTAGTTTAACTATATTTTTGAGAAAAAAATTGATTTTATTTATTATTCAATTTAACTATTTATTATTATTATATTATATTAAAATGTCTTCAAAAACCGATTATTATAAAGTACTTGGAGTTGATAAATCAGCAAGCGATGAAAAAATTAAAGATGCTTATAAAACTCTTGCTAAAGAGTGGCACCCTGATAAAAATCCTCATCGTCTTGAAGAAGCAACACGTAAATTTGGAGAAATTTCTGAAGCATATGCTGTTCTAAAAGATCCAATGAAACGTAAAACATATGATAACTTTGGATTTGCCGGTATTGATGGTGGTGATGCAGGTCACGGGCCTGATGGTATGCCTTTTGGTTTTGATCCATTTTCAATGTTTAAAGATTTCTTTCAAAAAGAAAATGATATTCCAGAAGTTCAAGTTAATGTTCGTGCTACACTTGAAGAACTCTATACAGGTGTTAAAAAAAAGGTTAAATATGAACGTTATACACTCTGCAAAGATTGTAAAGGTAAAGGTTGTATCGGTGATAATGTAGATTGTAAGATGTGTAATGGTAAAGGTTCATCAATTCAACGTACACCAATTGGTATTATTCAATCACAGTGTAGAGGATGTGGTGGAAAAGGTGTAGATCCTAAAGCACAAAAATGTAAAAGTTGTAAAGCAGTCGGATGTTATAAAGAAGAACATACACTAAATATCCAAATTCCAAAGGGATCGTCTGAAAAACATCCAATTATTTTAGAAAATGAAGGTAATGAAATTCCAGAAAATGAACGCAATGATCATCATGAAAGATCAAATGTTATTGTTATTATTTCAGAAATTTCTCATCAAAAATATAGTCGCGGAACTGTAATTAAAGAAATAGGAAAAGTAAATGAAAATAATCTTCTTATTGAAGTTAAACTTACTCTTGAAGAAGCATTATGTGGATTTGAAAAAACATTTACACATCTTGATGGTAAACATTTTACTTTTTCAATGTCAGAAACCGTTCGTCATGGTGATATTTTTGTTATGAAGGGGTACGGTATGCCATACTTTAATGAAGATCATAAGAAAGGTGATTTAATTATTAAATTATCTGTTGAACCAGTAGAAATTTCACATGATAAAAAAGCAAAATTATGGAAACTCCTATCAAATGAACCATATGTAGAGGTTAAAAAATCTTCTTCCAATCTTATAAATTATAATGAGTATAAAGTAGAAATGGTTAATGAAGATAAAAAAGAAAGTATGAAAAATAAATATCGTCGCCGTGGTCGTCCAGGAGACGATGATATTGATGATGATAATAATGGTAACGGTGGACCACCACAATGTGCTCAGCAATAAATAACATTTTTTTATTAGTTAACAAATATTTTTATTAGTTAACAAATCTATTCATCTTCTTCACTTTTTTTATGTTTTTTACTTTTTGGTTTAGTAGCAAAGAATAATATAATACTAATCAATATTATAGCAGCTGTAAACATAACTGTTGCTTTTGGGACCATTAATTTTCCAATTTTTACTTTTTTTATATCATTTATTGGAGCTGGCGGAGCTAATTGTGCTAAATTTGTAAAACTACTATTATCAGTTGGTGTAATTATTTTTTCTTCAACTACATCATTAAATGTTACTGATTTTTCTTCAAATTGATTTTGAGTGTGAATTAAATTTGGTTCAACTTGTGTTAATTGTATTGGTACTGATTGTATTGGTGGTGGTAATTGTACTGGTACAGGTACTGGTACTTGTGTTTGCATTTGTTGTACTTGTTGTGGTGGTCTTTGCATTGGTGCTTGTTGTGGTCGTTGGATTGGTACTTGTTGTGGTCTTTGCATTTGTTGTGTTTGTTGTGGTGGTCTTTGCATTGGTGCTTGTTGTTGATTTTGTAAATTTTGTGGAATTATTTTTCGTTGCATCATTGGAGCATTTGGTACTTGTGGTACTTGTTGTCTTGGTTGTGTTTGTTGTGTTTGTGGAAATGGTGGTACTGGTGGTAAATTTGGCATTTGTGGTGATTGAGAAGATGATGATGGTAATTGTGGTGGTGGTCTTATTTGTTGTTTATTATTATTTGGTCGTGGTGTATCGATACTAGCTGATACTTCATCAGAACTATTAAGAAAATTTAAATTACCTAATTTTGCTGATGCCATAATTGGTTCAAAATCTTCTGATGTATTTGATGATAAATTTATATCGGACATTTATAACAATTATTTATATTATTTATATTACTTTTTAACGTACGCAAATAATTTTATTAATTAAATAAAAAATGAAATATTAAAAAATGAAAAATAAGTATATTAAATAATAGACATTATATAATATTTAATATAAATGAATCTAAATAATATACCTTGGGTAGATAAATATAGACCTCGTCATATTAGTAGCATAGCACATCAAGATGAAATTAAAAAGGTATTACAAAATACTATTGAAACAGGAAATCTTCCTAATTTTATATTTTATGGTCCACCTGGTACAGGAAAAACTAGTGCAATTTTAGCACTTGCATATGAATTATTTGGTCCAAGATTAATTAATGAACGTGTATTAGAATTAAATGCTTCTGATCAGAGAGGCATTAATGTTGTCCGTGATAAGATTATTAAATTTGCAAAAGAATCTATTTCTGATCCAGATCCAAATTATCCGTCACCTCCATATAAAATTATTATTTTAGATGAAGCAGATGCAATTACACTTGATGCACAAGCAGCTCTTAGAAAAGTTATTGAATCGGCTTCAAAAATTACAAGATTCTGTTTTACATGTAATTATATTGAAAAAATAATTCAACCTATTATTTCTCGTTGTGTTAAATTTCGTTTTAAACCTCTTTCTATTGATGTACTAAATGAAAGATTATCAATAATATGTACATTTGAAAAATTAAATATTAATCAGGAGTGTATTAACAGAATTGCTGAAATTAGTGAAGGTGATTGTCGTAAAGCAATTATGATTTTACAAAATTGTAAATATATTATTAAAATGAAAAATAATATTACTGTAGATGATTGTGATTTATTAACAGGTACAACTGGTAAACAAATATTAGAAAATATATGGATTAATATTATGAATGCAAACATTTATGAAATTAATACTATTACTAAAAATGTAATAAATACTGGTGTTAATATAAATGATCTATTAAAGTTTCTAAAAAATAAAATAGTCAATTCTAATATGTCAAATCAAAATAAGAGTAAACTAATTATGGAAATATTAAATGTAAATACTAAATTGCTTGAAAAAGCAGATGAATATTTACAAATACTTTATTTATTTACACTTATTATAATGAGTAAATAATTATTTACAACAATCATTATGATTCTCTTTAGGATGATTACAACTATTACATATAGTATTTGTTAAATCTGCTTTCTGTACAAATTTTAAACATGTACATTTTGTACTGTTACAATCTTTTTTATGTTCTTCTATTGTATGATAACAATAAGCACATATATTTTGATCTTTACATACACCATTATCTATTTTAAATCCTCTACATATACATCTAGATTGTTTAAATGTACAACAACTATTATATCCTTTAGTTTCAAAGCAAGGTTTAGTTCCACAGCGACCACCCCCAATTATATTTTTTAATTCTAAATATTTATTTTTATATTTTATATATTTCTCTTTATAGTCCATTTATATAATAATCATATATAAATTATAAAATATATCATTTATAAATATATCATTTATAAATATATGACTTGCAAAAAAAATGTCGCATTTGATTTTGATGGAGTAATTCATGTTGATGTTGCACCAACAAATAAATATGGTAATAGAAGTCCAACTTTTCCAAATCATTTTCCTGCTGCTCCAAATCAATTTAAAAAAATTATTAAATTAATACATAAATATCACGAACATAATTATAATGTTTATATTGTTACTGCAAGAACATCCCATTCTAAAGATATGATAAAACAAACTCTTATAAATTATGGTGTAAAACATATTATTCCAGATCATCATTTATATTTTACAGGAGATTTAAATCAAAATGGAGATAAAGTATCTACACTTGAACATTTAAATATTCGTGATTTTTATGATGATAGTATTTCTCATTTTGTATCTATTCATAATGCTAAAAAACAAGATCAATTAAAAAATTTAAAAAATTGTTATCTTACTAAACCAGAATTTGAACAGATAGTTCGATTTGATATTTAGTTATTTCTAATAATAATAATAATATATAATTATATATTATTATGGCTGAACCACCTAAGATAAATCCAATAATGGAATTTTATGAATATCAAATACATAAATATAAACCAATTGATAGATTTAATGATTTTGAAAAAGATAATAACACATTATTTAAATTTGGTAATATTATTGATTCTGATGAAAGTTCATGTCAACGTATTGGTATAGAAGGGGCTATTACAGATGAGCCAGACACACATAGATCTACATGTGATCCAATTACAAATGAACCAATTAGCGAACATAGTGGAGGTTATAATTATTTTATAAGTGAAAAAAAGAAAAATCAAATATCAATATTTGATACTAAAAATCCATTTCCAATGTATGAAATCGAAAATTTATATAATAATTATAAAGAATTTTTAGCAAAATATGAAGTACATGATAATTTAACTAAAAAATCAATAGATTTAATTTTATCAAATTTATCATCTGCTATTGATATTCAAACAAAATATATTGCAAAACGTATACCAGATAATATAGATGAACTATTTAAAAATTATATGAGTTTAAATTATAACACTATACCTATTGAAACAATAAAAAAAATAAATATAAATGATTCAATTATAATTAAATTAAACATTACAACTGAAACAAAAATAGTTATGTTTGGTGATTTTCATGGAAGCTTTCATACATTTTTTAGATTATTATGCAGATTACATAAATATGATATTTTAGACTTAGATACTTTTAAAATAAAAGATAATTATAAAATAATATTTTTAGGGGATATTTTAGATAGAGGTAAATATGCTCTTGATATTATTAATATTATTTTTAAATTAATTCATATTAATAATACAGAAGATGATTTAAAAATAATTTATAATAGAGGTAATCATGAAGTATTTAATATATTTGAAAGAGATGGTTTTATGGATGAAATAAAAATGAAAATGGGTGATAGAGGAGTTTTAAATTTTTTATCAACATATTTACATTTTTTAAATCTATTACCATCAGCTGTTGTTTTAAATTGTGATGGAAATTTATTTTGGTGTTCTCATGGTGGATTTCCAATTAATTATTTAACAGAAGACTTTTTACATAATTTTAATAATGATAAAATAATATATTTAACTGGAGAATATTCTACTCATATTAAATGGAATGATTTTGGAAGTAATTCTGATGGAGAGTATGAAGAATCGTCACGTGGTAATGATATTTATAAATTTACTATAAAGGGTACAAATAGTTTTTTACAAAAACATAAAATTAAATTTATAATTAGAGGTCATCAAGACTCATATGGTAATTCATTTTTATTTAAAAGTAATGGTGATATTGATGTTATTGGTAATCCTAATATGACCCCTCTAGATAAATTTTTATTTTATAATCAATCAACTAAAACATTTGAAAATAGAGTAAATGGACCGATTGCAAGATTAAGACTTAATAAAGATAATGCAAATGAAACAGATTATTTTCCAGTATTAACAATTAGTACAAACACTGATAGAAGAAGATATTTAAATGCGGATTCATTTGCATTATTACGATTTGATATAAATGAAAATGACGAAAATAAATTTGAAAACTTTTTAAATCCAATAAATAAAATTAATAGAATTTTACAAAGTCAACATATTAATATGTCATCAATATTTATTAGAAATTTAGATATTATTCTTGAAATGCTTAACTTAATTAATAATGAAACTTTTACTAAATATCATTGTTTAGTATCTGATTTAAATGAAGAAACTGAAAGAAATTGTAAAAAAGAAATAGCAATTATAAGTTATATATTAGATATATTTCATGATTGTACAGAATTTATAAAATATTATAATGATAAATTTACAAATTTACAAACAAAAATAAATAAAATTAATGTGATTGATATTCAAAGAGAACATCTTAATAATTATTTACGTAAATATGCAGAAAAAATAAAAGAGTGTGAAGAACTAATAGATCAAATTAATAAATCTATATCAATTGAATATGATGCTAATATTAAAAAAAAAAAAGAATTACATAGCATAGAAGATATTAATGAAAAAATTAAAGCAATACGAGAATCAGAAGCAATAAAAAAACAAACAATAAAAGTATTTAAAAAAGATAAAACACCAGTTGATATAGCAGAACAATTAACAGAAAAACTTAAATTATTACAGAGCGCTTCATATAATATTGTTTCTTAATAAAAAAGTTGATTTTATTATTAATTATAGTTTTAATAATAACTAAACTAATTAAAATAAATAAAAATGTCTTTCGAATTAAATTTTATTGAATTTGATCAAAATGGTAATCTTTATGTTAAAAAAGATGATGAGATTTATATGATTTGTATAAATGCATCTGATGATTTATTTCTAGAAAAAATTATTAATAAAACTAATAATTTAATAAAAAATTATGATAATATTTCTTCGATTGAAAGCAAATTAAAGAAAGCTCAAAAAGAAAATAAATTACATATGAAGAGTATGAATGAAGCAATTAATGAAATTGATAAAAATGATGTAGAAGATTTTGATGAAGCACAGATTCAAGATATTGTTGATACTTATAATGAATTTACTCATAATCCAGAATATAAATATTATAATCAAGATGAACAAGAATTTAGTGATGAAGATTGCTATGATGATGATATACAAAATAAATTTAATTTTCATTATGTTCGATTTGAAAGTATAAATAAATCTGAATTACTTTTTGATCCACCTTGTTATGAATTTCTTATTCTTGATGGAACTCCACAAAATTCTCAATTAGTTTTTAGATCACAGCTATTAAACAATCAACCATTCTACCGTTTAAGCTTTTATACTAATGGATATATTGAATTAAATATTATTGGTACTAAGATTAATTCATATATTTTAAATTTTAATACTATGGAAATTAATAAACAAATTGTATTACCTACACAACAATATTAAAAATAATTTTCTTTATAAAACCAGTGTATAAATTACAGAGATAAAATACAAGATAATAAGAATACTAAAGAATGTCACAGAAATAATTGTGTAAAGACGAGGGGCGTCTACAATCTTAATCAAATAAGTATGAAAATCAGTAAAATCAAGCTTACGATAATATTCGCGAACTCCTACACCAGAGATTACAACAATTGTTTCACATTGATGATGATAAGCAATGTCTTCAGCTGCACGAATAAGCTTCTTTCCAAGACCTTTGTGTTGTGTTTGTACTCCACTAGCAGTAGCACCAAGCTCAGAATGATTTCCATAAACATGAAGTTCACGAATAAGAGCAGAATTGTGTAGGAATGGTATCATCATGTCATTTTCTTTATTAATACGAAGACGAATCATTCCATAGAGTACAGTACGAGCAGCATTTTCATAAGAGATAAAATATTCCGTACCACCACTACTTTCATACTTGATTACAAACTTTTGCGGTTCTTCATAATTTTGATTTTTAACCTCACGACAACGAATACACTTGCAAACCCAGTTATAAAGCTTCATCTTATTATGAATGCTTGCACGCATATCAGGACAACAAATTCCACCATAAGTAGATTCAGGAGGAATATCTCGAATAATACGATTGATGCGAATATAATAATGAATACGCTTCTTTAGGTAAATGATAACATGTTCGAGAATCTTCCCATTTGCAAACTCAGCGTATGGCTTATACGCACCATCATTGTACCAATCAAGAATCTTTGAGTATGGTGTTACTTGAGTTGGATAAACCTTCCATTGATCTGCTTGATAATCTGTATCATATAGAACTTCATCAATCATACAAAGATCGCGAAGAACCACAGATTTAAATTTCTCTGGAACTTGTGTATTAATTTCTTCTTCAATTTCAGAAAGTACTTTGAGATGTTCTTCAGGAATAGGACCATTGCGTTCGATAAATTCATCAACCGTCATTGGAGGCATAGGAAGATCTAGCATAAGATGAATGTCAGTCTTAAAACCGTTTTGTTTAAGAATACGAATACCCTTCTTGTTCTGCTCATTCGTGCAATTACGTTTCACATACTTTAGAACATCATTGTCATTGTGTTGCACGCCAATTTGTACACGCGTTACACCAAGTTCGCGAAAAAACTTAACAACCTTAAACATATCATTGTTGTCAAAAAGGCGATCAGGTCGAGTTTCAATAGTAAGACCAATCATACGAAGAGAAGCAGTCTCATTAATCTTTTGTTCTTCTTCGAGAGAAAGCATTTCACGAATAGTTCCAGTAAGCTTGTAATCATAATAAATGTTAAGAGCATAATAAGTTGATGTAACATACCAGCGCACATAATCTTCAGGAAAGAAATTAAAAGTACCACCCGAAATAATCATTTCAACCTTTGAAGAAGTATCTGGAAATCCAGAAATATGACCCATCTTCTCAAGAGCTTCGGCACGATCAAAAAGTTGGCCTACTGGATGATGTTTGTTCTGAGTAGCTCGCATGTTTCCTGGTTCAGTTGAAAGATAAGAACGTGGTTGAGTTGGGACACCATCAGCATTCTTTTCAAAAGGACAATAAGCACAGTCTTCGGGACACCCACCACGCTTAATATCATTTGCATCGCCAAATTGTGTACCAGACATAAACGTCGTGATAACAACGACACCAGAATTTCCACGCGTACTCTTCATCTTCATAAAGCGTTCAATTTGAGGATTACGAGAAATTTCACCCTTTTTCAAAAGAATACGATATCCTTCGATCAACTTTAGCTTTGGAAACTTATGATGCAGTTCCTTCCCAATAAATAGATCATACTTTTTACGATCACAAATGTCAATATTGTGAGACTTCTTAAAGGCCTGCTTAATCAGTTCAAGTTCATCATTTGTAAACGTGATACGGAATTGTTCCTTATTGAAGATACCCTCGATATCATCAATAGTATAGTTATTAGCATAGTTAGGATTAAACATTTTATATTTAATATATATTTTATATATTAAATGTATAGGGGTATATATATTTCAATTTTTTTATGAGAATACGAGATATACCTCGTATTCAGATAAAAAAAGTAGTCTACTATTAGGGAGATCAATTTTTTGTAAGAATAGATAATTTGTTATGTTTATAATAAAAAGTGAATAATGATATCATTTAACTATATATCACGTATACTATAATAAATTAAATTTTATGAGTCGTAAAGCAATATATTGTATTTGTGGTGAAGGTGGTGGTACGGGTGGCCCCAACAAAGCATATTATAAACTAGAACAAGCATTAGCCGGTATATATACAGTTATTAATTATGAAACAATCCCAAGATCAATATCACTTAATGTTGCAAATCTTATGCATATTATTTCAACAAATCTTGCAAATTTTGATGAAATTTATATTATTGGTTGGGGTATGGGGTGTCAAGTAGCTGTACAAGTAACATTTTTTGTTAATAATTATGTTAAAGCCGAATATGTTAAAGGTATTATTTTGATAAGTAGTCCAATTGCTCATACAGATCTCTTAGAATTTATTAATGTTACAGTAATATTTATTCACGGTACTAATGATAAAATATTTCCAATAAGTAATTCAAAAAAACTTTATAATAAATATAAACATGTTAAACATATATGTTTAATGGAAAATCAAAATCACGGATATATGATGCCAGATTCAGATATATCTGAAATTATGAAAGGATATTTTATATTTTAATATTTTTAATAAACAAATTATTTAATCTTAATAGTATATTTTTTAAACACTCTAATATACCCTTTATTATCTTCTTTTTCTTCTATTTCTTTTTTTAAATCACCTTTTAATGTTTTTAACATTAATTTAATAAAATATAAAACATTATAAGTTGTAAATAATTCTTCATCATATTCCAGATCTAGATTAAAAAATTCATCATATTCATTAAAATTTTTTATTAAAAATTCCTTTGACAATTTATTATCTGGCATATACTTGTAATATTGATTTTTAAATTCCCATAGGTTTTTAAAAATGTAATCATTTGTTTTTTTGGTTGAATACCAGTCATTTATAAATTGCAAAATTTTTGTTTTCTTTTTAAATCGTTCAGCTTGTTCAAATTTATCTAAACGAATATAATATTTATAAAGGGGTTCTCCTTTTTGTAAAACTGGTATGCCATATTCATTCATTATGATATATTGATTATTTAACTATTAACTGTTAATTAGTTTACATAAATATAAGTTAGTTATTTTTATTATAAAAATCAATTTTTATTATATATATGACAGATATAATTTCAAATACTACAATTAATAATAGTAAACTAAGTAATAGTATTAATACTAATATTATAAAAAAATCAGAAAATGATTATAGAGATTATGAATGGTTTGAATTAGATAATAAATTAAAAGTAATTATAATTACAGATAAATTAAGTAATATGTGTGGTGCTTTATTAAATGTTAATGTTGGTTCAATTCATGATACAATTCCTGGAATGGCACATTTTTTAGAACATATGGTTTTTATGGGGAGTGAAAAATATCCAAATGAAAGTAATTTTATGGATACGGTTGCAAAAAATGGTGGAGTTACAAATGCAATGACAGCTGATACAGATACAACTTATTATTTTGGTATTGGATCCCAAAAATATTTAAGTGTTCTTGATATGTTTTCATGGTTTTTTATTAAACCATTATTAAGACAAGATTGTATTGAAAGAGAAGTGAATGCAGTTGATTCTGAAGCAAAGAAGAATTTATTAGATGATATGTGGATTTTTCAAGAAATGATAAAAACTACAATGAATGTAAATCATCCTATAAATCATTTTACTTGTGGTAATAAAGATACATTAAAGGGAGATGATCTTCGCGATAAAGTTAAAGATTTCTTTGATACATATTATTCTTCAAATATTATGAATTTAATATTATTTATAAATAATGATATAGATAAATCAGCTTTAATAAATCAAGTTAAAGATACTTTTGGTAAAATACAAAATAAAAATGTAAATTTAAATAAAAATTATGGTAATATATTAAATCCAAATAATTATATTAAATATATTCCAAATAAAGATATTGATTCATTAAGTATATGTTTTGAAGTACCAACATTCACAAATAATATATTATATTCCCCATATCATTTTATAGAAGCTATATTATCGAGTAAAGTAGAAAATAGTTTATTTAAAATATATGAAAATAAAGGATATGTTATTGAGGCTATTATAGGTGATATGTTTTATTATGACGATAAGGTATTATATTTTTATAAAATTATTCTTACAGAAAATGCAAATAAAGAGAAATATATTTATAAAATAATTGAGATATTTTTTGATTATATTAAATCTATTTCAAAATCAAAAAAACTTAAATCAATATATGATACATTTTTAATGGGAGAACGTAGAGATTTTTATATTCCAATACATGATAATGCAATTGATACAATGTTAGTATTTGATCATTTATTAAATAAAAATATTAAACCAGAAAATTTATTAGATTATGATTTACATAGACCAAGTTTTGAAGAGATAGAACCATTGATTAAAAAAATGTTAGATTCAATTAAAATATATAATTCATGTATTATTCACAGTTCTCGTAAATTTAAATTAGATAATTCACAAGAACATGAAATATTTAAAACACAATATATAATTGAACCAATAAATCCAATAAAATTTAATAATAATATTTATGAAATAATAGATAAAAATAGATTTATTACTGATAAAGTTAATATTATAGATGGTGATGAAATGTTTCCATTTAAAAATCCAGAAATTATAAATAATAAATATTTGTTTTCATATAACTTTAATTCAAGTTTTAAAAATCCATTTGTTTATGTATATGCATCTATTGAAATGCCTGATTTATTTAAAAATCCTAAAATATATGCTGAGTCTATGTTATTTTTAGATTCTATTTATTCAGCAAATAGTGATATAATTAGTGAATTAGAGGATGCCGGATTTTTAATCAATATATCTCTCAGTTCAAATATATTATATATTTCTATAAAAGGTGATAATAATAAAATAATGGATATAGTTGATATATTTAATTGTATTTATTCTTGTACAAATCAAAAATCATTTGAATCTACACAAAATAAATTATACAAAATATATAATAGCTTTGAGAATGAACAACCAGTTAAAAAAATAGGTAATTTGATATCTAAATCTTTATTAGATACTTTTTATACACCATATGATTTATTACCTCATTTAGATAAAACATTTGATGAATGTAAAAATACTTTTTATAAAATTAGACAAATAGGTAAGACAACAATTATTGTTTCTGGAAATATAGAAAAAGAAATATCTCTACAAATAGCAGAAAAGTTATATTCTTATTTACATATTAAAAATGAATTACAAGAAGATTTAGAAAATAATCTTAAAAAAATAGATTATCCATATGTTCAAAAATATAATAATAAAAATAAGAAAGAAAAGAATAATTTATTTACATTAACTTATAAAATTACAAGTAGTTTAAAAGGTACCGAAGAATGGTATAATAATATTGCTTTTGTATTTATATTAAATGCCATGTCATCAAATCAATATTTTAATTCTCTTAGAACAAAAGATCAATTAGGTTATATTGTTAATAGTAAAATTATTTATATAGGGCAAAATAATTATAAATTATGTGGATTAAGATTCTTAGTACAATCTCCTGTAAAAGATAATGAGTTTCTTTTTAAAAGAACAAAAGATTTTATAAAAAATGAATTATATGAATATATTAAAAATTTAACAGAAGAAGATTTAGAAGAATACAAAGATGGCGAGATAGCAAGTTTATTAGAAAAATTTAATAATTTACAAGAATTAAATCTATATATTAGTGTCCATATATTTGATAGAACATTTTTATTCGATTATAAAAATCAAATGGTAAAATATATTAAAACATTTGATAATAATAAATTTATTGAATATTATGAAAAATTAATATTACATTCTGATAAATATATGATGATAGGGATTGATGCATGTTAAATAAAATAATATAATAATAATTTTTCTAAATTATTATTATAAAAATGGAAGTTGATTATTATTCAAAATACCTGAAATATAAATCAAAATATTTAGAATTACAAGCTCAAATTGGTGGTGATTATGGTCAATGTACTCAATGTAATTGTAAAAAATTTACATGTAAATCATATTGTAATAGACCTGCTGCCAAATATGCTAATAATGATGGATGTAATACATTTATTGATGGAAAAAAATGTGGACATCAAAGACAATATCATAAATATATAAAATAAAAATTGATTAATATATTTATAGAGATATAACATTATACAATATTATAATAATAAAATGACCGATACCAATATTAATGATCTTGCTAAAAGTGTTGAAAAGGTAATAGTAGAGGATTTTCATGATGATGACATTGATGAAGATTTTTCAAAACCACAATCTGAATCAAATCTTGATTTCATTATTCCATCTCAACTAGATCAAACAGAAAAGGATGAAATTCAAAATGTTCTAAAAACTAAATCAGGAAGCGAACTTCGTGAATATCTTGTAAAACTTATGACATTTACTATGAAAGATAATGATACTTTTCAATCTGCTCAAGTTGCAACAAATATTCAAAAAACATATGGATCGTCATCTAAACGTGAAATTGTTAGTGTTATTATGACTGTTGTTAATAAACAAAATAAACATATTATTCTAACAAAGCCACAAACTGTTCAACAAAATCAACAAGATCAACCTGTACAACAAGAATCACGCGAAGAACTTCGTCAACGCCTACGAAACAAGATTAAAGCCGGTGATAAATCTAATATGCAAAAGATGTATGAAACACTACAAGAAGAATATGAAAAACTTCAAGAAGAAGAAAATCCAACTGATACAAATGGTGGAGATAAGAAAAAGAAGAAAAAGAAGAAGCTTGATCCTAAAAAACTTCAAAATCAACTAATTAGTCAAATGGCATCATACATGAAAAATAATCATTCTGGATTTACAGGTAATCCAACATCAGCTTAAGAAATCAAAAAAAGTTAACTAATAAATAAATCAATAATAATTCAAAAATTTTTTTTTAGTGCGAAAAATATTATAAGATTAAAATTATAATTTACATTATATGAATATAAATTATAATAATACAAGTAATATTAATAATAATAATAATTTAAAAGATATTTATATAAGATTTAAAAATGTGTTATCCGGATGTAGAACAATATATGATGCATTATATTTTGCACAATATTTTATTAAACTTAATCCAGAATGTAAAAACTTAATTAATGGTATGATTCATGGAAAACAATATGAAAAAATTTCAGATTTAAGAACAATTGCTCATATTCTATCAACATTAAATGATATAAAAACACGTAATGAAATTGATGAATATATTAATACAAATATTAAAGATAATTTTGATTATGCACAAATTAATTCATTTATTCGTTTAGGAAGAACAAAAACATATAATAAACCAAATGATATTGAAAAGATTGATAGTAAGTCTGATGAAATATTTAAATTAGATATGAGTACAAATAATAATCTTAGTGGATTAATGTCTAATCAAATTATATCAAATGACTTAGATAATAATTTACAATTGGTTAATTAATATTTAATTAGTGTGCAACTTTATTATTTATAAAATATTATAATATTTTATAAATGAATATAATAAATAATAATGATGAATTTAATGAATCTAATGATTTTAATGATTTTAATGAATTTTTAAGAATTTCTCAACATATTAAACAAAACTTAGAACAAATTATGAAAAATCCTAATATAAAAAATATAATAGATAATTCTGAAAATATAATTAATAAATATTCAGAAATATGGTCTGATCTAGATTATCACGAGGTTATATCTTGTTATATTGCATTATTATGTTTGTATTATAAATTATTTTAAACTTAAATATTTTTTTATTTTTTTATTTTTTTATTTTTTTATAAAGTTAACTATTATATATATGACTAATATTGGTATTTTAGATCCATCGGGTAAAAATAAAAATCCGTTAAATGATCAGGAATATTCCGAAACATATAAAAAATTAGCCAAAACTTGGTCTAAATTTCCAGCTTATGAAAATGTTAATGATACCTTAAAAATAATAAACTCAAATCAAATAATTTTAATAACTTCAGGAACTGGATCTGGAAAAACAGTATTAATTCCAAAATATGTTTTACACAATTATGACTATAAAGGACATATTCTTGTAAGTTTACCAAAACAAATCATAGCCCAATCAGCAGCTGAATATGCAGCATTGACACTTGATGTTAATTTAGGTGAACAAGTTGGATATAAATATAAAGGATCTGATGAAAAATATATTGGTAAAAATCCTAATTTATTATATGCTACAGATGGTACTATTGTTGCTAAATTATTAACTGATCCTCTTTTACAAGGTATTGATGCAGTTATTATTGATGAAGCACATGAGAGAAAGGTTCAAATAGATTTTATGTTGTATTTATTAAAAAATGTAGTTCAAAATAGAAAAGATTTTAAATTAATTATTATGAGTGCTACTGTAAATTCTGAAATATTTAAATCATATTTTGCTCAATACGATTTTGGCCAATTAGATATTGGAAGCAAAACAAATTTTGATATAAAGTCTATTTTTGTTGATAAAACAATTAGTCCAACAGGTTATATTGAATATGGTTTAAACATTATTAAGGATCTTGTTAATAAAAAAGAAAGTGGAAAGATTAGTGATATTTTATTTTTTGTAACATCAATTAATGAAACTATTGATGTGGCAAAGAAATTAAGAATATTGTATCCAGATAAAGAATGTATTGAAATATATTCTGGTATTAGTAATGAGACACAAGAAAAAATAGGTAAAAAAACAACAGAAAATCAACGTATATTAATATCAACTAATGTAGCAGAATCATCTCTTACTGTTGATGGGATTAAGTATGTGATAGATTCTGGATATGAATTATTAAGTTATTATGACCCTGAAAGACATGGAAAAGTATTAGAAAAAGGTTTAATTACACAAGCACAAGCAAAACAAAGAATGGGAAGAGCTGGAAGAACTGCTCCTGGTATATGCTATCATCTTTATTCAAAAGACGATTTTGAAAATCACATGAAAAAATATCCAGAACCCTCAATTAGACTTTCAAATATTACAACAGAAACATTAAGACTACTTTCTTTAGACAAAATACAATCTGTTGAAAAGGTTTTAGGTGTTCTTGGATCATTAATTGAACCTCCTCGTGAAGTTTATATAAAATTAGCTTTGAAAACTTTATTTGACTTAGATCTGATTTCAAAAAATAATATTAATCCTCTTGGTAAATATTGTGCAAATATTCAATTAGAACCAGAACAAGCATTAGCTGTCTATTGTGCATATAGATTGAATTGTTCAAAAGAAGTTATAGCTATTTTATTGATTTGTGACGTTATAAAAAACAATATGAATGAATTATTTTTAAATCCATTAGATCTATTAAAAAATAAACAGGGTGAACAAAATTATCAAGGTATGTTAAACTCTTTAACAAATAAAATAAAAGAAATCAAATCAAAATTATCAAATAAATATGGAGATCATTTAACTATTTTAAATGTATTTTCAAAATTTAGAAAAATAGAAGATGATGAAAAACGTAGAGAATGGTGTTATGAACATTTTGTTAAATATAATACATTAAAAAAATGTGAAGATGTATATGATCGTATTAAATATAGAATTATTGGTGAAACAAGAAAATTTACCAATACAGAAGAGTCAAAAGAATTTAAAATAATTTCTGAAGAAAAATTAGAAAAATTAAATGAATTAAATATAAACTATAAAATCTTATATTCTTTATTATTTGGATACAGATTAAATAAAGGTTTTTATGGTAATAAAGGTTATAGAACATTATTTACTGATAAGGTAAATATTCCAAAAGAATCTGTATTATATAATGTGGAAGATAATGTATTTTATTCGGAATTATTTATTACTGCAAACTCAACAAACATGAATATTGTTAGTAAAATTCCTAAAACTATTAAACCTTTATTAGATTAAAACTTTAATATTAGTTTAATTAGTTTAATTAGTTTAATTAGTTACATATAAATTCGTTAAAAAGATATAAATAAATATAATTTTAATATGTATATATGTCTAAGAAAGATTTAATAAATTTGGAGCCAGTTTTTAGATTAAAACCACAAAGATCTGATGATTCGGGAGAATCTGTAGAGATTAAATTTGTAAATTATATTACTCCAACAGATAAGCTTGGTGACGAACCTATTCAATTAAATGTTACTGAAGCAGAAAAAAAAGCTTTTGGAGCTAATACTCATTTTATGGGTAAATTTAATGGATACGATATTACTGTAAATGCTTATCGTAATAACATCACTGGTGGATATTTAATTAATAACAAAAATCTTCCAGTTTGTTCACTTCAATTTATGTATACTAAAAATATTGTTGTTGGTTATTTATTTAATATATTTATCTATTTTGTTATAGATAATAATAAAAACCCACATTTAACTACACCAAAATCATATGTTGGTGCTAAAGCATATGGTAAATATGTTTTATTACTTGATTGTGATAAAGAATTATATGATAATATAAATGAATTTTTAACTGATGAAAAATTAGAAGAATATGCTACAGAAGAAATTGCTGATCATATAACTCTTAATAATCTTCAATTATCAGACGATGAACTTGTAGAGATGATTAAGAAAAATGTAGAAGAAAAGAAAGAATTTTATAAAATGCTTCTTAATGGAAAAGAAGTTACAAATTTTAAAACTATTAAAAAATTTGCCGATGATAATCTAATTCCACTTTATGAAAATCCTCATATAGGTGGATTAATTAAATTTGCTCTTGATATAAGAGCAAAGAAACGTATTAAAGAATACGGTGCTTTTGACGGAGAATATAAAATCCCAACAAAAGTTCTTAAATTGGAAGATATAAAAAATAATCCAGATTTAGTTGATAAATATTTAGGAGTTGAGTCTGATTCTGATTCTGATTAAATTTCTTTGTGTTTGAATTCGTTTATAAAAATATTAAAATATTATATACAATAAAATGTTTTATATAATATCAAGTAGAATTCCATTAATATCTTCCGATTTTACTAAAAGAAAGTATTTTAAGGTTTTTGTTTTTGGATCAGTATTTTATGTATTATTACATTATTTTTTAAATAAACAAGTTCGAGCTGGTATACCTGAAAAAATGAGAAAATTTTTATTTTATATAATGGGTGTTGATTTTGCTATTGCATGTATCCTATTAAAATATATGAAAACTGCTGTGCCAGATGATGAAGCTGATGATGATAATGATGATCATTCACATAATGATAATAATCGTAAACCATTACAACAACCACAACTCACAAAAGAATTAGAAGAACAAAGAAGATTATTTCTAGAAGAACATCAGCGTCGTCTTTTACATGAAAAAATGATGGAACAAAAAGCTTTAGAACAAAGAGCTGCTGAACAAATGATGCTTGAACAAAAAGCTGCTGAACAAAAAGCTTTAGAACAAAAAAAATCTAAAGAAGCTGAAAAGACAGAAAAAACAGAAACAGAAGATGAACCAACACCAACACCAAAACAAAAAACACCAACTAAAAAAGATGTTGTTAAAAAAGAACTAACAGATGATAAAAATGCTGTTAAAAATAATAAAACAGAAAATGAAAGTGAATTAAATACAGAATCTGAATTACCAATTTATGACAAATAATCAAATCTAAGTTAACTAAGCTAAGTTAATTAAGCAATCACAAGTTTTTAATAAAAGTTTATTATAAATAATTAAGTAAATACTTATTTATAATATTAAATATGGATATTGAATTAACTCCAGATTCTAATGATGTTAATATAGATGATGTCATTAATAAGGTAAAAAGTTTACCTCTATTTAGAAATATTGATATTGTCTATGAAAATTACAATATTATTACATCAATAAAGATACCAGATAATATTAAACTATTAGGTATTATAAAGTCTGAACCTTTTGAATTTTTTTTATGGCTTGAAACAAAAAATAATATTCTATTAGCAGGATTACAAAATATGCCAATAAAATCATGGTATAAAATTAAAAAGGAATCTGAAATAAAACTTTTAATAGATTATTTTATAAATAGAGATAAAGTATATTATAATACAAATAGATTTTATTTAAATTGTGGTTATGATTTTGCTACTCTTATAAATTATATCAAACATTCAGAATATACAAATAAACATATATTTTTAGATGAAAGAGACGAGGTTGATAAAATTAGTAATGAAAAAATGTCAGAAATAGATAGTGCAAATTTATCTAATATACTTGCAAAATCAGATATTGATGAATTCTATGTATATACAAGATATTCTAATTCAAAAATCAGATTTGAAAATCATAAAGGATTTATTATAGTAGAACTAAATTATAATCCACTTAAATTAAGAAATCGTTTTGATCCATTTGATAAGTTCTTGCCAGTTGATATAAGTTTACTTTTAAATATCTTTGAATTAAAATCAATTAATGATATTCTTGATAAAAAAGATTTAACAAATTTCGAGATTGATATTTGTGTACTTCTTGCAAAAGATAAAAAAAATCTTAATAAACTAAGAAATAAATTAACAGAAACAAAGAAAACACATCCTGATATATCTGATTATATTGATAATGTTATTGACCGGATCAAATCAGATGAAAATTTTATTCAAATGGAAAATGATGGTATATTCAGATCTTTTGAAAATAGTGTAGATATTCTTTTAAAAACTGTTTATGAAAGATTTAATGAAAATAAGTGTCAAGATTTTACTTATATTAATGAAATATTAAAATACAAAGTCAATAATATTTTCTATTCAAGATTATTATAATATTATTTTTAATAATATTTTCTATTCAAAATTATTATAAAATTGAAAAATAATAATTTAATAATTAAAGCTTAAAGTTATATAATTTAAAATACATTATATGACAGATTTAGAACATATCACTGTAACTGAATTGAACAGTATTTTGAAGGATATACTTAAAAAAAATACACAAAAAAATATTAGGGTCAAGGGAGAGCTTTCTGGTTATAAGAAATACAATAATACTATATATGCAACATTAAAAGATGATTTGTCGGCTATAAGTTTAATAAAATTTAAAGTACAAGAAGATTTTAAAAATGGTGATCTAGTAATAGTATCAGGTTCAGTAGATTTTTATTCAAAGAATGGTAATATAAATTTGATGTGTAATAAAATAGAATTAGCAGGTGAAGGATTAATATTAAAAAAACTTAATGACACTAAGATAAAATATCAGAATATGGGCTATTTTGATAATAAAAAAGAATTTCCAAATAAAATAAAATCTATCGGAATAGTCACTGCATCAGGAGGAGCAGCTCTTCAAGATATTTTATTTGTTTTGAATTCAAATAAATTTGATGGAAAAATTTTTGTGAAAAATAGTCCAGTTCAAGGTATTGATTGTCCTAAAGGTATTTGTGCTGGTATTAAATATTTTAATTCATTTAAAACAGTTGAATCAGAAAAAGTAGATTTAATAATGATTACCAGAGGTGGAGGGAGTATAGATGATCTAATGGGTTTTTCAGATCCTTCTGTAATTGAAGAGATATTCAAATCAGAAATCTTTGTAATGTCTGCTGTTGGTCATGAAGTTGATAATATGTTATCTGATTTTGCAGCAGATATTAGAGCTCCTACTCCATCTATTGGAGCAGAGATGATATCAAAAGCTGGACCAAATAAACTATTAAAACTTGAATCTTATAAAGACAAAATTTTAATATATGATAATATTATTAAAAATAAATGTGAATTTATTAAAAAAAATCTATTTTCCACAAAAAAGAAAATGTACTTGACGGTTTATGATAATAATAATAAACAAATTTTTGAATTAAATAAAATATTGGATAAATTTTTATTTGATAAAATCTTGACGGTGAAAGGAGATCTTAAAAATATTAAATCTAATATTGATTTAATCAAAACAACTCAATATAATGCTGTTTTAATAAAAAAAAATAAACCTGTTAAATCAGTAGATTTTATTGAGGATGGTGTATATTATATAAAGATTGCTGGAAAAATGAAAAAAATAGAATTAAAAATAATTGAATAATAAATTGCTAAATAATTAAGCATTTAGTTAGTAAAATTAGTATATATATATGGTCGAAGCAGAAATCGAATGTATTAAAAATAAATTAAAAACTGATGATTTTGATATTATATCATTGGAAAAAAAGGTAGGTAAGCTTGAGAAAAAGATTATTCAAATGGAAAGTAAATTAAATCAAAATAAATCAGAAGAAGAAACTGATACTAACAGCGCTGATACAGATTCTGATTGTGATATTAATATTGATATCATTTTAAAGGATTTAGAAGAAATGGATTCTGAAATTAATAAATTTATTAATATAAGTAACTCAAATTCTATAGAAAATCTTATTGATGTATATTTGAAATTTAAAATGAAATTAAGTGCGATTAAAGTAAAAAATGATAATTTTAAATTATCTGTCGAATATTTATAATTTTTTTATTTTTTTATTTTTTTATAATATATAATGTCATACATTCCTATTGGTCGTAGTCCATATGTTAATAATCCACAATGTGAAGCAGAAGTTCTAAAAGATTTAAAAAATGGTGTTATTAGTGAATCAGAATTTGAAAATATTAAACGAATTTGTAATCGGGACGGTGGCTTACTTATATTTGATAAAATATATAATGCTGTAAAAGATGGTAAATTAACTGAAGGAGAATTTTTTGATATACTTCAAACTCCAGGAGGTAGTTCTGCTGTAGGTTCACTTCTTAAAACAATATTAAATATATTTGATATACTTCAAAGAAAAATAAATGATGGTAAATTAACAAGACAAGAATATAGTCAATTTATACAAGAAATAGAAAGACAAGGTACATTAAGAGGAAGTTCCGCATCAAATGTTGATATTCATGATATTATTGGTCGCTTACTTTTATCAGCTATTAATACAAACGTTCCTGGTTTCCCTAAACCTTCACAATATAATAATCAATCTGGTAATCAATATGGTGGTAAAAAACAATCAAAGGGTTCTAAGAGAGTTTCTAAAAAATCATCAAAGAAAGGTTCTAAAAAGGGTGGAGCAAAGAAGACATCTAAGAAAGGTTCTAAGAAAATGATAAAAAAAGGATCTAAAAAATCTAAAGCATAATTTATAATAAAAAAACTGATAAAGAAAATTCATATAATCATATGTTGAATAATATATGATTATAATAAAAGGAATGTATAAACGCAAAGCTGATAATTATGATATAAAATGTCTAGACGAATTTAGCAATAAGAAACGTAAAACAGAACACGGTTGGGTATCCGGTACAACTATTGCAAACTATCTAAATGGTGAACCTCTACTCGATTGGCTAAATCTTTATTATAATAAATATGGTTTTAATA
>JACCDO010302432.1_pt1 | contig 29241 bp, 28 predicted proteins | sample 7446101 | NCBI WGS metagenome assembly JACCDO01 (sample SAMN15323440, study PRJNA562643) | freshwater metagenome | isolation source: river surface water | place: USA:Blue River Watershed | collected 2017-08-16
ACCATTTGCACAGTCTACCGCCGGTCCGTCTTCGCGGTGTAGTTGGTCGTTTACGTACCACAATCTATCGCCGTTTGCCCATTCTATCGCCGGGCCGTCTTCGCGGTGTAGTTTACCTTCTATACAATATTCTGTGAGTTTACGTATTTTAACTATACGCCCTTGCAGTTCGATGGTGTAGTCGGTGTTTTGTAGATTGACGGCGGGTTTGTCTACTTTGTCGTCTGACTCTAAGTCTGACTCTAAATCGTCTACTTCGTCGTCTGACTCTAAATCTGACTCGGATTCCGGGTCGTCCGCCGGGCCGATATCTTCTGGGTAAAATGTTTTAGTAATGGTTAATCGAGATTCATATATTTTTTGCTTAACCATACGTCGCTCACCAGCATTAAGGTTAAATGTATGCAGTATAGAATCTAACTCAAAATACGGGACATATTTAAGTATTTCATATGCAATGACAGGTATTGAAACTACACTCATCTTTTTAAAAAACAAAATAAATTCAAAGTTTATCTAATACGTTTATCGTTTCGCCACCATTCTTTATGCCCATTTGCAAATATTATAGCCGGTCCATCGGTGCGATGCAGTTTATGATTTCGCCGCCATTCCTTGTAGCCGAATGCATCCTCTTTCGCAGGCCCATCTTCACGATGTAAGGCGCCGTTTAGCCACCATTCTTTATGGCCATCAGCTTTGATAATAGCGGGCCCATCGGCGCGATGACGAAACCCATGCATGTACCATTCTTTGTCGCCGTTAGCGTTTATAACAGCCGGGCCATCAGTGCGGTGTTTTATGTAATTAAGCCACCATTCTATAGTGCCGTCATCTGTGATAATAGCAGGACCGTCTTCGCGATGGCGCTTGCCATTTACCCACCACGCGGTATAGCCGGTTTTATGCTTTACTGCTGGGCCATCAGTACGATGATAGTCGCCATTTAGGTACCATTCTTGGAACACTTCCGGGTATATAAAAGCCGGTCCATCGGTGCGATGCATTTTACCGTGTAAGTACCATTTTTTGGGGCCATCTTTTAATTCAATCGCGGGTCCGTCTTCGCGATGGAGTTTACCTTCTACCATATATTGGGTTCTCCGCGAGCATTTAGTAATTGTTAATCTGGACTTGTATATTTTGTATTTTATATTAGCTTGTTCGCGAGGCGTTAGGCGGAAACACGGTAACACATGGTTTAGGTCGAAATACGATATGTGTTTAAGAATAACATGTATAAGTAAATCTATAGGTACGTCGTAGTCTTTTAAGTTGAACATTTTTATACAAAAAATAAATTCAAAGTTTATCTAGTACGTATACCATCTACCCACCATTCTTTATGGCCATCGATGCATTCTATAGCCGGTCCGCCGATACGGTGAAGTTTGTCGTTTAGGTACCATACTTTGCGGCCAGTCGCACGCACTATGGCCGGCCCGTCTTCGCGATGGCGGTTGCCACGAAAGTACCACTCAGTAGTACCATCGCCACGTATTATTGCCGGGCCATCGGGGTTATGTAGTCGGTCATTAATGTACCAAAATCTATCGCCGTTTGCCCATTCTACCGCCGGACCATCGGTGCGATGGATTTTGCCATGAAAGTACCATTCTTTATCACCTTCTTCTCGTATTACAGCCGGCCCGTCTTCGCGGTGTTCATCTCCATTTACCCACCATTCTTTATGGCCATCGATGCATTCTATAGCCGGTCCGTCGTCACGATGTCGAACGTCATTTAGCCACCATTCCTTGTCGCCATTATTACGCTCTATCGCCGGTCCGTCGGCGCGGTGTAGCATGTCATGTAGGCGCCATTCTCTATGTCCTACGGGAGTTTCCACCGCAGGGCCGTCTTTACGGTGTAGCTTGTTGTTAAAGTACCACCACTTACTGCCGCATATGTATTCTACCGCCGGCCCATCTTCGCGGTGTAGTTTACCTTCAAGGAGATATGTAATGTTACGCACTGTAGTAAATACGAGTCTTTGTTTGTAGATTTTGTATTTGATTTGGGCAATCTCTTTAGGTGTTAGCCGAAAACAAGGCAGTACATGGTCTAGGTCGAAATAGGATATATGCTTGAGTATCACATGTACAAGTAAATCTATAGGTATGTCGTAGGTCTTGAGGTTAAACATTTTTATACAAAAACATTGTAAATTCAAAATTCAGGAACTCGTTCACCGTTTAGCCACCATTCTTTATAGCCATCAGCTTTGATAATAGCCGGACCATCGGTGCGATGTAATTTGTCATCTATGTACCATGCTTTGTATCCAATTATATATTCGATAGCCGGACCATCGACGCGATGTCGTTTATTATTTAGATACCAGTGGTTGATACTACCATCTAACCATTCTACTGCTGGCCCGTCTTCGCGATGCATTTTATATTCTACTATATAGAAAGTTCTGTCGGTAAGACACATAATTTTTAACCTTTGTTTGTAGATTTTGTATTTAATTTGGGCGATCTCTTTAGGCGTTAGCCGAAAACAAGGCAGTATGTGGTCTAAGTCGAAATAGGAAACAAATCTTAAAAATTCATAAGCAATTAGGTCTATAGGTACATCGTAGGCCTTTAAGTTAAACATTTCATTGATGGTTATACAAAAAAGAAAGAAATTCAAAGTTTATCTAATACGTTTATCGTTTTCCCACCATTCTTTATCTCCGTCAGCTTTGATAATAGCCGGCCCATCGATGCGATGAAGTTTGCCCTCTAGGTACCATATTAGATCGCCGTTTGGCCATTTTACCGCCGGCCCATCTAAGCGATGAAGTTTTCCATTTACCCACCATACTTTATGTCTATTTCCATACTCCATAGCCGGCAATTTATCGCGATGCCGTTTGCCGTTTGCCCACCATTCTTTATCACCATCTGCCCATTCTATTGCAGGGTCGGTTTCGCGGTGTCGTTTACCTTCAATGCTATATTCGATTCTACTTGAAAATTGGGTTATTGTTAATCGGGACTTGTAGATTTTGTATTTTATGTTAGCTATTTCTTTAGGCGACAGTTTAAAATAAGGGAGTACATTATCTAAGTCGAAATAGGATATGTGCTTAAGAATTACATGCAAAAGTAAATCGATAGGTATGTCGTAGGCTTTTAAGTTAAACATTTATTATACAAAAAATAAATTCAAAGTTTGTAGATTAGCGTATAAACTTACCATATTCCCACCATTCCTTGTCGCCATTTGGATATATTACTGCCGGCCCATCTAAGCGGTGTCTTACGCCGTTAAGGTACCATTCCTTGGCGCCATTTGTGCGGTCTACTGCAGGTCCGTCGGTGCTATGTAGTTTGCCATCTATGTACCACAAGTTAGTACCATTTGGCCATTCTATCGCCGGACCGTCTTCGCGATGTTCCTTACCTTCCATACTATAGAATATCGCCTGATCTCTTTTATCGATCTGTAGTCTAGCGCGGTAGATTTTGTACTTGATGAGGGCGATCTCTTTAGGCGTTAGCCGAAAGCAAGGCAAAACAGAATCTAATTCGAAATAGGAAATGTGCTTAAGTATAACATACGTAAGTAAATCTATAGGTATATTGTAGTCTTTTACGTTAAACATGCTTTTAAAAAAGCAAAATAAATTCAAAGTTTAGAAATCACTCCGTATAAATTCGCCGTTTAGCCACCATTCTTTATGGCCATCTGTATATATCACCGCTGGACCATCTACGCGGTGTCGACTACCATGTACCCACCATGCTTTGTATCCATTTGTGCATTCTATAGACGGTCCATCGCTACGATGTCTATCGCCATTTAGCCACCATGATTTGGTACCGACATTTAGCCAATCTATGGCGGGGCCTTCTTCGCGGTGTAGTTTACCTTCTACCGTGTATTCTATTGCCTGCAGCTTTTTAGTAATTTTGATACGTTGTTTGTAGATTTTGTATTTGATGTTAGCTATTTCTTTAGGCGTTAGCCGAAAGCAAGGCAAAACAGAATCTAAATCAAAATAGGAAATAAATCTAAGAATAACATGTATAAGTAAATCTATAGGTACATCGTAGGCCTTTAAGTTAAACATGCTTTTAAAAAAGCAAAACAAATTCAAAATTCAGTAACTTGTACTCCATTTAGCCACCATTCTATGTTTCCATCTTCCCATATTCTCGCCGGCCCGTCTTCGTGATGTAGTTTATTTTCTATGTTAAATTCTATTGCGTACGGTTGTTTAGTCATTTTTAATCGTCGATTGTAGATTTTGTATTTGATGTTAGCTATTTCTTTAGGCGTTAGCCGAAAACAAGGCAAAACAGAATCTAAATCGAAATACGATACAAATTTAAGAATTACATGTACAAGTAAATCGATAGGTATGTCGTAGTTTTTTAAACTAAACATAGGGTGTTTTAAAAAACAAACAAATTCAAAGTTTAGAATTCGGGAACTTGTTGGCCATTTAGATACCATTCCTTATGGCCATTTGCCCATTCTATCGCAGGGCCATCTTCGCGATGTAGGGCATCGTGAAGGTACCATTCTTTATCGCCGTTTGCCCATTCTCTAGCCGGCCCATCTTCGCGGTGTAGGGCATCGTGAAGGTGCCATTCTTTATCGCCGTTTGCCCATTCTCTAGCCGGACCATCTTCGCGGTGTCGGTTACCGTGAATGTACCATTCCTTGCCACCATCCGCATATTCTATAGCCGGGCCGTCTATGCGATGCCGTTGATTATTAATAAACCATGATTTATTACCGTAAGCCCATTCTATAGCGGGCCCGTTAGTGCGGTGTAGCAAATTATTTACATACCATCTCTTAGTGCCATTTGACAATTCTATCGCTGGGAGGTCTCCTTCGCGATGTAGTTTATCTTCTACCGTATATTCGTTTTTATTTGAAAATTCTGTAACTGTTAGTCGTTGCGTATAGATTTTGCATTTGGTATAAGCCTGTTCGCGAGGTGTTAGCCGAAAACACGGCAATATGTGGTCGAGTTCGAAATAAGAAATAAATCTTAAAACCTCATAGGCGATTAGATCTATCGGTATGTCGTAGGTTTTGAGATTAAACATTTCATTGGTGGTTACAAAAACCAAAATAAATTCAAAGTTTAGAATTCGGGAACTTGTTGTCCATTTAGATACCATTTTTTAGGACTATCATGCCAATCTATAGCCGGACCATCTAAGCGATGCCGTTTGCCGTGAAGCCACCATTCCCCACCGCAATTGCGATATTCTATAGCCGGACCATTTAAGCGATGTAGTTTGCCATTTAAGAACCATTCTTTGCGTTCATATTGATATATGATAGCCGGACCATTTAAGCGATGTCTTTTACCATTCATATACCATGCTTTATAGCCAGTCGCATCTTCTATAGCCGGAAGATCATTGTCGCGATGGTGTTTGCCATTTATAAACCATTCTTTATCACCGTTTTTGCGGATTATTGCCGGACCGTCTTCTCGGTGTAGTTTGCCGTCTACCGTATATTCTGTGACGTGCCGTTGTTTAGTAACTTTTAGACGTTGTTTGTAGATTTTGAATTTTATTTTGGCGATCTCTTTAGCGGATAGTTGAAAACAAGGTAAGATGTCATCTAATTCGAAATAGGAAACGAATTTAAGTATTACATATGCTAGTAAATCTATCGGGATGTCGTAGGTTTTGAGGTTAAACATGTTTATTATAAAAAACAAAATCAAATTTGACTCATAAGCGATTCGTTTTCTACTTTTAAGTCGTTATTTTCTACTCGAAGCGCATTAACTTCTACTCTTAGCGCGGTAAGCTCCTTAAGCATCGCAAGATACTTTCGATATTCTACTAAGTTTTTACCATTGTTGTCATATGATGCGTGCAGTTCTACCGACTCTGTAACTTGCTTGCCATCTAAGGTATATGTGTAAGTCAGGCTTAAATCACATCCTAATCCGATGTTTTCTTCGGGTCCATCAGCAGTGGGTTCATTTACAAATTTTAGTGAAATTTTACCGTCTTTAATAGCATTTACTATGCTATGGTTGGTATGTCCCTGATATCCAATTCTTCCGCCAAATGGCGCGTCTATATCGGCATAGACATACATTTCAGCATCTGGGGAAAACTGATAATGATGCGTACTGACTACGAAAGTCAGATCGTCTAATTGACATGTAACTTGGTAAATAGTGGACATTCTTGTGTGTTTTATAGTTATCGAAATTCAACTTTCAAAAAAAGCATAGATTACTTATTTAGCAGCATACGTTTGAGTTCGGCGACCTCGGCTTTCAGCGCTGCTATTTCGGCGGATTGGTTAGATTGGTCGGAGTCAGACGGAGCGACTGGCGCTGATGGCGCTATTTCCGTAGAATTATTCTCTACAGCGATTGGATTGTTTTTCTTATACTCCTTCACGTAATTTATGATATCCTTCTGTTGCTGTATTTTATACATGTTTGCTTTTCTAACAAACTCATCTCGTTGCATTTCTGCTTCCCAGCTAGACATAGTTTTTAAAAAGGAGTTATTATATTCGTCGACTATTTTATCGGCAGCTTGTAAATACCTAACTTGTTTAGCATTTACTAAAACAGCAGTGTATGTTTTGGCGTTCGATTTTAAATGCACTACTAATTCTGTATATCCGTTTATAAACACGATTTTCGTAACATGACTTAAATTAAACGTATCATTTTTAAATGATTTACTAAATTCGACAGGTATTTCTTTTCCAGTAGCGGTGATTTTCTTTTTTGTAACTTCTACATAGAATGTAAGACCTTCAGTGGTGAAGTAAGCCATTCTCTTTTTTATAGCTACCAAAATTCAACTTTCAAAAAAGCATAAATTAATTATTTTCTAGTTTAAGTTCTGCCAATTGAAAGCAAAAGATTCAAGTTTATTAAAATACGCTTCTCTAGCTATGCGACCATCTACCGATTTATTATTTACGTATTTTAATTCGTAAAAATTATTACTAAATCCGCCACCATTTGCTATTTTGTTTTTAAGTAACAATGAGTTAGGATCGAAGACTGAATTAGGTTCAGGTGTAACTAACTCGGCGGTGGAGTTAGAAATGTCTTCTAACAATTGTGTATGAAATGGATTGTTAAGCGTTTTCTCTAAAGGTGTTGTATATTCATATGCAAGCCAGTTATTACAAGCTGATGCTGTTAAATAAAATAATTCGTTTTCTACTCTAGTCGTAATAGTAAAAGAGGTATCCTTGTACATTAAGGTGGACATTTGTAGGTTGTTTTATAAATCTATAACTAGAAATTCAACTTTCAAAAAAGCATAAATTATAAGATTAAACACATTGTGTATGGCGTATTTATTTCAAGTGGAGTACGCGGAGGTCTTTGCCGAATCCCATCTAAGTACCAAGCCTTCGCACCTTCTACAAACTCTATGGCAGGACCATCGGTGCGGTGTCGTTTGCCATTTACCCACCATTCTTTATCGCCGTGTGTGATGACTATTGCCGGACCATCTGTACGGTGCAATTCACCATCTACCCAGTATTCTTCGCCGTTGTGGTGTATTACAGCCGGTCCATTTAGGCGATGCTTTTTGCCGTGTAAGTACCATTCCTTGTCGCCGTCCGCAAACTCAACAGCTGGTAAATCGTCGTCGCGGTGAAATTCGCCATTTATCCACCATTCTTTATCTCCGTTTAAAGATTCTATAGCAGGGCCGTCTTCACGGTGTAATTTACCTTCGACGCTGTATTCTATGTAGGTACCTATGTTATTTTTGGCAGGCTCGTCTACTTCTGAATTTGAGTCATCGTCGTCATCCATACTTATACCTGCATCCGCAAAAAGCATACGTGCGAGGCCGTCGTACTTATCTGATTGATCTTCTATATAATAAAATCTTGTAGCTACTTTTACACGAGAACTATAGATTTGTTGTTTAATAGCTTGTGCCATATCAGTAGGTAACCCGAAAAGTGGCAGGATGTCATCTAAGTCGAAATAGGAAACATATTTGAGTATTTCATATACAACGATAGGTATTGAGAATATACTTTTTTTAGTGCTGTCTATACGCTTATCATCTGGGTTATCAATAACAGTTAGGCATTTATTTTCAGTACTAATGTATGAACCCATTGATGTATATTTTTTTTAAGGCATGTATTCAATTTTCAAAAAAAGAAATTTACTTTGTCTTCTTAACACGTGGTTTAGATTTGGATTTTACCGAGGTAGGAGGCGAATCTTCTAAGTACTCGATTTCGGACGAGTCATCCTTGTCATCCTTGTCTACCTCGTCATCTGTATTGTCAAGTTGAATTTGTTTAGATTTGGCAATGGGTTTTTTGCCGGCTTTTTTAATCTCCGTATCACAAATAGGTACTAAATAGTGTTCTTCTTGTATGGGGTGATTACCAATAGACGCAATCAATCGCTTGATATTCTGGCAAAACTGGTTGTCTGGTATCGCGTTTACATATATGTCGGCGTAACTACTAGAGTTAGCGGACGTTCTCTTCGCAATAAAGTCGTGTACGTGGCGGTGCGTCATATACAAGAAGTAACTACGTGTTTTTTGTAGTTCTAGTTCGTATAATATACGTAGCAGGGTTTTGTGTGATAAGGTTTTTATTAATACCGAATTGAGAAGCATCTGCAAATGTTTTTGCATCAGTAAAGCATCAGACACTTCTAGATAACTGTAGTCTATGTATTTGTATAAGTTAAATAAGTTGGTATCGTCCGCGTTTAGAGAAACGCACGGGGTAAGACTATCAGGTATAGTTTGTAATGTTCTGTTAAGCTCTTCGCCGACAGTATCGTCTATGCTGCTTACTGATTCATATACGTTGCTAAGTAGTAGACCATATACCACATTGATGCTATTTACGTTTGTTATTTGATTTATAAAAATTTGTGTTGTCGCATGGGTTTCATACAAGCATGCCATTACCTCCATTAGTATTCGCATCGAAATACTACGCGAGTCGCTTATATTGTCTAATAGAGTGTCTAGATAATGCAAACCCGTTTTGGCGGTAAGCTGGCTTTTGGTCTGCCACATAAGGGGCAGTATTGGGTAATTAACGGCATTAAACGCCTCAATCAAACTAATTAGATACGCGAGTGCTACTCGTGTGTTTTCTATGGCAAAATCAGCTTCTGCGTGTTCGTCGTTAAATTGTTTACAATATCTGTGATAGATCAAATCATAGGTTAGCATGTTGTTGATGCCGTCTATTAGGCTATAATAGCCTGCATCGGTCAGTAGCTGCTTTTCAGATTCACCAACGTATGCATACGTATGTTCTAGCTTCTCATCAGGGCTAAGCTTTCCCCACATAATTTTGCCGAAGTGTTCTTTGCCGAACTTTTCAAGAGAATCTATGTGTAAATTTAGCATCTTAGACTTTGCATAGATTACAATAAGTACTGTAATTACGTCTAATGGTATATGGGTAGCTTCCTTATTATAGCATGAGATTACTGCGTTTGAGTTAGCTATTTCAATAGCGACGTCTGAAATATCGCTTAGCTTGCACTCATGTTTAAGTAACTTAAAGAAATCAAGGCTATTGAGATCTTCTGCGCTAATTGCGCCGGTCACGGATACATTAAATGAGATGTCCATTTTTTAATTGGTTATCGAAATTCACTTTTTGAAATTTGAATTATGTTTATACAAAAAAAGAGAATGGCCATTTACAATACTACTATCTTAGTCGCGGGGATTCAACTATTGGTTTTATTAGATGACCAGACGGTAACAGAATCTAGAAACGGTGTTTATATTATGACGGCTCGTACAAATAGATCATTTAGTGAACAAGTTTATGGGTATTTATATTATAGTAATAACTATGTTACGAATGTAGTAGACACCCAACCTTACATAATACAATCTATAATAAATAACTCATTAGTAGGTACATTTAGCGATGGAGGGTGTACATTGCAACTTGCCGATATAACTAATACACATTTGACATATTTAAGTACCGCGCAAAATAGAGAGTTTCTTTCGACTCTTGCATGTTTACAAACTAAAGCTGTATTTTCGGAACTTAAACAAAAGGAATACACTACACAAATTGCCGACTTACAAACTAAATTAGCTGATTTAGAAAAAAGAACAAACTATGTAGAAAACAACCGGGCGTGGTGGTAACCTTAGTAAAAAAGAAAACTACTTATTTTTTTGTGGAAATAATGAAGGTAGCCCTGGCAATCCCGATAAGCTTGGCAACCCTGGAATACCTGGTAAAAACGGGGTGGTTTTTGGGTCTGTAGGTTTTGAGGGTCCCCATAATTTTTTATTTTCTTCTCGCAATTTGTTTAAATAGCCATCGAATCCATCTGTTGGTTTAACATTAACTTCTACTGGGGAAACTTCTTTTTTTGGCAAAATGCCCGGTAGCATCTTTTCAACACCTGCCGCTTCTATAAGTTCCATAAATTCTTTTTCTGATAAACATCCATTAATACCATAGCGTCTTTCAGTGTTAGGAGCTACTTCGGGTGTTTTCTGGTTTGCTTTTTGCCATGCTTCTAATTCGTCGAAAGGGGTGAGTTTTTCAGCTTTTTGTTCAGATGACGCAGGTTTGGCACCGGCGTCTTCAGCCAGTTGTTCGTCTTCGGACTTGTCATCCGCTAATTCGGCGCTAACTGTACCTATTATTTTCTTTTTAGCGTTCTTTTTCTCTAAAAGCATCTTATTGCGCTCCGTAATGTACTCAAATATGTCTTTAATCATTTCATCTTTATTTCCTCTAAAGTATTCGCGCCCGTAGTCTTGTTCTTGTACGTATTTGTTGCGAAAAGCGCGAAGTAAATCAGTTTCTGCTATTTTACCATATTTGCAGGTTATATTAAATAGTAACTCGGAGCCCTTCGGATATGATTTAAATCGCTTAAGGTCCTCCTGGCTAGATCTGCCTATTTTATATATATTCTTGTTAGATTTGCGGCATTCTCTAGTATGTACCAGGTATATATTGGTAGTGGTCATTCTTATGTATATATTTTAAACGTATGTATTCAAATTTCAAAAAAAGAAATTACGTTTCGATATCTGGGATATATTCGTCCTCTGGATCCCATACGACTTCTGCCTCTTCTTCTGCGTCCGACTCGGTATCAAATGGATAACTATTTTTACACCTGAAACAAGTAGGCTTCTTTTTCTCTAATTTTTTCAACAATATCTTTTTTGCATTCGTGCCATATTTATTATCTTGTTTTGCTTTCCTTCTTCCATTAATAAATCTTTAAATGATTCCCACATGTTTAAATAAGTGTCACTTGCTAACATGTCATTGAACACATCAATGAAATCACACGCAAATGGCAATTTTTTAAAATCACAGAGTTTTACCTTTTTAAATAGATGTTCTTTAATACGTATCGTAAATTTTTCTGTAGTGTCAATTTTAAATTCTCCCCATACATAATCAAACAACCGTACATTATTTTTGTGTATATAAAATTCTTCATCTTCGCAATTTATTGTGATATCGTAATTACTACCGACAAGATTAATCCCAATAATTTCCTCTTCTTCAATTGCCAGTTCTATTGTGTGATTAGCGTCCTTTACAAAAGTTAATCTATAAAAAGTATTGTCGCCTAAATACCCATTACAGTCAAAAACAAGTCCGTTAAATAAAGTTAATTCACAAGTGTCTTCTCCTGTTTTAATTATTTTATAATATCCATATGTATGATTTGTCAAATCATAACCTGATAAAGTATTTTGATCTATAACTTTTGTTATTGTTACTTCCGGAGTTGGTATTTTTTTAATGGACATATTGTTTTTAAAATATCAGGTTATTTCAATTTTTAAAAGTTGGATGCTAGATTACGACGCAACCGATTTATTTAAAAAAAATTAATAAAATACTTTTCTGATAGTAGTGCTTAGTTGCATACATAGCGGACATACTAATGTTATTTTTTCGTTGTTTGTTTTATAGCAGTCTGCGCAGTAAATTAAATGCCCGCAGTCAAAGCACCATATAGGTTTGTTATCTGAACACACTATGCAGGGCTGTAAGTTATTCGGATTCTTAGATTTGCTTATTATTTCATTAGCTAGTGCAAACAAATCATAGTATTCTTCGTTGGAAATCATGGGTAAAAACGCCTGTTTGATAAGGTTTGTTTCTATCGGCAGTTTAAACGATTTGTTGAATGTTGGTATTGTTTTTAACAGAGGTACGTCTATTTTACATGGTTGTTCATTGATTTGGATCGTATCTGGCGTGTAAGTAATTGAATGTTTATTAACATACGAAGCAGCAATTTTATAATTGTCTCCAAATATTATTTCTACATAATAGCCAAGGCTCCCGATATACTCAATCTTTGTCACTTGTAGCATATTATGCGTTACGATTATCTTTCTAGTTTCTTCAATAATAGTAATAGTATCGTTCTTTTTTTCATCGAGTACTAATCCTTTTAATAGGTAAAACTTATCTACTACTAATGTAAAGTAACCAATATACATTGTACCTTCTACATACGAAAGTCCTTTATATACTCCATAGTTTACACTTATTACATTGATAGTTTTAACAAAGCATTCTCGCGAAAACTTATCTTTATTGATGTCATCTTGAGGTTTTGGGGCGAACGCTTTAGCTAATGCATCTAACACTCGCCCAGTAAGATAGATCATATTTAGCAATATATTTTCGGACTTAGGTGTCTCATTATTCATTTTGGTTTATTGAGTTATGTAAAATCATATTTCAATTAGTACTCATTTTGAAATTTGAATAGCTAGATAAAAAATATACAAACAACAAGAATTTCAGAAATGTCTAGCTCTGGTGTTTTACAAGCTGTAAAAATAGATTATATTTGTCCTCCAGTTGAAGAAGACGAAGATACATATGATCATACCACAGTGCACGATTGTGGATGTTGCCGATTACCGGGAACTTGTTATTATAAATTTGATGACGGAGATACTAACCAATGTTGTCATATTTCTATGTGTCTTTGTAAAATACTTATACCTGTAGAGATATTCATTAAATTGATGCTGTGTAAATGTCTTAATTCATCGTACGTGGCAAAACGAGATAAACAAAAAGAAATAATTAGTACATTTCTCGATTATTTTAAAGGAGAACTGCTCAATGAATTAAATAGAATAAAAGATAATAAATTTTATGATGATCCACCAAAAAATATTAATGTTCTTATTGATTATATCAATCAGTTAAAAAGAAATGCAATAGAAACATTCACATTTACAAAATATTACAAACTGACCGACAAGACTAAACATAGCAAATCAAAAAAAGAGTCAGGTGCATTATCGCAAAAAAGTTCAACAAATCCATGTAGTTGCTTTTGCTGCGAAGGAAGTGATACAAAAGGGTCATCACAAAAATTAAGTGCAAATACTAAAGACGATTCGTCATCACATATTGATATAAAAGATTCTAATTTAGAAGAATCGACGTATGATAAATGTTGCGGTGTAAATACATGTTTTTATAAAGTAATACACAGTGGCACATGTAAAAATTTTGACAATGTTGTTACACTTCTTGATGAAATGGATGCCGTCACGCTAATCTCTGAAATAATTGATATAAAAATTACAGAAAATATCGACGCACCATTAACCGGATTTTTCGATAAACACGTACGAATGGATAGTATTATTTATAAAATGTATGATATTATAAATAAATCAACATCTAACACCCAATTTAATACTGATTTTGCACATGTAGAAGATATAGATAGGGTTGTCAATGTTGTATTAGAAGAACTAGCAACATATGACAAAGGGGTGCGCGATACAGAAAACTATAAGACCATAACAGAAAGTATTAATAAATGCTCTAGATATTGCACACTAGAAAACGCAGATGTTAAAATTAAAAGGTATATAATAGATTTATCACATATTAAAAAAATCACAAGTTTAATTCTGAATTTTACAGAAAATAGAAAACTTAACACAACCCGTTTATTTCAATATATGTGTCGCAATAATGTATTTGAGCATACGCATAAATCAATATTGGAAAAACTAATTGTAATTATTTCTAAAACGCGTACAAAACGTGCAATAATTAAAGACATCATTCAATATACAAAAATAGATCAAAAAATTATGAAGAACAGACATTTATGTTATGTTGTATCTAGAGTATGCATAAGCGCAATAATTATTCTAACTATCATCTTTGGGTTGTTTGCAGTGATTTGGTCTATCAAGCAATAGATTTATTATTTTTTATAAAATTTTAATCTTCTTGGTCTTCTGCATCAGATGTATCTTCTGTATTATTGTCGTCCTGATAGTCATCAGAGTCAGCCGTATTGGGGAAATATTGGGAATACTCTGATGAGGTAACAAATGAGCGCCATGCTTCGTATATTTCGGGTTCCGTCATAATTTGTTTTTTATGTCTATAAATGTGTTTTTGTCGAGATGTGAATCTTCCTAACATTGTGGTATAATTTGGTAACCGTTGGTGCTTTAGTATATAACATTTTAATTGTTGTATACGTTTATACCAAAACTCTTTGTTTGTTAAGAAATACTCAGAATATTTCTCAGATTCCACAAACTCTTTCCACCGGTTATATATTTGCGGTATTAGCATAGTACATGTCTTAGTTTGGTATGCATTTTTTTGTTGATTCAGCCATCTTCCTAATTTAGCAGTATCTGGTATTTTAGAAACTTGGCTTGGTGTATTTTTATACTTATTTATAAACTGTTTTAATTGTTCTAATTTTATAACCCATTCATCTTCTCTATCAATAAAGTAGTTTTCATATTCTTCTGATTCTATGAACGATGACCATTCATTTCTGATTTGCTCATTTTTCATTATATTCTTTCTTTTTTTATATGAGTCGACTTGTGTATGATACCATTGTGTTAATTTTTTAATAGAATCGGAAGAATCTGATTTACTAGGCAATCTTTGCCACGTATTAATGTATTCTTTTAGAGCTATTATCTGATTTCTCCAGATTTCTTCATTTGTCAAGAAATATATAGAGTATTCCTCGGATTCTACAAATTCTTTCCATGTATTATAAATGATATGGTTCCGCATTATTCTTTCTTTTATTTTATATCTACGTTGTTGACAACCTACCCAATTATTAAGTTGTTTTATATTTTCATGTTTAGATGATTTGCTTGGTAATGATTTATGAGTATCGATGTATTGTTTTAAGTTATTAAAATGTAAGTACCATAGATCTTCATTAGATATAAAATATTGTGCGTATTTTTCGGATTCTACAAAATCTTTCCATGCATTATAAATTTTAATATTTTTCATACTTTGTGTTTTAATACGATAGTTTTCTCGTTGATGACAAGCCCATTTTCCTAATTTCTTTATTTCTTTATTTTTTGAGCCATGGCTTGGTGTATTTTTATGTATGTCAATATATTCCTTAAATTTATTAAATGTATAAAACCACAATTTTTCAGTAGTTAAGAAATATTTATAGTATTCAGTAGATTCTAGCAAATTATCCCATATTTTATAAATTTCTGGTATTTTCATTATGTGAATTTTATTTTTATAACAAGTATTATTATTAACACACCAATAGTATAATGCTTTTATACGATTATCTCCAGATTTTTTGCTTGGTTTTTTCTTATTATCATCCAAATATTTCTTAAGTTCCTCCAGCTTATACATCCAGACTTCTATGCCATTCTGAAGTTTCCCAATAGAATTATACACTAGTTCGTACTTTAGTTCGTAGTCTGAGGTTTCTTCTTCACCCGCAACAGTGGGAATAATATTCAGATACCCGCCTAAAGTCTTAGACTTATACGACTTCATTATACGTACGTCGTTTTTAGCCATAACAGCTAAGAAGTTAGAAATACAGTTGCCATCCTCGTCATTACTAAACGGCAGATGAATTTGCGCATAAACCTTACTAGGGTGTAGTCGTAGTGCGCGTCCGACTATTTGTATTAATGTAGTAGAACTACTCGGCATATGCATTAGAATGATATGCTTAGTTATTGGTGCGTCGAATCCTTCAGTTAGAATCCGGCAATTTACTAAACAAGATATTTTACCTTCTTGATATTTTTTAAGGATTAAGGTGCGCGAAATTCGGCTTGTGTTACAACTTATAACCCTCGCAAAGTTAGGTTCTATTGCGTTTAACTTCGCGCAGATGTCTACCGATGCCGCAATTGAATCGCAATACACAATGCTTCCATGTAGGCGTTTATTGACTATATACTGACAAATATTGACGTCGGTTGGGTCGTTGGCAAATATAGGTATGTTAATTGTGTAGTCACATAAATAGCCGGCGTCAATCATATCTCGTATATCTATTTTGTAGAATTCGAAATTCGGGAGTGAATCTATGGTCGCTGATAGGAATACGCAGTTTTGGTATTTGGATAAACCGGCAATTGTTTTCAGAAATGACTCTTTTTCTTCAGGCTCCGAGTCAGAATCCGAGTCTTCCGCTGAATTATCTAAGTCAGAGTCTGTACTAGAATCCAAAGTATCAAACTCCTCCACAACTTCGCTCTCCTCATAGATCTCAGGCATATAAATGTGATGTGCCTCGTCGACAAAGATTTTATCAAATTTGTTTAAATCTTTAACTAAGTTAATAGAATTGTAAACTACAATGTATATTTTTTTGTTAGCTACGTATTTAGAATTGCCGTCGCCGATGAGACAGACACTAGCCGCTAAATCAGGTTTATACTTATCTATCATTGATTTAAGCTGCTCCATCAACACAATTCTAGGCACTAGGATTAGATATTTTTTATCGGCGTCCAGCGATGACAATATAATTACGTTTTTGCCGCTTCCGGTAGGCAGACAGATGACTAAGTTGCCAGGTTTGGTAATCAGCGCCACCGCTTCTTCCTGGTAGTCTCTTAAAATTAGTTTCTCAGTTGTCTTTTCGACAACAAGATGCTTCTTCAACTTAATCAACTTTTTGGCAAAATTAAACATCTCGTCCTTTTCAATAGCTAAATCCCTAAACATAGCCTGCTTTGCTGTTAAATGTTTAGCTAGCTTACAGTCGGCGTTTCGCGCGATTATTAGGTTCGGCCATTTGATTACAGTGCGACTTTCAGCAGCAGAGTACGTATTCTGCGACGCAAAGAACGTGGCGCAGTCGGTTAAGGTTAGCGTAGCCGATCTCAATTTACACTGCACAATGGTATCTACCGCATCGCAGATATCTATGCCCGTATCGACCTTGCTTAGGCTATTAGATTCCTTAAACTCTATGTCTAGGTCGTCGTATAGATAAAACTTTTTACTAGATTCGCAGTTTAGCTTAATAGCCGTATAGACCTCAAACATCTTCCATAGTTTGTTATTGGATAAATCCTCGGGGTTATTCTTACAAGCTTCATACTCTGCGCATAATTGGATATATAGCTTCTTTAGAATTGTATTGATTTTGACCTTAGTAGCCATTTAATATATACTTTATGGGCCTTTCAAATTTAATAGAAAAGGCCCTAAATTGGCCAAAAAAAAATGGAATATTTCACCGCTATCTGTACCCAGTACCTTTTTGCCAAAATGTCTAAGAATTCCCAAAATGCCGTTTCCTCCAATGCCGTTTCTTCCCGCGTCGCTGCGTTTGAGAAGATTTCTCAACCCCAGAATGCCCCCGTTCCACCTATTGCCGTTAGCCGCCCTGTCCAAAGTAAAAACTTTGCGTCAAAGGCTGCCGTTCTGCAGAAGTGTATCGGAGGTGTGCCGGCGCTGCAAGTTCAAGCCCAAGTCCCTCAAGCTCAAGTTCAAGTCCAACCTTCGTCTTCGTTCAAGTTCGCCCAAGCTCAAGTTCAAGCTCAATTCCAGGCCCCTCAATCCCGTGACCCTCGCTTTGAGGGATGTGGACCCAAGATAGCATCTGTTCCTGTTTCCAACAATGCTGTCCGCCTGTCTGCTCCGCAAGCTCCGGCTATTCCTTCGGTGCCCTACATACCGATGAAAAATGCCGAGAGACATCGCGAAGGCGGACCCGCGGTCATTCTCCGCGATTCTATTCCTTCGGTGCCCTTCATGCCGATGGAAAATGCCGAGAGACATCGCGAAGGCGGACCCGCGGTCATTCTCCGCGATTCTATTCCTCCTTCTCAAACCCCTGTCCCGTTTGTCCCTTCCGGCAGATTCATGTTTGGTGCTGCGTCGGATGCTACGCCTACGCCTGTTCCTGTGTCTCCTACGCCTGTTCCTGCACATGCCCCTTCTGCTCCCAATCAATGTCAGTTCGTATATGAATGGCGTGCAGATAATGCCACTCGACATCGTGAGTCGTCCCCTGCAGTGCATTTGTCATTTGGCGCTCCCTCACAGAAAGATGATGTTCCCTCTCCCTCTACATCTACATCTTTCGGCCGCATGCTTCCACCCGCGGTGCCATCTGTGCCATCTGTCCCACCTGCACGCTCAATCCCACCACCTCCCCCTAAACCTCAGCCACCCGCTGCACGCCCCTCGCCATTTGCATTTGCTGTCCCCTCAGCACCACCCTCACTCTCACTCTCACCTCAACCTCAGCCTCCTTCAGCCGCACAGCCCTCTGCCCCTTGTGCTCCGTCAATTTCTCACGTGCCCTCCGTTATAGTCCCCTCCAGACTGTACGAAGAGCTCAAGAGAGAGGACGAAGCGCATGAACGGAAGGAAAAGAACTACAGCGCTGGGGTGATGTGCCTGATCGTGCCCGGCTACGACTCCCTTGGCTGCCCCACTTCCCACGTAATCATGCACACCACTCACCAAAAGACTATCGGGTTTCCCGGTGGTTCGATTAATGGGTACAAGTGTATGGTTACTGGCAGATATACTCGCGAGGATCCCCTGACCGCCGCCAAACGCGAGTTTGCCGAGGAGACAAACGTGCGCCTATACGAGGTTGACGACCCCGAGAACAACGATGTTTTCAATCGCCGGAAATCGCACCTCATCTCTATCTTGGAGTCTCACGACATCCAGAATAGAGATGGATCCTGGACCGGCTTTTACATCGCACAGCTGCTCTCCGGAGAGCCCTTCGACACCGAAGTGTGGAAGAAAAGCCGCACTGCACGCTCAGAAACCATGGGTGTCTATGCCGTCACGATAAAAGACATCCTGGAGTACGACCAGCAACCCACCACACGACTGCCCTACGGTAGTCAATTTACTCCTGAAGGCACGCGCGTCCGTGGTTGCGCAATCAAGTCCATGGACCTCCTTCAGAAATTTCTCCGCCGTAATGGGTTTGGAAATTAGTTTCACTTTCACCGTCATTTTAGTTTAGTCTTATAGTTTAGTATTTCACCAATTCACCACTGTCTTATAGTTTAGTCTTATAGTTTAGTATTTCACCTTTGTTTCACCAATTCCCATCCCATTAACGGCGCTTTTCGCCGTCCCTTATTTGTGTCTAGTAGATATAATGTAGTTAGTTTTATTTTTTTCTCGTATGCCCAATATATACACTTTCAAATGCTATGCAAGTACAAACATATATTCGGCGAGCCCGGCAAAGACGCTCACCAACATAGAATCGCCGGCTTAGCTACTGTAGACGTTGTAGGCACATTGCTAATTAATTGGCTGATATGTTATACCTATGGGTTAGATTTTTTCCAAACACTTGTTCTGCTAATGATAGCCACGATATTTATACATTACATATTCTGTGTGCCTACGGCGCTTAATACAGCGTTGGGGCTGGCGAATGCGGACGACTAGTTTACTAAAAAAATAAGTAAAAATAAATTACATATTCTGCGTGCCTACTGCGCTTAATAAATCGTTGGGGCTGGCGAATGCGGACGACTAGCTTAATAAAAAAATAAGTAAAAATAAATTACAAATGGCTAATAAACTCGTTAATCTCGCGAACAAAATTCTTATAAGTATCGTCCGTTGTCCTGATCGCATCATTCATCTGGTCATACTCCGCCAAATCAATTCCCTTAGTATTGTTGTGGAGTAAATACCACTGAACTAGGGCAAATACACTAGCTTTTACTTTTTTGCCCGTTGGCGTATCGGGGATGCTATCGCTTGCTAGTTGGTCCGGGGTTAAGTACTTAAGATCATCTGCCAGCTCTTCTAAGACTACCATTAAAATCGGCGGAGTAACCGACGCGTTATAAGTGAATACCCCGTTGCTAAACGACTTCTTTAAAATATTGTTATTAATCCTAATAGCTTCTATAGAATCAACACATTCTTCGGGATATCGTTTAAAATACGCTTTAAGGTGTTGCGCTGCATTCGATACAGTTGTAAGGTTTGCCAAAATCGCCGCATTAGTAACAACGGCAACACCTGGTGGCGGATTTAGCACATACACTCCGTTTGTTACTGTAAACATAGGCGTTCCATTGTCATACATTGGTATTGGTTTCTGCGTTGTCTGGTTTGTCTGAGTATCTGGCTTTGCAGTTTCTACATTTGTCACACCAGAAACAGCCGGCGGTGTCCATACGTCGTCATTTTGTTGAGCTTGGTTATTTTTAGGATTCATATTAAAAGGATTATCCAACTCGCTTGCAGTTCTCTGTAGCCTAGAATCTGTCATGACAGGCTCGCCAGGCCCTTTACCGCCCTGTACACCTTGTACGCCTTGTCTGCCTAACTCGTTAATTTTATTCTGTACAAACGTGTATGCGTTATTCTGGATAGCTTCCATCGTTTTATCAATTGCTTCAGATACCGCGTTTACATTAGCGCTAGATTCCAATGCCGTGACAAATGTCCTAATTGCTTCGCATTGCTTTTTGAACTTAGGAAACTCTTCGTATTTCGGCAAAACATCTTTAACCACAGCTTTATATGCTGGTATTGCGCCTTTGGGGTATTTTGGCGGGCTGAATACATTTACAATAGATTGCCACATTTTACGCTTACTTATATTATACAATATATAAAATCATTTTTCTCTATTTTAATAGAAATGCCAGTATCTATAAAAAATTAATACACGTTTATTGCATAGGTGAAGAACTCGATAGCCGACACATATGCGCCTGTCGTCGGCATTTTCGGCCGAAAATCCATAGAATCGCGCACCATCTCAATGAATATGTCTCCCATACTGGCCGAACTTTCTTGGTCTTCATTCATTACGGCTATTTCACTCGAATGGTACAGCAGTAGAAAGTCAAACAGCTTAAGGCAAAACTCGGCGCCTACTATCGGCATTTGCTCTTGCTGCCATTCGCTAAATGCGTCGATAAGGTCTGGGTGACTGTAGTACATGTCGTAGATGGCCGATTTAAGGACGTGCTCGTGACTGTCAATTATGCGATAAGCGGCGCGCAATGCGGTACGGGCTGTATTTGCTGTATTTGCTGTACTTGCTCTAATAATTTGCTGCTCTTGGTTTTGTTCTTGTCTATTTTGTTCTTGTCTATTTTGCAGTTCTTGGTTTTGTTCTTGCGGCGGTGCTTGTCTATTTTGCTGCGGTTCTTGTAAAGGATACTCACGTGCCATCCTGTTCATTACTGATAATCTGATTATCGCAGCTCTACGTCTGGCGTCAGCTTCTCTACGTTCGTTTTCAGCCTGAATTTGCATTTCACGCGCTATATAGCGCATCAATTTGCGGTTTAGCAGGATCTTACGTCGGATGCTTTTAATAGCCATGGTGTTTATATATATGATGTAGGAATTCAGTTTTTTAAAAAAGTGATATTGTTGCGTTTTTTTGGGTTGTGGATTTTGCGCCGATTTATAAGTTAGATTTATATGTTTTTAAAAAAGTGATATTGTTGCGTTTTTTGGGTTGTGGCTTTTGCAACTTAGCATAAGCGGCTCGGCTTAGCATGTACGACGCTTTCCCATAAATTCTTAAAAATGAATTATAGAATATAAATAACTACTTAGTATAATCTATACGGTTACTCCGCGCAGTACATAATGCCTTACTTGTATTCTATCAGAGTCTCGAGCGGTATCAAAATCGGGTATGCATCTAACGTAGATCGCAGGTTAAGCCAACATAAAACACTAGGTGAGCCAGTCGTGCTTATTAAGGTTATTAAAATAGAAGACCGATCAATTGACGGCACATTTAAAAAAATACTGAAGAAGCTAGATTTAGTGGTTTCCGTTAGTAATAACGATCAAGCAACGGAGGTATACAATCTTACGGAAGATCAGTGTATTGCCATCTTAGAATATATAGATTGCCATCAATCTATTACTGAGCAGGCCGTTAAAAATATAATTGATGGCAAAACAGAGGTTTACCATACGGACATTACATATGGCGAAATATGCGACTCATATGGGTCTAAATACAAGAAGCCCAGATTTCAGCGCGAAGTGTCCGATATACGGGTTGATAATTTAAAGACATTTATTCTTGAAAACTACCAAACCAAAAGCTTTTACTTACCGCCTGTTATTTTGGCAAGGCTGCCGGAAGATAACGAGCGCTATTCTATAATTGACGGCCAACATAGATGCGCAGCAATTTCGCTAATAGATCGAGCCCATCCGTGCATGGCTAATAAGTTACTTGTTGTTATCTTTCCTACGCTAACTCTTGCCGATCAGTTGCGGCTATTTCGTAATATCAACAAATCCGCGCCAGTCCCGCACTTGTGTTTGGACAAAGTATACATTACAGACATAATGGAAACGTTGTGTACCAAAATAACTAAAGAATATGGTAATGTAATTAAGGAAGGCGCAAAAACGACAAAGTTTAGCAGTACCCTACATACTAAAACATTAGACGAGTTTGTTACAGAGGAGAATATAAATAAGCTATGGAATCAAGAAATTTTAGAGGCCGTTAATGTTGATGACATATTTGAGTTTTTGAAGGACTTAAACGATAATATACGTGTGAAAATGATACATATTGCGGGAGATCCGCTTATTCTACAATCAGACAGCAAGTATACCAATATGAAGGCATTACTGCCGTTTTTCAAAATGATCAACGGTAATTTAAAGGAATCTACCGAAAAAGACTTGCTTAAAGCAATAACAGAAATTAGAAAGCAAAAAAAGAAGTTCGTATTAGGGCTAATTAGAGTTCCCATCCTTGACGCTTATAGGAATCTTACTGAATCGATTGCTGATTAATGTTTTTTAAAAAAGTTAGATTGTTGCGTTTTTTTGGGTTGTGGATTTTGCGGTGATATTATTGCGTTTTTTTGGGTTGTGGATTTTGCGGTGATATTATTGCGTTTTTTTGGGTTGTGGATTTTGCGGTGATATTGTTGCGTTTTTTTGGGTTGTGGATTTTGCGGTGATATTATTGCGTTTTTTTAAAAAGTTAGATTGTTGCGTTTTTTTGATACGCTTCCAGCATGCCAAAAAAATGTATATTAAAAACTGAATTAGTATAACTAATATATAACTGAAATGGCCGGCGTACGCGAAGTTACATTTGACGAGACTACCAAACAGGTTGCTAGCATTGTTAATTCTGAGAATACTAGAGAACTATTGGCGGCGTATGGGTTGCGCGCACATAAAGTAACATGGGAGGATACTGGCAGGGCTAAGAACTCTTGCTATGGTCCAAACATCTCAGATCTTACATTAGTAGTAAAAGGTGATAGAAATACTAATATGCCCGTTATACGATCGCCAAACTATGCCGACGTCACGCAAGATGTCCCTATTGACCGATTTCAGCTCACCCATAATGGCGTAAAGAAATCACTACGAGCCCTGCTACAAGAACTAAATGTATACAGTGACCGCGACTCTGAAATACTGACTTCTAGCCAGTGTTGCATTTTGCCCGCGGCTAATGGAGTCCGCACCCAATTTGGGGTACAGCTATTTAACTATCAATGTAGCGTCGATGACCCAGCAGTGTTAGTAATCATGGTATCAAACCAAGGAACTACCATAAAGATATTAGACCGTATTGGCACCATACTTTATCATGAACATAACGATCTAGACCATTGGTTCGCTATCGAGCGACTGGAGGAAGTGCGTAAAAGACAAGACGCTGTTAAAACCCGCGTTGACTCGTTTAAAGAAATGACAGATGAGGAGAAACTAGATAATACTTTGTTGATTATTCAAGTTCCGCTAAAGCAAGAGAATAGACCGGTGCCGAGTTTCGGCAATCCGTCTTTCGGTTCGCCCGCTTTCAGCAAGATCCGGTCCGCAACGGTATTCGGCGACCCGGCTTCTTTTAACGCCAATCATACCATGAACTCATATGCGTTTAAGAAACCTACAAATTCTACAAGTATCACTTTCGGAGGGGCGGCATATGAATCTGCTACGCCCAGCGAACCTGCTAAGGTAGAGCCTATAGAAAACTACGAGGAAGAAGGTGCCGCGCCTCTAGCCCAGCAGCACGCCCGCGGTATTGAGATGGGTATGGGTATGGATATGGGCCAACTAACACTCGGTGATTCAGTCGGCAGAAGTAGACAATTAAACATCCATACGTTACGCAGGGACAACGCATTTCCTATTAGATGTACTTACCAATATTACAGAGTAACTGATTTAAATTACATAGATGAAAAAATGGTTAAAGATATTAAAGAACAACTTGATCAAACCCTAAAGTATGCCACCGCGTCTGGCTCGTTGGTTCTAAACAAAAAAAGCGATAGGGTTACGGAACCGCAAGATAAGACGCTACTCTTTTGGTATAACAAAGATCCTAGACCAGCTATTCCCATTTGTAGGCAGTGTGTTTGTGGTAATCCGGACTCGCATCTTCGAGAGAGTCACTGCATACCCGATACACCCGATATACCGTATAAACCCGATGTTCATTATCTTCCAGACCAGGATAAACCCGATGTTCCTTATATTCATTATTTTAAGCCAACGAAACCGTATATTCCAGACCAGGATAAGCCCGATATGCCGTTTACATACAACACGACTCCATTTCAACCATTTAAAACTTCGTATGATTGGTGTGGCACCGGCAAGTAACTTAACCTAACATGTTAAATAGGCGTAGTTCCCATATTTATTTTTTCCATAGTAATATTTGTCATATTTATTTTTTTCATATTTGTCTATCGGTGCAATACCTTTAGTAACTTGACACACAAGATATAGAAAAACAACAATTAATACGGCAAGCAAAACAAAATTAAATATGCTTTTTAGTACGTCTGGGCTAAGCTCTACACCGCCGTATGTGGGGTATGGATTTGGATTTTTATTCATGGTTAAATGCGTAACTGGCAACCCGGGCGGTGGTGACGGATACGGCCCTTGGCTACTTGACGGCTGCAGTTGCGACGGTGGCGGATACGGTTGCTGATAGCTCGGTTGACCCATAGGTGGCGCTTGGGGTTGACTTTGCGCCCATGCCAGCCATTGTTTGCCAGAAGGGCTGTTTATCCATTGCAACCATGCCTGTCCTTCAGGATCTTGCAACCACGCCTGTCCTTGTTGGCTTTGCAACCACGCCTGTCCATGTGGGCTTTGTACTTGAAGCAGACTCTGCAACCATGCCTGTCCTTCAGGATTGCCCAGCCACGTCTGTCCATTTTTACCTTGCAACCATTGCTGACCTTGTTGACTAAATATCCACGTTTTCCATTGCCCCTGAAGTAATGATTGAGTATTTTGACTCGACGGTTGACTCGGTTGAATATTATTTATAGGATTAAATGATTGCGGCGCTTGCAGATTATGTATCATCGTTGGATGAGTGGCAAGATTTAAAGTATTTATGTAGCGGGTTATAGAATATTGTATGTTCGTTCCACTTTTTGCGTTTTTTATAAAATTGGGTATTGGCAATGTAATGAAGGGCGCAAACACACCGCCATCAAACACATATTGGCCATTAACAGTATACGGCTGTATTACTTTAGTTTGTGTTGTAATATAAAATAAATTTTCCAAATAGTATTTATACAAATTGTCATACTCATCGGTAAAGGGAAGTTCCGCATATGGATTTATTTTCCGTGCATCTATCAATTCGGCACGCCGTTTATTTTTGATGCCAGCATACACTTTACCTACATAATCTAGTAATACTTGTTTATGTTTGTAATATTCATACTTATTTTTGTAATTATGAATCAAAGTTTCTATATTTTTAGGAATGATTGGACTAGAATATGAAAAATCGTCCTCATACTCAAACTTATTATAATTTATCCAATTTAATTGCCGTTTTTTGGCGTCTGGATATTTGTTTTTAATACTATTATAATGATCAAGATACGCTTGCCATACAGTAGTTTTCGAAAAATCTACGTTTGGCGCATATTTGACTATTGTAGCCGGGTATTGTAATGTATTATTAATGTAATATGCCCATATACGTGATGAATAATTTATACGAATATTAAACTGCTCATTGGTTATCCTGCATGTCTGCATGTCTGCGTCGTACCATTGTTCATAAGGTTTTCCAAGCCTTAGTGGATCATTAGTAAAAACCTCTTCATTGCTTTTTAAGTTTTTAAACAAAAACTTATCTTTTAAATCGGCGAAATATATACTATTTTTATTACGCATAGTTTTTTCCAACGAAATAAAATTAATCTGTGCGACATCATCTGCGTTCCTATATGGAACGAATAGTGTGGTATATTTTGCCTTTACTGCATATATATGATATAATGGGTTTTGGTTGGACGCATCAATCAGATGTAACACAATAGGAACAAGAACCTGTGGTAAAAGTTTTAACCAGTCATCCATAGTTTTAGTTGCCAATATCGATTCATCATTTGTCATATGGTCGATAAAGTCTTTTTCTGGTTTAGAAACAGCGTTTGCAGCAGCCTCCTTTAAATCAGAAAGAGCCCTTGCTGCCCGCGCTGGGTCTGGATAAACATCGACAATATCGGCCTCATAAATTGGACGTATACGAGTAATGGTGGCGGTTTCTGGATCGCGCATAAAAACCCCAGATGACTTAAATCCAAATTTGGAACCATGTGAATTAATATAATTTGCTAAACCAGAAACGTCATTTATGTGGGAAACCTTTACAATTGTTGATTGTTGTGTATTTAATGATATTACATCATTAAGTACTGCATATGTGTCTACGGATGTTACTTCCTCAATAGCCGCAAATGTCGCTGTTAATATGTAATTGACTCCCATAGTATGGGTTGCACCAGATGCTGTCCATATGAGTAGCGGTTGAGCTGAATTTGTTGATTTTGCCATTTCATACAAATCGAGAATTTTTTGTACAGCAATAAAATCATACATACTGCAACATATGCGATATGTAACATCACTCCATTTTTTTACTACTTCTACCGAGTAAGTATTAAGTATATACATAACAACACCATATATACGAGCATTACGGGTATTAGCTGATGTTACAGGTGCGTGTTTGTTTATAAACCTACATAAATAAAACACAAAATTAACCCATATATACTGATATGTATATATATTATAGGATAATATGTCGTGTTTTATTAATTGAGCTGATTCAGTGTTAACAGTGTAAAGATATTTGAAAACGTCATTAGTGCAACATTGTTCTAATATTTTTGTATTTATGTAACTATGTACTCCCTTTAACCTATTGTACATATTGTTAGAATATACAGTTCTTTGTATGAAAGCAAATATACTTGACGAATGCTGGCTTACTCCGATATTATATTTGCAATCATCTACATAATTTTGCGTTTCGGGCAATTTTATCATAGTAGTGTCGTATGCGAGAATATTTTTGTAATCAGACGTAGAATCACTAGGATACACACCCTCATCGAACGTCGGAAATGGATATTTGGTTGATACATCATATGCGACCTTTTGTATAGATATATCTGGGGTTTCTTCTAAAGAACCTAAAAAACTTACCGTGTCTCGCACAAGGTCACAATAGTATGTATTAGTTGGCTTAAAATAACGCTGTAGTACAAATATTGTAAAATCAAGTCTATCCAAAAACACCCTATCTTCTACTACAATATGTGAGGTATCTGCATATAATTTGGCAGGATCAACGATTTGATTTAGTGAAGTTTTGGTAAATGGATTGAAAAAAGTATGAAATTCTCCCACTGAAACGATATTTACATATTTATTCGTAAAAAATGCCATACTCACAACACCACTAAAAAAAGCATTATTGTATTGTACGCTAGCCATCGTGTATATAATACTGACGAACTTAAAAAACAGATATTATAATGGACGCACGTATTTATTAAATAGTAAAACAAAGGGAATCTTCTCTATATTAGTACACTGGAGCGTTTTGTACATCGTGTCAAATTCTGGCAGCGAAATACCGCGCGTATTGTTAGATTCTAAGTACCAATTGATGGCAAATGAGATATTCTCGGAGGTATCTTTACCATCAGCTAGATCGTTTAAAAACTGCGATATAAACAAAGATAGCATAGCGGGCCTAGTCGGTGTTTTTTTTCGTAGAATGGCGTTGTCTGCCTTAATCATCTCATAAGTGTCTACTTTGAAGGCGCTGATGGCATCTTTTATCTTTTGTAATATTTCGGCGGTTATTACTAGCGTTTTTGGTCTATCTAGATTAATTTCTAGAATAGGCTTCTTTTCAAGAGATTCGGGGGAAGCAGTAAGCGCGGTATCTAGAACGCCTAACGCATGTGTATGACCTCCAGTAATGTTATCAAAACTAATACGTAGCGCTTCTTGGTTAGTATGCAAAAACTCAATAATATCATCTTCAATTATACGCATAGTTGCCGCAACGGTGTCTTTTATGGAGGTGTCTTTTTTTATCGCTTGCACCAGATCGTTAATAGCCGCTAGCCACTTGTTATAGTCTGGGTCATTTTTAGAGCCGTATTCGCTGTTTAATGCCTCGTACGCCTGCGTGATGGCCGGTTGAAAGCCTTTAGTAAAATTGTTTTCCGTCATTTTGTATAATATATATATAATTTCATTTTTTTAAATACTATTATATACTATGGAGACGGACGCGAATGATGTAGGGTTTGGCGGCGTAGGCATATTAACGGCGTTGTCGGCGGCTGTTGCAGGTACTTTATATTTTAGTAATTCAGGCAGTAAAATCAAGAATGTACTGCTACTTTCTTTAGTAATCGCAAATGCGGTATTGGTTGTTGTATTATATCTCCTCCTCTCCAACCCCTCTAGTCTCCTAAGTTACATCTCAGAAAATCAATTGGTCTCTTTTGTGCTCGCTTGTGTCGTCGCGGGGGAGGTGTTTTTACTAGATTTATTTAAAATCGGCGTTTCTGTGGTACTGTAAGAATTGAATTTCCTGTTTTCAGGGGGGTCTGAAAAAAAACTAAAAGTTATTGAGATTATTTTATAACTTTTTTTTCT
>JACCDO010202822.1_pt1 | contig 29232 bp, 14 predicted proteins | sample 7446101 | NCBI WGS metagenome assembly JACCDO01 (sample SAMN15323440, study PRJNA562643) | freshwater metagenome | isolation source: river surface water | place: USA:Blue River Watershed | collected 2017-08-16
AGGCGCTGCGGTGGCTGGAGGTCCCGGAGCTGTGGGCGACGGCGCTGGCGGTGCCGCCGTCGACGGTGGCGGTGTTTTTGCTGCTGAACTACCGGGTGTTCCGGGCGCCGGCGGCGCCGGCGGAGAAACGTTAGGCGGCGGACTTTTTTGTCCGCTGATGGATTTCGCCAATGGGCGAAATCTTTGAGTGCGGCGGCGGCTGATCGCCGGCGTGGGGAGTCGGAGGGCCCGCTGATGCGGGCGGGGGGAGTTGGCGGGAGCGCGTGCGCGCGGGGCAAGGACCGGGTGGCCTACCACTTTTGGCCGCGCTCCTCGGGGGTGATGCGGCGGAGGGTGAAGATGTCGGAGGCGGCGAGGGCGGAGCGGTGCTGGGCGAGCGTCGCCCACGGGTCCCAAGGGGCGGCGATGAGGCGGCCGGAGATGCCGTCGCTGGCGGGGGAAATCAGCCATTCGATGCAGTCGAGGGCGCGGTCGAGGGAGGCGCCGCCGGTGGCTTTTTGCTTTTGGGCGGCGGCGAATTCGGCGGCTCCGGCCTTCTCGGGTCCGAGGGCGAGGACTTCGTCGGTGAGGCGTGTGTTGATCGCGCCGGGGGCGAGGGCGTTGATGTCGAGCGGGCGGTCGCGTTCCTCCTCGGCGATGGTCTCGACGAGGCGGACGACGCCGGTCTTGGCGACGCCGTAGGCGGAGAAGTGGCTGCGGGGTTTGGTGGCGCCGCCGCCGGAGAAGCAGACGATCTTGGCGCGGGCGGGCGCCGGGGTGCGGGCGAGAAGGTCGGCGAAGGCGCGGATCGCGAAGTAGGTGCCGTCGAGATTGGCGCGGACGGTCGCGGACCAGTGGGCGGGGTCGGCGGTGAGGGCGCGGCCGATCTCGCCTTGCAGGCCGGCGGCGGTGATGAGGGCGTCGAGGTGCGGGAACGTTGATGAGACCTCGGCGGCGGCGCGCGCGAGGTCGGGCCACGAAGCGACGTCGGTGCGCGAGAAACGGAAGCGCGGGTGCTTCGCGGCGAACTCGGCCTGGTCCGAGCGCGCGAGGCCCCAGACGGAATGGCCGCGAGCGAGCAGTCGTTCGGCGAGGGCGCGGCCGATGCCGGTGCTGGAGCCAGTGAGGACGATGTTCATCGAGTGAGAGTGAAAGTGAGAGTGAGAGTGGGCTTACTTTCGGGAGCGCAGGGTGGTGATGGAGCGGGTGAGGATAGCGATGATCTCCTGGCAGAGAGCCACCCGTGCGGTGATCGTTTCCGCTGGCAACCAGTGTTTGAGGCGGCGGTAGCGGCCGGAGGTTTCCTGCGCGGAGCCGCGGGCGATGATTAGAAAGTGGGAGTAATCCTTCGGGCTCCCCCGACCGTAGCCTTCCTCAATGTTCGATGCGATGGAGTCCGCGCTGGCGAGTTGTTGCGCGACGAGCCGCGACAGCGCGCCATGCTTCGTGAGCGGACGAACATCGGCTACGACCAGATCGAAAAGCTCCAGCGCCTTTCGATGCGCACCGAAGCGTCCGAGTTTATCCTCAGGCTCCACGCTGCAACTCCACTTTCACTTTCACGCTCACTTTCACTTCGTCACTTGCGGGCTTCGTAAACCCAGCGGTTGGCTTCGAGCCAGCGGAGGGTGCGGATGATGCCCTGCTCGATGGTGAGCTTGGGTTTCCAGCCGGTGGACTGGATTTTCTTCGTGTCGAGGAAGATGAAGGGGTTGTCGCCGATCCAGCCGCGGTCGCCGCCGGTGTATTCGAGTTTCGGTGACAGGCCGAGGGCGGCGCAGATGAAGCGGATGCTGTCGTTGACCTGGACGAACTCGGGCGTGCCGAGGTTGTAGATCTGCGTGTGGTGCTTCGCGTCGCGGGCGGTGTGCGCGCGGGTGACGTGGAGCATGGCGTCGATGCAGTCCTGCACGTAGAGGTAGCTCTTGCGCTGGGTGCCGTTGCCGAGGACGCGGAGGCGGTCGGGGTGCTCGACGAGCTGCTTGTAGAAGTCGAAGACGTGGCCGTGGGTGTAGCGTTCGCCGAGGATGGAGACGAAGCGGAAGATGTAGGCCTCGGCGATCTGGCTGCCTTCGGCGTAGGCGGCGAGGAGGCCTTCGCCGGCGGTCTTCGACGCGCCGTAGAGCGAGGTCTGGATGGGGAAAACGTCGGTCTCGGGCGTGGGGCGGTCGGGGGTGACGAGGGCTTCGCCGTAGACGGAGCCGGTGGAGGAGAAGGCGATGCGTTTCACGCCGTTGGCGCGCATGGCCTCGAGGACGTTGAAGGTCGCGATGGTATTCTGCTCGAGGTCCCTGCGCGGGTGCTGCCAGCCGTCGCGGATGTCGGCGTTGGCGGCGAGGTGGAAAACGAAGTCGGCGCCCTGCATGGCGGCGGTGAGCGCGGGGAGATCGAGGTTGTCGCCGCGGACGAGGCGGAAGCGCGGGTGCGTTTGCGCGCCGTCGAGGAAGCGGATCTGGCCGGTGGAGAGGTTGTCCCAGCCGGTGACGGTGACGCCGTCGGCGAGGAGGCGATCGACGAGATTGGAACCGATGAAGCCGGAGGCGCCGGTGACGAAGACGTGTTGCATGCGGAAGGATGAAGGGGAAGAGCTGAGAGTTGAGAGCTAAGAGTCCAGAGCAGGAGGCAGAAGAGCGGAGCGTGGCAATTCAGGGTTGCGCGGATGGGGGCGGCGGGACGCCGAAGAAGGCGTCGACGCGTTGGCGGAACTGCTGGTAGTCGGCGCGGAGTTCGTCGGGCACGCCCCAGACGACGGCGCGTTGGTAGTGGATCGTGAGGGCGGCGGTGATGGCGAGCGATGCGGCGGTGAGGGCGATGAGCACGAACCGCGGCCAGCGCGTGTGCGTGAAGGCGCGGACATCGAACGCGGCGAGCGCGACGGCGGCGGCCGCGATGAGGAAGGGACAGAAGTCGCCGGTGTAGCGTTGGGCGGTGGCGATGGCCGCGAAGAGAGCGAGGCTCATCGGCAGGGCGGCGAGCCAGAGGCAGGCGACCGGGGCGAGGAGGGCGGGAAACCGTGCGACCGCGGTGATGCTGCCGAGGGTGGCGGGCAGGAAGAGGCTCGAGGACGCGTAGGTGAGGGCGACGGTGTGATCGGGCAGATCGACTTTGGCGCGGGGGAAATCGTCGGCGGTGAGCGCGCGGCCGTGGTAGATCCACGGGAAGTTGGGCTTCAGCTCGAGATTGGGGCGGGAGACGTAGCTGTGGAAATTGAAGGGCAGGTTGACGAGGTGGAAGCTCCTGCCGTCGATGGCGGCGAGGCGGTCGTTGCCCATGTAGGGGCGGCTGATCCGGAGAGGCGCGGGGTCGAAGATGCGGAACTTGAGCCAGGCGAGGCCGTGCAGCGAAAACAGGGCGACCGCGGCGCAGGTGCCGACGAGTGCGGCGTGACGCAGGGCGGCCGCGCGGGCGAGGTGCCAGCGGCGCCACGCGATGGCGAGGCCGACGCAGCCGAGCAGCGTGAGGGCGAAAAGTCCGGTGGGCGGGCGGGCGTGGAGCGAGAGCAGGGCGCAGGCGAGGGCTCCGAGCCAGAGCCGCGGCGACGGGGAGCAGGGAGGCGCCGCGACGGCGGCGTGCAGATGGCGGAGGGAGAACCACGCGGACCAGAGGGCGAAGGCGATGCCGGAGAGGATCGCCTCGTGGAAGACGTAGGCGCGGCTGCCGAGAAAGAACAACGTGCTGCCGAGGCCGGTGCTGAGGATGAGGATGGTGGTGGAGAACGGCGAGGGGCGGGCGCCTTTGGAGATGATCCGCGTGGTGGCGAGGAGGATCAGATACGCGGCCAGGAGGGCGGCGGCGAAGTGCAGCAACATCGAGGCGCGGGTGAGTTGGCCGAAGGCGAGGCCGGCGGCGACGAACGGCAGCCGCAGGAGCGCGGGGGTGGGACCGAAGTAGCCGTAGAGTTTGCCGCGCGCTTCGAACGCTTCGCTGCCGATGGCGCTCTCTGGGACATCGAGGCGGCCCTCGAGCAGGCCCGCGGCCTGGTGATCGTAGAACGAGCCGAAGACGTCGCCATGGTTGAAGCTGAACGAGCCCATCGTGACGATCCATGCGAACCCGGTCGTCGCGACGGTGGCGGAGCCGACGAACCAGCGGTGTTCGCGGACGGCATCGCGCACGGCGCGCGGGGCATGACGGAGGCGGGGGAGCCACGGGAGGAGAAGGCCCGCGAGGGCGGCGAGCACGGCGTAGAGGATCGGTTCGCCGGGGAAGTCGCGGCACCAGCCGAGCCCGCGGTCGGCGAGAGTGAAGAACTCGCGCGCGGCGCCGCGGAGCGGGCGGTCACCGAGGTGCGGGGAGCGGACGGTGCCGCGGAGCGAGTCGCTGCAGACGGTGCCGCCGAGCGGGTTGACGGCGAAATGGATTTCGCCGGCGGCGCGCGGGAAAAAGAGGGCGGGAGCGTCGAGCACGGGCTGGCCGGCGACTTCCACGCGGATGCGATCGGCGTCGCTGCTCCGGCCGCCGACGATGCGGTCGAGCGCGGGCAGCGCGACGCGGAGGGCGAGCCGGCGGTCGGCGGGGAGCGGGACGGGTTCGGAGCGGAGGCCGGGGCGGCCCCAGGAGTCGTAGACGAAACGCACGGACGTCGCGGTTTCGAAGCGGACGACGAGGAAGTCGCCCTGTCCGGCCTTTCCGGATACGATCAGCGGATCCGAGCGGCCGGGCTCGCCGGGGTCGAGCTCCACGGTGAGCGCGAGCGGCTGGGGGAGGGACGGGAAGTAATCGACGAGCCGCGCGGCGCAGAGCGCGAAGAAGACGACGACTGCGAGGAGGAGCCGCGGCCGGGCGCGGGCGAGGCGCGGGGGAGGCGGCGGCTTCATGCGGGCGGTCGGGCGAGTGGAGGAAGGGTGAGGCAGGAGGAGGACCGCGGAGGGCGCGGATGCCGGAACGAGGGCGGTGGTGGGAAGGGGAACGGGAGCGGGGAAAAGGCGCGGCGGCGAGCGCCGGCCCTGCCGGGGGCCGCGGTCAGGGGACGGCGGCGAGGGTGGAGGATTTCTCCGCGGAGTGGCGCTCGGTGGCGGTGAGCAGCGTGTCGAGCGTGGGCAGCGGGCGGACGACCATGAGCATCTGGTAGGCGAAGAGACCGCGGGAGATTTTCAGGCCGAGCGACTGGCAGCCCATGAGCAGCGAGCGCCAGAAACCGGGGCGCACGACGAGCGGCACGGGGGCGGGGATCGGGACTTCCTTTTCGATCACGAAGCCCGACTCCTTCAGCAGCCGGCGCATCGAGGAAAACGTGAAGAGGCGCGTGTGCGTGAGGTCGAGGATGCCGCGTTTGTTGTAGTTGAACTGGCCGAGGAAGAGCATGAGCCGCGTGACGAGGAAGCCGATGTTGGCGGTCGAGATCACGATCTTCACGTCGAGGTTGGTCTGCGCATGGCGGCGGAGTTCCTGGCAGAATTTCTCCGGCGAAACGAGGTGCTCGATGATGTCGAGGAGCAGGATGACCTGGACGTCGTGGAGCGGGCGCGGGAAGGGATTGGCGTTGAGATCGGCGACGTGGAACTCGTCGAAGGCGCGCGATTCGGCGGGGCGGAACTGGTCGACGCCGAGGATGCGGCAGGCTTTGGCGCGAAGGGCGGGGCTGAGGTGGCCGGGGCCGCAGCCGATGTCCATCACGGTGGCGCCTTCGGGCACTTCGGCGACGGCGACGGAGTGGGTGCTGACGAAATCGAGTTTGGCGACGTAGTGCTTGTTGTCGGCGATGACGGACTCGACGTCGAAGTTGCGGCGGTAGACGAGGCCGTAGTCCTGGAGGAGGGCGACGGTGGAGGCGTTGACGACATCCCAGGCGTAGCGGAGGCCGTTCACGCGGCAGATCTCGTCGCCGTAGAAGGTCGGGATGGGCACCTCGACGATGCGGGCCTGGGCGCGGAGAAACTGGATGATGATCTCGGTATCGAAGTGAAAGACGTTCGAGTTGAGATCGAAGGGGATGCGGCGGAGGGCGGCGGTGGTGTAGGCCTTGTAGCCGGTGTGGAACTCGGCGAGGCGGGAGCGGAGGACGAGATTCTGGTAGCCGGTGAGGATCTTGTTTCCGACCCATTTGTAGAGCGGCATGCCGCCGCGGCGGGCGGCGCCGGGGGTGAGCATGCGGGAGCCGAGGACGACGTCGGCGGTGCCGCGAGCGAGGGGCGCGAGGATGTCGGGGAGCGCTTCGGGGGCGTATTGGGCGTCGCCGTGGAGGAGGACGACGTGGTCGAAGCCGTGCTCGAGGGCGTAGCGGTAGCCGAGTTTCTGATTGCCGCCGTAGCCCTGGTTGCGGGGGTTGGCGAGGACGGTGAGTTTGTGCGGGTAGTCGCCGGAGGCGCGGAGGCGGTCGGAGAGCGCGAACGTGGCGTCGGTGGAGCCGTCGTCGATGATGAGGACCTCGACCTCGTAGTCGGAGAGCGGCGGGATGCGCGCGAGGACCTGGAGGATCGTCGTCTCCGCGAAGTAGGCGACGATGAAGATGAGGACGCGCGGCTTCCGTTCAGCGGGCAGGAGCGGCCGGTCCGAAAAATCGGTCGAAGGAGGCGCGGAGGAGTTCATACCGGTGTTTGATGTCGTCGGGCACGCCCCACACGCCCGCGCCCTGATAATGCAAGGTGAGGGCGAGGGTGATGAGCACTGAGAGGCAGAGGAGCATCACGACAGCGGAGCGCGCGGCAAGCCGCGGGCGCGGGGCGAGGGTCTCGAACGCGACGAGGCCGAAGGCGGCGACGACCAGCAGGCCCGGGCAGAAATCGCCGGTGTAGCGCTGCGAGACGGCGACGGCGGCGAGCAGGGCGAGCGTCATGGGCGTGAGCGCGCCGGCGGTGACGCCGAGCGCGGGTCGGGCGGCGGGCCAGCGGCGCAGGGCGACGGCGCTGCCGACGACGGCGAGGAAGGCGAGGGCCGGCATCGTGTAGGGAATCGCGGCCACGGGCTCGGCGAGGTCGATGCGGGCGTCGGGATAGATTTCGGGGCCGGCGCCGTGGATGAAGAAATATGGGAAGGTGCGGCGGAGCTCGAAGTCGGGGCGCCAGAAGTAGGAGCTGGCGTTGAAGGGCAGGTTGGCGAGGTGGAAGTTCCGGCCCTCGATGTTGGCGAGGCGCTCGGGGTGATACTGCACGTGGTAGCGGAGCGGCGCGCCGTCGAAGCTGCGGAATTTGAGGTAGCTGAGGCCGTTGAAGCTCAGGACGCCGAGACCGGCGAGGACGGCGACGCCGAAGGGCGGCAGCGCGGCGGAGAGGCGACCGGGCGACGCGGAGGTGGGCGAACGCAGCCACGCGCGGACGGTGAGGGTGAGCGCGACGCAGCCGAGCATGGAGAGCGCGAAAAGGCCGACGGGCGGGCGGGCGTGCACGGAGGCGACGCCGCAGGCGAGGGCGGCGAGCCACGCGGTGCGGCGCGTGGGCGTCTCGAGCCAGCGGAGCGCAAAGAGGCTGGCCCAGAGCGCGGCGCCGATGCCGCAGAGGATCGCCTCGTGGTAGATGTAGGCACGGCTCGCGACGAAGAAGAGGGTAGTGCCGAGCCCGGCGGTGGCGGTGAGGACGACGGTGTTGAAACGCGACGGCCACGCGCCGGGGCCGGAGGCGAGGCGTTGGGCGTGGAGCAGCAACAGGTAGAGCGCCGCGAGTGATGCGACGAAATATCCGACCATGAACGCGCGGCTGAGTTGGCCGAAGCCGAGGCCGGCCGCGACGAACGGCAGGCGCAGAACGGCGGGGGTGGGACCGAAGTAGCCGTAGGTTTTGCCCTCGAACACGAAGGCTTCGCCGACGAGGGCCTCGGGCGGGACGTCGAGCCGGCCGCGCAGCAGGGCGGCGGCTTGATGCTCGTAGAAGTCGCCGAAGGACTCGGGAAAGATGAGGCGGAAGGTGCCGCCGGTGAGGACGGCGGTGAACGCGAGCGTGCACAGCGCTGCGGTGATCGCGAACGCGCGGAGCGGCGGGTTGGCGTGAGTGGGGAAGGCGGGCGGCGGCGGGCGGCGGACGCGAATCCGGGCGAGACCGAAGGCGAGGGCACCGGCGGCGAGGCTGAGCGCGAGATCGCGGAGCATGGCCGTGGTGCGGCCGCGCAGGAGGTAAGGAAGGCGCTCGAGCGACGAGAAATAGCGGTCGGGTCCGCCGTGCAGCGTGCGGCCGTCGGTCAGTGCGAGACGGCCGCGAAACGCCGCGCCGGCGACGGTGCCGCCGAGGGGATTGGTGCCGAAGGCGATGTCGGGCGGGAAGCGGCGGTGATAGAAGACGGGCGAGTCGAGGAGCGGTCGGCCGTCGAGCACGGCGCGGAGTGGACGCTGGTCGCGGGGTTTGGGACCGGTGATGACGGCGAAGGTGGGGAGCGCGAGTTGGAGTTCGCGCGGTTTCCCCGACTCGAGGGCGAATGGGGCGGAGACGGGGCCGCCGACGCCCCAGGCGTCGTAGACGAGCACGCCGGTGGCGGCGTCGAGGTAACGGACGGCGAGGAGATCGCCGGAGCCGCGGACGCCGGTGGCGACGAGCGGTTCGGCGGTGCCGGGAACGCCGGGGGGAAATTCGATGCGGAGGGAGAGCTGCGGCGGGAGCGGCGGGAAGGCTTCGTGCCACGCCTGGACGAAGAGGGCGAGGAGCGTCAGCAACGCGACGCCGAGGCCGATGCGGAGCGCCCGTCCACGGGAGGACCGAGGGGCGGGGGCGGAAGCCGCGGTCATGGCGGACCGGATACGGGACGGGAGAAGCCTTCGGCGCGGTCGACGATGAACTTGGGGCGGGCGCGGACCTCCTCGTAGATGCGCCCGATGTATTCGCCGAGGATACCGACGCTGATGAGCTGGATGCCGCCGAGGAAGGAAATGAGGATGACGAGCGTGGGATTACCCCAGGCGATCGGCCAGCCCATGAGTTTGTAGAAGAGGTAGACCGCCATCAGCAGGAACGCGAAGGCCGACACGATGAAGCCGAGCCACGTGCTGAGGGTGAGGGCGTAGGTGGAGAAGCAGAAGATGCCGTTGAAGCCGATGCGGAGGGAGCCGAAGAAGCGGTTGTAATTCGTCTCGCCGGCGAAGCGGCCCGGTCGGTCGAAGGGGATGATGGCCTGCTTGAAGCCGACGACGGCGACCATGCCGCGGAGGAAGCCGTGGCTCTCCTTGAGCTTCACGACCTCGGCGACGACGCGGCGGGCCATGAGGCGGAAATCGCCGGTGTTGGGCGGAATGCGGACGTCGGCGATCTTGTTGATCACCTTGTAGCCGGTGGCGGCGACGGCCTTCTTGATCCACGGCTCGCCGGTGCGCTGGCGCCGCTGGGGAAGGACGACGTCGTAGCCCTCGCGCCACTTGGCGACCATCTCCTGCACGAGCTCGGGCGGGTCCTGGAGGTCGACGTCCATGACGATCACGGCATCGCCGGAGGAATACTGCAGGCCGGCGAGGGTGGCCATGGGCTGGCCGAAGCGGCGGGAGAACTTGAGGAGCTTGATGCGGCCGTCGGCGGCGCGGTGTTCGAGGATGACGTCCTCGGTGCGGTCGGGCGACGGATCGAGGGAGAAGATGATTTCGTAGTCCTCGGTGACGGTGGAGAGAATCGGCCGGATCCGCCGCAGGAACTCGGGGATGTTTTTCTCTTCCTTGTAAACCGGGACGACGATGCTGAGGAGCATTGCGGGGAAAAACGGCAGAAAGGAGAAACTGCGGAAAGAAGAAAGCTTGGCCCGGGATTACCAGCGGAGGCCGACTTCGAGGAGGCGGGCGGTGACGGCGCCCCAGAAGCGGGCGCGGCGGGCGTGGCGGTGGATGGTTACGAAATCGTCCTGGCGTTCGCCGTGGAAACGCGTGCGGATGCGGCGCATCTCATCGGCGCCGGTGGTGTGGATGGCCTGCGAGGTCTTCTGCTCGGGGTGGACGCGGAAGGCGCCGAGGAAATACGGCACGCGGACGAGGCGGCAGCCGGCCTGCTGGAAGCGGGCGAGGAGGTCCCAATCGAGCGCGAATTGGAAGGTGGGGTCGATGCCGCCGGCGCGGTCCCATGCGCGTTTGCGCCAGAACATCGTCTCCTGCGGCACGTAGTCGATCCACTCGAGCGTGGCGGGATCGTGGCGCGGCATGATCCAGCGGCCGACGTCGCGGTCGTCGTCGTCGATGATAATGCGGTGACCGTAGATCACATCGACCTCCGGATGCGCGGCGAAGTAGTCGGCGACGAAGTGGAGCGAGCCGGGGGCGAGGAGGTCGTCGGAGTTGAGCCACGCCATGAGGTCGTCGGGGCCGAGGTGGGCGGCGACGTGGCCGAAGCCGCGGTGGATGGCGTCGGCCTGGCCCTTGTCGCGCACGGACTCGAAGTGGACGAGCTGGTCGCGGTAGCGTTCGACGATGGCGACGCTGCCGTCCTTGGAGGCGCCGTCCTGGACGACGTAAGCGAGTTTCGGATACCGCTGGTCGAGGACGCTGCGGAGGGTGCGCGCGATGAAGCGGTCCTGGTTGTAGCTCGGGGTGACGACGGCGATGCGCGGCAGGGCGGCGGCGTTGGTGCGCGGGGCGACGGCGGAGAGGCGTTCGTCCCAGCGGAGCGGGCGCGGGTCGTAGTGGCGGAGGACGCCGATCTGCATCCAGTAGCGTTCCACGACCTGGCGGAAGAGCCAGGTGTCGAACGGATGCCAGAGGCGGTCGCGGACGACGTGGCGGGCGAAGGCGGCGAGTTTGCCGAGCGGGCCGGCGGAGGTGAGTGCGCCGATGGTGCGGTCGCGGGCGGCGACGCCTTCGTGGAGGGCGTAGATGGCGGTGTCGCGCTCGGCGAGGAGGCGCTGGTAGTGCTTGGCCTGTTCGAGGTCGTGGAGGCCGGCGGTGCGGTTGGCGGCGGAGTGGCGGACCTCGGCGAGTTCGTTTTCCCGGTGTTTGAGCAGGGCCTCGATGTTGCGGATGTGGACGACCTGGTCGGCGATGGTCTTGGCGGCCTTGGCGGCGTCGGCGGGGAGGGCGGCGAGGGATTTCTCGAGGACCTCTTTCTCGGCGGTGAGGGACTGGGTGATGCCTTGGAAATTGCGGACGTGGCCGTCGAGGATGAAGATGGTTTTTTCGCGTTCGTCGCAGGTCTGTTTCAGCGCGGCGATCTCGGCGTCCTTCTCGGTGGAGAGGGTCTTGAGCTCCTCGAGCTTATGCTGGCGGGCGAGGTGGCCGGCGCTGGACTCGCGGTGGCGGGAGGCGGCTTTGGCCATGACGGCCTGCGTCTCCGGCGAGAGGTGCGCGAGCGAGTGGATGCGGAACGGCGCGGCGGGGGCCGCGAGGGTGGCGTCGAGGGCGGCGATGGTGTCGGCGGCGGTGATTTCGCCGAGGCACGGTGCATCGCCGAAGGCGCAATCCCAGCCGCAGCCGAAGCACGGGAGCGGGTGGACGACGGCGGCGCCGTGGGCGGCGGCGGGGACGAAGCGCGGCCAGGTGCCGCCGCCGAAGAGCGCAACGACGGGGATGCCGGTGGCGGCGGCGAGGTGCATCGCGCCGGTGTCGTTGCCGAGGTAGACGGCGGCGAGGGAGAGCAGGGCGGCGAGTTCGGGGAGGGAGTTTTCGCGGCCGAGCCAGAGGGTGGGGGAAGACGGGGCGGACGTGGCGGATTGGATGGACTCGAGATGGGGGCGCTCGGAGTCGTGGCCGATGAGGAGCGCGGGGAGCTGGTGGCGCGTATGGGCGTGGCGGAGGACGGTGGCGTAGCGGTCGGCGGGCCAGGTCTTGAGGCGGACGTTGGCGAAGCCGGCGGCGGCGCAGATCACGAAGCGGCCGGGCGTGAGGCCGTGGGCGGCAAGGAAGGATTTCGCGGCGGCGAGGGCCGCGGCGGGGAGGTCGAGCGTGGGGGCGGTGCGCGGAACGGCGTGGCCGAGGAGGGCGTCGGCGAGGCGGAAGTTTTCGCGCCAGTCGGGGGCGGTGGCGTCGACCGGGAGACGTTCGGGGAAGACGTCGGCGGCGTTGAGGCCGAAGACGACGCGGAGGCGCGTGGCGAAAAACTCGTCGTCGGCGGAGGCGCCGAGGCACAGGCGACGGGCGGCGGGGAAGGAGGCGGCGAGGGCGGTCTCGAGCCAGTTGCGGCGCGAGGTGGCGGCGGCGACGACCTCGGGCTGGAGGGCGGCGAGCGCGGCGCGGAGGCGATCGACTTCGGCGCGGTGTGCTTCGGGGCCCTGGGCGAAGGGATCGACGTCGGTCGGCAGCCACTCGATGCCGGGCGCGAGCAGCGGCGCGAGGTCGAGGTAGCTGCGGCGCGCGACGACGACGAGGCGGGTGTCGGGCCACGCGGCGCGGAGGGCGCGGAGCACGGGGCCGAAGACGACGAGGTCGCCGAGCGTATCCAGTTTCAGGATAGCGACGACGCGCGGCGCCGGGGGAAGGGAGGCGGAACTCATGCCGGGAAGCGGCGCAGACGGCGCGGGAAAGAGGAAGGGCGGGGCGGCATCAGCGGCCGGCGACGGGCTGGAGTTCGACCTGCACGAGCCGGCCGGAGCGCCGGCGCGGATCGGGGGCGGTGAGGGGGAAGTCGCTGTCGGCGTCGAGCCGCAGCGTGCGCGGGCCGGAGGCGGCGGCGAGGCGGAGGCGGAGTTGCACGGGGGCGCCGGGCGTGAGGGTGGCGCGGGCGGGTTGCGCGAGGGCGGGCGACGAGGCGGTGACGATGCCCTGCGGTTGGTCGCTCCAGCCGGGATACTCGAAGGTGAGGACGAGGTCGTGGGCGCCGGCGAACGGCGGCAGCTGGATCGTGGCCGCGCGGGCCATCCAGCCGTCCTGATCGATGCCGGTGGAGGCGAGGCGGGTGGAGGTGGGTTTGCCGAATTCGAAGGTGTAGGTGGGGAGCGAGGGATGGATCTCGAGCCACTCGAGTTTGCCGCCGACGGGGCGGGCATCGCGGCCGGGGAGCGGGCCCTGGACGGAGAATTGGAGGCCGACGGGTGCGAGTTGGCCGGCGGAGCCGACGGGCACGAGCCAGTCGAAGGAGCCGATGTCGGCGGGAACTTCGAACGTGCCGGCGGGGGTGGTGATTTTCAGGGTGCCGCGGCCGAGCGGGTCGCCGGGGAGATTGGGCACGAAGCCGCGGATGCGGGCCCAGGACTGCGGGCCGCCGCCGCCGAGGACGAAGTCGCTGCGCGGCGAGAGCCAGCCGTCCTCGTAGATGCCGGAGAATTCGAGGCCCTTGGCGAAGAGGATGTCGTCGGGGAAGCGGGTGAGCTGTTTCGGGCGCTCGAGGGCGGCGACCTCGGCGGCGGAGAGGGCGGAGATGTCACGGCCGTAGGCGACAAGTTTGCGCGAGTCGAGGGGGACGTTGTTGTTGTAGAGCGCCTGGAGGCCGGTGCGGTCGTTGGGGAACTGGGTGGGAATCTCGTTGAGGTCGATGGCGATGTAGGCGGCGCCGTCGCGGATCGCGGGGCGGATGGGGCCGACGATGCGGTTGACGGCACCGTTGCCGGGGAAGGCGAGGGGGACGTCGGTGGCGCCGAGGATCTTCGAGCCGGGGGACCAGGCGGTGTGGCCGCGGCCCATGAAGGTCTTGGTGGCGGCGATGCGGAGGTAGAACTCGGTATCGGGTTGTTCGATACGGAGGAGCATGAAGCGGCCGAGGCCGGTGATGTCCTGACGGGTGGTGTATGGGTCGGCCTCGGGCTGGTAGAGGGCGATGCGCTGGCGGTCGCCGAGGTAGTAGTGATTGCCGCGGCCGGAGTGCATGAAGACGAGGTGATTCCGGACGGACGCGGCCGGCAGGAACTCGAAGAAGGTCGCGGCCTGGGTGCCGGGCGGGGTGCGCAGCTTGTTGAAGAGGCCGAGCGGCTCGTCGAGGATGAGGTAGCCGTCGGTGGAGTTGCCGCGGGCGAAGTCGAGGGCGGGGGCGCGGAAAGTGGTCTGGAAGAGTTGATGCGTGCGGATGGTGGCGGCGTCGCGGTCGGCGAGCAGCTGTTTCGTGCGCAGCAGATCGGGGAACTTGGGGTGCAGGGAGACGAGGGTGTCGCCGAGGCGTTCGAACTCGATGGGGGCGATCTGCTGGTAGTAATCGCGGGAGATGAAGCGGAGATCGGAGCCGCGGAGCTGGAAGGCGGCGACCTTGGCGGCGACGAGGTTGTTGATGTCGGTGAGGAGGCGGGTGCCGGCCGGAATGGGCGGCGGGGTGGTGCCGAGAATGGAGGCGAGTTTGGCCTCGGTGATACCGCCGGCCTTTTCGCCCTGGGAGACGCGCGTGTAGAACAAGGCGGTCGGGGCGCAGGCGGCGGCGAGGGCGAGAACGGCGAGCGGGGTGGTGAAGCGGGACCACGGCAGTTTGAGCAGCGCGCAGGCGAGGGCGGCGGCGAGCGCGGGCTGCATGAACATGGCGTTCTTGTAGAGGCCGAAGTCGTTGCCGCTGGTCATGAGGCGCAGCGAGAGGAGGAACTGCACGACGAGGAGGATCGCGATCGGCGCGGGGCGCAGCGACTCGCGGACGGCGAAGGCGAGGGCGGTGAGGAGGGCGACGAGGCCGGCGAGGATCGCGATGGAGGTGTAGGGCTCGACGGGGAGCGCCGCGAGCGGCATGAGGCCGAAGAGGTTGGCGAGCCCCGTCGGGATCATGAAGTAGGGGAACAGCGAGAGGGAGAGATCGACGCTGCGGAAGCCGGAGCCCATCTGCAGCATGATGGTGAAGACGTAGGCGAGGACGTTGTGCCGCAGAAGCAGGATGACGGCGACGCAGCCGTAGAGGACGAGCGTGAGGCGTTGGAACGGCAGGGCCGCGAGGGCGCGGCGGAGGAGAGGCGTGGAGTTGTTTCCCCCGCGGCGGAGGGCGAGCAGCCATTCGATCGCCGCGGTGCCGACCATGGTGAGCACGGCAAAGGCGCTGACCTCGGGGTAGTAGACGGCGAGGGCGGCGCCGAGAATCGCGAGCACGGCAGCGTGCGGGAAGAGGCGGCGGCGGCGCGCCGGCAGGCGCGAGGTGAGAATCGCGGCGGCGGCGAGGACGAGGGCGAGGCCGCCGACCTGCGCGATGAGCTGATAAAGCGTGCCCAGCATGAACAGCGGGCTGGCGGCGAGGAGGGCGACGGTGACGAGCGCGCGGCGGCGCCAGCGGCCGCGGTGGAGGACGAGGGCGGCGGTCGAGAAAAGCTGGATGAGCCCGAGCCCGATGATCACGGGCATGAAGATGCCGAGAGATTTGACACCGGAGAGGGCGGAGACCCAGGAGAGCGTGATCTCGCTGCCGAAGCGCATGAGGCCCGGCACGTGCATGAACCAGTAATACTGCGTGATGTCGCGCCCGGCGAGTTCCTCCATCGTCGGCACGCGCCAGAACCCGAAGTCCTTGTGCCGCTCGGCGGCGAGGCAGTAGTTGACGTAGTCGTCGTTGACGTAGCTGAGCCAATTGAAGTTGAAGCGCAGGGCGGGCCAGCCGGTCCAGAGGAGCGAGAAGACGGCGAGGGCGAAGAACGGCAGGAGGGCGCGGACGGGAAAATGCAGGCGGCGGTGTTTCGTTTCCCACGCGTAGATGGCGACGGCGAGGAGCGTGAGGCCGAGGGTGAGGGGCCAGGCGAAGGAGCGGATCGGCAGGTCGGCCTGGTTGAGGACCATCACGCTGAGGACGACCGTCGCGAGGCCGGTGGCCGGGGCGAGGAGCCACGCGCGCAGGACGCCGCCCCGCCAGCGGCACAGCGCGAGAATCGCCCGGCCCAGAAAGGCGAGAAACACGAAGAAGGCGAGGGACAGGGCAAGCGCCGGCATGAACTGTTCTGCCTACGATGGAAGGCAGGGGGGGCGCAACAGTGGAGAACGGTGCGGCGCCGCGGACGGGGGGGCGCGCGGGCAAGCTGCGGGCGGCGAGCGGGCCTCCCCGGTGCGTGGCCGGGGCGGAGGGAGTGGATTGCGAACGTCCGGCGCGTCCGCGGGGTGTCGCTAAACGGGGGCGGCGGCCGCGTGGCGCCAGGCGAGGACGGCGCGGCGGGCGGAGTCGGCGGCGGCAGCGAGGAGGGCGGGCGGGACGGGCTGGGCGAGGGCGAGGGCGTTGGCGACCTGGGCGGTATCTGCGTCGGGCGGGAGGCAGGGGAGCCCGAGTTGGAGGGCGATGCCGCGGAGTTTCTCGTTGGTGCCGATGACGACGACCTTGCTGCCGGCCCACGCGCCGGCGATCGCGGCGTGAAAGCGCGAGGTGACGAGCCACTCGGCGGATGGCCAGCGGGCGAGGACGGCGGGCAGGGGAGCGCCGGGGATATCGGGCGCAACGAGGGCCCAGCGGGCGCGGGCGGCTCCGGGCAGCGCCGCGTGGAGGGTGCGCTCGGCGCCGGGAAGTTCGCGGGATTCCTGGGTGAGCCAGAGGTGTTCGTGGGCGCCGAGGCGCTCGAGCGCGGCGAGGCAGTCGGCTTGGCCGGGCCAGGAGCCGTAGTCGAAATTGGCGACGATCGCGCAGCGCCCGGAGACGGCGGGCGGCGGGGGCGTGGCGGCGAAAAAGGCGTGGGCGAGGTCGGTGGCGGCGGCGAGCGGGCCACCGGTGGAGAACGCGCGGAGGCGTTCGGCGGAGGCGGCGTCGCGCGTCCAGATCGCGGCGGCCTGGGCGCAGAGTTGCCGGACTTCGGGGGCGGCGGCCTCGGCGGAGGTCTGGACGCCGATGCCGAGGTAGAACATGCGGCGGCCGAGGGTGCGGCAGGTGGCGGCTTCCCCGATCAGGTGGTCGAGAAACCAGCGGGACAGCGCGTGCTGGAAGGGCGAGCCACCGAGGCCGAGCCAGGTATCGGCGGCGGCAATACTGGCGTGGCGCGAGGCGGCATCGCAGGCGTGCCAGTGGATTTCAGGGAAGCGGGCCTGCGCGGGCGGCAGGGGGAACGGGATGGCGCAGGAGAAGGAATCGGTCGTGACGCCGGCACCGCGCAGGGCAGTGAGGAAGCCGGCGAGCATGAAATCGTCGCCGAGATTACCTGCGCCGTAGAAGTGATGGCCGAGGTGGTGGCGCACGGTCGACCCGGCGTGCGGGCTCAGTAGGAGAGGGTGACCCGGACGTGGCCGCGGGAGCGATCTTCGACGGCGTAGGGCAGGTCCGTGATCTGCCAGCCGTAGTCGGCGGTGAGTGAGACGTGGGTGGCGAGATTGGCGCGGAAGCCGATGCCGGCGCTGGCGAGGGCGACGGTGCGTTGGTCGAGGCTGGCTTGGATCTTGGGTTTCACCTTCGCGACATCGAAGAAGCCCAGAAAGCGGGCTTCGACGGTGTCCTTGCCCTTGGGCAGGCCCTTCAGCGGGATTGGAAAACCGGGGGCGAGAAGTTCGTTGGCCATGACGAAGCCGCGGTCGCCGCCCATGACGTTTTCCTGAAAGCCGCGGACGGTGGTGGCGCCGCCGGCGAAGAGTTGCTCGCTGGGGAGAAGATTCTTCTGGGAGACTTGGAGGACGCCGCGGGCGCTGTAGTCCCAACCGCGGCCGAGCGTGACGAGGCGCTGGAAGGAAAGTTGGGTGAAGAAATAACGGGACTTGGCGAAGGGGCGGCTGGAGTCGAAGGCGGCGTCGTTGTTGCGGGAATTGAAACGCCCCGGGCTGAACACGAGATTGGCGCCGATGATCCAACCGCCGCGCGAGTCGCGGCGAAGGAGGGAGCCACCGGCGGTGAACTGGAAGATGTCGGTCTTGTTGGTGAGAACGGGCACGCTGGTGGCGGTGTCGGTCCACCAGAGGAGGTTGTTGTTGCTCTGTTTGTATTCGGCGCCGGCGTAGAGATCGACGGTCTGGCTGCCGAGTTGGAGGGCGTGCGTGTAGCGGAGGGAGGAGGTAAGGTTCTCGCCTTTCTGGGTCAGCAGACCGTCGAGGATCGAAGGCTGAAGATCGACGTAGGAGAAGCTGGCGTGGAGGTGGTCGCGCCAGGGGAGCGGAACCCGGTAGTCAAAGCCGTAACCGGCGTAGGTCTTTGGTCCCTTGTCGGTCGAGATGAGCTGGATGGAAGCCTGATGGTCGCGGCCCCAGAGATTGGCGTAGCTGCCGGAGGCCGTCACGCGATGGCGGCCGACGATGGCGTTGCCGCCGTTGTCGTAGGTAACTTGGGCGCGGAGCGGGAGCGATTCCTGCACGGCGACGATGAGGTCTGCTTCGCCGGTATTGGGAATGGGATCGATCTGCACGCGGACGCGGCGGAACGGGTTGTTGTTGGTCCAGCTGATCGCGCGATCGAGTTCGGAGACGCGGATAATGTCGCCCTTCTCGATCCGCAGTTTCTCCTGCAGGAGGGAGGCGCTGAACCAGCGATTGCCCTCGACCTTGATGTTGCGGACCTTGCCGAGTTGCACGGCGACGCGGAGGGTGCCGTCGGAGGCGTTCTGCGGGGGAATGAAGGCGGAGGCGGCGGGATACTCGTTTTGGCGGAAGAAGACCTCGATGACCTGGACGATGGCGGCGACGAGTTTTTCCTGGAACGGCTTTCCTTCGCCGAGGGCGAGGCGCTTGTTGAGCTCGTCGAGGGGAATTTGGGGCACCGCGGGAGAAGCGACGACGAAGTTCGACGGTGCGGTCGGCGTGAACTGGAGCGTATCGTCGGGACCGCGGCCGAGGATGATGCGCTTGATGACGGGGGGATCGAGAATGAGGGCGACGCGGAGAACGCCGTCTGACACCTTCTGGGTGGGAACGATGGTGGTGGCGTTGGGAAAATTCTGCTGGCGGGCGGCGGCTTCGATGAACTGGGTGATGGCGGTCAGGAGATTGGGCTCGATGACGCGGCCCTCACCGTCGGCGAGGCGCTGGCGGAGATCGGCGATATCGAGGCCGGCGAAGGCGGGGCTGAAGACGACAAAGCCGGCCCCGGGGGCGGAGAATTTTTCGACGGCCTCGACGCTTTCGCCGACGAGAATCTGCCGCAGGGCTTGTTTGCCGGAAGGTGCGGGGGCTGCGCCCGGTGCGGTTTCCTGGGCGCAGAGCAGGCCGGCGAGGGCCGACAGCAGTGCGGCGAGGAGCACGGAACGGAGCGGGAGAATCTTCATGAGCGGCATGCGGAGACCGAAGGAAGTTCGATTTGTTCACCGCGACGCGCAGCCGTTGGCGGACTGCAGCGGTCGGGGGCGGGTCACGGCTCGACGCGGATCGGCCGGCCTTCGCGGAGCGTGGCGAGGCGTTGGGCGAAGATCTGCTGGATGTTGGCGGCCTCGTTGCGCAGCTGCGAGTTGGCGAGGGCGCGTTCGCCGGCCTCGACGGCTTCCTTGAACCGGCCGTTCTCGGCGTAAGCGGCCGCGAGAGCGCTCAGGAACGTGGGTGAGGTGGCGTCGAGGCGCGTGACTTCCTGCGCGAGCGCGAGGGCCTCGGCGCCGTTGCGCACGGAAGCGTCTGGGCTCGTGGCCAGGACCCAAGCAAGGTAGCACGCCGCGTCGGCGGTTTTCTGGTCGGTGACGGCGGCGCGATAGAAGCGGATCGCGAGGGCATACTGTTTCGCGTCGTAGAAGGGCTTGCCGTAACTGGTGTAGAGCTGGCCGCGCTCGTGGGGCGGGGCGAGGGAGATGCCGTGGAGAAGGTATTCGGCGGAGGTAGCCCAGTCGCGGCGATTGGCGAGGATCTCGCCCTTGCGGAGATAGGGCTGGTGGGCCTGCGGGAGCTGTTTGATGAGCAGGTCGAAATTGCGTTCGGCGTCGGCCATCGCGCCGTTTTCCACCTGCGACATCGCGACGTTGTAGATGGCGTCGCCGAGGGACTGCTTGAAGTTCACCTTCAGCAGCAGGACGTTGAGTTTCAGGACCGAGAGATCATCCGGTATCTTGTAAGGCAGGACCTCGAGCCATTGCGGAATGACGCGGTTGTAGAAGAGCTTCACGCCGAAACTTTCCTGCAGATCGGCCGAGTTGGCCGTCTTGGGGTTCAGCAGCTCGTAATACTGCTGGATGAAGTTCTCCTGGGAAACGATCGCGATGTGCGTGACCTTGTGGGCGCGGATGAGCGTGGCGGCTTGCCGTTCGTTGCGGGCGGCGAAGATCGCGCCGGCGGCCTGGAGGCCTTCGAGGTTTTCCCAGTAGAGCGTGCCGAGAGTTTTGAAGCGGCCGTAGTAGCCGATGCTGGTGGACGCGTTGGGGCTGGCGAGGACGACGATGTCTCCTTGGGGCTGGCTGGCGCGGATGCGCGCGGCGATGTCGCGGGCGAGGGCGTTGTTGGCATCGCCTTGGGAAACCTGGCGTTTCTCGGTCGCCTCCGTGCTGTTGAGGTAGCGGATGACGGCGGTTGGCACGTAGAGAACCGACACAACCAGAGCGGCGAGACTCCAGCGCGCGGCGGGCGTCCACGAGCGGGTCCAGCAGGCCAGCACCACGAGGGCCACGCAGATCTGCACGCCGCAGGCGTTGAGGAGCCAGCGGGATTGCCACCATGCGAGTGCGGTGAAGAAGAAGGCAGCGATGGTGGCGAACCACAGAATGACCGGGCTCTCGCGGCGCAGAAACGAAAGGGTGGCGGCACCGGCGATCAGCGGAGCCATGTCGACAATCAGCACCTGAAAGGCGAGACGGGCATCAAAGCCTTGGATGGTGCGCCAGATCGGCAGGAATTCCTGAATGTAGTCGTGATGCAGCCGGGACATGAACGGGTGCACGACGACGAAAACCTTGTGACCGAGGAGAACGAAAAGGAGAGGCGCAACGCCGACGGCGAGCAATGCGGCGACGAGGCGGCGGATGTCGAAGCGGCGAGCCTCGCGCGGAGCAAGCCAGGCTTGGAGCAGTTGCGCGATCAGTTCGGCGCCACCGAGCCAGGCGAGGGCATGGGCGGGGTGGTTGGCTTCGAGGCGGAACGCGAGGTGGTTGGGAAAGTATTCGACGAGATAGAAGATGAGAGACGCACCGGCACCCACGCGGCCCCACGTGCGCCAGACTTCAGGATCGAAGGTGGCACCTTGTTTCTCGGCCGTGCGACCCTGGATGAAGGCGGCAATCACGCCGGAAACGGCCACCAGCACGATGGCGGGGATGACCGAGGCGGCACTGACCCAAAGGCCAAACGCACCGCACAGCCCGGAGAAAACAGCCGCGCGTCGGGCCGCGGCGGCCGACGTGGGCAGCACGGGCATCCATTTCGCGGCGGGCTGCCACCAGCCGGCTCCCATGAGCACGGCGCCAAGGGTGAGGCCGAACACGGACACCGTGAGCAGACCGTGATGGTCGGTGTAAGCGGGGAAGAAGCCCTCGTAGATCCGGTCGTTGCCGACCATGGCCGCGACAACGAAGAGACCCGCGAGAAGCCCGGCGCGTTGAGTGGCCCACGCGGATAGAACGGCGATCAACGTCAAAAACGCGATGGGGTTTAGCCAAAGCGTCGCGCGCTCGATCGCGGCCGGCAAAGGTGTGCCGGTAAACAAGTGACCGATCCAGCCGGCGCCCGCGATGGACCAGGCCCAGGCGGAATTCCAGTGCACCTCACGTCCGTCAGGGGCGTTGTCGATGGTGGTGTAACGGAGACGGAGAGAGTTGCCCTCCACGAGCGACAAGGCGTGGCGCACCCAAGTCTGCGCGTCGGCGGCGAAGGCCGGATACATCTGCTGCATGGGCGTTGCCACGGTAGGCGTGCCGCGCATGCCGAGTTGGCCGACGACGCCGAGATACTGCCGGACCGAGTTGGCTTGAGTGAAGACGGCGAATGCGGCGATCGCCCAGGCCGCGACCAACGCAAACCATCGAGTGCGGTAGCTTTCCTGGCTGAATTGCATGGGAGTGCGAAGTGTGTGCGGTCGATGGCGCGGCGCGGGCGCCGTGAAGGACCAAGAGGTGAGAACTGTGAGGCTGGTTTCGCCCCGTCAAGGTTCGACTCTCGCCAGCAGGAAATCGAAACGACAGGGCGATAGCCGGTCGGGCTGAGAAGCGTGGTCAGTTTCTCGGGGTGGGAGCGTCGGGTGGCGAGCGTTGTTCCGCGGCAGTTATCTGGGCGCGGAGAGTCGTTACCCTCTGGTCATTTGGCTTAAGTCGATCCGCCTCCTCCAATGCGGCCCGGGCCGCGGTAAAGTCTCCGGTTCTTGAGAGGATCAGCGCGAGATTTAGGTAGGATTCCAGGAAACCGGGGTTAAGGCGGAGGGCGATTCGATAGTGGGCGATGGCCTCCTGGAGGCGACCGAGTTGCGCGTAGGCGCTCGCAACGTTGTTGTGGTGGGTGACCGAGCCGGGTTCGGCGACCACCGCGGCTTCGAAATGGGTCACGGACTCCTCAATCCGGCCGGCTTGGTAAAGCAGACCGCCCAAGGTGCTTCTCGCCTCGGCGAAGCGGGGATCCAGCGCGGCAGCGCGAGTGAAGGCTGCGAGCGCGGCGGGGTGGTCACCGAGGCGGAGCGCCGCGTAGCCGTGATTCGAATGGGCCAGTGCCGACTCGGGCTTCAATCGCACCGCTTCACGGGCATGGTGGATAGCCCGTGTGGGATCATTCCGGTGCAGCATTGCCGCAGCAAGATTGATGTGGGCCTCCGCCAAACGTGGACGAAGGGCGATGGCCTGCTCAAGTCTTGGGATGGCCTCCTCCCATCGTCCAAGTCCGATCAAGATTGTCGCGAGATTGTTCTGGGCTTCCGCGCTGGTCGGATCGAGTGCGACTGCTTTTTCATACTGGACCCGGGCGGCATCGATTTTTCCGGCGGCCTTGAGGGCAGCGCCGAAATTAACCCGTGCGCGGGCGTTGTTCGGGGCTTTGGCAACCGTGTCGTTCCAGATCGAAAGCTCGCTCGCGTAGTCGCGATTTCTTGCCGCCACCAGCAAGACAAAGGCGGCGGCGATGCCCGCGCCGGAGAGGAGCAGCCTTCGGCCGAGAACGATGTGCAGCCAGGCCATGACTGCGACGAGCGGACCCGCCAACGGCAGATACATGCGGTGCTCGGATACCGTCTGACTCACCAAGGGCACGACGCTCGAGCTTGGGGCGAGAAGTGCGAAAAACCAAATTGCTGCGAAAGTGAGCGGATGGCCGCGCCAAAGTCCCCAACCGGTCAGGGCGATGGCCACGATGAGAATTGCCAGTTCTGCCATCACGGAGGAAACGGAATAAACGAGGTCCACCCCGTAATAGAGCACCAAGGGATTCGGCCACACGCTTAGCTGCAGATAGAGGAGGATGGCTTCGCACTGTTTGAGGGAGTAAGCCCACCAAGGAGCGCCGGTGCCGAAGCCTGCGGCTTCCCCGCGCGTGCCTCCCATCCCAAGCACCAGTGCGCCGAGGAGCAGCCAACTCACTGCGAGCGAGAGATATAGACCGCGGCGGACTTTCAGTGCTTCGAGAATTGGAACCCGGTTGATTAATCGATCGTAGAAGAGCGCGACGACCGGAGCTGAAACCATGACCTCCTTACTGGCCATCCCCAGGGCGCAGCTGAAGGCCGCGCAGACGGTCCAGAGTCTCGTTCGATCTCCTTCTGTTGCGCGAATGAAGGCGTAGATGGTTGCGAGGTAGAAAAGGCCAACCAGCAACTCTGTGCGCTGGATGACGCATGTGACCGACTCCGTTTGCAGAGGGTGTAATGACCAAACGGCAGCGCACAGCGTTGCCAACGGAGCGTAGCTTCGGTTCCAGATGTGACTGAGCGCCGGCGCCGTGAATCCTCGCCGCAGGCATCCCCATAACGCGAGGGTGCAGCCAATGTGGAGCAGCACGTTGGTTGCGTGATAGGGACTCGGGTCCATTCCCGCCCAGGCGTAGTTAAGCGCCAGCGTCAAATTGACTAGTGGGCGCCCAGTAACGCTCGAACCATTGTCCGGTGGAAACAAAACCGCCCCGTATGCCTGCCAGTCCCGAATCGAAGGGTTTTCAACGATGCCCGGGAGATCGTCGAAAATGAACGGGACCTGCAGTGAATTCCAGTAGGCCAGTCCAGCCGTGATCGCGAGCAGCACGCTTTGAACGGGGGCTGACCTCGCTAGAGCGCGGAGGTCCTCGATCATGAACAGGCGACGCATACCAATTCCTCGAAACCGGTGAGCGCCAACGCCCGCTTCGGCAATCCCGATTCCTCAAGGAAACTCAGCGGTAGAATCCGGTAACCGATGGAATTGCCTCAGTCTACACTGGGCGCCATTTCTCAGGGGCGAATGCGATGCCTCGTTGGTCACAGCTGCGTCATTTCCGTGGCTTGGTTGCGCCCGGATTGCACGAAACCCGGTTTCGCGACCGTATTCCTGTCGCACCCGATTGCCCGTATTTTCTTCACTGGGGCATAAAAAGTTCGAGCAGGGGACGCTCCCGCAACGTCTCCCCGAAAAACTGGGATCACCCGGAAATGGACGTAATGTTAACCAACCACTAAAGCCTAGGAAATGTGCAAACTGCCATGCTTTGGGAACATGATGACTCCGGCTCTCAATCCGTAGCAGTCCCACACCCTACGCAATTTTCGCTTGCCAAGGTCCCTTGATCCAAGGTGTTCTTCGCGGGTTAGGCGTAATCTAGTCACAAACTGCTTATCCATATCAGATGAATAAAGCCCGAACTGGTAAGTTGTCCCTTCGCAAGCTGTTCCTTGCGATGTTGGCCGCTGGCCCGGTAGCTATCCTACCGAGTCCGCTTCTCGCGGTGGTGCCTTCGAGCACTCCGTTTACTGTGCAGAATGGAGCGGCGACCTGGCTTGGGTCGGGTTCCACCGGCACCATCAATGTCACCTCTCCGAATTCGGTTCTCGTCTGGGGAACGACCACACCTGCTGTGGGCGCGACCTATGCCGGAGTCGCTATCGGAGACAGCACCAGCTTCTCGAATTTCAATATTCAGACTGGTGAGACGTTCAACTTCAACGTGCCCTCGGGTAGCGCCGTGCTCAACAAAGTGAGCGCTGGTAGCAATTCGACACACACGATGTTTAACGGCTTGGGGGCCGCTGCGGCGGTCATCAACGGAACGCTGAATGCAGGTTCCGGCCGTGTGGCGATTCTCTCCACCAGTGGTAACATCATCGTTGGCGCTGGTGCTCAGATCATCACCGGTGGCTTGGTCCTCTCGACCCTAACGGAAGATTCGAGCAACTTCAGCTTCACCTCGGGAGGCAATCTTTCGCTCGCGACGGGTAACACCTCCAACGGCCAGATCTTCCTCGGTTCCGGCGCTTCATTGGCTACCGTCGTTGGTAACCTCTCGGCTGTTGCCGGCCAACTGACGCTCAACAATCTCTCGGTTTCCGGAGATCTCGTTGTTAATCAGACCAGCAACGCAGCAGCGCTCGCGCTGACCTCGGCTTCCACGACCACTGTGGGCGGGAATCTTACCGCCACCAGCAACACCACGGCAATCAACCAAGGTGCAGGAGCGCTCAGCGTCGTTAACGGCGTTGCGTCCTTCAACAACACCGCTGGCAACACGGGTGTGGTTCTGACGAACGCCGCTAACGATTTCAATACGGTGCGCTTCAGCGTCGGCAACAGCACGACGACCGTCGCCAACGTCGATATTCGTGATGCGAACGCGATCGTTCTCGGCAACGCTTCGGCCTCCACCGCCAACAATCTGACGGTGAATGCCGCCGGCAACATCACCACCGGTGGTGCCGTTGCGGTAACTAACACGGCTAGCCTGACGAACACCGCAGGCTTGGTCAGCTTCGCCAGCGGTAGCTCGGCAGGAAATATCAGCGTTTCCTCCACGTCCAACGTGACGATTGCGGCGGCCGGAAACACCACCACCAAGGCGATTTCTGCCGGTGGTTCCGATGTCTCGATCTCTTCGGGGAACCTCACCATTGACGGCGCGATTGCCAGCACGGGCAACGTCAGCCTCACCTCGGCGAGCATCAACTCCACCACGAACGGCAGCATCGGGACGAATTCCCGCTCCGTCGCCGTCACTGCCAACAGCGCGACTGGCAATGTTGTCCTTCCTGGCATCACTACTCGCACGCTGTCGGTCACCACCGCCGGTGGCTCCGTTTCTCAAGTCGGCACCGGTGCGACCAACATCATTGCAGTTACTGGCATCGCCGGCGTCGATGGTGCCGTCACGATCAATGCGACTTCCGCCGGAAACATCACCCTCGGTGCGAACAACACCTTCGGTGGCACCAATAGCACGGTTAACATGACCGGCAACTCCGTCAGCCTTACCGCGGTCTCCAATGTCGCGATCGGTAATATCGACGCAGCGGGCAATGTGACGATCGACACCAAGGGCAGCGCCTTTGGTAGCGGTAACCTTACGCTCGGCGTTGGTGGCGGCAGCCTCTCTCCGGTGATTAAGATCGGTGGCAACCTGACGGTTTCGACCAACGGTTCGAACGTTCAGGACGACCCTCAGGCGAACGGAACCATTTTTGGCGCCATTACGGTCAACACCATGGCGGCTGGCTTTGGTCAGCTCGCCAACAACGTTACCGTGACGACCAATGGCACGGGCTTCTTTAGCGCCCCCATCATCACCATTTCCGGTGGCGGAAGCGGCGTAGCAACCGCAACCGTCAACACCACGACGGGTGCGCTTTCGGCGATCAGCGTCACCAACGGTGGCACCTACAATACGGTCCCGACCTTCACGTTTGTCGGCGGCGGTAACAACACCGTCGACAACGCGGGGGCGGCTGCCGATGTGACCATCTCGAGCGGCTTCGTCACGGGTGTTTCCCTCGCCGGTGTCAACACCACTGGCTACTTCTCCGTTCCCACCGTTGTATTCAACAACACCGGCACGGGAGCTACCACCAATGCAACGGCTACCGCTGTCGTCAATACGACCACGGGCACCTTGCTCGCCATCAACGTGAGCAACGCCGGCGCCGGTTACACTACCGCTCCGTCCTTCACCCTCGTTGGCGGCACCAACAACGGAACTGTGGCCCCGGTCGTCTCGGGCCTCGGCCTAGTCCCTGCCGGTAACGTCTCGTTTACCGCTCAGGGTAATCAAGGCAGCGGCACCTACGGCCAGTTCAACATCACTGGCGGCGCCGTCAGCATCGTTGAGCGCACCACGCTCAACCTCGGCAACATCAATGCTTCCTCCCTCAGCGCTCAAAGCACCGCGGGAGACGTTCTGATCAACGGCACCCAGACCATCTACAGCAACGGTGGGTGGGCAGGCCGCGCCAACGCTGGCAATATCACGCAGGTTAATGGCGCGATCAATGCCGGCACCGGCACCGTCACGGCGAACATCAACGGCAGTTCAGGCAGCGTTAATCTGACGAACTCCTCCAATGTGTTCGGCGCGCTATCCTACAACTCGAGCAGCAATGCCACCGGCAATGTCCTCGTGAACTCGTCGGTAAACGTGAACCTCGCCGCGGTTGGTGCCAATAGCACGCTGGCCGTTACCACCACCGGCACGGGGTCCAATATCACCGTGACCGCCGGATCGTTCAACAACACGGCTACGTTCAACTCGGCTGGTGCGATCAACTTCACCTCGAACAACTCGACCAACACGGTTGCCGCACGCAACTTGGTGCTGATTGCTGCGGACACGGGTGCGAACTCGATCACGCAGAACACCGCCGCTGCTTCGCAGATCATGAACGTCAACGGCACGCTGACGATCTCGACACCTGGCGGTATTAACCTCACCGGCGTTAACAACCCGAGCTTGGGTAACATCGTGCTCTCGAACGTTACGAGCGCGACCTCGGAGCTTAAGTTCGTTACCCGCGGTAACATCACGAACGTCAGCGGCAATGCTGCTGGCACCGTGAGCCTGACCTCTGGTGCCGTGAGCCAGAACTCGACGCCGATCGCGTCCTCGATCACGCTGGGCAACCTCAATGTTGGCAATCTAATCGCCCGCGCTCAGAACGGTGGTGTGAGCGGTGAGGCCAACAATCTGCCCAGCAACGGTGCTTCTGGTAACATCACGCAGGCGGCTGGAAGCAGCCTCCACGTAGAGAACACCCTGACCGCGATCACCTATAACGGTGGTAACATCGTCCTTGCCAACAACGGCAATAGCGCTGGCCGCGTTCAGCTCTCCACGGCTGGCGCTCTCCCTGTCGGCACCCTCACCGGTTCGCTGTTGGCTGCTGCCAATGCCGGCACGGCTGCTGGCACGTTCACGCAGACCGCTGCAAATTCTTCCGGCACGATCACCTACACGGAAGACAGCTCAGCTCGTATCGGTGCGATCCAGACCTCTGGAGCCGCTACGATTTCCAGCCGCTTCGGCAGCATCATTGAAGATCCGGCTGTTGCGGTCGACCTCAACGTTGGCGGCAACCTAGGTCTCGAAGCCCCCGCGGGCAGCGTCTCGTTGGGCGGCACGACCCGCACGGCGGGCGCTACGACGACCAACCTGACTGCCGTTAGCGGTAACGCCGCCGGTAGCTTCGCGGTTGTCAGCTCCGGCAACCTCGCGCTCGGCAGCGTTGCGGCTAACTCGCTCACGGTGCAGGCCCTCAACATCACCCAGTCCGCTGCGGCGAAGATCTTCGGATCTGCGTCGTTCAATGCGACGGTTGGTGGCGGAAACATCACCCTGAACAATGCAGACAATTCGTTCGGCCCGATCACCGTCATCTCCGGCGTCGCCAATGGTGCCGCGATCACGGTCACGGAAGGTCCGACGCTCAACCTGCGCTCGGTGCAGATGACGGCTGGTAATACGACCTTCACCGCGAACAGCGTGAACGGCGACATCATCGACACGGGCTTGGGCGGCGTTCGCCTCGGTGGCTCTATTGTGGGCGGCGTTACGACGACCGGTTCCGGCGTTGTTACTCTCACTGCCACCAACGGCAACATCGTCATCGACGATCCGACCTCCGATATCATCACCACCGGTGGTGTTGTCTTCAATGGTCGTAACGTTACTCTGTCGGTTCTCGGCAGCACGACGTCCACCCTCGTCCTCGGCGGCGCCTCCGGTGCGTCCAGCGCCTCTGGTAACCTCACGGCTACCTCGGCCCTCGGCAACATTGGCAACGCCGGCCGTATCTCGGTCGGTGGCCTCGCCACCCTCCAGACCGGCAATGGCAACATTACGATCGATCAGCCGAACGTTGGCTTTGGCACCCTCCGCTTCACCGGTAACCAGGTTCGCATCAACGAAGCTGGTGGCACCGATATCGTGTCGGGTTCCTCCGCCTTCGGCCCCGCTCAGATCGTGTCCGGTGGCAGCATCAACATCGTTGCTGTCGACGGCCAGAACGTGACGTTTGGTAACAACGTCGCGCTGCAGGCCACGGGTGACATCAACCTCCGTCAGACTCAGGTCGTCGGAACGTTGTCCCTCAGCCACACCGGCACGGCTAACCTGAGCGCGCTCAGCAAGTCGACGGATCTCAACGGTAAGGACCCTGTCGATCTCGGCACGGGCCCGACCGTGGCTCCGAAGCCGTAATTTGATAGTTGTTGACTGATATTACGCCGCAAAGGGCGACCGGGCGACCGGTCGCCCTTTTTTCTTGGCTCGTTTCAAGAATCGAGGGATCTGATTCTATGGTTTCTGCA
>JACCDO011239273.1_pt1 | contig 29226 bp, 40 predicted proteins | sample 7446101 | NCBI WGS metagenome assembly JACCDO01 (sample SAMN15323440, study PRJNA562643) | freshwater metagenome | isolation source: river surface water | place: USA:Blue River Watershed | collected 2017-08-16
AGAAAATTATTAAATATATCAATAAATACACTCATTTTATAATATTAAACGCGATAAATTATTTTATTTTAAAAAATATATATTTTATATTATATATATATTTTTTTTATATAATATATATATATATATTATATTATAAATGGAAGCCAAAAAAACTTTTAATTGTGAATTATGTACATATTCAACTATTAAACCATCTGATTGGATTAAACACATAAACTCTGCAAAACACCAAAGAAATGGTAATAAAAAACAAAAAAAATGTGATATATGTAATATGGAATTTGTGTCACATTGGAATTACAAGAATCATTATCTTGTTGTACATGAAACAAAAGAAGAAAGAAGTAAACAAAAATATTATTGTAATGATTGTGATCAAGTATTTTTTTGTAGTCAATATATGAAAAAACATATTGAAGGAAAAAGACATAAAAATTATATATTAGCAATTAAACTAGAAAAAGAATTAAATGAAAAATTAAATAAAATCTAATTACTATTATAAACAAATTTATTTATTAAATAATTATATAATATATGGAAAGAAAGTTACATGTAATAGCAGCTCATGGATGTCGAGGTACATTTCATTTCGAAAATAATACTACATTTATAGTTCCTGAAAATACTCTTATTATCAATTTTAATAATTATGGAACTGAATCATCAGCAAAAGATAGTTTAATATTTATGCAAAGATTATGCGAAGTAAATGAAGAATTATTTAATTATATTATAAATCCAAATAATTATTTAATAAATTTGGATAGAAATGATACAAACTCATATCGTCATCCAAATTTTTTTCAAAATCCATTACATAAATTATATTCCGAATATAATCCAATAGCAAATATCGATATATATTTATCTGGTATGGAATATTATGATGGGCATTTAAATTTATCAAATAGAGAAGGAGCAGCAGAGTTACACGGTGTATATGAATTTAATACTCCAGTTGTCAGAAGATTCCTTCGACCAACAAATAGAGAAGGAACGCTAGGTGTATTAAGAAATGAAATTTTAGAATTACATACTCGTAATTCAGAAAATTTTAATATAATATTTGTATTCTCGTGTCGTTTAGTAGAATTAAGAATTAGAAACATTTTTGATATTATGCCGCATATAAATATTTTACGTGATTTCAATAATACACCTATTACTGAATATTTTAGAAATGACAAATTAACAAAAATATTTCATATAGTAAAAAAAGATATAAATGAAATATATAATGAAGATGATATATCATTTAATATAGGAGAAATAAATCTTGCATTAAATAATAGTGAAACACAAATAGAATGGATAAGAATAGTTATAGAAGAATTACGATCAAATATACATAATATTAATGATATGAATGAATATATTAAATATATTTTTAATAATTATAATGCATTTGAATGCTTATATAGAAATACTTATGAACAATTTACAATTAATTTAAGATATCCTAAACCATTAAGAATTACATCATATGAGGAATTAATATTATTATTGTGCCAATGTTATGTAAATCCCGTTATCCGTATTTTTAATGATATTATTAATATTAATCAACAAATATTGACCAGACAACAAGAAATAATATCTGCATATATTACAGCAATACAATATGTACCTCAATTTTATCAATATAATTTATGTTCGAGTTTATATTTTATATTAAATTTACAAAATATGTATATAAGTACAAGTGAAACAAGAATTAATTTTCAAAGTTTAAATAATAATTTTATTATTACAAAAAGTTATGAATATTTTAAAAAATTTAAACATAATCCACAAATAAATTATAGTAATCTAACAAGTACAATAATAGATACAAGAATATCATTTAATTTTTGGTGTTTTTATCATATAATATCTTTATTAAGAATATATAATATACGACATAATTATGATGAATTATTTGATAGATTTTTTAGAAATGTTACTTTCGATGAAAATGTATTAATAAATAATAATACAAATACTACAGATTTTTTTAATCAATATAGAAATGCATTAAATAGAAAACATGAAAATGGTTTTTTTCAAGAAGTAATACGATTATTTGAAAATGCTGAAATTACCACAGAACCAGCTGGAAAAAGACAACGATTCGGAGGTTATAAGGAAAAATATTTAAAATATAAAATAAAATACCTAAAGTTGAAAAATAATATAATATAATTTTTATCACTTAATTATAAATGTTAACCAGTATTTATAATTATATTTTTGGATATATAAAAGTAAATTGTATAAATTGTAATAGAGAAATGGTTGTTCAAAAAAAATTAATTTTTGATACAATAAATATTTCGTGTTCCAATGGATGCACATATGAATATTTTAATAAAACAATGAAAAATGAAGAAAAAAATTGAATTTTACTTTAATATTATAATATTAAAATAAATAAAATGTCTAATATAGTAGAAGTTATTGAAGCGAATAAATACGAAAAATATGCAGATTTTGTGAAAGAAATCAACGGGCATATTAAAAGTTATAATAAGTTTGTTGATAATACATATTTTGAGGAAATTTATTCAGAATTTAAAACGGAAGATGAAATAAAACTTTTGAAAGACTATTCAACTACAGACTTTCAAATTAATAATGAGAATGATTTAGAAAATTTTCTTAAATATTCTGAAAAGGCGGAAACTATTATGAAAAATACTGATGGTATGAAAGGATTTGCTGTAAGTTTTGCAGAATGTTTTAATTGGCATATTCAAGAAATTATTCGGAAAATTAAGATATTAACTGAATAAATTTATTTATAAAAAAACTAAACAGAATAATCACGGTTCTTCTTGTTCTTGTGACTCTTCTGTGAGATTCGTTGACGCTTGCGAGGAACAAGTCCCTTTTTGATAACGTGTTGTTCGTAATCCTTGCGCTGTCCGTATGTTTTGCGAGTACGAATATCGGCATTCAACTGCTTTGGATTTAATTCATAGATATCTGCAATTTCATTCTCGATCCAAATTTCCAGATCAACGAAAGACGTATTATAGTCAGACAATTCAATTTGCCAAATTACATCATTAAATGACAAACTATTACAACAACAACTACAATAGTACCCATAACCTCCAAACTTAAAGTTTTCAAGAGAATTGTACATTGTCATAAACTTGTTCATTTGTGTCGAAAGCCCGTTGTACAACGTCTGTGCATCGACATAATGAATGTTTTTCAATGCAAAATCAAGGAAAATCGAAAAGTTGTCATACATTCGACCATACTTGGATTCTTGCAGAGAATAGGAAGGGCCAATCACGAACTGAATATACTCGAGTTCTGTCAAAGTGTGTGTTTGCACGAACTCGAGAAACTCAGAAAGGAGTTGTTCCACCTGAGTCTGGTCTACATTGATGCCACTGCTAGAAGAAACCAGCACAATGCACGCTGATACGAAAGCGAAGAAGGACTCCATTGTGCCGAAAATATAATAAAAATATAACAATTGTGATATATACAATATATATAAATTTTCAATTTTTAATAAATATTGAATTATTATAATAAAAAATATGTCGGTATTTAATTTAGAAAATAATATTTATGTCAAAATAGATAATCATTGGTTTGACCTTACTGATTATAACACTCATCATGGAGGCCAATAAATACTAAAAAATACAAATTACCATTATTATAATATTCAATATAATATCCTCTTAATTTATTATTATTAAAATTACACAGATTTTTTACACTTTGTGCATTTTATAAATATATTTATAATGAAAATCAAAATATTTTTTATTTTGTATATTATAATATACAATTAATGTATTTTTATTATAATTTAAATCATAATTATTTATAAATGGCGATACACATAATAATCCGTTATATAAACCTAAATATCCATTATCATATAAATTATGACAATATCTACACATAAATTCTACAATATTATTATCTTTTATTTCATTCGAATTTAATAAACATCTTGGTTTTAGATGTGCTGTTTCTAATAAACATAAAGGGAGGTGTTTATTGCACATAATGCATTTTTGTTGTTTATTATTTATTAGATATGTTCTAAATTTTTGTTGTTCTAATCGTATTTCTTTTAATGCGTATAATTTTTGTGTTTTGGTATATTTTCTAAAAAATCTAATTATGATTCTTGAATAATAATATGTATGGTCGTTTAATATTATAAGTCCTTCATTTGTTAATTCATATAGTTTATTGGTTAAAAAAAGTATTTTGTCTTTTACCATTTCAGATAATTCTATTTTAATATTACTTAATTCAACTGATTTATCATAACGTAATTTAATATATTCGTAAATATTAAGTATGGTGTTTTTATTTTGTAAAATAAATGAATTAATAATATAATTTTTCATATAATTAATTTAATGTGTTTAATGTTTAAATAAATTACAAAACGACCATTATATTATAACCTCTTTTACCTGAATTATTATTAATATCACTGCCCTTACTTTTTGCTTCTTTATAATTTAATTTTTCAAGTTCTTCTTTGAATTTTTTTTGTGTTTTTAAACATTTTTTTTTATTTAGTTTGCACCATGTTTTATATATTGTATATATCTCTTTAAGACCAAAGCGTAAATTAAGTTTATCTGTTATTTTAAAGCATGTTTTTGTAAATAATATTACGTCATTATTTATTAGTGGAATATTTGAACTATTTAATGGCATTACATTAGGAATTTTAGATGGAACTATTATATTTAAAGAAATTATATCAGGTTTATCTTTATCAAATAAATATAACCAACCATCAGGTGTTTTCCAATAATATTTACTCGGCAATTCTCCATCTTCTATAAAATCATCATCTTCATTTTTCTGTTTATATTCTTCTTTAAGAACAGAATATTTTATAATTTCATTATCAGTTATAAATATATTATCATTTTTGAATGGATTATTTGAACCAATATTTTTACTAATAGTATCATTTTTGTTTGTATAATATGTAATAAAACAATCTCCTTTTTTACATTTAAATTCGGGAATATCATTTGTAATTATTAATAAATTATAATCGCCTAATTTTTTACAATTTTTGTCAGGATTTTTTGGTTTATTCTCTTGTATATGTGTTTTAATATTTAAAATCTCATATTTTTCATTATATTCACCAATCATTCTTTTATTAACAAGATTTTTTTCATTAAAATCAAGTGGTAAATATTTTTTAATTTGTGATAAGAATAATGGTTTATTTTTTTTTGTCAGGACATCCTTATTTAAATCATCAACATTTGGTAAATTAATTTTTAAAGGAACTCCTGCAATTTTAATTTTATTAAAATTACATTCATTAATATTCATTTCTTTTATTTCATTTACACATAAATAATCAGGTAAGTTTGTTTCTTTACACCATTCAGAAATTTCCTTATCATTCATATCTTCTGTAAGAATTAATCTATATCCATTATTATTTTTCTCAAAATGTTTTTGATATTGTAAATTTTTCCGTTTCTTTGAAACATCAATATATTTCATATATTTCCCGAACTTAAATTCTCCATTATCTATTATGCTTTCAATTAAATCTTTTATATCTTCCCAAGATTCACAACCCATTATAAACTTTTCTATTTCCTTAATAAATTTTACATAAAAGTTTTGTATAATATCTTGCAATAATGGAGTAGTCCACAAGTTCAATTTCATTGTTCCATTTTTAAGTTCATTATCGTTATATTTTCCTTGTAATCTTAATCGTTGTGAAATATCAGTGCAGTTAAATGAAGCATGAGATACAAAATATTGGTCTGTCAAATGAAACGAATATGTGTCATAGTCATCACTTGTAAATGAATAACCCCTTTCACCATATTTTCCAGTTATTGTTATTGTTGTTTTATTTTTAACTTGTATTTCACTTTGTTCAAATAATATTCTTAATAATTTATAAATAAATTTTATATTTAAAATTTTAGTATTAATATTGAAATAGCAATAATTATTTGGTAATTTTTCAGATTTTTCTGTATCTATTGAAGATCCATATACACCACCATTTTGATATAATCTTTGAGTTGTTGTTGATTTTGTAGAATCCCATTTAGACCAAAATTTTATTTCTTTTTCATAATCTTTTGATAAATATAATCTTAAACAATTTCCATGATATATTACAATAAATAAATCAGGAAAATCATGTAATATTTTATTTACTAAACTAAATTGATTAATTCTTACTTTTTCTTCTGATATTAATAATGAATTATATTTTACGTTTTTCCGTTTCACAACGTTTTCTATAATTTTTTTTATATTTATATTATAATCCTCAATAATATCATATTTATTACAATCCCACCACGAATTAATGACTGGTTTTGTAATTATTTTTCCATTTTTCTCCTTATCTTGTTTTTCTTCTGCTGTTAATTCATTATCAGATTTTTCTTCTTCTGTGTTAAATATTATAGAATTACTAAATAATCCAAAATAATCATCTGATCTCTTCATTTTATGAACTTTTGATATCTTAATTTGTATATCAAAATTATCACTTAATCGCGTAGTAATATTATATAGCAAAGAATGAGCTGTGCCTGTGATATGTAAAGCATATTTTACTTTTTTATATATTTTAGCAAGTAATACCTCACACAAAGTAGAGTCTTTTTTATCATTATCACTACTCCTATCATTAGAAGATGTTGGAGACATTAAATCGCTTTCATCAACTAATACCGACATATTAACCAATTCATTGTTATAAAATATGTATTCACTAAATTTTTTATTTAATTTTTCTAATTGAGTATAGTTCATTAAACAACAAAATATATCATTTGAATTTATCGCTTCTTTATTACTGAGTTTATTTATTATATCATTGCTATTTATGTCTTTTAATTCTGGTAATTTATAATCTTTCCAATAATCCACATTTTTTTCTTCAAAATATTCTTGCAGTTCATTATTAAATTCTTCAAATATTTTTTTTATAAACTGAATATTAAAATTATAATTTTCAGTGCCAACAATATCATCTTGTAATTGTTTTTGGTCAATTGATAGATTTCTAAAAATATATAAAACGGGACGTTTTAGAATATGAACTGATATCCACATTATTATACATGCTTGAACTCGTTTTCCAAGTTGAATATCACCCCATAATAATTCAATTATTGATTTTTCATTTTCATTTAAACTAAGGGCATTTAGTAATTCTGATTCAAAAGAAGGAGAATTGATATTCGTTGGAATAAAATTTAATTTTATTGGGGGTTCGCCCCAATTATGTCTTTCTAAACTTTCGCCATTAATATATCTACATTTGTTTAACATAGAGTTTATTATTTTTTCAAGTGGTTTTCTAAAAGTTTCATTTCTTTTTTTAAAAAATGTTGCGATTTTATTTTGCAATGAAGTCATTTTCGTATAGTTTACATAAGGCATATTTATTTAAATCAATTTTATATATAAATATTTTCATTTATTTTAGAAATGCCTTGAAAATAAATGCCTTGAAAATAAATGCCTTGAAAGTATAAACATCAAGGCATTTAAATTAAAAATTAATTACTAATATTAATTATATGATACACGGGAGTATTGATTATAAAAAATAAGCTAATTTAATTAGTCATAGAAAACCCCTAGTAAAAGAAGTTATTAATAAATACAACCATTTATTATATACAATGTCTTATCAACATTTTACCAATTCTATAGAAAATTATTTTAGTATGATGAAATCACATTTACAAAAATCAGATGGTTTAATTCATAACGAATTAAAGCATAATATAACAAATACTGCAAGAAAAGTATAAAAATATATTTTTAGTTAAATATCTTAATTTGATGGAACAAAAAATAGAAGATAATTTAGTAATTGTTGAAAAAAAGACAAATTAGAATAATATTTCATAACTGCCAAATTACCATTATTATAATATTCAATATAATATCCTCTTAATTTATTATTATCATAATTACACAATTTTTTTAATTGCCCATTTTCATAATACTTTTTATATCTACCTTGTAACTTATTATTACTATAATTAGTAATAAGAGCAATTTGACCATTAGGATAATATTCAATATATTCACCATCTTTTTTATCTTTAAAATAATTCGCAACTACTGACAATGCACCAGTAACATAATAACCAATGTATTTTCCATTTAATTGGTTATTTATATAAGTACATTGTGTTTCCAATTGTTTATTATAATAATATTCTTTATAAATACCATTTAACTGATTATTTTTATAGTTGAAAGAATTATTTAGTGGAATAACATTAAAAAATTTTTTATTGTAGACATTTAACATATTATATGATTTCAAATAAATAAATTTTTAAATGTTATTCAACTATTCAATCTTTTAGGAAAAAAAATGAAAATTATTATATCAAGTACTACTAATTAATATAAAATGGACGACTCAAATCCGTATATTATGGCATTCAAACAAATTGTACACTGTTTGCCAATACATGATTATATAATTGATACAGTAGCAAATATAATTATCTATTGTTGTGGAAACAATAATACTATTACATTATCATATTCACAAATTGAAAGTATTATTGATCGAAATTCCTTATAACTCAAAGAAAAATTGATTATAAAATATATTTAATTATAAAGATAATAATAATATGATATCAGTAGTTGAATTTATTAATTTACACTTAATCATCTTTATACACACAGGATATAACTATCTTAATATAGTAAGAAATAATAATATATATACAGCATTTATAACAGTATTTCATGATAAAAATAAAATTATTCAAAGTATTATATTTTCATTAAAAACTGTAGTTATAGAAGATATCTTATTTAGAGTATATTTACAAGAATTCTTAACATATGTTATTACTAATAACATAATAATAAAATTAATAGTTAGCACGTGTTTTTCAATAGCACATATTACAAATTATTATATTGCAAAACAAAATAATATTCATAATATCAGATTAACACTTTCTCAAATAATATTTACTTTTCTTTTAAGTTATTATTATTTACAAGAATTAAGTCCACTTCAATCACTATTAATACATCAATATGTAAATATTGTAGCTACATTTTATAATTGCATATTTTTTAATTATTAATTTTTTTTATTCATTAACATATTATGAATAATTATTATGAAAAATATATAAAATATAAACAAAAATATGTAACTTTAAAAAATCAATATGGAGGAGCACAATGTTTAACACATGGATTTAGACAACATATTGGTGAATGTTGGCACGATTCATTAAGTATGTTATTATTACAGTCAGATAAAACTAGTGATCAATTTATTGAAAAATGCAAATATTTAAGTATACCTGGAAATTTAGATAAATTACAAAGTGAATTAAAATTACTATTTTCTCATGATAATATTGATAAAAATGCTTATTTATTGCCATATGATATGTATGCATTGTATTTGAATAATAGATTAAAATTTAATGATATTATTGCACAATTTTTAGACTTGACATATATTTACATTAAAAATCATATTCAAAGAGTTATAAACAGAGTTAAATATGATAACGAAATGGCTACTTATAATACTGATGAAATTTTAACAACATTTAGACAAGGACGTTCTATACTTTATAAAACAAAAGAAGATAGACTACAATTTTATATAGAGCAAATTGAAAAAACTGAACAAGTACATCAAAAATTATTACAAGAAAAGAAAGAAAAAGAAACAGAAATTGATAGACTTAAGAATATATATACGAAAGATTTTTATAATGCACCATATGAATCTCGCGATAGAATAATTAAACAAAATCAACAACGGATTGTAGATTATATAAAAACTTTACAAGGACAATATTTAACTAATTATTTACAAAATCCATTAATATTTGCAATAGCAACTTATACAGGTATAAATACAAATGAAATATTTCAATTAATGTCATCAGATTTATATAATACAATAACTCTTGAAATAAGTAACTTACAAAAAATCAACGATAAAATAAAAATAACAGAAACAGACCTAATAAAAGATAAAACTATAGCAGCAAAACAGAAATTAATAAGCGAAATTAAAAAGCCAGAATCAAAGGCACTTACAATAAAACGTAGATTAAGTACATCTTGTAGTATTAATACTGTCCATATTATTCACAAAATAATGGATTTAATAAAAATTCGTGAAAGAAAATCACAACAAGGTGGTAATATTAAAGATAATTTAATGGCACTTGATATCCAAAATATGTATGCATTGCGTCTAGAAGATCCAAAAATATATTTAAGTCATAGAGAACTTACCAATAATTTTATAAAAAACAAATCAAATGTTGATTATTTTATTAATTTATTAGAAAATGAAAATTTAGTTGGTATATTATTAAATACACAAAATCATGTAATTTCTTTATACTCTTGTAATGGAGAATATTATTTATACGATAACAATGAATCAGGACCAATTAAATTTAATTGGAAAGAAAATATTAAAAAAATATTAGAAAAAAATACATCAGAAATGAATTTTTTATATATCGATGATATTAATATGATAAATAAATATGGTTTAGATTATGAAGAAATGGATAAAGATAAAGAAAATATTATTGAATATTTTACAAATATGTATAACGAAGAAGATGTAAAAATAGGTCAAGTAGATAAAAAATTTAATAAAGAATTTGCAACTACCGAATTAGAAGAAAAAATATCTATGAAAAATAATTATATGTTAAATTTTATTGTAAAAAATAAACACATAGCAGAAAATCCAGAAATTGAATTAAATATAAATCATTCTAATATTTATGACCAAATAAATAATTTTAAACTATTAAACTTTACAGAAGATAATATTTGTTTAAAAGAAAATTTGCCAACATATTTAATAAATAATTATAGTAAATTTAATATAGAAAATATTGATTATATGTTAGGTGTATTTTATTATAAAGCAAGACATCATATATATAAAAACTTAATAGAATTAATTGAAGAAAAAGATATCAAACAAGAATTAGAACAAAATAAATATTATTCAGAGTTTAATAAAAATGTATTACAAAAATTTAAAGAAAGTGATGATTATTTATATTTAGTATTTGAAGATGATTTAAAAGAACGTAATATTACAAGTGAAAATTTCTATTTAAAAAATAATTTGGCACAATATATAATTGACAAATATAAATTATTTCAAAATGGAAATTTTGCTATGCACGTGTATTACATATTAAAAAAAATTCTTAATATAACATCTGTAATAAATACTAATAAATTCCATTATATGTTATATTTAAAATTAGCAAATAATCCTGACATTAAAAAAGAACTTGATGAAAATCAAAAATTTGCAAAATATTATGATATTTATATTGCAATTTATGACGAATAAAAAAATTACATAGTACGGCGCATTGCACGAACACGTTCAAGCTCACGAAGAAGCTGCTGTTCACGGTCCTCGAGAAATACAGCCTCTTCATGGCCGATTTGTTGTGAGGTCTTAACTACAGCAGGGGCGACAATATCCTGCTCAGTGATAAATGTAGAAGTAGTACCGTTATCAAAACGAACAGTGTATGTCACACGATCATACCATTCATTGACATTGGTAATTTTGCCATTCTTGACGACAGTATACATGTCCCACTGACACCCTTCCATAGTTTTCACGCCGATATAAGTACCAATTGAATACTTGGCCTTACACATAACAGCCTTGCGTACAATGCGATTCTGCGGCATATTGTTGTAAAGTGTTTGTGACCGGAGCGCCTGAATTGTGTAATCGACGTCGTTCTCAAAGATGGAAACGGAAAGAACCTTGCAGTAATCAGAAGAATAATCACCATCTTTTTGGTGATACTCGAGGTTTGCGTAAACGATATCGCCAATCTGGTACTTCTGTGTTGTGGTAATATCAATTAAATGCTTGATTTGACTAATTTGTGCCTTGTACACTTTACCGAACTTGGTCCGGACTGTGTAAATGCCATTCGAAAACGATTCGCAAAAACAGTTACAACCCCACGAACCATCGCGCGGGTAATACTCGAGATCTGCTACATACATATACTTGCCCACAAGGGGCGATTGCTGAGAATTTTGCTGTGACATTGTTTGATTTATTATTACTTATATTTTTTTTACAAAGGGTTTATTAGCTAGTTTAAAATTTCAATTTTTTTACAATAAAGAATAAAAAAATTAATTGCGAACAAGACCGTGGGAATTAGTCTGCGATTCGTTGAAAACGATGGCATTACTCGAATTCAGCTCAAAAAAGTCACCAGTGTGAAACTTGTTGAAGCGAAAGCTTGGGTAGGCAGAATAGATATCCTTGTAGCTAAGTGAACGCCCACCATCGTGAATGCCAAATTTAGTGTACACTTCATTTGTTGGAATGAACAGTGCATTCTCGATTTTGCTGAGACTTATGACATAAAGGCATTTGTATGAGGTACGAGTCTCAAAATTTTGCAGCTCGATGGAGTACAGCATAATATGATCGAGATGACAGTCGTAACGTTTGTTTTCGTACTGTGCACGTAGTACTGTGTTAATGACAGCGACTTCCTTCGAACCGATGTGTGTCGTAACAGTAGCGTCACTGCGCTTGTTTGATTGGATGAGAATAGCGTAACCGTAGCTTGACATTTTTGATTGTATTGATAGATGTATTTTAATCAAATATAAAAAACTTGTTAGATAGTTTATTTTTTCAATTTTTTTAAATGTGTTTTTTTATAAATAAAAATAATATAGTTTATTATTAATTGTGTTATATGACCGATAAATGTATAAAAAAAACAATATATTTTGTTGGAATATGGGAATGGATTGGAGATGAGTCATCAACTGATTTTTTTAGAGGAATCTATCCAGCAAATCATATAAAAAATGTTAATGAATATCAAGTTAAATTTATTAAATTTTCAATTTTAGAAAAATTAGTAAATAATCAAGTTAAATTTGAAAATAATATTTTTATATTAGTTAGAGGAAATATTTGTAATATTAATCAATATATCGATATTTTTAGTAAAATTAAAGAAAAAAATATACTTATACATGATATATTAGATATTTATCAATTATCTTCAAATTGGTATACACAACAAATTTATATTCATTTTGAAAATTTATTTGATTATCTTTTTGTTAATTCAAATTTTATGATAAATGAATTAAAAAAATATATTAAACCAAAAATGTTTATATTACATCATTCTTATGATTATAGATTTGTTCCTACTAATAATGTTGAAAATAAAGTTTATTATTTTGGAACACCAATTAAATTACAAATAAGAGATAAAAAGGATTATACTATTTGGACAGATGGACCTCCTCGTAACATGAACCCATGTATTCAATTTACATTCCTATATAGTAATCACCCGTATTATTTTAATCATAATACGACTAAATTAGCAACTGCATTAGGAAATAATAGTATATTAGTCTGTAATAAAATACCAATTATGGTAGAAATATTGGGAGATGATTATCCATTTTTTTGTGATGAAAATGAAAATAGTCTTCATGAAACAATTAAAAAAGCAAAAGAAACAATTATAAATAATGATTTATATCAAAATTATTTAGACAAAGTAAAGGATAAAAAAATATTATTATCACCTGAAACAATGATTAATAATTATAAATTAATTATTACTAAAATTATTACTGAATAGTATCAAGTTTTATTGATGGATATCGTTTTTCATTCGCATAATTAACACCAAAATCAATAATATAATAATCTGTCATTTTTATTATAATAATGATTCTTTACTTATGAAACATATTTCAAGATTTTTAATTTAATAAAAATTGAAAATAATAACTATATATATTATTTTAATTATATAATATATTTTAATATGGATAATTCTTTTTACCCTGGTGAACGCTTTTCTTATAAGGGATATCATGGAACTGTTATTCGTCGAGCTGAAATTGATGAAAATGGTGCCGATTTTTATTATGAAGAAAAAAACTATGTGGTAAAAATGGATATTTCAGATGCACCCGTTACTTATAATATTCGAGGTGTCAAGATTATGACAGAAGACAGTATGGTAAAAATATAAAATGATTATTTCCTAAAATATTTTTCTTTTATTTTTATATTTATATATGTATGTTTATTTAATTCCAAAAGGAGGATTTAATGATATATTATGTGTAATAAATAAGGCTTTATTATATTGTCAAAAATATAATAGAACATTATTAATAGATACTATTAATTCTCATTATAAAATAAATTTTTCAGATTATTTTTATTTTACACCTTTGCACATTTAAAACGCCGAATTAACGACGAAAGAAATAAACAAAAATGTAAAAATTTGGTTATAACACATCGTGAAATCGGATAAATTAATATCAAATTCAATAGGAGGATTTATTGAATTAGTAAAAAATTGTCACGAAAATAAAAAAAAATAATACAAAAATATAAATATATAAATATATCGAAAAACCATAATATTATAAAAAATTGATTTATTTTATGCTATTTTACTATATTATAAAATGAATATACCTGAAAATATTTTATATAAACAAATATTATCTGATGATTTAACAAATGAATTATTACATTTTTTTAAATCAAAAAATATTATTTCAATGAATGGAAGTAATCTATTTCCACAACGAAAACAATTACGTGATATTAATGAGGAATTATGTAATAAAATAATAAGTGAAGTAAATACTACATTAAGTAATTATTTTAATAGTTTTGAAATAGATAATAATAATATTAGAATATATTATTCCGATTTTGGAATTGTACAACCACATAAAGATGTTACAATCAAAGATAAATATAATAATACACTTTTAATATATTTATCAGATGATTTTGACGGAGGAAAAATAACAGTAAAAGTTCCAATAGAAGAAATAAAAAAACATTATTATGTTACACCTGAACCACGCAAATGTTATGGTATATTGTTTCCAAAAGATTGTATACATTATACAGATGAATTGTATACTGGAGGAAAATATATTTTATTATTAGACTGTAAAATTACTTTTTAAATTATTAATAAAAAAAATAATAACTTTATATATAATGGAACCGTACATATATAAAAATGATAGAATGATTTTATATAAATATTTGGATAAGGCAAAAAATTATTTCGAATATGGATCAGGAGGATCAACATATCAAGCATATATAAGAAAAAATATAGAAAATATATATTCTGTAGAAAGTGATTTAGAATGGCATAATAAAATAAAAACACAGATAGTTAATAATAAAAAAATAAATTATATTTATAATGAAATGGATACGCAACCAAATACATGGGGTAATCCTGGACCAAATGCTACAATAGAACAACAAATAAATTATAGTAATCAAATAAAATTACTTGATAAAAATAAACAGAAAAAAATAGATTTAATATTAATAGATGGAAGATTTCGTGTCGCATGTTGTCTAAAATGTTTTGATATAATAAATAATAAATGTTTTATTGCATTTGATGATTTTTTAAACCGATCCGAATATGAATGTATATTAAAATTTTATAAAATTTATGAAAAATCAAAAGACAATTGTATGGTAATTTTACAAAAAAAAAATAATATTAATAGAAATTTATTGCAAAAATTAATAAGTAAATATGAATTAATACCAAAATAAAAAATTGAAATTTAATTTATCCAAATAATTAATTATTATAAAAATCTATTATGTCAATTGCTATTACAGAATTTAAATTTAATCAATCGTCATTTGTTCAATTTTGGACACGAATTCAACAGATGCTTAACAATGAATATGGTAAATATGACTATATGCAAAATGCTTTACGATTATTCGATTTTCAATTTGAACAATTAAAATCAAACGGGCAATTTGAATCAATTATTTTACAAGAATCTATTTGGAAAATTCTTAATAAATTTTATCATAAAACACCGCTCGAAATTTTTGTAGAATTCTTTAAAACTATTCGTGATAATTGTTTTCAAGGGGGTTTTGGACATCATATTAACTTGTCACGACCATTAAATCAATTATTGACACCAGATGAATCTATAAAGTATAAAGAATTTTTTAAAGTATTATTATGGGATAATAACCATAATAATAATATAGATGAATGGCCGCATCATTATGTATTACATCCAAATGCATTTTATAAAGTAAAAACTATTAACATAGAAGTTTATTTTGCACTTATTGCTCTTGGTTCGAATATGTATATTGATGAACATGCTGAAAATGAAATATGGTCTAATTAAATTATTTTTTATATTCACTAACTGATATTATTTTTTGGTATAATTCATTATACTCATCAGAATTTTTAATTAATTTATCTAAATACTCTAAGTTTTCAATAACAGTATTTTTATAATAAATATTTTCAGTTAATGTTTCTTTTATATCATTTGAATTGTTTATAATATTATAAATATTATTAAGTTCATTAATATTTTGATATTTTTCTTTGTATTTATTTGGCAATAATAATAATTTTATATGTTTATCTGGATAATTTTCAATTATAAAATTAATTTTTCTTTCAGCTTCATCGCATAAATAATCTATACAATAATTATTTATTTTTTCTTTATCATTCGATTTATATTGATTATTATAATATAATAAAGCATAAGACATATATATATTTGATAAAATATCTGACATATTTCCAGAAATAATTTGATTTGATTTAATTTTACCGCCTAATAATGCAACAAAATTAGATAGATTACTAAATCTCATTGTTAATAATTCTAATCTTGATTTATTAATACTATTTATTGAACTAAAATAATTATTAGTGACAAACATTATCATTTTATTAAAAGACTTTTGAAATGAAACTATATCATTTGTTTGCAGCGAGTTAAATAAATCATATATATGAGGGTGACTTTTGTTTAATCCTTGGCCAAAAGTTATTAAATTGCGTGTTAAAATATTTGAGCCTTCAACAGTAATACCAATAGGGCTTGAATTATAAAATTTAGTAAAAAAATTATTATTTCCTTTACAAATTGCAGAGCCAGCATAAATATCCATACCATTTAATAATACTTTTCTTGCTCTTTCTGTTGTTTGATATTTCATTAATGCAGTTATAACACTAGGAGTTTTTTTACTATCTAAAATATAATTTGTATATTCAACTGATGCATTTATAATCCAAGTATTAACAAACATTTCAATAAATTTTTCACGCACACCTTCCATATTCCCAATATTCATTTTAAATTGTTCACGGTGTCTAATATAATTCATAATACCATAGGTGCATAATTTAGATGTACCGTTTGCACTTGATGGGAGACTAACACCTCTGCCAACAGATAGGCATTCCATTAACATTTTCCATCCATTACCAGCATTATCTTCTCCTCCTATAATAGAATCTAAATCTATTTTAATAGTTCCTTTTAATGTTCCATTTGGAAATCCAGCGTCATTTGGATTATGATATGTTTCTTGGAGTAATCCTGGTAAACCCCTTTCAACTAATGCCAAAGTAATACCTTCTCTGCCTTTTTTTAATAAATTATTAGGATCTTTTAAATCAAATGCAATACCAATTAAATTTGCAATAGGAGCCAATGTAATATATCTTTTATTTAATTCTATTTCGATGTATATTTTATTATCACTACTTTTTTTAACATAGCCTTTATCAATTTTACCAGTTGCATCACTTCCATTATTGGGTCCAGTTAATCCAAAACAAGGTATCATTTCTCCTGTTGCTAATTTAGGTAAATATTTCTCTTTTTGATTTTCAGTACCATAATGCTGTAATAATTCACCAGGGCCCAATGAATTTGGAACCATACATACTACTGCTAATGATGGATTATATGATGAAAAATAGGATAATAAATTTGATTGAAATTTAATAGGAAGTCTATTGCCTTTATACTTTTCATCAATAATCATTCCTAAAAATCCATATTTACCTAAATCTGTCATAACATTATTAATATAATTTGATGGATATATATTTGATTGGCCATATTTAGTCATAATAATATTGGCTTTATTTTTTAATTCATTAAATTGCTTTAATTTATCTGATGGATAATCTAATGAAACAAGATATTTATCTGACGGGACTTTTCCAGAAAAAATATCTTTATCAATAAATGTGCCACCACTACGTAAAGCTATTAATTCAGTTTCAGAAATTTTAGGAATTATTTTTTTAAATTTTCCAAATAAAGTACGATACATTTAAATCATCATAGTTTTTACTCTTTAACCGATTTATAAAAAAATAGATTTATACTACTGTAATTATTCTAAGATATTTTTCTTGTTCATTCATATATTCAACAGTAATGAAAAAATTATCAAATAACAACAAAATAAATGTTACAAAAATATTTACAAGCAAAAAGATTTTATATACCAAAATTTGCTTATACATATTATTATCACAAAAAGGCATATCTGTCATATTTTCTAAATACTCACGAAATATAATATACCGATAAATGAGCATAATAACTGCCAGTATATCAAATAGATATGCAACAAAGAAGAATATATATACATTTTTGGACCGAACACATATACTCAATATTATACTTACCATACATAATGCATGTATTATATTATCAGCAATAACATTAATATTAAGATTGTCATTATAATTTTCTATTTCAGTTGTATTTATACAGTCAGACATATTAGTTACTTGAATATAATTATTATTAATAAAGCTCTTTGTAATATTTACAAGTATAATATTAATAATACATATAGTAAATACAAGTACAAATGAAAATGATAATAAATTGAGTAAAGTTCTTTTTTGTATTTGACAATGAGGTTTTTGTACTTCTGATAGTTTATTCGGAATATCTGATATTGTGTTCGGATAATTAGTAATATTATGTAAGCACAAGGGACATACTGATTTATTAGTTAACCATAAATCAATACACTTTTTATGATAGGAATGATTACATTCTAACATAATAGTATTTTTATTTGATTTTTTTTTGTCTTCTAGACAAATTGCACAAGTATCGACATTCGTATTATCAATAGTAATTTTATTTTTTGTATACAATGCCCCCATTTTAAAAGTATATTTATATTAATTTTATATATAAATCATTATATATTTCATTTTTTTTATTTAATTTATAAATTATTATAAATAAAAAAGTTGATTTTATTAAGTTTTAATTAAATAATTATTAAAATAATAATGGCTAAATTTAGTGATTCATATGTAAAATATGAAAATATGGATGATGAATATGGTCAAAGATTCACATTCACAATAATAAAAGAATTATGTGATTATAGCAATAATATGTCTTATAAATGGGGAAATATTTGGAGAACAATCATATTAGATTATAAATGTAAGACAAATGATAAGCTATTGACAATTTATGAAGATTGTATGAATATTGAAAAGATAATGGAAAAGGATAATTTTACAATTGAAAATACAAAAAATAATATTACTTATCCAACAGAATATTATATAGTTAAAAAATTATTACCCCATATGGATTTATTAAATGATAATGATATTAGAATCTTAAAGCAAGCACAAAGAATTACCGACGGACCATTATTTGAACAATTACAACAACATAGAATACCCCAATTATTTATTGATTTATTTAGTCGGATAAATTAATACAATAATTTATTATATTATAATACTATATGTTATCTGCAATATATAATTATATATTTGGTTATACAGAAGGAAAATGTATTAATTGTAAAAGAAAATTATTAGTAAAAAAAGATATAGCTAATAGTAATATAAGTTGTACAATTGGTTGCGCGTTAGGATATATGAAAAAGTTGGAGGATAAAGAAAATAAAATTGAAAATTAATATATCCTATTATATATCCTATTATAAAAAGTCTATAATGGGAATCAATCAGTCTATTTTTGGAAATATCCATACTTATAAGTGGACATTTACAATTAATAATAATTATTCACTAATTTCGTGTACAGCTTATTCTATTGATGAGGCACGAGCCCAAATTCTTAAACTATTTAAAGATCTTGATGAAGTTGACGAACAATTTCCACGTATTAACGAAATGAGTATTCTTTACTTGGAAAATGAAGAATTTGAAAAAGAAAATGAACGTGTTCAACAACGCGAATATCAATATCAATTAGCTCTAAAAGAAAAAACTAAATATGTTGAAAATTTTCCTATTTATAAATACCGGTCGACAACAGTAATCGATTCACGTGATTTTATGACTTTAGGTGATTTTATTAATATAACTGAGCCAATAATTGATACAGTAAAACAAATTACATTTATTGGCTAAAAAATTGAAAATTTTATTTATCTATAAATACTTTAATTATAATATATTTAGTATAAAACAGCAAAATGGATTATAGTATGGAACCATCAAACAAGCGTCAATATATCGATTTTTTCGATAATTATATGAAGTTGGTAAATTACAAACGAATGTATTCTACTGTATCATTGCATGAAGAACTAGTAATGCGTATTGAAGCAATGCATAGTATTATTAATGATTTGCGCATTGAATCAAATAAAATTGTTTGGCGCAATGATATTGAAAAACTAACAGAACTTCTACATATTTTGAGTACTTCGGAAGTTTAAATTTTTTTATAAAAATTGATATTATAATTATTTTTATTATAAATTATATAATAAAAATGCCTAATTATGTATATAATGTTCTTACTATTATAGGTGACAGTAATATGATAGAACAATTTTATAATGAAAATAAAAAAGAAAATATAGCATTATCATTTAATAATTCTGTACCAGAACCAGATTATGGTAATTGGTATGATTGGCGTATTGAAAATTGGGGGTGTAAATGGGACGCAGGTGATCCAGAGTTTAGTTATATAAATGAATTCGAGCAAAAGAAAGGAAGATATACTTTTTCAACAGCTTGGTCTCCACCAATGAAATGGATAAAGTCTGTATCTATTAAATATCCATCATTGACATTTTATATTAAATTTGAAGAGGAAGTATATAGTTTTTTCGGATTAGAAAAATATCAAAATGGAAATAACACTATTATTGAACATTATTCTTACAATCATATTACAAATTATTTAATTAGTAATTGTAATTGTTATCCAGAAGATTTACTTCAAATTGCCAAAAAATATAATTATAATAAAAAAACACATAATGAAAATTATGAAAAATTTATAAATAAACTTGATGAAATATGTAATAATTTTAATTGTCAATATAAATTTTGTTCTTCAACTCTTGAAAATATTATTATAGACTTAATCTAACATCCTTTAGCAGTAAAATTTAGATTGATTACTGAACTGGTATCAATATTATAATCCTTTAGTGTTTTTTTAGGATCGCGCATATATTTTCCCAAATAAACACAACCTTGAAAATTTGGATGAATACCTGCTTTAAGAAATACTCGCTTCTTCAAACATTCAAGTGTGTCATTATCTAAATCAACATCAACAGTAATTGTGTAATTAGTAAGAGTTTTTACAAAAATTTTACTATTCGTTGTTTTTGATAACTCATTTTCGTTTACTGAATAATTTTCATAATCACATATTTTTTCTTCTGTTTTTTTATTTAGATTATCAAAATGTAGTTTACTTAGTTCGAAAAACTTTTCGCGACGCATTGTTTTATCACAAATTTCATCATTGTCGCGTTCTGGCCAGTGAAATATTAAAAAATTAACAATAGAACACATATCAATATAATGATAATTGTATAGTAAATGTTTGTGCCAAATATCATCTACTTCTGATGGAGGAGATAAAATATATCCTTTTTTATCTTCTGTATATATTTTTAATGCAAGAAATTTAAAGTATTCTACTTTTAAATCTTCTTCTACATAAAAGGGTAATCCATACAAATAAAGCTTATGAAAAATATCAATTGGGCTCATTTTTTCTGTCATTTGAAATTTATAGTATTCTATAATTACATCATTAAAATTTCAATTTTTATTTAAAATACAATAAAAAATGTGAAAAAATAAATGTAATAGTTATATTTTTATAATATATTAAAAAATGGATTATATTGCACTTAAGCATTCAGTTCAAATTTATTGGGAATCAATTGCGTGTGTTTTGTCTGAATTAAAAGAAAATCAAATTGATGTATCATTAGAAAATATAATTAATAATGCAACTAAATCTGCATTTAAGTGTTCTGAAATATATGGAAAACTAATCCGTAATAGTAGTACCAGAAATCATTATACAGATTGCGAAAAAGAATTTTATAATAATTTATCAATAATTATAGAAAATCATCAGCTTTTATATAAACTACAAAATATTGTATACGATAATATTAATAATGGAACTCGATTTTTTCAAGTGTTTTTAAATAAAATTGGGTTAGAATCTTTATAACCTATCAAAACAGATATTTCTTTTGGATATGTTAAATTATCTATCATTTTATAATATTATCAAATGGATTCATCAAAAGTATTATTGATAAAAAAAATTTATTATTTATTTATATAATGAATAATAACTATTATGAAAAATATATAAAATATAAGAGTAAATATTTACAGTTACTAAAAAACCAATCTGGAGGTTCATTTAATTATTTGAGTTTTTTTATCGGCGCAGAATCAAAAAATGATTTAGATAACATAACTAAAAAATTTAAAAATTATTTTAAAAATAAAGTTTATTTATTTGATGTAAAAACAATAGGAGAAACAAATATAGCAGATACTATTAATAATAGTAAAGAATATCCAATAATATTATATGATGTTAGAAATTGTAATGAAAGTTTTGAACATCATGTTCTTTATAAATATTATATAAAATCATCAAGTAGATGTAGTAATAATAATTATAAAATAATTAAACCTAAAAATATATTTAATGACATTATAAACGTAATTAAAAACGACCAAATACCTAAATTCCCTTTTAAAGAGGGTGTTGATATGAAAAAAGTTAAATTAACAGATGAAGGTAAATATTCTTATACTAAAAGAAAATATGGAATTAGAATAATGGATTTTATAAAATCAAAAATAAATAATATAAAAGATTTAACAATATTAGATGGAACTGCAAATGTAGGTAGCGATACTATTTTATTTTCATTAAACTTTAAAAAAGTTATTTCTATTGAAATTAACAAAGAAAATTATAATATATTAAAACATAATACTGATTTATATAAACAAGACAATATAGAATTACATTTAGGTGATACAACAAAAGATATTTATGACTATTGTTTTGATATATTATACTTAGATCCTCCATGGGGTGGAGAAGATTATAAAGAAAACGAAAAAATAGATTTATATTTGGGAGAAAAAAGAGTTGATCTCTTTATAAAAGAAGTAATAGATAAATATAAAAAATGTAAATTAAAATATATAATTTTAAAAATGCCAATTAATTATAATTTTGATAGATTACTTGAATTCGGAAAAAATGAAAAACAAAAAATTGGTTCATTTACACTATTTTTTATAGATTTGAGTTAAATTATAAAAAAAATAAAAATTGAAAAAATATATTTATTGTAAAGCCAATATTATCATCAATAAAAAGTATAAATTCAATTAAAATGACCACTGAACAAGATATTAACTGGGCACTTATGTTGCATATTCAGACTGAAGGTTGGGAAGCCCCTCCAATTAATCCCAACCCTCTACCACGTGGAATCTCTGCTCTACACGCGATCACTATTGCGGCAGGAGGAGAACTAAATATTCCTGCTATTTGGACACCACCAACTATTCATCAAATTTATCTCGGTGAACACGTATATTGGGCGAATCGTAAGAAATATGCTGCTTTTGATAAAACTGCAACTCGTGCAGAAATTTGCAAAGCACTTTGTCAAAATCGGCAACTTAATTACACTGAACTAGTTCTTGTTGTCAAGTGTCCATTTTTCGCACAACATCGTAGTTATGCGATGGAACATAACTTTACCGAACCACCAGTGGACAATATTCAGCATTGTGAAAATCAATGCATTTGCCACTTTATTCAATAGATTTTTTTATTATTATTTTTGTTATAAAAAACTCAAGAAATCATAAACAAAACAAACTCCATTATACTTCTCCGTAATCACAAATACGTTTTTGATAATCTTGGGAAAATACGCAAATTGGAATATTATATTTTTAGTTAAATAAATATAGATAATACAATTAATAAATATTTGTTAAAAATATTATTTCCTTTTAATATATATGGATTATCAAATAAAGTATTTGAAATATAAAAATAAATATTTAACATTAAAAAACCAAATGAAAGGTGGAGGGAAAGATGATGCAATGTACAAATTAACAAATTGCGACAATCAAAATCAAACATTAAATGTAAATAGTTTAACAGGTACATATAGCCCTGTACAAAACTATATTTATATAAAACAAGGTAATAATAATTTAAGTATGACAAAAGATTATTATAATAATATTGATATTAATAATGGAAATTGTAGAAGAAATGTTAAACCAGATGAATCATGTATAAATGCTTTTAATGCAACATTGGGACCATATAATAATGAAAAATTTCTTGATAATAAAAGTTTTTATACAGAATGTCTTAGAATGCATGATGAATCATATGTACCCAGTACAATCGAAGATGCTGTATCAAAAGAAGAATTTAAAAGATATCATGAAATAAGACAAGAAATAGAAAAAAATGCATCAACAAGTTAAAGGCTAAATATAATTTTTAACTTACATAATACAACAAGTACTCTTGTGTTTAATAAGAGAAGGATGTTCAATAATATTATTAATTTCATAATCTTTATCATTTAGTTTAATATTATTTTTATTATTAAACCAAGTAATACGTATATCCATCAATTCATAACCATCTTCGTCTTCATCATCCTCCCCTGAATATGGTAATAAATGCAAAGACCTTTTCATATTATATTCTAATCTATTCCTGATTAAATAATTATGAAATAATTCTCCACCCGCTGCACCATTATTATTACCAAATAATTCATATATTGTTAGAATACCTAATGGTTTTAATGCAATAATTGCATCATAATCATACCTAGATTTATTTGGTTCGCACCAATTAAGAAATAATATACAGTTACCAACAATTTCTGGTTTATCTCTTATTAAATCATCGCAATAATTATATTGTGGTTTTATAAAAGGTAATATACTTTTGTCAGAATGATAATTATTTGGGTCTGGGTCGATGCATATCCAATTTATATTGTTATGTAATTGTTTGCTGGAATATTCAATACCACCTAGACCACTACCCATACTAACAAAATTAATATTGTCATAATACGCACTAAATTCATTAATCAAATTTATAACAACCTTATCGCCAAATGATTTGATACCTTTATTATAATGTAAACTATTATTGTGATTTGATAATTCCATTTTATTTAATATATATTTTCAAGACAGTGATAATATATAAAGTTCAATTTTTATTAAATTATTTTTGCATAAATGAAAAAAATTGATTTATTTATATAAAAAAGTCATATAATTATAACATATGTCAAATAATTGTATAGGAACTTGTTATGATGAAGATGTAGAACCGGTTTCAAAAAAGATTAATTGCAATGATACTGTAAATGATTGTGGTATCTGTATGGAACAACTATTAGAAAATGATAAATATATTACACAATGTAATCATATTTTTCATAAAGAATGCATAAATAAATGGTTACAAATTAAAGATAATTGTCCATATTGTCGAACTATACAAACAAATATAGATGTAAACGCAAATATAGATGAAAATATATATAGATATTCTTTTGCATTATATCCAGAAAGTTATGAACCAAGTGGAAGTATTCGAAGTGAAACACTTGTAACGTCTTATAATTGGCTACGTATATATAATGGAATGTCCGGATTAAGTTATACATCTTAAAAAAATGAATTAATAATATATAAAAAGTAAATATATTATTAATATTATTAAAATGTCAAATGAACTAATTGAAAATCCATTATTGTTAGAAGTTGAATTCTTTACACAAGAAGAATGTGATGAACTAATACAACGTGCAAATAATATAGGTTGGCATCGTGCTAATACTGGAGGAGAATATTTTCGGGCGATAATGATAGATACAAAACTTGCAGAAAAAATATGGTTAAAAGTGAAACATTTGGTTCCTGAAACACTTACTATAAATGACAATACGTTTACACCAGTTTATGTGAATGACCATTTTAGATTTTCAAGATATGAAAAAGGGGGGGGAAATTCACAACTCATTTAGATGGTTATAATATTGATTCTAATAATAATCAATCTATGTTTACTATTAATATTTTCCTGAATGATAAAAATAGTGGGTTAACAAAAGGTGGTGACACTACATTTTATAAAAATAATATGGAATATAATAAAACAATTCATCAAAATAGTTGCAAAACAAAAAGTAAATTTGAACATTTTAAATTAAGAATTAAAAATTCTTTAAAGATTAAAGATAACAATATTGTATTATCAATTTAATATATAAATGTTAACTGGACTAATTAGAACATATTATAATAATGGACAAAAATATATTACTTGTAATTATTTTTATGATAAAAAAGATGGTGAATATAATGAATATGATAAAAACGGAAAACTAGTTCGAACTACTTATTATGTCAATGATGTAGAACAATAAAACTTTATTTAAAGCTTTATTTATTATTATTATTATCTAATAAAATGTTAACAGGATGTATTAAAACTTATTATGATCCAGAACAAACTCAATTACATGAAGAATATTTTCAAGTTAATGATATCAAAGAAGGTAAATATAAAGAATATTATGTAAATGGACAACTAAAAGAAATTTGTAATTATGTAAATGGCTTACGCGAAGGTGAATGCAAAATATATCAATATACTGGGGAATTATTTATGATTTTTAATTATATGAATGAACGAACTGAATCTAAAGCATATCATAAAAATGGACAATTATATCATCTTAGTACTTGTGTTAATCGTAAATTTGAAGGAGAATATAAAAAATATAATGAAAATGGACAATTATATGAAAGTTGTAATTATATTAATGGTAAAAAAGAAGGAGAATATATTTTTGTTTATGATAATGGTAATATAAAAAATATTTGTAATTATGTTAATGATAAAAAAGAAGGAGAATATAAAGAATATAATGAAAACGGAGATTTAATTCGAACAGAATATTATGTTAATGATGTGAAACAATAAAAGATTTAAACTTTATTTATTATATTATTAATAAATAAAATGTCAGCAGGAGTAGTAAGAACATATTATGATATTACACGTACAAAATTAAGATATGAATATTTTCAAATTAATGGAAAAAAAGAAGGTGTATTTAGATGTTATTTTGAAGATGATAATATGTGTAAAAATTTTCCAGGACAATTAAAAATCGTTTGTAATTATATTAATGATGTAAGAGAAGGCGAATATAAAGAGTTTTTTAAAAATGGACAATTAAAAATCATTTGTAATTATATTAATGGTAAAATTGAAGGAGAATATAAAAGTTCTTTTGCAGATTATCCAATCGGACAATTCCAGATAATTTGTAATTATATTAATAACAAAAAAGAAGGCGAATATAAAGAGTTTCATGAAAATGGACAATTATCAGTTATTTGTAATTATATTAATAATAAAAAAGAGGGATACTATAATAAGTTTCATGACAATGGACAATTATGTTCTATTTGTAATTATATTAATAACAAAAAAAGAAGGCGAATATACAGAATACTATAAAAATGGACAATTATGTTCTATTTCTAATTATGTTAATAATATGTGGCATGGTCAACTTAAATCATATCATATAAATGGAAAATTAGAAACCATTTTTAATTATATTAATGATAAAGTTGAAGGAGAATATAAAAGATATTATAAAAATGGTCGATTAGAAACCATTTGTAATTATATTAATGATAAAAAAGAAGGTGAATATACAGAATATCATTATAATGGACAAATAAAAATAAAGTGTAATTATGTTAATGATAAAAAATTAGGCGAATATACAGAATACTATAAAAATGGACAATTAGCAGTTATTTGTAATTATGTTGAAGATGACGATATTGAAGATAATAAATATAATAAATATCATAACTATCATAACGGTATAATAAAAGGAGAATATAAAGAATATTATGAAAATGGTCAATTAGAAATTATTTGTGATTATGTAAATGGTAAAAAAGAAGGATATTATAAACATTATAATAAAAATGGACAATTAACACTTATTTGTAATTATATTGATGATAAAGTAGAAGGCGAATTAAAAGAATATAATTTGAATGGAAAATTAATTCATACTTATTATTATGCTGATAGTATTAAACTATAACCAATAAAAAGATAAAATACAAATTTCAAATGGGCACTTTTTATAACTTCTGTAATAACATCACTGTTAATATTAAATTTATTAAATAATTCTTTTAAAATCATATTGACAGAATAATATGATTTTTCTTCTTCTAATATATTTTCTATTTGTTCAATAATTGTTTTCTCTCGTTCATCTGGTTCAATAAACAAATCATTATTATCCATTGTTTATTTATTATTTTATTAATCAAATAATTATAAATCAATTTTTATAGCAATGTATAATTTGAAGAAAAAATAAAATCATTAATCTGGAAATAAAAAGTTGATTTATTTATACTTATTTGAATATTATTAAAGTTATGACTACAAATATTTATATATTGAAATTAAATAACGATAATTATTATGTTGGCAAAACAAAAAATGTTAATAAAAGGTTTCAAGAACATCTATCTGGAAATGGTTCTAGCTGGACACAAATGCATAAACCACTTGAAATAATTAAAATAATACCAAATGCTTCTATATTTGAAGAAGATAAACAGGTAAAAGAATTAATGAGTATACACGGGATAAATAAAGTAAGAGGAGGTTCGTACACTAAAATAGAATTACCACAAGAAGAAAAACAAATATTACAAAAAGAAATATGGGGAGCAAAAGATTTATGTATTCGATGCGGCAATAACAACCACTTTGTAAAAGATTGTTATGCTAAAATAGATATCGATGGTAATAAAATAGAAGATATATATGAAGAAATAATTACATGGATGTGTGAATATTGTGATAAAGAATATGAAGATGAAAAAGAATGTG
>JACCDO010056417.1_pt1 | contig 29221 bp, 41 predicted proteins | sample 7446101 | NCBI WGS metagenome assembly JACCDO01 (sample SAMN15323440, study PRJNA562643) | freshwater metagenome | isolation source: river surface water | place: USA:Blue River Watershed | collected 2017-08-16
AAAAATAATATAAATATTGATCTTCCAAATGAATTAATAAAAGAAGAACAAAACAAAATAAAAGAATTAGAAATTTCCACAAAGCAAAATAACAAACAAAAAATAGAACAAATAACAAAAGAATTAACAGTACATGCTAAATGGAAAGAATTTTATATAAACAATAAGAAACAGCTATATATACAAGGATATACAGATGAAATCAAAAGTAATCTGTTTTCATTCCTAAATAATCTTTTTATATTATATCTTATACTTAAAAAGAAAATATCGGAGAAATAAATGCCAAGCGTTGTTGATAAGTTAGTGAAGAAATTATTAGCTGATCCATCTTTCTATCCTAAAAAATCTAAAAAAGATAGAGAATCAACAGCATGGGCAATTGCGTATTCTAAATATAATGAAAAAGCAAAAGAAGCAGACAAAATAGGCGATTATAAAACAGCCGACAGTATCGATAATATGCTTAAGACAGCTGCATATATGTTCAATCCAGCTGGTCAAGGAATATTGGATTTAGGTATCAAACTTCCATACGATAGAAAAAATTATGAAGCTAGAGTAGTGAAAGAAAATAGTAATAAATATTATCATAATCTGCTTATAGCTGCATACATTAAAGGTACAGATATTAAATTAGGTCAAATAGATTTACACTTTGATAAAAAACCTAATCCAGAAAATAGATATGTAAAAGTTGAATTGGTGGAAGTGTATGATCCGCCTAAGAAATTCAAAGCTAATTTAAGATCACAATATAATCCAGGTGAAATTGATGAATATAGCGCTTCAAGAGTCAAATGGGGGATTGGGCAATTCTTATATGATTCAGCAAAAAAAATAATTAAAGAAAAAATGCCTGAAGCTGAATATATTGGCGGAGATATACATAGTAAAGAAGCATATAGAGCTAGAAATAAAGCTTTTGGTGATCCTTTAGAAATTATAGATAATGAAACACAATACGAAATGTCTCCTTTAGAAGCGCAAAAAGAAATTCCACATATGATATTTGAAAAATTCTCTGAACAACCAGGTATGTCATTTGATGGTAGTTATTGGGTGAAACATAAAATCTAATAATCTTGGAAAAAATAAAATCCCATAAAAGCAATATAAATATAAAAATAAAGAAATACAAAAAACATAAAAGTAAAATCGCCTCTATTGCGTTTTATGATTTTGATGGATAAAGAAATATTAATAATACCAAATATAAGAAATATTAGTAACATAATAATATTTTACAGGACAGAACCATGTGGTATAGATTAGCATTAACAGAAATAGAACCTACAGGACAATTAAATTTTCCTGACATGGGTAGAGGCAAATTAGATTTTAATGATTTAAAGTTTGAAAATGTATATCTTGGTAAAAAGCCTGTTGATCAATATGGAAAAATAGACACATACAGAATTAAGGTCATGGCTCCGGGGTCTAAAGAACAAATTGCCTTCTTAGATTATGGATATGACGAAATTTCTAATATGGTTTTAGTTTTCTACATTAAGGTCTTTGATATTAAGAAAACACAATTCATTTATCAGGATGCTATTATGACAAATTCTGGTAGAGGAATCGCCACTAAGTTATATGAGAAGTTGTTAGAAGAAATTAGAACAAATCCTAAATTATCAGGTGCAAAATATGTATACGGTAATGTTCATTCTCTCCAATCATATAATGCAAAAAATAAAGTCTTTGGAGAACCAGAATCTGTAGGCAAAAATATGGATTATGGGAAGTTCTTTAGAAAATTAATTATAGCTAAGAAAACTTTAGAACAATACAAAGAATTTAATGAAAAACAACCTGGAAGATTTGAAGAAGAAATTGAAGAAGCACAGCAAGAAGTTGAAGCTCTTGAAGACATGCTTAATAAATTGAAGCTTAGTTTAGAGAGAGCTAATAAAATGGTTGCTCCTTCTTCCGATGGTGAATTTGGTACAGAATTTGGCGGAAAATCTTTTGATTCTGTTCATACAATTCCAGAAAAAATCGAAGAACCTAAAAAAATAGAAAAAAACCCAAATCAGATGGAGCTATTCAATGTGGTATAGATATGCTTCAGAATTTGGCTATAGTCCCTTAGAAGAAAAAGCTATAAAATATTATGGCATCACAGGCGACCATAAAAAGGCTGGTTATATCTTAAAAGATGGAACTTTAATTGATTTTAGTGAAGGTTATCATGAAAGAGCATTAGATCATAGAGACGTTAAAAATATAATGCCTGAAAATAACATTCATGACAACGACTATGATAATTACGTTGAACCATTCATTAAAGATACAGGCGCTTTAAGAATTTCAAATTATGGATATTGGAATATAGATATCAATATAAGACCAACAAACGATCAAATCACATATATAGCAAACAAACATATCAAAGGCGAATCATTTTGTTTTGATTATATGGGTAAGAGAGATTGTATTGATAATGCCACAAGAGATAAAGTATTTAATTTTTTAAAGCAAATTCAAGAAAATTGGGATAAAAATAATGTGGTATAGATTAGCAGTAACAAGAGTTGATCCTTCAGGTCAAATAAATATGGATTTTCCTGGTGTTAAACCTAAACCATTTGACTTAAAAAATGTCACTTTTGAAGTTAACGAACCATATCCTAATAATTATTCTATAACTGCTAATCTTTATGGGAAAGTGCTAGGATATATTGATTTTGATGCTAGTGACTTTTCAGATACTGCTCATATATTACTTGTATCCTTAAATGAATATCCATCTTATTCCCCTAAACAAGAATGGGAAAAACCAGTTAACCCATCAGATAGAAACAAGATGGATATGTCAGCGGAACTCAAAGGCGCTGGATATGATGTTGATGAATCTTCTATAACAAGAACAAAATGGGGTTTAGGTAAGAAACTATATCAAGAAATGAAAAAATTTCTTCAAAATCATAAACCTTCAATCCAATATATTAAAGGTGATGTACACTCTAAAGATGCATTTGAAGTTAGAAATTCTGTTTTTGGTTTACCTATAGAATCTTATGACCCTACTGAATCTTTTGGCTATAAAATTGATGAAAAAACACCTAGAAAAGAAAGAGAAGAATTATCAAAAAAGATGCCAAATGAACTTTTACCAGCACGATTTGATGCAATGGGTAGCGGTGATATTCCTCCTGATAGCTTTATGGTTAAACATCGCCTAAAAAGAATTCCATATAATAAAACACAGAAATATAAAGATTCAGTAAAAATACCAAGAGCTTATGATTTAAGTTCAGACAAGGAAGAATCAGATGTGGTATAGATTAGCTCAATTAAGAATGGATCCAGCTGGGCAAATGAGAATGGATATGCCCAAAACTAAATTTGACGTAGAAGCTAATACAAGAGCTAAAGTCTGGACCACAAAATATCAAACAAATCCAGTTATTCCTGTTATTATCACATTATATGAAACAAATAATAACCGTGAATTAGGTGATATACAATTCTATTACATTCCAGCTTATACGATGACAAGAAAAGTTAAACTTCCATATCCTATAATCGATATTGATAGAATTAAAATAGATGAAAGAAATCTAGATGAATATTTGGATATAAATGATTTAGCTGGAGAAGATGTTGATTCTGAAATTAGAGGCTGGGGACTAGGGCAACATCTCTACAAATTAGCTAAAGAATATATTGCTGAACATTTCCCAGATGCTAAATTTATTATCGGTGAAGTTCATTCTAATTCTGCATTAAAAGCTAGAAATAAAATATTTGGTAGTCCACACACTATGCAATTAAGAGAAAGAGATGAAGATGGTGTTTGGAAGACTAAAAAAATCAACGAACAAAACGCTATGAAAACATTACCTGAAGCTACATGGGATGAAAATGGTAGTGCTTATATAGACGAAGATAGAAATGTTAGAGTAGTGCATAAACTTCCTGAACCAATCCAACCAGAACTAGAACCGGAAGATAAATCACAGCTTAAATTGGATATATAAATGTGGTATAAATTCGCCCAATCTCAAGACAATATTCAAAATATCATAGACTTATTCTTATCCAAATATCCTGGAATACAACTAAGAGTAAATGAATATGATAACAAAATAAAGTTAGAAAAAATTTCAATACCTAAAGAACTAAGAAATAAGGGCATAGGGACAGAAATTATCTCAGCCCTAAAAATGTATGCAGAAGAAACAAATAAGCCTCTAGTGTTGAATCCTGAGCCTGAAAAAGGCAAGAAGGGTGCATTACAAAGATTCTATGAAAGAAATGAATTTGTAAACAACACTGGAAGAAATAAAGATTACGATTTATCAGATACATTTAGTAGAACAATGTATTATAAACCTAAACGTAAATCTACATCTTCTAATAATACTTTTGAACAAAATCTAAAATCTCTTACATCTCAATTTGTTTCTGCAGCTCAATCTATTTATGATGAATGGGATGAACACCCTGATGTTTATTTTGGTGGTGGTATTTGTCATTTAATAGCAGATGCATTTGTAAGTATAGTAGATAGAAATTTCCCTAATTACACAGCAACAACATTTACTAGAGATGATATTCAACATGTAGCAACAATTGTATATGATCTAGACCCAGATTATTTAAATGATGAAGATGAAGAAGATCGTATTGTTGATACTGTTATAATTGATTTATATCCTTATATCTATGAACGTGGTGGTGGATTTTCGTGGACAAAAATACCTAATGTAGAATTTTTAAATGATGATATAACATTCTACAAAACTTCTATCAGTAAAAATCATATTGGAGAAGATTGATAACTTAAAAGCTATAAAAATGTACAAAAGGTATTATCTTGTATGTAGCGAAAATTAAATAATCAACTATAGGTTTTGTAAATATGTCTCGTATTAAAATCGCCTCTATAAAAACATCTTCTAATCAAAAAAGAATAATCAAAACAGCCCAAAGAGCTATTAATATTGCTAGTGCTTGTGATAATCAAGGGCAGTATAAACATTCTTCAGCATTTTTAGATCTGGCGATTAAGTATGCTAGCTTTATCACCGCACAAGAAGAACCTAAAGAAGAACAAAGACCTAATGCGGATGAAATTAATTGGGAGAATTTACATCAACAAAATTTACATCCTGAGTTATTAGAAGCTTATCAGGAATATAATCAACATAATCAAAATTATAATCAACCTAGAGAATTTTTACCTCAACGAAAAAATGTTCAATATCATTTTGATGAGTCAGAACTTCAATCCGCACCACTAATTACTAAATCTTTTTATCAACAATTAGTAAATAATAACGGGAATATTGTTGAAGCTTTAAAAAATCTAGATTTTTCTAATCTACAAATAAGAAAAGATAATCTAGCTGATATCTTAGAGCATGCATTCGGTCTATCTTTTGCTGCTTATTACAAAGATAACTCTTATCTTATTGATGGAAACCCTTTAGTGGGTCATACTGTAATGACCGCTGTAAGAATTATAAATGAAAAATATTCCCCAGGACCTAATCGTAATAAAGAACTCTCATCTTATTTATCTCAAGAAAATATTGATCAAAGAAATTACAATATTTTAAAATTCCTTAAAGAAATATTTGCTGAAGAATTAACTGCTGATCCAAAAAATACACTTCTATTGCTTTCTTACATAGCTCAAAATCCAGATGATATTGTTGAATTAAAAGATGGTTCTTATAATTTAAAAATAAGTAAAGAAGATATCAAAACATTATTTAACTCCAATGTACACAATTCTGAAGATTCTATTTTTACTAAAGAAAAACATGATTCTAATGAAATACAAGCTAGAGCAAGATTTATATCAAAATATGGCATTGAAAATTTAAATCTTTATCTACAATCTGGTGTAAGTGATGATTCCTTTAGTGATAAAAGTCATATAGGAAATAAAATACATGATACTAGTAACAGAACAGACTTAGCTCCAAAAATAATGAATTTTATCATTAGAAATTTGCGAAGATTAAGATTTAATGGTTCATCTTATAATATCTCATTTGCGGAATTAGATCGTATTATTAAAGAATATGGCGAAAATAATGTATTGAGCTTCTTTGATCATAATGAATATGATCCATCTTATATTATTACAATTGTTTATGAATATGGTTTAAGAAAATATTCTCCAGAAAAAATACATGAAAATTTAGATATAGCAAAAATGTCACCCAGAATATTAGCAGAAGAAATGGGTAAAAAGAGTTTTTTCAAAAAATTAGATCAATTTCCAGATTTAAAAGAACAAGCTATTGAACTTGTTATGTCTTCAAATGTACCTGAGGGAATCCTAGAAAATATTAATGAAAAATTAATTAATGTATGCTTATTAGAATATTTAGAATATGTAATTCAAAATCAAGCATATACTTTGGATTCATTATTATTTTATTATGGATATGTTGCGATCAAAAACGATATATTTAAGATCACCCCTAAAGATTTAAGTAAATTAGTAAAAAAAGATTCGTTTGACAAATATCGCCTACAGAATTTTCTGAATGGTGTTGATATATCTGATGAATTTTCTGAAGAAGAATATGAAAAAATAGCACCAATCATAAGGCAATATTCTGATAATGACGAAGAAGCACAACCAGTAGAAATTTTATATAATGTTTTCGATGGCAATTTAGAAGCTATTAATTTTAGTAGAGGCATGAAACTACCAACCCCGTCGAAAGAATTAAATAAAAAAATAGGACAAGATTTCTTAAGTTTAAAAGCTAAAGGTATTTATGATTTAAATACATTATCCCAAACATACAGATTCATACCTGAAGAAATAAGACAAAAATATGATACTCATGAATTAGGAATATTATGTTTAGTAATTATGGATAGAAATTCTTTTTATAGAGTTTCATCAAAAGATATAGAACTTGCTGACATAAATGATCAAATCGCAATCAAAAGATTTGAAAATACCGTTAATACAATTAAGAAAAAATATCCAAATCTGTATAGTTCTAAGGATGAAAAATATTACACAATACTTAAACATCTTTTTATGTCACCAGCAACTAAAATAGATGATATAGATAGATTATATAAAGTTTTAGATGTAACAAGAAAAAGCATTCAAAGAGATTTAGTTTACAGTTTTAAAGATTCAGCAAAAATATTACCTTCAATACCTTATAATATACTTGCTACGATATTAGCAACTAGAGATCAATATTGCATAACCTGTAGAAATAAAAAACAATGGATTAATGATAAAAGAAATTGGTATTGTGAAAATTGTCAAACATATTCACAATTAAATACTCTACCATCATTTTTAGGTAATAATTTCGATAGTAATACTATACTAAATAAAATAATTGAATTTATAGGAGAAAAAAATCAATATAAAAGTATATTGAATGAAGCAAATCAAACATTTGGTAGTAGTTACAAAATTACAGACCCAATCAAACAAATACTTCAAGATATTAAATCAAAATCAGAAAATAACACAGACTCAACATTTGCTCATGTTGTTCATAATTTTACTACTGACATAGAAAACTTCATGAGAGAAGTTATTATGTATACATATCCTGTTCAACAAGCATTTTTTTCTGAAGATACTGATTACAATTTATTGTGTATGTATTTTATTAATAATGATCAAGAATCAAAATTTGCTAGTCAAGATATTAACATTAACTCATTTGGTGAAATTACTCCAAAGCAAATATTTGATGGCTGGGAATATAATTGGGGTGCTCATAGTACAGATTCACCACAACATCGTCTACCAAAAAATGATCAACTCAAAAATAGCATGTATGATAACAGCTTAAATGAAGCATACAAAAATTTAGATAAACTTATACTAGTATTTGGTAATGAATTGTGGCAATGGTTAGATAAATTTACCACAGCTAAATATTTCTCACCAACAAGAACAAAAGATGATCCAGAAAACCTCACTAAATTTTCACAATTACCCGAATCTGAACAATTTGAATTAATACATGATGCCTCGCAAATATTACCTAGCAATGCTGTAAATGCTAAAAATAAAGGGATCACAAGATATTTATTACAATTTTATAAACCTGGCTTGTCAATGGATATCAAATCCATAATTACTAACTGGGATAAAAAAGTATACTTAGATAACAATACCACAAGCTCGAAATATTTAATAGCTGAAGCTGCATATATGGAACCTTTTAAATCAAATCCAAAAGCTTTAGTTGATTTAATGTCTTATCATAATATGATTCATTTCTTTGGAGATGAACCACCTAAAAGCGTTCAATTTGCTACAGAAGTTAGTAAATGGTATACAGTTCCAGATGATAAATTCGAACAAGAAGATGATAAATTCGAACAAGAAGAAGATAAATTCGAACAAGAAGATGATAGTAAAAAAGAAGAATTAACAGATGAAAAATATAGAAGATTAGAAGAAATATATCTTTTATCTCAAAATGTACCTCTACCTGAATGGGCTATTAATAATGAAGTAAAGATTGGTAAATATATTGGAAGATTTTTACCAAGAGAAGATACTAGAGGGATGTTTTTAGGAGAATATTCATCATGTTGTCAACACCCAGAAAATGCAGCCTATGGAGCAGCATTTGATGGTTGTTTATCTCCTAAAGCTTGTTTCTTTGTGATAGAAGATAATTCAAGACAAATACATATACAATCATATGTCTGGGAAGATAGAGATGGGAATATTTGTTTTGACTCATTCGAAAAAGGATCTAGAGAACTTTTTTATAGCCCAACTAAAAAAATGCAAGCACAACAAATAATAATGAGCATAATCAAAAATATGGGTGATAGACTCGTAACTGGTGGAACTCGTACTACTGAAATATTCCCAGAAGCAAAACCTAATTTAAATCCTCTCAAAAATCCAGGAGAAGGCAGAAAAATATCTTATCAAAATTTCGGCGGAGTATATAAGATCTATGAGGGAGATTCTTCAACTCAAACAACAATAAGCGATACAAGAACCGCTGAACAAAGAAATAAACAAGAAATGATATATCCCTCAGTTAATGGACTTAAAACTATAAGAGAAATTACTAGAGGTAATTTAACTAGACCAAATATGTCAGTAGATACATGGGATGAAGATTTTACATCTCATATGAATAGACGTAGATATGATGAATATGATGAAGACGATGACTAAAAACTATATATACGATTCTGATCATACTCTTTTAGCTGTAGAATCAAGATTTTATAAAGTAAAATTTGACAGATCTAAAGGCGAAAAAATGATATCAAAATGGCTCAAAAAACATAAGATACATTTTAAGTCAGAATATTCTTTTCCTAACTTAAAAGCTATAAAAAGATTAAGATATGATTTTGCAATATTAGATGAAAATGATAATCCCCTAGCTTTAATAGAATTTCAAGGGGATCAACATTTTCATCCGGTTAAAAGATGGGGCGGATTATCAGGACATTTATCTACTGCAAAACATGATAAAATAAAAGCTCTATTCGCACAAAGAAATAATATTCCACTGTTCTATATAACAGAATCTGAACAAAATAAAATATATCCTATGCTAGAACAATTAATTAATTTTATATTCCCACATAAGATTAATTAATAAATCTTTGATATATTGAATTATAATTTTGTCTAACTTGATCTGAACTTAATCCTAATCCTTTATATATTCTTGAAACAGCAATATGAGAATTAGTTAACACAAAAGGATTCCAATAAGCTATAAACAGATTAGCAGTGTTTGTATATGAGAATGGATCAGCAATACTACTTTGTAAAATACCGTCTATATATAAATATTTTATGCCATTAATTCTGGTGACACAAATATGATACCACTGACCTAAATTAATAACTGTTTTACCAAATAAATCATAATTGTTATTACCAGGTATAGTCCAGTTCCAAGAGTAATATCCATAAGTTCCATAAAAAGAAAATATAGCCCAATTACTTTTAGACATAGGAGCATGTAAACCACCCTGTACTCCCTTGTAAAATGATTCTACAGTAAAATCACCTGTATCGAAATCTAAAGAGTTAGAATCTAATACTGAAATTATATCATTAGCACCGTCAGTTACCATATAACCAGCACTATCCCAGTATGCTCCGTTAGTTAAACTTGCATTATTACCATTAGCTGTAGTATCAAACCAAGTAGTACCAGTTCCAGGATAAGAAGAAACATTACCCGCATCTAAATTCATTGATAAATTGCTCACAACAAATGATGCTGTATTTACATAACTTTTTAATATATACCTAAAATATAATAAACCACCCTGATACTTTTCGACACTACCAACAATAATACAAGAAGGACCTGATCCACTGGTATCTACTTTTACTAACTTACCAGCATTTACACCAATACCAAATGTTAACAAATCACCAGGTAAGAAATTTATATTAACTGTTCCGTCAGATGTATATGTCCCAGCTAATACAGGAACAAATTGATCTGTAATATAAATCTCACCCTCTAAATTATAAACGCCAACTCCACGCCCTGTATTAGAAGTAGAATCAAAAATATTATAAAATCTATTTACATTTTCATCCGCATAATCTAATATATTTCTTTTTACACTACTAAAATGAGCATTAGTCCTATCTACAAAAACATTAGTAGAATCTATATAATTACTACCTACAGGATCAGATAAAATTATATTATTATTTATATCATGATCACCAGAAGCAAAACCAACAAATCTACTAAGCTGCTCACCAAATGAATCAGAAATAATTAATGATCTATCTGCAGGTACTAAAACACCGCTAGAATCTCTCATCAAAGCCATCCCAGCCTTAAATGAAGATAACTTACTTACATCTAAATTAGTGACGTGATAATTATATAAAGGAAATATAGCCATAAATATTTATTGTTCCAGATATAAGTGACTACCTGTATTATTTCTTCAAACTCTTAGCATATTTTAACATAGCATCTACTTGAGCTTTACTAGGCTTCATACTGCTGTCAACCCTATACATATTATAAATAGTAGATCTCAAATCTTTTGTCTTTGGATTCTTAAATAATACAGCAGCCGGTTCATGACACTTAATGCATCGATCCATATATTCAACTTTCGGATCAATTAACATCAAAAATAATATTAGCTCCATGTAATATTACACTCGTTCTGAATACAAAAATCCGCTAAAGATTCTAACTGCAATAACTTACTCTCAAGATAATTTACATCAATACCGCCACCGTAAGTTCTAGGACCATCAGCATCAGGTCTAGTAAATTCTTGCAACATTTTACTACCCTTAACAGATTCTATTTTTCTAAGTAAAGCTAATGGAGAAATTGAACCCATTCCTTCACTGTTATCTATATCTAATAACTGCAAGATTGTATTAGCATTCATATTAGACAATTGAACAGTGCGAGAATCAGAAGGCATATGAGCTATACAACTTAAACTCATTACAACTTTACCATCTTTAACAATACTAAATTCTGGAAACGCACCACCCTCGTCCATTACAAGATTACCAAATTGCTTATATTCAGAAATCCAAAAAGATAAAGGCTGATAACCATTCTTCTGTACATATTTATAAAAATAGTAAGCCATATCATTATCATATTTATCAGCTAATATTCTGCTTATAGAACCGTCAACATCCTCATAAACACGTTCATGACCAAATTCATATAGGGTGTCATCATTAACTTCTTTACGCAAATTAGCGCTAAATTCAATACTCATAGCAATCTCCAATCTAATTATATCAAAAAATATAAGAATTATCCTACTAAAAGGTGCTAAATAAATTAATCAGTAAAATAATAATAACACCCTAACAAGGACAAAGAAATGAATAAAAAACAAATATTAGCATCCTTAAATAAAATTGCTAATGAATTAGATAATTCAGGCCTTTATAGACAAGCTACATCAATTACAATGGTAATGAAAAGATTAGCTCAAAATAATGAAGGCCTAGATATGGGATTATATCGCGAAAATCTCAACCTTGGCGATCCTGAATTTGAAAAAAAATCATACTTACAAAGTTTAAGACCTCACTTAGTTCAAAATTTAGTGAATGAAATGGTTGGCATTCTCAAACAAACTGAAAGAGAAAGCGGAAAAACTGTAGCTAATTTAAGAACTTGGAAAATGGCTTTGGATATGATTCATAATAATCAAAATCCTGAAAGTTTTGAAGTGGATAACCTTACTAAATCAATTCTAACACAATTTAGAAAGATGGTCGATGAATTTCTTAAAAGTGAAATTTATATGAACGAATTCTTTACTGAAGAAACTCCAATCTCAGGCTTTGATGAAGATGATCCTAATCCCGGTAGACCAAAAATTATAGAAAATCCAAATTATACCAAAATGAAATCAACCTATATGGATATATTAATTGACCAAATGATGAAAGCTCGATCTAATTTTATGGGAGATTTAGATTTTTATGCGAAAACTCAAGGACAATCTTTAGACCCTATGAGACAAAGACAACAAAATTTACAAACAAACAGATATGAAAGAAAATAAAATGAGAAAACATGTTATTTTTAAATTAAACGAAATTGCTAATACCTTAGATAATTCAGGTTTACATAGAGAAGCTACATCTATTACAAATGTTATGAGAAAAATAGCAGATAAACCACTATTTATGGAAGATGATGAACCTATGTTTGGTAAAGGCGAATTTTACCCAGATGAAGAAATTAAGCCTAAATCTCCCAAACCACAATTATCAGGTGGCGGAGCAGGACAACCACCAAAACCACCATATTGGGATGATTTTGAAGAAGAAGAAGAAAAAGATTTAATTAACGATAAACAAATAATTCCTGATCTTATTAAAGATAAAAAAGATAATAAAGATTATCCGATCATGGAAGAAGAAGACGATATCCTGAATCCTTACAATTATTAAACTATGAAAAAATATAGCAAATATTATAACGCAGATACTTATAAACCTGGCGGAATTAGAACTAAATTAGAATTCTATCGATGGATGCTGAATGATAGGTTAAGAAATTTAAATGAAGCTAGACAAGCCTTATTATCTGATGAATCAAATACTAAATTACAAAATGAAGTAGATAAGCTAGAAAAAAATTTAAAGGGATGGCAAAATCAATATCAAGAATTTAAAGAAAAACCTAATAATGATCCAGAAATAATTAAAACAATTTTTGATTCCCTAATTGAATTGTCTAAACATGATGTTCCAACTCAATTATATATGTATTTAAGCGAATTAAAAAATATCACAATTACAAACCCTGATATCAATTACTTAATAGATATATTTAGCGCACAAAAAGAAACATTTGAAAAAACATATTTTGATGATGTTGCCGATAATGTAGATGAAGCAAAATCAAGAGCAGAAGCAGAAACCGAAATGTTCTCACCAACTATGAACAATTTTAATGAAGCTCTTAACAGAAAAATATCCAAAAATTATAATAAAATTGTAAAGTTAGCAGCTTATTATGATCAAACCGAACAATACAAGAAAGCGGACAGAATTACTAATATTCTTACAAGATATACTAAAGAATAATCAGTAAAATAATATTACCACCCTATAAAGGAAAACAAATGAACAAAAGACAAATTTTAGCATCCCTAAATAAGATCGCTAATGAACTCGACAACACTGGACTTTATGCAGAAGCTACATCTATTACCGGAGTTATGCAGAAAATAGCTGTTATTAACTATATCGGTCAAGAACAAACAGATTTAAATCAAGACTTCTCACGCAAAAAAGAAGATTACGGAAACCAAGGCAGAAATACTGTAAGAGAAATTATGGGAATAGTTGCTGATAAACTTCGTGATAATCCTGAAGCAAGAAAAAAATTCTCAGGCGGTACATTGCAATCATGGGTCTTCTCTATTCTTGATATCTTAATAAACGAAGGAATGAATAAAGCTATTTCTGAACTTAATAAAGATCTAAAACAATTCGGTGTAATAATTACTCAAGATGAATTATATATGCCATTTAGAGATTATCAAATTAGTAATAGAAAAGATAAAGAATAATTAAATAAGAGGGAGATTTTATTCTCCCTCTTTTTGTGTTAGCATATTATTAGAAATAAAAATTGTAATTAAAACCATCATTTATTTGATGGTTTTTTTGCTTTTATTTAGGCGACATACATCCAGGACAATATTTTTCAAAAGGATCTAATCTGGTACCACATTTAACACAAAATATCTTAGTCACACTTTCATTATATTTTTTTGAAGTACCACATGAAGGACACATTGATGCATATGGACTTAGTTTTTCACCACACTTAGCACAATATGTTTTCCCTTTGTCCCATTCATTAAATCTTGTAGTCTCTTCTTTAGTACTAGGCCTATATTCAACATTTCCCTCTTCATCAAAACTATCTGCTACAAAAGGAACTGGTGCCTGATCTTTAATAACAGCACCACAAGCACCACACATAGATGAATATTTTCCTACTTCCTTGCCACACTCATTACAAAATCTTCCAGCATTAGCAATTTTAACAAATAAACTGTGCAACTTTGAAGCTTCTCTATTACCAACACTTTCTAACTCTAAAATAACCTTGTTTAAATCTTTTAATATTTTATAAGACATTTACTTTTTCCTTATTGTTAAAATCTAACATATTAGTATTACATTTTATTCTAAGTTCATTATAACAATTCATTGCTATCTCTCCAATAAAACTTAAATCCTTGTCTGATATTGAATAAGGAATTCTACAAATATTAATCTTATGGTCTTCACAATATTTATTTTTTATAGCATCATTTCTAACAATATCTTCTAAACTCTTTTGTTTCTCTTCAGGGGTAGATCCAAAAATAGCCTTTCTGTGACCGTCTCCATCTACTTCGATTACTAAATTAACATTTGGAATATATATATCACATCTAAGTGTATTGATATATTTAAGACCTGGAAATGTATGTTGAGGGATAAATTCTATATTATTTTCTCGTAATATTTTTTTTAAATACAATTCACCCTTTGATTCATTACATTTCGGACAACCTTGGCCATTTAAGTGATTGCTAGGATTTTGTTCGAATAAATTTTTACATTTATTGCATGAAATCTTTACTTTGGTTAGAACATTTATATATTCTACTAAATCATAATTATATTTATTACCATGTTTTTGTTTTGCTTTTAGAATAAATTCTTCTGTATTTGACCTATGTTGTTCTGATACATACTTGATTGCACATTTTCTACATCCAATGCCTTGCAAATGATCTCCCGGTCTTTGCTCAAAAAAATCATTACATTCGATACAAAAAATTTTTACTTTATTAACAGAATTGATATATCTTACACTATTGTAATCATATCTATCTTTATGTACAGATTTCGCTTTGATAATAAAAGATTCAAGACTGTCTTTGGATTTAATGATTTGACAATTAGGACAACCTCTTCCCTGTAAATGAGAACCTGGGGTTTGTAAAAAAACATTATTGCAATCATTGCATATTATTTTTACCTTTGTTCGTTTATTAACATATTCTACTAAATCATAATTATATTTGTCATCATGAATTTTTTTTGCTTTACAGATAAAATCTTCAATGCTTGTTTTTCTGCTATTACAAGAACAAACATAACAACCACTTCCTCTCATATGATCACCGGCAGATTGATAAAACATATTTTTACATTGATTGCATTTTATTTGTACTTTACTTTGAGAATTTATATATTTTACTAAATCATAGTTATATTTATTACCGTGAATTTGTTTGGATCTAAAAATAAATTCTGCAGTGTCTAATTTTTTATTTTTAGAACAAATACTGCAACCTCTTCCAAGAATATGTTGACTAGGTTGTTGAAAAAAAACATTATTGCATTCATTACACTTTATTTCTACTTTGCTATAAGAATTAACATATTCTACTAAATCATAATTATATTTGTCACTATGAATTTTTTTTGCATCATCAATAAAATTATGAAGATTTTTACTTCTCAAATTATCCGAACATACTTTGCATTTCTTAAAATCTTTCAAAGTAGAATTCTTTTTGGTAGAACAAAAATTACATATTATACTAAAATGTCTTTTTCCATAATTTTTTTCAACTTCACATATTAGAGTTTTGTTACTCTCTGCAGCTCTCTTATAAACTTCATCCAAAGATATTGCTTTCATACCATATATATACAAAAAAAAGAAACCCGAAAGATTCCCAAATAAAAGGATATAAATATTTACAAATGAATATATATAATAAGATCTTTAGTGGAATAACTTAGAATGAATAAAAAACAAATATTAGCATCTCTTAATAATATAGCTAATAACCTAGATAAAAATGGATTATATGAAGAAGCAAATACTCTTACTAATATAATGCAAAAAGTAGCACAAATGCCAGCCCCAACCGCTCCTGTACAACCTACTGGATTCTTTCAAAATATTGGTAACGCATTTAGTAATATAGGTAATACAATCGGTCAAGAACTGCCTACACTAGGACAGGCATATTTGAATGTAATGAAATATCCCGCACAATTTGCATTAACAGCACCCAATATTAACTCAGCACAACCAGTCATTAATGCATTCAATACATATAAACATGATAGCGATTATAGAAAAAAACAACAATATAGATATTATGTACAAACCGAAGAAAAAAAATTAATTGACACAGCTATAAACGAAATAAAAAATAATAAAAATCTAACTTTCGCCCAAGCAAAACAACAGACTATAAACAAAGCGAAATCTCATCCAAATTTTCAACAAATAAACAATTTCTGTATTAGTACTTTTAAGATGCAATTCCCTGATATTATTGCATTAGATTTTGATAATTATGTCGTTAAAGCTTTCCCGCAAAAAACAGCTCCAGGACCAAATCAAGATACAACAAATATAGAAAAAGTAAAATCAAATGTCTGGGTCCCTCCAATAGAAAAATACTAAATATACTTTCTTAAACAAGGATGGTTATATTTCTGGGGAATTCAATTAAATTTATAGCCCCCCATAACATTCCAAAATTAAATTCCAGAAATTTCAAAAAAGATACTAAGCTATTTCTGGAAATTCAATTATTTATATAGCCCCCCCCCTAATACCCAGTGAAATTTACATGCCGATTAGTGAGGGTAAGTTTTTTTAATTGACGGGGTGCGGATCCATATGGTACCTAAAAGTCAAATATACCCCCTATGGTCTTCTCTAATAAAAAAGCAGATATGGGTTCACCTTTATCATTATATAAGAGAGGCTTGCCCAAATATAAAAGATCATCCCTGTGTAAAGATAAAGCTATTGTTTTGTCAACTAAATAATATATGCCTTCTTTTGGTTCAGGTATCTTTATCTCTTTGATCTCTTTGACATTAACAGTATATCCTGAAATGTCTATGGTGTCAAGGGTAGAATAAAATATTTCTGCTTTTGGCATATCTGCTAATAATGTGATAAACTGATTATTAGAATAAATTGAAACTGTCCTGCCCAGCAAATTAATTATCATGTTCTATAATATTCTCCACTACTAATATTATAAAAACAATAACCCACATTGTTAACACAGCATATATATTATTCATAATACCTAATACCATTTTTCTTATTATATTCTACTGCAGGTTAGGGCTGTTTACAGACCTAAGACACAGCATTAAATAAAAAGAAATATCCCTTGATTAATACCAAGGGATATGATAAGTTTAGTCGATACAAACAAATCCGCATTGCATCAGATTGTATAGCGAATATTCTTTCAGATCTTTTTTGTATTGTTCGCTATTGTCAACAGTATCCAAGAATCCACTAAGACTACGAATAAAAGCGAATTTTTGAATAAGAGGTTTAGTAATATTCTCACTATATTTAAACCTCGTCAAGAATTCATTCACGTCACCTTGATCCATCTCAATAGCTGTAAAGATACTGGATGCATCTACATAATGCAATTCTTCAATCATCTGTCTATCTCACTTTCAATATAATAATATCATATGCTACATAGTATGCAAATTAATTATCTTATTATTTAACACTGCCGGTTAGGCTTGTTTACAAGCCTAAGACACAGAGGAATATAATTGAAATTTAATGTTGCATATGTTATTTAAATGATGTAATATAGGTATGTAGGCTCCGGTCTACAAGGAGAAACCAGATGCAGGAAATTATGAACAAAACCTATGCGGAATTGTCCTCTGATAAAGAACGAGGGCTTGCCAGCGATACCATTACCAGATTCGTTGAGAACACCAAAGAACGTAATATTAAGTATGTGACTCCAGAGGGCGAAGAAACCCCTATTGAATGGCTTAACCTTCCAGTCACCTACATCCGTTTCAGAATTCTCTGGCTGTTGTTTAAGAATGGTGGAACTCTTAAAGACATTCTAGTCTAATCCAGATATCCCTCTGATAAATGTCAGGGGGATTTTTTTATTTAACACTGCTGCTTAGGCTTGTAAACAAGCCTAACGAACAGCAGATAATAATAAGAATAATATCCATTTGTTATACACATATTCTGTCAGGTATGAATGCCTCTACAAGGCTCCACAATGACCATACACAAGAGTTATGCATGATATTGAGTAACTATAAGGTAATGATAAAATCTAGTCTATAATGGCAAAATATGGTATGAAAAATATTTTTAAAATTAACTTGCATAGAATGTAATTTAATCCTATACTACTGTTGTAAGTTGGTTGAGAGGAGTTAGCATGGTAGACCAAATCTTTGAGAGATATTGGGTTAAGATGTTCCCGCAGGGGGTTGTGACATCACGGGTGGAATTTGACACTTTTTGGAATACACCTTATTCCGAGTTACCTGAACATCGTCAGTTATTAGCGGCTCACTATGTCTTTTTGCTGGCGTTTCAGGCTGAGGTAACCGTTGGCTCTTGTGACGGGACAGAGGATTTCAATTCCTCTTTTGACGTAAACGTCCGTGAGATGGCATACGCCAATCGTCGTAGGCTAGAGGTAGACAATGCCTCACTAGCGCAAATTTTTTCATAGTCACAATTTCCCTGGAAGAAATTCTAGGGAAATCTTTTTATTTAACACTGCAGGTTAGGCTTGTTTACAAGCCTAAGGCACAGCAGAAAATAATAAGATTATTTTTCATAAGTTCCTTGCAGTCTTGTTTGCAGTGAGATATTATCAGTATGTAGGAATTGACCTGCACTGACCGGAGAAACAAATGACCGAATTAAACACCATCACCAAAGAGACCAACGAACTCGTCAAGCAATTGGCTGAGATTGACCTCAAGTTGTTCCACGCAGAGAATGCCCTTGAAGATGCAAAGGCACAAATTCGCATCACCGTAGACCCAAAGGAATTGGGTAGCAACGAAGCAACCCGTGAAGCGAAAATTGACTCCATGGTAGCAGAGCAGGTCAAGGTTGTCAGAGAATTGAAGGCACAGCGTATCATGGTTGTAGCCCGTAAGACCGTAGCGTCCAATTGGTTGTCAACTGCTAAGGCGATTGTTACAAGCGTTCAAGCATAATCAAGTAAGGGAATATAGCAGAATTTCTGTTATATTCCCCTGCTGCTTAGGTTTGTAAACAAACCTAACGAACAGCAGATAATAATATAAATATAATTTGCATATCATCTTGAATTGATGTAAATTAGTATTGTCAGATAATTCTACGCTGAAAATTAAATCTGACCTTAGGTGAACTATGGAATTCAAGGTTAACGGTAAACCAGTAGACGTTAGAGCGGACGGTGGTTATCCCTTATTCTATGTTACTACAGATAGGTGCGTTTTATGCCCTGAATGTGTTAACAAGAATTTGGAATTGTGTAGTGATTCCAATGATGACCAATGGTACGTAACACACAAAGATGTTAATTGGGAATCTGAACATCTTTATTGTGAACATTGCAGTGAAAGAATTGAATCTGCTTACGGAGAAGACTAAACGATATATTCCCCTTGAAGAAATTCAGGGGGATTTTATTATTTAACACTGTCGGTTAGGCTTGTTTACAAGCCTAACCGACAGCAGATAATAATAAGATTATTTATTCAATCAACTATAGGATAATCTAAAAAATACAATGCCTCTATTAGCCTCTACAATGACCATACACAAGAGTTATGTATGATATTGAATAACTACATGGTAATGAATAAATGAAGCCTGTAATTGTAAATATGAGAATAAAATAAAATTATTTATTGCTATGTTTGAAAATTAGCTGTAATATATCATCATGAATACTCAGTCCCCTGCTACAGCCCTGTCTGGGCATCTTTACGTCTCTAATCATGACGATAACCTATTTAATCATCGTCTTGAATTCCCTTTTAGCGGAAGTAACAATGAACTTTGGAAATTTGCTGCCCAAAAGTTTCAAGAGTCTTACGCTCAGGGATGGAACCCCGTAATGACCTTTAAGTCACCAAAGGGTTATCAGAATCTTCAAATGCGTATTGAAGACATTGACATGATTTTGTCAATGTAATCATATCCCTTGGCTAAAACCAAGGGATATTTCTTTTATTTAACACTGTCGGTTAGGCTTGTTTACAAGCCTAAGGCACAGCAAAAAATAATAAGATTATTTTTCATTGATTCCTTGAAATTAGCCCTTTATTGCGGTAAAGTGATACTGAAAGGTTGGTAATGAAGATGGGAAGTTTTTACGAAGAACTGTATCAACAAAGTTCAGAGCGAAACGCTGAGTTGTGTTTCCGATTGGGTTATATGCAAGAGTCGCTCGCAAGGCTTGGACGGATGATTGAGAGTGGGTATGTGAAAGCAGATAATTTCAATATCCAAGAACTTAACAATATTGTAAAGGCATCTGAGCTTTCAAAGAAGTCATATGACGAGTGGCAAGCAGAGGTAAAGGCAAAAGAAGCCTCTCGCTAACTACCATATCCCTTGATGAAAGTCAAGGGATATTTCTTTTTATTTTTGGCTGTATCTTAGGTTTGTAAACAAACCTAACCAGCAGTAGAATATAAAAGAAACAAGGTTGTAGCCTATGCTACAACCTTGCCCAAGAGGTCTTTGTTTTTGAGTAAGTCTTCAGTTAACTTTGGGAATTCATTAACCATCTGATTATAATGTCCCGGTTCTACATCAGCAAGGAAAGTTTCAAAAGTTTCCCGTGCATTGTTGATGTGGTTTTCCAAGGTTGTTAATTCTTCGTTGAATTCATCTCTCCAACTCCAGTCTGAGATATGACTTACTGTAATACCGCATACAGACAAAGCAAAGTAATTGATAATTCTCATCCATTGACGGTAAGTTAATTCTACCTTAGTCTTTTTAGAGACAGGCTTGATAGTAGTGTTTTCCATACCTGTATGATAAGGCATAATTCATCATAATGCAAATTATATTTATATTATTTAAGGCTGTATCTTAGGTTTGTAAACAAACCTAACCGCCAGTGTTAAATAAAAAAACCCTGATGTTACTCAGGGTTCTATATTATTCGCCTTGAAAGTATTCTGATTCTACATAAGAATCCCATCGTTCATATGCCAATTCTATTGCTTGTTCCATCAGGCTTTCTCTTGACATATCAGGGTGTTGTTTTGACAATTCTTCATAGGCTTGTGTTACGAAGAGAGAGAACATTGGGCTTGTAGTGTTTTCCATGTTTATATAATATCAAACAAAACAAGCCTTTGCAATATATTTTTATTCTGGAGCGTTAATCTTATCGAGGTATCTGCACAATACACTTTTATGTTCGTGATGAGATATAGCAAGAATCATGCCTATAGGAAAGCATAATACGCCCCATAGATTCCACAAGAAGAACAAATCTGGGAAATCACGATGAAAAACAAAAGCGATAACCTTGGCTACAACAGCAAGACCTAGAATAGCAGTAGATATCATACCTATTGCAGTCATTGAACCAGCACCAATTAACTGAAACAATACATAGTAGGAAATTAACAATCCTACAGGTATCAACACTAGTAACAATCTGACAAAATCCATTGTTTATTTCTCCTACATTTATATTATCATATCAGAAACAAAATGCAAATAAAAAAAGAGGGTGCTATCTTTTTGAAGGATAGCAACCCTTAGAGGAGTTTACACATCAGTATTATAGAGTAAGAAACATAATATAGCAAGAAAAAAGACAAGGTATTTTTACCTTGTCTTTTTCTTTTGAAAGGAGATAACAAACAGATGTCAGTATCGAACATCAGATGTATTATATCAGAGTTTAAGGTCATTGCAAAGAAAAAGAACTATATTCATCATGATTATAGTTCTTGTGTTTTTTCTTTCTGTTATATTTCTTTTTGTCAGTAAATATCACAGGTCTCATTTCACTTGCTTTTTTATGTATAGTGCCAGAAGCAAGGTTAAGCTCTTCGATGTATTTTTTCTTGTTCATTTCTCACCTTCAGGAATAAATAATATAATCCTAGTACAATATAGATAGAGGTACTATTATGACAACAATCTTAGCAATGTTAAGTGTATCATTACTTTTTGCCATTTATGTAATTATTCAACATAAAAAAGATAACCTTTCTCTAATGAAATTGAATAATATTATATCTGAGCAAATTACAGAATTAAGAGCAAAGAATTCATCTCTATGGGCTGATATTAATAAATTGTCTCATGAGTCAGATGAAATGAATCACAAATTACAAGAGATATTAGAGAAGCAAGAAAAAGAATTGGTGGCTGTTGGTAAAAAAGTAAAGTGGTTAGATAAAACAGGTGAAGAGGAATTTGGTATTGTTTATGATAGTTTTGAAACCTCTAACAACATTTTAGTAGTGGTTAGAGGTATTAAAAAGAATAAACCTACTGGACGTTATTTCACAGTAGGTTTCGATAAGATTACTATTATTGATTAATTTCTTTTAATCTCATAATCGAATAATTATCTTTGGGATATTTTTTAAGGGCGAGGATACAATAATCTCTCGCTCTTATTTTATCTTTATTTTTGATACATAATGCTACAAGAGAATTATATGTAGATGCTGGACAATCTTTCCATCGAACAGCACTTTCATAGTATCGAATGGCTAATCTTTCATCTTTGACCATAGAACGATACACAATACCTAAATATTCGTATGCTCTATATCCATTAGGCATTATTGATAAATATCTCTTAGCAAATTTCTCTGCCTCTAACAATAATCCTGTATCTTTATTATTAATTGATAAAGACCAATATAACCAAATCATATTCTCCCAAGCATCTCTATCTTTGGGATTAATCTTCAATACTTCTTTATATAGGTTAATAATCTTTGGATAATCACCAGTAGACGTATCTGTTCCATGCCAAAGAGTATCAATTGTTTTATTTAGATATTTAAGTTTTTGTTCAGGAGTTTGCATTCTTCTCTAATTCCAATTCTTCATTGCTGTTATGATACATTGTTAAAATCTTCTCTGTAACATTGAAAGGCAATTTGTCAATGTCCTTAAGCATACCCATCAGAATCTTTTCTTTTTGGTATCCCTCAAAAATAGTTCTACGTTTCTTTTGAGAATTGTCCCATTGATAAATAAAGAAATGCATATCGTTTATTAATTCACTGTGACAATATTCGATAAGATATGTGCCTTCTTTAAGTATAAAAGCATCAATACCAGAAATAATATCAGAACCGGACATTTCATAACCCGTTCCTGTCTTAGAGAAATAAATCCAAACTTTAGATTCCATATTACATCTTACCAGACTTTAAGTAATTCTGGTATATTTTGTAGTAATAATTCCAGAGATATTTTGCTCCGTCTCTCGAAATATTGTGTGAAATGTGATATTCTGATAATAGCTCTAAATTTGCATCCTTGTCTCTCATTCTACTGTAGAACTTTTGGTGCTTTTTTCTATCTATCATCGAAACATTCATAAACCTTTTCGATATAGAAACAAACTCGATATTCGAATTTCTTTTACCTTTTAATTGGATGGCGTATTTAACATCGAAATTTCCAATGTTCAAATAACACTCTCGAATTATTTTATCTATCCATTGTTTTTCATTCATATTATATTCTACTGTATGTTAGGCTTGTTTACAAGCCTAAGCATCAGCCTTAAATAAAAAGAATCCCTTGCTACTCGAACAAGGGATTTAAGTGAACAGGAAAGTTCTACAGATTACAGTTTCTTCGACAGACTATGATATTCCGCACAATCCATCAACACCTCTCGAACAGTATTTTCGATTTCCTTCATGGTGAAACTGCTGTCCGAAATCATGATAATGTTCTTGCCGATTCTTACTTGATTGAAACCATGACTCGAATTTTCTCGATTTACTACAACATGGAAAATACGCTTCAGGTCTTCATACAATCCGGGGTCGTTGCAGGAGACAAAAGTGAGGTGGGTGAATTTGGTTTCCTTGGATGCTCGAATTGTTTCATACCAGAAATTCTTGTGAAACCATTTCTTTGATGCATCCGCTCCGCTTTCACAGTGAACCCGTGTAATCATAAGGAATGGGTCGTTATCAATCGTAACAACACCTTCACCAGTGTATCGAACACCAGTACCAAAGTCGATGAGACCAAGACCTCCGGGATAGTCATCACTCGAAATTTTTGTCTTGAATCCAATTGTAGGATAATGCTTTGATGCTTCCTGTACATAATGGTCAACAACATAACCAAGGTTAAACATCTGCTGTACGCTCTGAGGATGAGCCGCCCCTCTTGAGCCGGGTTGAATTCCGATTGCCATCTTTGTTATCATCTCCGTGTAGAATTTATCTACATAGGTAGTATAGTCTATCAAATGCTACAATGCAAGGGTGCGTGTGAAAATATTCCATACCAATTTGTTTTATTTAAGGCTGTAGGTTAGGTTTGTTTACAAACCTAAGCATCAAGGGAATATAATAGAATTCTATGATGATCCGATCCCTATCACGAAAAATTTATTTTGTCAAATTTTATTTTTAGTGTTGCATATGTTATTTAATTGCTGTAAGATAGAGACATGAGCCTAGAAACCACTTGGAACGCTTGCGTTTCCCGAAATACCGTCTTGGAAATGACTCTGGTCAATTCCACCGCTGTTAAAGCAGTAGCCTTCGACGATGACAAAGTATATGTCAAATTCAACAAAGGTGAAAAAGTTTACTGCTACACCTGTGGTGTTGCATTCAATGAATTGATTAAGGAATGCATCATCAAGGGAGGTTCCATTGGACGTTTGATGCGTCATCTTTACACCACAGACCCATCAGAATATGGATTCTGGGTTGGAGAGGTATCTTACAAGCATACATTGTAAGAATAAGGACAAAGCCCTCTGGAGAAATCTGGAGGGTTTTTTATTATTTAACACTGTAAGTTAGGTTTGTCAACAAACCTAAGCCCCAAGAAAAAATAATATAAATATTTTCTTGACAAAATCGAGAATGTGTGGTCATAGGCAAGCGGGAGGGATTTCTCCCTCCCGCTCTAGTCCTAGCCGATGTACACGTACTGTTCGACGGTACGAGCATCAAGCGTGGATGCTTTGTTGGATTCGGTGTTCCAACGCTTGCGGATAGCATCCAAGGATGCATCAATCGCAGGTGCAAGGATTATGGAAGCGGTCGTTTCCATGTGTTCTCGCATATGCCCTGTGTAGCCCTGTGCAGACCGTGTAAGCCCGTTGACAATGCCGAATGCAGTATCCTCGGCTACATCACCGTTTGGCTCCTGTAGGGTTTCCATGTAGCCCTTGTGCCATGCTTTACCCTGCTCCACGGTCATCTTGTGGTCACGGGCAAGAAGGGCAATTGTCTGGGTGACATTCTTGACCTTGACCTGCTTGGAATAACCCATCAGTGTCAAAAGGTCGTTACCTTCGGTCAGGGCTACGGCAATGGCGTGTGCAACATCTGCCTTAAGTGTCTCTTTGTCGATAACACCCATGTGACGCTTGTTCACGCCAATGGCAGAATTTCTGCGTCCCCAAATCATGCCGTTAAGACAAATGGCACGGAATAGGAACGGGCTAATTGTAAACGCAGACTTGCGAATCTCAGAGTTTCGGAAGGAAATTCCTACACCGTAGTCTGAATCTGGTTCGCTCTTCATGTGGTCAGGTAGCAGAATGTTACCGATGACAGAATCACCGTCATTCCACCAGTGTGACGCAAGAGCGTCCTGCAATGATGGTAGAGCATCAATTACCATCCCAAGGGCTTCATCATTGTCAATAACGCCGTAGCGGTCAGATACGATAGCCCGGACGATATCTGCACCATCGTCGTTCTTACGCATACGCAAGCGGAATTCTTTACCCGCACGGTATTCTGCCGAACGGCGGTTAAGCCCGTCATTGATGTAGCGTACGAGGTCACCAGTGTACCCATGCTCCAATTGGAATTCGACTGTTTTGCCCGGTACGGCAGGGTTGTTGACGTTACCCGTGAGAACCCGCAGAGCCTCCAAGCCGGATTCGTTAATCTGTGTACCGTTAATCAGTTTGAACGGTTCGACCAAGCGTACCTGACTTTCTGGCACGTTGAGGTCATACTTTGTCGTTGCCTCTTGCTTGATGACGGCGTATGCATCGTCAAGAGAAATGCACTTGTCCTGCCAAACCTTTGCAACATGACGATGGGCTTCGGTAGACTGAAGACCGATAGCGTTGACCCAATTGCCGTTTGCATCTTGCTTGGCTACTGAATCAGGACGAACCTGCAAGCCAGTCTCATTGCCGAATATAGAATTGTTAGGTTGTGCTACAGGCACTGCATCGCCAAACTCGATGAACGATGCACGGTTGTTGTTATCTGACATTTTCCAAATCTCCTCGTCGCAACGGGTGCGACATAAAATTATATCATTCATCGCAAGTGTAGCAAGGATATTTGTATATTAATTTTTCATTAAATGTCTGGTTCATTGTTGGATCACGCCCCTAACCGACAGAGTAGCATAATAGGAATATTTGAGAATGATTCTTATTATTTTGGGCTGTCGGTTAGGCTTGTTTACAAGCCTAAGTACCAGTGTAATATAAAATAAATCTAACCTGTATAAATCCCATATGTTATTAAAAAACAGGATTTGGTACATGATTGAAAATGGTGAAGATGTATTCCCAAAGAAGATTATGAATAAATTACCCAGAGTAGATGCGGAGCCTGTTAACTGTTATTTAAAAGTATCTAGTATGGCAACCTATACTGATTTTTATATTGTTGGAGGTTCTTGGATTGATAAATATAATAATCGCCTCTCCTGTCAATATTCTAACGTAAAAAGAGCCAAGAGTTTAGGTGCAGTGGAGTATTTATTAAACGTAATCATAGACGAGGGTATTTGGTATCAGAATCAGATTCCATTAACATTTTTTTATTCTCATACTCCTGACAGTGTTTGGTCTGCTGGTAATAAAATCTGGGTTACTAGGAAAGAAGATTTTAATCTAGGTTTAATTGTAGGACAGAAAGTAATAAAGCGTTCATGATAAAAACTTCATGTATGTTATATAGTTTATTTTCTGCTAATAATATGTATGTCCCATTAAGTCGTGGGGTTATGAGTAAGAGTAGGAAATATAACAAATGGATAGAGCAGAATTTGCCTCTTGTTAATTTATCTTCTCCTACTGAATATCCTGTTAAAGTAGAAATATTATTAATGGTGAATTACGCTTGGACTAGGAAGAACGACCCTGACAATTATATTAAACCTATTATGGATTTGCTTGTCAGGGCTGGTGTATTTCCTGATGATACAAATAAATATATATCCGGTATTGAGGTGAGGACATTATATTTAATTGGAGACCCTTGTGTTAGGATTAGTTATTTATTCTAACTTCCATTTAAGATAGTTATTATATTCTTTTTTTAGGTCTGCTTCATTTTGATAATTAAAATAATTCATTATCTTGTATTCTGATTCTGGTAATGTTTGTTCTTGGAGAGATTCTTTTAGTAATTTATTTTCATACCAGAGTGCTTTGATAATGTTCTTGCTATCGTTTATTTTGTCTTGTTGGAATTTAGCGAAAGAAATCCATGTGACAAGAAGCATGATGAAAGCGATTATTTTTGTGGTGTCTTTTCTCATGGGGTAAGTGTATCATATGTTTGGTGAGATTGCTATATTGGGGATTAACTTAAAACAATATGACCAGCATGAACCTCTGCATGACAATTTCTACAGAGAAGGACACAATTTTTAATTTCATTCAATATTCTTTCTTTACACCATCCTCTCATACTCCTAAAAGTTTTATCTTTAATTGAAGGGTCTAAATGGTGTATATCAAGAGAGCAAGTATGTTTATCATATCCACATTCAATACATTTTCCTCCAAGAACCTCAACAGCAAAAAGTCTATTATTTTTGCCTACGTTCATTGTTCTTAAATTATGACATTTTGAACAAGTCTTCTTTGAATGACCATAAAACTTATCTGGGTTAATTTCTCCGCATTTACATTTATATTCGGATAATGCGAATTGTTCAGAATTGGTTTTTAAATTGAATTTATTAAGCCAATATCGTACATTAGTTTGGCTAGTGTTTTCAAGTACGGCAATTTTTCTTGTTGAAAAATTTAGATTAACATATTTCTGTAAAGTGTTTTCTTCCATAGTTCACTTGTACAACAAAAAAAACTCTATCTTTGAGTAAGATAGAGTTTTTATAATAAATACACCGAGAGGGATTCGAACCCCCGACATACAAGGTAGAAGCTTGTTACTCTATCCAACTGAGTTATCGGTGCGTATGTAAGCCTTATCAAACTTACATATCTATTATACCACTATTTACTGTATTTGCTAGATATTTCTTCTGTCATAGCGATTAATTTGTCAAATCTTTTACAGAGATAATAATTAAATAACCAGATAGGGATTGACATAATTAAACCAAACAGTAAACCTTGTCCGAGAGCGATAAGAATATTCATGTATTTTCTCCTTGTAAAATTATTATATCATATCTTCTTCAGACTTGGGATTTATTTTTAAAGAACCATGTATATTAATATATTCTTTTGTTGCCTCTAAAGCATCTGCCCAGCCTTTTAGTTTATCAATAACAGTATGATAATTAAATTCTAAAGAGCAGAACTCAATCCAATCTTCTTCTGTTATTAGATGTATTATTGTGACGAACCAATTATCTTCTTGTTCTTCTTTTCTAATACAGGCGGCATCAAAATGTAATAGAAGAGGTGAATAAAGATTATTTATTTCTTCTATCTT
>JACCDO011196946.1_pt1 | contig 29219 bp, 25 predicted proteins | sample 7446101 | NCBI WGS metagenome assembly JACCDO01 (sample SAMN15323440, study PRJNA562643) | freshwater metagenome | isolation source: river surface water | place: USA:Blue River Watershed | collected 2017-08-16
AAATTGCTCATAGCCGTTTTCATCAATTTGCTCGGCTAATTCCGGGCCACCTTGCGCCACTATCCGACCGTCAACAAACACGTGAACGTGGTCAACCGGAATTTGGCGAAGCAAGCGAATTGTGTGGGTGATAAGTAATACTCCGATTTCCGAAGATTTACGGATTCGATTTACTCCATCAGACACAATCTTTAGTGCATCGACATCTAGTCCAGAATCTGTTTCATCAAGAATTGCAATTTTTGGTTGCAGCAGTTCCATCTGGAGAATTTCGTGACGCTTACGTTCACCGCCAGAAAAACCTTCATTGACATTGCGCTCTGCGAAATTACTGTCAATTGCCAAATCTGACATTGCGGTTTTCATCTCTTTGAGCCAATCGCGAAGCTTTGGTGCTTCACCACGGACAGCTGTAACTGCAGTTCTTAAGAAGTTAGAAACTGATACCCCCGGCACTTCTACTGGATACTGCATCGCTAGGAACATCCCGGCTTTTGCGCGCTCATCCACGCTCATCTCCAGCACGTCTGCACCGTCTAGTGTTACCGAACCTCCGACGATTTCATAGCGCGGGTGTCCGGCAATGCTGTATGCCAATGTGGATTTACCAGATCCGTTCGGACCCATGATTGCGTGTGTTTCTCCCGCCCTGATGGTGAGTGTTACACCTTTCAGAATATCTTTCGGGCCGTTTTCAGTTTCAACTCGAACCTGAAGATCTTTGATTTCCAATGTGCTCATTATTTTCCTACTTCAATCGATACAGTGGCATTTTCGTCGATGCCTTCAACTACAACTTGGTAAACCTCTAGAGGCTTGGTGGCTGGCAAACTCTTGGCTTCGCCAGTTTTTATATCAAATTCGGCTCCGTGCATTGGGCACTCAAGCAGGCAGCCATTCAATTGACCGTCTGAGAGTGAAACCTCGGCGTGAGTGCAAATGTCATTTACAGCGAAAAAACCTTCTTCGCTGTTTACTAATGCAATTTCGAGGCCATCGATTTCAACTTGGGTTATTGAACCCTTTGGAAAATCCTTTACGGTTCCTACAACTTTATTGCTCATCAAATACCCTAGCAAACAATGGGTCAACCTGACCTAACTTATTTTCTACTGATTTGATTAGACGGTCTTGCAGGGATTCAGATGGAATTCGATTAATTACATCAGCAAGAAAACCACGAACTACGAGCCTTTTTGCCTGAACTTCTGGCACACCGCGGCTCATGAGATAAAAAATTTGCTCGTCATCGAAACGACCTGTTGCAGATGCATGCCCAGCGCCTTCAATTTCTCCAGTCTCAATTTCAAGATTCGGTACTGAGTCCGCGCGCGCACCCTCAGTCAAGATGAGATTTCGATTTAACTCATAGGTTGAAGTGCCCGTGGCGTTTCCGCGAATGAGAACATCACCGATCCAAACTGAATGTGCATCTTTGCCTTGAAGAGCTCCTTTGTACATTACGTCGCTTCGACAGTTATTGATCGAATGGTCTACAAAGAGCCGATGTTCATGGTGTTGTCCTTCATCGGTGAAATACGCTCCAGAAAGAATCGCATCTCCACCAGGCGCAGAGTATTCAACTGTTGTAACCAATCGAACTAAATCACCACCAAGCGTGATTGCAATATGGTGAACTTTTGAATCTCGCCCAAGTTTGATTGCTTGCTGGCCTGTGAAAACAGATTTGCGGTCACCATCATGAATCGAAATAACAGTCGCATCTGCCCCATCTTCAACCTGAACATCCACGGCAAGTGCGATTGCACCGCTGCCAGTGTGATCAATGATGAAAGTGCCTTTCGAATATTTTTCAAGTTTTAGTGCCAATGAGCCGACACTTTTTTCACTAGGAGACTTAGTGGAAATGATCACTGGGTCAGTTAGAACTACTTCTTTGGCAATCGAGACCGATTTTCCACCAGTGCTCAAGATTGCAGCAGCTGCCGAGATTCGATCTGATGCCGAAAAATCAACAATTTTCGCATCTTTCACTGTTACACCTGTGGGTGCTGTGATTTCAAATACTGGACTGGATTCTTCTTGGTTAAGTTCATGTAATTTAGCAATGCGTTTTAATGGAGTAAATCGCCATTCTTCTTCTCGCCCATTAGGAATTGAAATTTCATCTAATTTCAAACCCTTTAGACGAGGAGCTAAATCACTTGGAGGTACTGTCACAGTCATTAACCGACCGCTCCTTCCATCTGAAGTTCAATCAAACGGTTAAGCTCAATTGCGTATTCCATCGGCAATTCACGCGCGATTGGCTCAACGAAACCACGAACGATCATTGCCATCGCTTCGTCCTCGTTCATACCGCGACTCATCAGATAGAACAGTTGATCGTCGCTAACTTTAGAGACAGTTGCTTCATGCCCCATCGAAACATCATCTGTGCGAACGTCAACGTAGGGGTAGGTATCGCTACGAGAAATGTCGTCAACTAATAAGGCATCGCACTTAACGGTGCTCTTCGAGTTGTATGCACCTTCTTCGACCAGCACCAAACCTCGGTAAGAAGTTCGACCGCCACCACGAGCAACAGATTTTGAAATAATGGTTGAGCTTGTGTTTGGTGCCGCGTGCACCATTTTTGAACCTGCATCTTGGTGTTGACCCTCACCTGCAAATGCAATTGACAAGGTTTCACCTTTCGCGTGCTCTCCAACCATCCAAACTGCCGGATATTTCATCGTTACTTTGGATCCGATGTTTCCGTCAATCCACTCCATGGTCGCGCCTTCGTGAGCAATAGCGCGCTTGGTAACCAAGTTGTAGACGTTGTTAGACCAGTTCTGGATGGTTGTGTATCGGCACCGAGCATTCTTCTTAACGATAATTTCAACAACAGCTGAGTGCAATGAGTCGCTTGAATAAATCGGTGCGGTGCAACCTTCAACATAATGTACGTAGGCACCTTCATCTACGATGATCAGAGTTCTTTCAAACTGACCCATATTTTCAGTGTTAATTCGGAAATACGCCTGAAGTGGGATTTCTACTTGAACATTCTTTGGTACATAGATGAATGAACCACCAGACCAAACTGCCGTATTAAGTGCTGCAAACTTGTTATCGCCGACCGGAATAACGGTTCCAAAATACTCTTTGAAGAGTTCTTCGTGTTCTTTTAGAGCAGTATCTGTGTCAACGAAAATTACGCCCTGTTGCTCTAAATCTTCGCGGATAGCGTGGTAAACCACTTCAGATTCGTACTGTGCAGCCACACCTGCCACAAGACGCTGCTTTTCTGCATCTGGGATACCTAAGCGATCGTAGGTATTTTTAATGTCTTCCGGTAATTCTTCCCAGGAGGATGCTTGCTTCTCTGTAGAGCGCACGAAGTACTTGATGTTGTCGAAGTCGATACCAGAAAGATCGCTACCCCAGTTTGGAAGCGGCTTCTTCCCAAAAAGTTCAAGTCCCTTTAGGCGCAGTTCGCGCATCCATTGCGGTTCGCTTTTCTTACCACTGATGTCCAATACGACGTCTTCGTTTAGACCTCGTTTCGCATTTGCACCAGCGTCATCTTTATCTCGCCAGCCGAATTCATAATTGCCAATGCCTTCAAGTTCGTCTACTGATGAACTCATGCGCTTCTCCTAGGTGTTTGGTTAGGGATATTGGTGGTGCAGATTGATGAACCAGTTGCAATTGTTGACAACCGGGTTACATGAACTCCAAGACTTTGCCCGATAAGTTCGGTCTCGACTTCACAAAATTCTGGGTATTCGCTTGCTACATGACTTATTGGACAGTTGTGCTGGCACAGCTGTTGTGCGTTAGGAAACGGAGATGGCCGAACACTCGCGCTGTAACCCTGATCATTGAGTTGTTTAACTAAATGGTTTATGTCGGAGCTTGGTTGATTGATTGATTCAAAAATACTTTTTATGCGCGAACGCGCAAAATCCTTGACCGCTTCCTTGCCAAATTTTTCTTCAATAAAGTGAAGTGCACTTAACGCGATTTCATCGTAAGGCGCTTCAAAAAATTCTCTTCCTGACTGCGTGAGTGCAAAAATTTTCGCTGGTCGGCCTCTACCTCGAGATGCATCACCTTTGGGGCCGAAAGGCGCTTCATCGTGACTTGTAACAAACCCAGCAACTTCGAGAGCATCTAAGTGCTTTCGCATCGCCGTTGCGCTCATTTCAAGTGAGTCTGCGAGGGTGGTTGCTGACGAGGGCCCTAATTCGAGTAGCAATTTGGCTACTCGGGCTGAAGCCTCACTTCTGATTTTCACAACCTAATTGTTGCGTATTTCCTTCATAATCGCACATCGAAACACCAAACGTAAGATTCCCCCGTGCTGACAGCCTCAAATCTCAAAGTTATGCGCGGCTCCAAAGTGGTTCTCGAACAAGCAAATCTAAGGCTCAAGCCCGGTGTCGGACATGGATTGGTCGGTCCAAACGGTGCCGGCAAGACTTCGCTGCTTCTAGCTCTTTTGGGCGTAATACCCGCCAGCGGGGAAATTGAGCGGAATTACACGAATTCTGAGGTGGGGGTGGTTTGGCAAGATCGATGCCTACCGCTAAACGTCAGCGTAAATTCCTGGCTTTCATACCTTTCAAATGTTTTTGGCAAACCTCAGGAAAGTGGTTTGTTGGAGCGATTTAATCTGTCAAATGACTCGCGACTGATACGAAGCATCTCGGGCGGTGAACAACAGAAACTGGCGATTACTTCTGCTTTCTTTCACAATCCCAAAGTTCTGGTACTAGATGAGCCAACGGTTGGGCTAGACCAAGAAGCAAGATTTGAGTTCCTAAAACTTTGTAGCGAACGCATTTACGCAGGAGCCTCCATACTAATTACGTCACACAATAGTTCAGATATATCTGCAGTTGCCAGCGAAATCACGATCCTTGGGGGTAAAAAACAGGCCGTTGGAAGTTTATTCACAACGTCACGCGAACTCACAACTCAAGAACTCGATGACTTGGCGAAACTCTTTCATTTAGAGTCGATAAGTCATTCAAGCGATGGATACTTAATTAATTCGGATCTAGATATATTCAGCGAACTAGCAAATTTCGCATCCGTTAAGAACTTTTCGGTCACAAGCTTTTCGAGTATCAAATGAGAAACCTAATTGCCTTAAAACATGCGAAATTTGAGTTGCAAAACATTCTGCGTCACCCAGAACAACTACTTCTTATTATTGGAACCCCTATTGGGCTACTAATTGCTTTTAGAACTCATCTGCAAATAGTGAATTTTGCAATTGTCAGTAGTGCTTTATCGAGCAGCTTCACGTCTGTCGCTATCAACACAGCATTTGCGCGGAGATACGGCACACTCAAATACCTCTCTGTCACACCAGTCGGAATCAGAGGACTAGTTTTGGGCCAAAGCGCAGTCGGAGTACTCCTGCTAGGACTTCAAATACCAGTGGTTCTCATTGGAGCCAAGCTATTGACAATCGAATCTGCCATTTCTTTTCATCTGTTTTTGATCTTGCCGCTGGCAGTTTCTCTATTCACTTTGATGGCTTATCTATTTTCCAGTGTATTGACCGCAGAAAAGGTTTTAGCCTTTGCAAACATCACTTTTTTGGCCTTGATTGCGAGCGGTATGGTTTTTCAAGAAAGCAGTCTCGCTTACTTGCATCCCCTGGCCGGAGTCGCGCATTTAAATGAAACGTATTTGCAGTACTTTTCAGTGCTCATCTTGAGTAATTTCGTATTACTTTTGGCCTTGCGTCGCTATTTCAAATGGATCGATTAAGGACCCATGTTTAGGAATCTTAAGAACATTGAGAGGCTTTTAACACTAAACCTCTTCGTTCAAAGCGCAATCATTGTGACTGGCGCAATCGTTCGAATCACAAAAAGTGGGCTTGGATGCCCGACCTGGCCCCAATGCGTTGGAAATTCAATCGTGCCTCTCGCAACGCAGACAGAGTCGTGGCATAAATATGTTGAATTCGGAAATCGCTTACTAACTTTTGTTCTGTTAATTGTTGCCATTTTGGTTTTTGTATCTATTTGGCGAAACCGTGAGCTAAGAAAATTACGACTCTTAGCACTTACTCCCATCCTTGGAACTATTTTTCAAGCCCTTCTGGGTGGAGTCACGGTGTTGACCGGGTTACATCCGACAACCGTCGCAGCACATTTCCTCGTATCAATAATCATTGTGGCTTTTGCTCACACCTTACTTCGTAAGTTCAAGAATTCTGGCGCACCCTTAGTTTCGCAACCTATATCAAGCGTTCTGGTGGCATGCGCTTTTGTTTCCATTTTTCTAGGAACAATAGTTACTGGCACAGGTCCACATTCCGGTGATAAGAATGTGAGTTCTAGGTTCGAATTTGACCTGGCGACTGTCGCGAATTTCCACGCGAAATCTATTTGGATTTATTGCGCGATTCTCGCGATTTTGATTTGGAAAAAATTAAAAGCTGCATCGCAGAAAACGCGCCGTAGCGTTTTGATTCTCGTGGCAATTGTTTTGTCTCAAGGCTTCTTGGGATATTACCAATACTTTGCGGGTGTTCCAGAAATACTCGTTTTCATCCACATTATTGGTTCAGTTCTTTTCTGGATCGCAAACTTAAGAGTTCGAGCAGATTTAGCTCAAGATAAGAGCGTCTAGCCCTACTGCAAAGAAAATTACGGATAAATATGTGATAGAACCGTGAAAGAGTTTCATTGCAGATTTGTCAGTCACTTCTTGAGCAAGGGAATCATCCAATATTTGACTATTTAAATCATGTGCACTTTTAATGAACCAGATACCGCTAACGATTGCAAGTGTTGCGTAAATCCAGCTCAATGCCGCTATCAATGTAAATGATGTTGCCACCATCACATATGAATAGATAAGAATTTGTTTAGCAACAGTTGCATCATCCGCAACTACTGGAAGCATTGGAACTTGCGCAGCCTCGTATTCATCTCGAAAACGCATGGAAAGCGGCCAATAATGTGGAGGGGTCCAAAAGAAAACAACCAAGAAGAGTGCAATAGGTTCCCATGAAAGTGAATCAGTTACAGCGCTCCAACCGATCACAACTGGGAAACATCCAGCGATTCCACCCCATACAATGTTTTGAGCAGTGCGACGTTTGAGCAAAAGCGTGTAGACGCCGACGTAAAAAATAATCGCCAGAGCCGCGAGGGCTGCTGCTAAACCATTGGTTGTAAATCGCAGCAAAATGATCGAGATTGCTGAAAGCGTAAGACCGTAGACAAGGGTCGTTTTATGTGAAATCTTTCCTTGAGCAGTTGCTCGCTTGGATGTTCGTGGCATCAAGACATCAATGTCATAATCCAAGTAACAATTCAGGACATTCGCACCAGCCGCAGCAAATGATCCGCCGATAAAGGTAGCTACAGCGATAGAGATATCGGGCCAGCCTTTAGCCGCAAAAATCATTGTTGGGATTGTGGTGACGAGCAGAAGTTCAATAATTCTCGGTTTTGTAAGGGCAATAAAGTCACCAAATGTGGCTTTATCTCGTTGCACAAAAACTCCCAATTTTCATCCGTCTTGCCCAAGAATAAGCGAGTGGCAATCCCCTCACCCGTTGGTCCCTTTAGTAAACTCTGAGCAAATCAGTTAGGAAATTAAATGACCGTATTTACCTGGGATTCTCTTGACGATAAGGCTGTTGCAATGGCAAGGGCACTCGCTGCAGATGCCGTTCAAAAAGTCGGGAATGGTCACCCAGGCACAGCAATGTCTTTGGCCCCCTGTGCTTATTTGATATTTCAGAAACATTTGCGGCACGATCCGGCTGATCCTCAATGGGCTGGACGAGACCGGTTTGTACTCTCTGTAGGTCACAGCAGCCTCACCCTCTATTTACAGCTATTTCTAAGCGGATACCCAATGTCGCTTGATGACCTAAAATCCTTTCGAACAGCAAACAGCCAAACACCTGCTCATCCAGAATTTGGACATACCCCTGGTGTTGAGACAACGACTGGCCCACTTGGTCAAGGGATTGCAAACGCCGTTGGTTTGGCAATGGCAGCTAAATATCAAAAAGCGCAAATAAATTCTTCTAATTTCTCTGACTTATTAGACCCAACGATTTATTGCCTGGCTGGAGACGGTTGCGTACAAGAAGGGGTAAGTGCAGAAGCTTCTTCTCTCGCGGGTCACCTGAAGTTAGACAATCTAATTTTGATTTATGACGACAATAAAATTTCAATCGATGGCGCAACCGACCTTTCATTCACCGAAGATGTCTCTGAGCGCTACCGTTCTTACGGCTGGAATGTGATTGAAGTTCCTAAGAAAAATGATGGGGATATTGACATATCTGCTTTAGATACAGCTCTTGTGAATGCCAAAAAACGAAATGGCAAACCAACATTGATCAAAATGCAGTCAACAATTGCTTGGCCAGCTCCCAAACTGCAAAACACTGCTAAATCACATGGTTCGGCACTCGGTAAAGAAGAGGTGGCAGCAACAAAAGTTGTTCTTGGTCTGAACCCTGATTTAGATTTTCAGATAGATGATCTCGCACTTGCAAAGGCGCGAGATGTTGCAAATCGCGGTGCTGCATTACATGCCGAGTGGAATACTCGATTCAACAACTGGCAAAAGTCTGAAGAAGATGCTTTCTCCAGATTTTTAGAATTACAGTCGAAACTTAATTTAGATAACGTGGAAAAATCTCTTCCTAAATGGGAATTGGGAAAAAAGGTTGCAACACGTATCGCATCGGGAAATGTGCTTAATGCATTAGTTCCAAATACTCTGCAGTTGTTGGGCGGGTCAGCCGATCTAAGTGGAAGTAATGGGACACTCATTGAAAACTCGAAGAGTTTTGGCAGTCAAAACTTTTCTGGGCGAAATATTCATTTCGGGATTCGTGAGCACGCAATGGGAGCCATCTTGAACGGTTTTGCTCTTGCAGGTTTACGTCCATACGGTGGCACATTTTTAGTCTTTAGCGATTACATGCGTGGGGCGGTTAGATTGTCTGCGCTTATGAATCTACCAGTTACGTATATTTGGACGCATGATTCGATCGGATTAGGCGAAGACGGCCCAACTCATCAACCAATTGAACATCTTTCATCGCTTCGACTAATGCCCAATTTTGCGGTTGTCCGGCCAGCTGATGCTAATGAGACAGCGGCGGCGTGGTACGAAATTTTGCGCCGTGAATGCCCAGCCGGTTTAGCACTTAGTCGCCAAGACTTACCTGTGGTAGTTGAAGCCAAAGACGCTTTGGACGGTGTTGCAAAAGGTGGATACAAAGTTAAATCCAGCAAGAATCCAAAGGCAACCATCATCGCAACTGGATCTGAAGTGTCTATGGCAGTCGATGCAAGTGAAGTTCTTTTAGAAATGGGAATAGAAGTAAATGTAGTTTCGATGCCATGTACTTCATGGTTTGACGAACAATCAGCTAATTATCAAAAAGAAGTATTGCCCGATGGTTTGCCAGTGGTTGCTGTTGAAGCGGGAGCTACCGCACTTTGGTACAAATACGTTGGAAAGAATGGCCGGGTAATTGGAATCGATCGATTTGGGGCATCTTCAGCTCCAGATGTGTTAGCACAAGAACTTGGGTTAACTGTCGATGCGATTGTTGCCGCAGTTAAAGAGTTAGTTTAAAAACTACTCGCCCATCTCATCTTTAAGAGTTGCCAATGCCTTGTGCAAAATGATTGCACTTTCGGATTCACTACGGCGTTCTTTGACGTAAGCCAAGTGAGTTTTGTATGGCTCATTCTTTGGAGCAATCGGTGGATTCTCTTTATTCTGACCAGCCGGTAAGCCACACTTTGGACAATCCCAAGACTCTGGAATCGCTTCTACTTCGACGTCAAAGGCAAACGCAACACGGGATTCATGCCCATCTGCACACCAGTATGAAACACGTTTCTTTTGGATGGATTGACCGCGTTCGGATTCGCCGAGCGGACCTGCTCCAACACGACTGCCGCGAATTGCTGCACCACTTGCCATGATTAATCCTTACGCTAACAGAAGACCAGTTGCGACAATGAGAGCTACCCAAAGAATCGCTAGAACCAATGTAATCCGATTTAAATTTCGCTCAGCAACGCTTGAACCGCCCATAGTGGAAGAAATACCGCCGCCAAACATGTCAGAAAGACCACCACCGCGACCTTTGTGAAGCAATACCAGCACGATTAAAAGAATACTTACCAAAATCAGTGCAATTTCTAAAGCCAATAGCATGGGTGAACCTTACCTTCTGATGCTGAAATTACTTCAATTACGCGGCTGGATGCAGTCGAAAACGGGCAATAGCGACGAATTCATCCGCATCAAGGCTTGCGCCACCAATCAGCGCACCGTCTACATCTGATTGCGCCATGATGGATGCGATATTGCTGGCCTTAACAGAGCCACCATACAAAACGCGTACTTTCTCGGCCGCAGTATCTCCATGGGTTTTGGCTACCCAAGAACGAATTGCTCCACATACTTCTTGCGCATCTTCTGGTGTGGCAACTTCACCAGTGCCAATTGCCCAAACAGGTTCGTAGGCTATAACCAAGTTGGCAACTTGATCTGCGCTGAGGTTTTTCAAACTGCCTTCAGTCTGGCTCAAGGTGTAATCAACATGAGTTCCGGCTTTGCGAATATCTAGAGCTTCTCCAACGCAAACAATCGGTGTCAATCCATGTTTGATTGCAGCCTTTGTCTTCGCATTAACGGTTTCATCTGTTTCTGAGTGATATTGGCGACGTTCGCTGTGCCCAATAACTGCAAATTTGCAACCAAGCTTCGCGAGCATTACACCGCTAATTTCACCTGTGAATGCTCCAGAATCGTGAGCACTAATGTCTTGCGAGCCATATTGAATCTTTAAAGCATCTCCATCAACCAAAGTTTGGATGCTACGAATGTCGGTAAATGGCGGGATTACAGCAACATCTACCGCATCAAAATCTTCGTTGTTTAGAGAAAAGGCTAATTTCTGCACTAACCCGATCGCTTCAAGATGATTCAGATTCATTTTCCAATTACCCGCCATAAGTGGTTTGCGTGAAATCATCAGTCCTCCAAAACTGCGATTCCTGGAAGAACTTTGCCTTCAAGGAATTCAAGCGAAGCCCCACCTCCAGTAGAGATGTGGGTAAATTTCTTTTCGTCTAAATTTAAAACCCGAACCGCAGCAGCACTATCGCCGCCACCGACAACTGTCATTGCGTTTGATTGTGTCATTGCCATTGCAACTGCTTTTGTGCCAGCAGCGAATGCATCCATTTCGAATACACCCATTGGACCATTCCAAACTACTGTTTTGGAAGTTGAGATCGCATCTGAGAAAGTTTTTGCAGATTCTGGACCGATATCTAATCCCATCCAACCGGCTTCGATATAAGATGCTGGAACAATTTTGTGATTTGCGTCTGCTGCAAACGCATCCGCAACTACGATGTCGGTAGGCAACAGAACTTTCACATTTCGTTCTTTCGCGATTTCTAGGAATCCTTTGACCGTCTCAATTTGATCGACCTCTAGAAGTGAATTCCCTACCTCAAAACCTTGGGCCTTTAAGAATGTGAAACACATTCCACCGCCAACTATTAATGTGTCAACTTTGGTGAGTAGGTGGCTGATCACGCCCAACTTATCGGAAACTTTAGAACCACCAAGGACTACCGTATAGGGGCGATCTGGATCTTCCAGAACTTTCTTAAATACTTTAGTTTCTGCTTCAACAAGCAAACCAGCAGCATGAGGAAGAATTTTGGCAATGTCTGAAACGGAAGCTTGTTCACGATGCACTACACCAAATCCATCGCTTACGAAGATGTCCGCAAAAGACGCAAGTTCTTGCGCAAGCTCTTCACGTTCCGAAGGTATTTTTGAAGTCTCGCGAGCGTCGAAACGAACATTTTCGAGTAAGAGAACTTCACCAGCTTTAAGTGCATCCGATTTAGCTTTTGCATCCTGACCCGTTACATCAGTTGCATAATGCACGTTTGTTGAGAGCAACTCTGATAATCGCTTCGCAACTGGTGCAAGTGTGAATTCTGGTGCGGGCTCTCCCTTTGGGCGACCGAGATGTGCAGTCAAAATGACACTAGCGCCACCTGCCAGCAATTTTTCAATAGTCGGTAGTGCGGCACGAATGCGGCCGTCGTCAGATATCTCGCGGGGTTCAACACCTTTTTTAAACGGCACGTTGAAATCAACCCGAACTAATACCCGACGACCTGCCACATCCAAGTCGCTCAAAGAGCGGATTGTCACAGTGATTTGCCTACAAAACCGACAAGATCAACTAGACGGTTTGAGTAACCCCATTCATTGTCATACCAAGATACAACTTTGACGGTGTCGCCATTCACATAAGTCAAACCTGCATCGAAAATGCTAGAGGCTGGTGATGTGACGATGTCAGAAGAAACGATTGGGTCTTCTGTGTATTCCAAAATACCCTTCAAAGACCCTTCAGCAGCCTTCTTGATTGCTGCATTCACTTCTTCTTTGGTTACTTCGCGACCAAGTTGTACGGTCAAGTCTGTTGCCGAACCTGTTGGAACTGGAACGCGCATTGCATATCCATCTAGCTTGCCTTTTAGCTGAGGCAATACAAGTGAAATAGCTTTTGCTGCACCTGTCGTGGTTGGAATCATGTTGATGGCAGCGGCACGTGCTCGTCGAAGATCCTTGTGTGGGAAATCTAGAATCACTTGATCGTTTGTATAAGCGTGAATGGTTGTCATCATGCCTTTAACAATTCCGAATTCTTCATCCAAGACTTTTGCAAAAGGAGCCAGGCAGTTAGTTGTGCAAGATGCGTTTGAGATCACATGATGTGAGGCAGCGTCATACTTGTCATGGTTTACTCCCATGACGATTGTGATGTCTTCGCCTTTCGCTGGTGCAGAAATAATTACTTTCTTTGCACCGGCTTTGATGTGAGCAGCAGCTTTGTCAGCATCTGTAAAGTGCCCAGTTGATTCGATGACAATATCTGCGCCAAGAGCTGCCCACGGCAGGTTTGCTGGATCGCGATCTGCAACAACCTTGAAAGATTTATTGCCAACCTTGATGGTGTCGCCGCTTACTGAGACTTCTTGATTCAAACGACCCAAGATGCTGTCATACTTCAAGAGGTGAGCTAATGTGTTGATGTCTGTTAGGTCGTTGATGCCAACAACCTCAACATCTGCTCCCTGAGCTAGCAATGCGCGGTAAAAATTACGTCCGATACGGCCAAAGCCATTGATACCGACCTTAACGGTCACGTCAGTCTCCTTATAAATCAAAGTCACAATCGTGACTAAGTGAGTGAGCGGCCAAGGTCGACATTGACAGGCCCGAACAGCCCTAATCTTACCGAGACCAACCTAGAGGTTTGTGCGCCTACCTACTAAAAAGTGCCTGGCTCAAGTAACCTAAAAATCACTCAGAATCGAGTAAATCAGGCGTCACAGCCTGCTCTGTATCTGGAATTCCGAGCTCGGACGCCCTTTTATCTGCCATGGCCAATAACCGCCGAATCCGACCCGCAATAGCGTCTTTGGTCATTGGCGGGATTGCAAGAGCACCCAGCTCTTCAAGGCTTGCCTGCCCATGTTCTACGCGAAGTTTTCCGGCTTCAAGCAAATGATCTGGGATGTCGGTGCCCAGAATTTCAAGCGCCCGCTGCACCCTCGCACCCGCCGCAACAGCGGCCCGGGCACTTCGACGCATATTGGCATCATCAAAATTTGCAAGTCTGTTGGCTGTCGCCCGCACTTCTCGGCGAATGCGTCTTTCTTCCCAATTCATCACACTCTCGTGTGCCCCAATGCGAGTCAAAATTGCCGAGATTGCATCACCATCTCGAACAACTACACGATCAACCCCACGCACTTCGCGAGCCTTAGCAACGATGTCTAAACGTCTTGCAGCTCCAACAAGCGCCAGTGCGGCCTCACCGCCTGGACAAGTAATTTCTAATGCTCCACTTCTGCCAGGTTCAGTCAACGAACCATGTGCAAGGAATGCACCACGCCAAGCTGCCTCGGCGTCACAAATTCCGCCACTGACAATTGAGGGTGATAAACCTCTGATAGGCCTGCCATTGCTGTCAAGCAAACCCACTTGCTTGGCTAACCGATCGGCGTTTTGGGTTATTTTGACTATGTATCTACTACCCTTTCGAATTCCCGAAGGCTGCATTACAGATAGTTCAGATTCTTGACCAAATAGATCCATGAGATTTTGTCGAAGTCGACGAGCAACCGAGGCGGTGTCAAGTTCAGCCTCAACCGACAAACTGCCAGCAACAATGTGGATGCTTCCACCAAACCGCAATAGTGCACTCACTTCGGCTTTACGGCAGCAAGCTTTCCCAAATGGTAAGTGAGCTAATTCGTCTTTCAGTGCGGAAGTCATTGCCATAACTAACCCTTCTGCTTAATGGATAACTCTAGGTATTGATAAATAGTCTGAGCCAACAGGGTCGGATTATGAACTTCCGGGTTTACCGAGTCGGCGAGATCAGCTGAAATTACTTGATTCGAAATCTTTAAGGCCGCTTCGTTGAAATCATTGCTAACATTTTTTGTGTCGACAAGTACAACATCAAAAACCAGATCTGGTGACATTTCGTGGAGTACATCGATGTGTTTAGCGGGAGTAAAAGATTTGGTCTCATCAGTTTGGCTCACCATATTAGTTACTAGGATTTTTGTCGCAGTGGAACTAATAAGTGCCTTTGAAACGTCATTTAATAGAAGATGCTTCACAACACTTGTGTACCAAGAGCCAGGTCCCATGACTATCACATCTGCTTGGCTGAGAGCTTCAATTACCTCTGGACAAGCCCTGCTGTTTTGTTGTTCAAATCTTAGATTTTGGATTTCGCCTTTAGCAGTCGCGATCGCAACTTGGCCCTTTACAGTTTTAAAAATTCCATCAGCTTGAACTACTTCAGCAACTACATCTAGAGGCTTGAGGCTTAAAGGCAGTACCTTGCCTTGTGCCTCAAGTAACTCACAGACTGCATCTAGCCCAGCAACAATGTCATCATTTTGTTGCCATAACGAAGTTATCAATAAATTGCCAAGTGCGTGCCCATTCAATTGGCCAGTGCCACTGAATCTGTGTTGCAAAACGTCGGCCCAAAGTCGCCCCCGATCCGACTCACTGCAAAGCGCAATCAATGCCATTCGCAGGTCTCCAGGTGGGATTACATCAAACTCAGATCGAAGTCTCCCGCTACTTCCACCATTATCGGAAACGCCAACAACCGCAGTTAAGTTTGGGGTTATCGTTTTGAGCGCCCGTAATGACGCTGCTAAACCATGACCACCACCAAGTGCAACGATTTTAAGATTCCGACTGTCAAAACTCATTCTCTACCTTTATCCCGGTGAGATACGTAACATTCAACGCCTTCTTTGACGAACCGAGCAGCCATATTTTCAGCAATCGAAACACTTCTATGTTGCCCACCTGTGCAACCAATAGCCACAGTTAAAAATCTCTTTCCTTCGGACAAGTAGCCATCGGTTGCATTTCTAAGTAATTTAGAAAAATCTGAAAGGAAAGTCGCAGCTGCGGGTTGATTCATTACGAATTCATTCACTTCTGGGTCAGTACCAGTTTTAGAACGCAAATTCTCTTGCCAATAGGGATTAGGCAGAAATCTGACGTCTGCGACGAAATCTGCATCAATCGGCAGGCCGTATTTGAAGCCGAATGAAACAATATTCACACGAAGTTTCACATCATCTATTGTGAAGGCAGCTTCAATCGTGCGTCTCAAGTCATGAACATTCCGCTCGGTTGTATCAATAATTAGATCCGCTCTTTCGCGAAGATTTTGTAACATATTTCGCTCAGTGTCTATCGCGCTTGAAAGTGTACCGACCCCTTGAATTGGGTGAGGTCTTCGTGAAGATTCGAATCTTCGTATCAAAGCATTGTCGGAAGCTTCAAGAAAAACGAGAGTAGCTTTGTCTACCAAGCCTGAAATTTTTTCATATTCAGTTTCGAGAGTTTCAAATAGTTTTCCACCTCGAGAGTCGGCAACGATTGCAATTCGATTCCCTTGATTCTCTTTTGCAACTAGTTGAACGCTTTCCAACATTAATTTGGGTGGAAGATTGTCGATTACCAAAAAACCCAGATCTTCAAGAGCGTGGGCTGCAGTAGATCTGCCAGCGCCAGCCATTCCAGTCAATACGACAACTTCGACACTGATTTTCATGGTCCAACTCTTACAGATTAGTCAAGCACCATCTGATATCTCACCAGTCACCATATTGACCGACGTATTGGCTGGCACTTTGGCCAAGTGTTCAAAAATTCTAGCCGCCATTTTCTCTCCGATTCCTGGGCAAGCCGCAATCTCATCTAGCGGCGCCTGTCTTAACTTCTTTACCGAGCCAAAATGTTTGAGTAAATCCTTTTTGCGCTTTTCGCCGAGGTTAGGAATTTCATCGAGGACGGAGCTAATGAGCGATCCTCGTTGTTTATTGCGCTGAAAAGTAATCGCAAATCGGTGAGCTTCATCCCTGATTCTTTGAAGAAGAAAGAGTCCATCGCTACTCCTTGGGAAGATTACTGGGTCATCCCAATTTGCGCCCCAAATTTCTTCAAGACGTTTCGCGATTCCAACAACTGGGATATCAATTCCTAGTTCTTCTAATTTTGTCTGTGCAGCGTTGACCTGCGGTTTGCCTCCATCTACAACAAGTAGCTGTGGCGGATAAGCAAAGCCTTTTCTATTTTCGACCGTTTCATTTTCAATTCTCTTAAATCTACGCTCAACTACTTCACTGATGCTGAGAACATCGTTATTGCCTTGTCCATGTTGCAATTTGTATCGTTTGAAATCCCGCTTTACCGCCAAGCCATCTTCAAAAACCACCAATGACGCAACAACATTATCGCCGTCTAAATGCGAAACGTCGATACATTCAATTCGTAGTGGGATTTCATCTAGTGAAAGATGCGTGGCAATTTCAGTTAGCGCTTGGCTCCGTGCAGCAATATCGGCACCTCTCTTTGCCCGATAACTTTGCAGGTCCGCTTGGGCATTCTTCAAGCAGGTATCGAGCAAATCTCTTTTGATTGATTTCTGGGGAACTCTGAGAGAAACCTTTTTCCCAGCCCGAGCCACGAGCCAAGAAATTGCGAGGTCAGAATCTTCGACTTCGTGACTCGTCAATATTTCTGCAGGCGGAACCTCTCCGCCATCCTCGTTGTAGATTTGAAGAAGGATTCGAGACATAAGCGCGGCAGAAGAAATATCTTCAGGTTTATCCGCAATGAATCCGCGCTGACCAGTGATACGACCATTGCGCACATGAAAAATCTGTATACCCGCTGCTAATTCATCTTCTGCCAAGGCGATTAGGTCTGCGTTTGTATTTGCTTCCAATACGACGGAAGACTTTTGCATAATTGCTTCGACTGAAGCAATGTCATCTCGCAATCTGCCCGCGAGTTCGAACTCTTCGTTTTCACTTGCGGTGTTCATTCGCTCCTTAAGCGAGTTGAGAAGTTTTTTGCTGTCTCCATCTATCAATCTTGAAAAACCATTTATTAAATCTCGATGATCTTCGGGTGTAATTCTCTTCACACACGGGGCTGCGCACTTGTCGATGTACCCAAGCAGACAAGCTCGATTCGAGGCAGCAGCTCGTTTGAAAGTAACGTCACTGCATGTCCTGACCGGATATACGTGCAAAAGTCGATCTATAGTCTCGCGAATTTGCCAAGCTTGAACGTAAGGGCCAAAGTATTTAATACCCGGTTTTCGATCTCCTCGAACCACCATGACCCGCGGAAATTCATCCTTTAATGTAATTGCCAACCACGGATATGACTTGTCATCGCGAAATCGAACATTAAACCTTGGGTTATATTCATTTATCCAAGAATGTTCGAGTTGCAGAGCTTCGACTTCAGTCTCAACAATCACCCAATCGACGCGCACTGCAGTTTGAATCATCTGGGCAGTGCGTGGATGTAATTCCGCGATGTTGGAAAAATACGAAGTTAAGCGATTTTTTAGATTTTTGGCTTTACCAACATAAATAACTTTATTGCCTTTGTCCCAATAGCGGTATACGCCGGGAGATGTTGGAATCTCACTAGTTTTTGGTCGCCATTGCGAAACATCCATTTTTACTTCTTCAATAATGTTTTTAGGAACTTGCCGGTGTGACTTGTAGAAACCTTTGCGATTGCTTCAGGAGTGCCAGTTGCAACAACCAATCCACCCTTATTTCCACCTTCAGGTCCCATGTCAACAACATGATCTGCACATTTAATTACATCGAGATTGTGTTCAATCACAATTACAGTGTTTCCTTTATCTACCAAACTTTGAAGCACAATTAAGAGCTTGCGAATATCTTCAAAGTGCAAGCCCGTAGTTGGCTCGTCTAGTACATAGATAGTTCTGCCGGTCGATCGTTTTTGTAATTCGCTAGCCAGTTTTACGCGCTGCGCTTCACCACCTGAAAGGGTCGGAGCTGATTGACCCAAACGAACATAGCCAAGTCCTACATCAAAAAGAGTTTGGAGATGTCTGGCAATTGGAGGAATTGCACTGAAGAAATCGAGCGCCTCTTCAATTGGCATATTTAACACTTCGGAAATAGTTTTGCCTTTGTAGTGCACCTCGAGGGTCTCGCGGTTATAGCGAGCGCCATTACAAACTTCACAAGGAACATATACATCAGGCAGAAAATTCATTTCGATTCGAATGGTGCCGTCACCGTTACAAGATTCGCAGCGCCCTCCTTTAACATTGAATGAGAATCTTCCTTGTTGATAGCCGCGCATCTTCGCTTCAGCTGTATCGGCAAATAGTTTTCTTACGTGGTCGAAAACACCAGTGTATGTCGCCGGATTTGATCTTGGTGTGCGACCAATAGGGCTTTGATCAACATGCACAACTTTGTCTAATTGATCCATTCCTTTGATTCGCTTATGTTTTCCCGGAACTTCCCTTGCATTATTAAGCTGACGTGCTAATGAGTTATACATGATGTCATTTACTAACGTTGACTTACCGCTACCACTTACGCCCGTAACAGCTACAAAACAACCTAGCGGGAAATCAACGTCAATATTTTTCAAATTGTTCTCTTGAGCGCCTTCAATCCGAATAACTCTATTGGCATCAATCGGTCTGCGCTGTTTTGGTATTTCAATTGATTTGCGGCCTGATATGTAGTCGCCGGTCACACTGCGTTTTGATTCAAGCAAGTCCTTGAGAGGGCCACTTACCACTACTTCCCCACCATGTTCACCGGCACCTGGTCCGATATCTACGATCCAGTCTGCAGTTCGAATGGTGTCTTCATCGTGTTCCACGACAATTAATGTGTTGCCAAGGTCGCGCAACCTAACTAAGGTTTCAATGAGGCGTTGATTGTCGCGCTGATGCAATCCGATGGATGGCTCGTCTAGCACATAAAGAACACCTACAAGTCCAGAACCGATCTGGGTCGCCAGTCGGATGCGCTGAGCTTCACCACCTGCCAAGGTTGCTGCTGGTCTATCTAATGATAAGTAATCAAGTCCGACATCGATTAAGAACTTCAATCGTTCATTAACTTCCTTCAATACTCTTTCAGCAATCTTTTTGTCTCTTGCATTTAGTTTTAAAGTTGAAAGAAAAGCTGCACATTCACCTATTGGCATAGAAGCCACATCCGCAATGTTGTGCTTATTTATTGTGACGGATAAAACAATTGGCTTTAGACGCTTTCCTTCGCATTCTGGACAATCAACCAGACGCATGAAACCTTCATATCTCTCGCGACTTGCATCAGATTCAGTTTCTTGATGTTTACGTTGAATGAATGGAACTACGCCTTCGAATCCAGTTTCATAAGTCCTCACGCGCCCATAGCGATTCTTGTACTTAACAAGGATTTCATATTCATGGCCGTGCAGAATTGATTTTTTGGCTTTCGCAGTTAATTTGTTCCAGGGTGTTGAAAGCGAAAAGCCAATCTCTGCGGATAAAGCTTCGAGAATTCTTTCGTAATATTCAGATAGATGGCCAGATGACCAAGGGGCAATTGCCCCTTCTTCAATGCTCAATTCGGGATCTGGAATTACTAGTTCTTCATCAACTTCCATTTGCGAACCAAGACCCGCGCATTCAGTACAAGCACCAAAAGGCGAGTTGAACGAAAAGCTTCTAGGTTCAAGCACTTCAAAAGAAAGCCCATCATCAGGACATGCGAGATGCTCGCTAAAAAGCAATTCTCTATCAACAGATTTTTCATCGCGGTCCACGAATTCGACAATCACGGTTCCGTTTGCAAGCCCGAGGGCGGTTTCTACGCTGTCGTTAATACGTGTTCGAGCGGAGTCTTTAACTTGAAGGCGATCAACTACAACTTCGATAGAGTGTTTTTCTTGTTTTTTAAGAGTAGGCACCTCGGCAATTTGATAAACAATTCCGTCAACCCTCACACGCGAAAATCCTTGTGCCTGTAAAACTCGCAGAAGATCGACGTATTCCCCTTTGCGCTCGCGCACTATTGGGGCTAAAACTTGGAATTTTTCACCCGTTGTAACCGAGAGGATTTGATCAACGATTTGCTGTGGAGACTGTTTGGAAATCTCGCGACCACACTCTGGGCAATGCGGTTGCCCAATTCGAGCAAAAAGTAGCCGCAGATAGTCATAAACCTCTGTAATGGTGCCAACAGTGGATCTCGGGTTCTTAGATGTGGACTTCTGGTCAATGGACACCGCTGGTGATAAACCTTCGATGAAATCAACGTCAGGTTTATCCATTTGGCCAAGGAACTGCCGCGCGTACGCAGAAAGTGATTCAACATAGCGCCGTTGTCCTTCTGCGAAAATGGTGTCAAACGCCAAACTAGATTTTCCGCTTCCAGATAAACCTGTAAACACAACCAAGGAGTTTCTAGGTATTTCAATCGAGATATTTTTTAGATTATGTTCTCGCGCACCACGAACGATTAAATTTTCTTCGGACATCAATTGCTGCCATTCTTCTTAGCGACCCAAAGTGATGAGATTGTTGTAACAATTAGCACTGAGATAATCACACCTAATGAAACAAATGTATTGAAATGAATCGTTTCAATCTCAAAAGTTTTCTCAATTCCGAGTAGGAGCAACTTAATTCCAATGAAAGCCAGAATTACCGCGATTCCCCGAGCCAAATGAACCAACTTCTCAATCAATCCTTGAAGCAAGAAAAAGAGCTGACGCAATCCCATCAGGGCAAAAGCATTCGATGTAATAACGATGAACGGTTCAGTTGTGAGGCCTAATACCGCCGGAATGCTGTCTAAAGCGAACATGATGTCGGTCCCACCAATAGCCACCATGACCATCAAAAGAGGGGTTAGATACCGAACTCCATTTTGCTTAACCGTGAGCCTATTTCCGTGATACTCATCTATTGTTGGTGCGAATCTCGCGACAGTCCTAACTAACAGATTGTTAGGGGAATCACTTTCGTCTTCTATATGTTTGTCCGAAGCTACTTTGTATGCGGTCCAAATCAGAAAGACGCCGAACAAAATGAAGGTTGGCTGAAACGCGTTAATTGCGCCAACCCCAACGAAAATAAGAATGGCTCTGAATATCAATGCCAGGATAACTCCGACAAGTAAAACCCGATGTTGCAATTCCTCTGGTACCGAGAATGAAGTCATGATGACAAGGAATACAAATAGGTTGTCGATACTTAAGCTGTATTCCGTCAAATATGCAGCAAAAAACTGTCCGGAGATTTCTCCTCCAAACATGGAGAAAAGAATTAATCCAAATGTGACAGCTAGGGACACATAAAAGAGTACCCATTTGGTTGCATCTCGATTTGAAAATGAATGTGGCCGTCGATCCACAATCCAAAAATCGGCGAACAGAACCAGTCCAAATGCAACTGCCGTACCCAGGCTTAAATAAAGTGGAATGTCTAGCCCAGCGCTGCTCATGAGCGCATCCTGCCACCTTGGCCTGTATTGGATACTTTCAAGCCCCGGCGTCCTTCATGGCCCGCAGTTCCCGGCGCAATTCAGTTATCTCATCGCGGTATCTCGCAGCTACTTCAAACTGCAACTCGGAAGCGGCTTGCTTCATTGAGGCTGAGAGTTCCTCAATCAAAGTAACTAAATCAGTCATGGCGCGACTGGCTTTTGGTGGGAGCGATTCGCGAAGAGCTTCGCTTTGGGCAATCGCAGCCTGGGTTTCAAGAGACTCTTTTACCAAACTGTCAGTGATGTCTGCAATTTTCTTGCGCAATGGTTGCGGATCGAGTCCCATTTCTTTGTTGTAAGAAATTTGCTTCGCGCGACGCCGATTTGTTTCTGAAATAGCTAAATCCATTGCTGGAGTAATTGAGTCCGCATACATATGAACTTGTCCCGAAACGTTTCTAGCAGCGCGACCAATTGTTTGAATCAAACTAGTACCTGAACGCAAGAATCCAGCCTTATCAGCATCAAGAATTGCCACTAGGGAGACTTCAGGCAAGTCCAAACCTTCTCTAAGGAGATTGATGCCAACCAAAACATCGTACTCACCCATCCGCAATTCGCGTAACAACTCGATTCGGCGAAGAGTGTCGACCTCTGAATGTAGATAGCGAACTTTAATTCCCTTTTCCATAAAATAATCCGTCAAATCTTCAGACATTTTCTTAGTCAGTGTTGTTACTAAAACTCTCTCATTTCGTTCAGTACGAAGTCGAATTTCGTGAAGTAAATCATCAATCTGACCTTTGGTAGGTTTAACGATTATTTCGGGGTCGATTAATCCTGTTGGGCGAATAACTTGTTCAACCACGTCCCCTTGAACTTTCTCCAACTCATACTTGCCAGGGGTTGCACTCAAATAGATAGTTTGACCCGTGCGTTCACGAAATTCATCAAACTTGAGAGGTCGATTGTCTAAAGCACTCGGAAGCCGAAAACCGTGTTCAACCAAAGTCCGCTTACGACTTGCGTCTCCTTCTTGCATTGCGCCGATTTGCGGGATTGTTACGTGACTTTCATCAACAACCACTAAGAAATCTTCTGGGAAATAGTCAAGGAGGCAGTTTGGCGGTGAACCTTGTTCGCGATTGTCCAGATGCCTTGAATAATTTTCAACTCCAGAACAGGTTCCAATTTGTTGGAACATTTCTAGGTCGTGCTGAGTACGCATTTTTATTCTTTGCGCTTCAAGAAGTTTGTTTTGTTTTTCAAACTCCTGCAACCGCTCCCGTAGTTCATCTTCAATTGCACTTATCGCTCGGCTCAAAATCTCAGGTCCTGCGACATAGTGTGTGGCTGGGAATACAAAAGCAATTGGCTGATCTTTAACAATCTCTCCCGTTATGGGATCAAGAATCAGTAATTTCTCAATTTCATCGCCAAAGAATTCGATCCGCAGTGGAAACTCTTCGTAAACAGGAAAGATCTCAACGGTATCACCGCGAACTCGGAAGGTTCCTCGCTCAAATGCAATGTCATTGCGCTGATATTGCACATCTACAAAACGTCGAAGCAAAACATTGCGCTCAATTTCCTGACCGACTTCAAGCCGGACCATTCGATCCACATATTCTTGCGGCGTTCCCAATCCGTAAATGCAAGATACAGTTGCGACGACAACCACGTCACGTCTAGTTAAAAGCGCGTGTGTTGCCGCGTGACGAAGCCGCTCTACTTCGGCGTTGATTGACTTGTCTTTTTCGATGAATGTGTCAGTTTGAGGAATATAGGCCTCTGGCTGGTAATAGTCATAATACGAAACGAAATACTCAATGGCATTGTTCGGCAGCAAATCTCTAAACTCTTGAGCCAACTGGGCTGCAAGTGTCTTATTTGGTGCCATTACGAGGGTTGGACGTTGGAGTTTCTCGATTAACCAGGCTGTTGTTGCTGATTTTCCAGTTCCGGTAGCCCCAAGTAGCACAACATCTCGATCTCCTCGCTGAATTCTTTTTACAATTTCTTCAATTGCAGCTGGTTGATCGCCTGAAGGAACAAAGTCGGACTCCACTTTGAAGAGATTTAAAGTCTTCTCAAGGTCAGTAACAGGTCTAGTCATTTAAAACTCTCTGCAGAAAAGCTTCAACTGAAACTTCTAAATCCCTTAGGGTTCCATCGTTAGCAATGTGAATCGCATTCGCTGGAACAAAGGAATTTTCAGCTTGCACTTGGATTCGAGCCGTTGCGTCATCAAAAGTCATGCCTCTAGCGACCGCGCGATCGATTCGGGTTTGTACCGGTGCTTCAACAATAACTACATAATCTGCGAGCGATAGATTAGTTTTCGAATTCAATACTGGAATCTCATAAACGAGATTTTTTTGTTTAGAGACAATATTCTGTAAATAACTTTGCACCTTTGGATGAATGATTGATTCAACTCTCTCGCGCAACTCTTTATTTGAGAAGATTTGCGAAGCGATAAATTGTTTGTTTACACTGCCATCAGGGTGCTTGATGTCTGTGCCCAAAATGGATTCAATCTGCTCAACCATCTCAATATCTTCTAGATATAGATGGTTGACAATCTCGTCCGCATTAAGAGTTTTGATACCGTGTTTCGCACACAAATGGGTGAAGGTCGACTTACCCGAACCAAGTCCACCGCTCACATACACCACAGTCACAGGCGCATTGTGCTGCATAAAAAAGAACCCAGCCTGCTGGCTGGGTTCTTTAATATTGTGATTATTCTGCAGTTGCAGCAGCCGCTTGTTCAGCTTCAGCCGCTTGCTGTGCACGATGGGCTTCCCAGCGAGCGTGAGCCTCAGCATATTGCTGTTCCCATTCTTTACGCTGATCTTCTGAGCCTTGCTTCCATTCACCAGTTTCAGGATCAAATCCGTCTGGACCGATGTATTTTCCGGCTTCATCGTAAGAGGCTGGCATTCCATAAAGGTATGGATCGAAACCAACATTCAAGTCTTCGCCTGATTCGTTAGCTTGTTTCAACGATAGTGAAACACGACGACGTTCTAGATCGATATCGATGACCTTAACCATTACTTCGTCATTTACCTGAACAACTTGTTCTGGAATTTCAACATGGCGTTCTGCAAGTTCAGAAATGTGCACCAAGCCTTCGATTCCTTCTTGCACGCGAACAAACGCACCGAATGGAACCAACTTAGTTACGTTGCCTGGCACGATTTGGCCCAATTGATGGGTGCGTGCGAAGTGTTGCCATGGGTCTTCTTGGGTTGACTTGAGAGACAGCGATACGCGCTCGCGATCCATATCAACTTCAAGTACCTCAACAGTTACTTCGGTGCCAACTTCAACAACTTCGTTTGGATGGTCAATGTGCTTCCATGAAAGCTCAGAAACGTGAACCAAACCATCAACGCCACCAAGGTCTACGAAAGCTCCGAAGTTGACGATTGACGAAACCACACCCTTGCGAATTTGGCCTTTTGCCAAGTTGTGCAAGAAAGTGCTACGTGATTCTGATTGTGAGTGCTCTAGGAATGCACGGCGACTAAGAACAACATTGTTTCGGTTCTTATCAAGTTCAATAATCTTGGCTTCGATTTCCTTACCAATGTATGGGGCCAAGTCACGGACGCGACGCATTTCGACAAGTGATGCAGGCAAAAAGCCTCGAAGCCCGATATCAAGGATGAGTCCACCCTTAACTACTTCAATAACAATGCCTTTTACGACACCATCAGCGTCTTTAATCTTTTCGATGTCTCCCCAGGCGCGTTCATATTGTGCGCGCTTCTTGGAAAGAATTAAGCGACCTTCTTTGTCTTCTTTTTGAAGAACCAAGGCTTCTAGACGTTCACCAACTTTAACTACAGAAGCTGGATCTATGTCATGTTTGATTGAAAGTTCACGTGATGGAATCACGCCTTCGGTTTTGTACCCGATATCTAGCAGAACTTCGTCTCTATCGACTTTGACGATGATGCCTTCAACAAGGTCACCGTCATCGAAGTTCTTAAGTGTGTTGTCGATCGCCGCAAGGAAATCTTCCACAGAACCGATGTCATTAACAGCGATGTTATTTGTTGTCATGGAGTAATTGCTCCGATTGGATAATTATTAGGTGGGCGCTCAAACCCAGTTACGAGCCACTCTCTATGTCTAGAGTGAATCTGCAGATAAGAGCCTGCGAATTGTAGGGGTGTTCTGGCCAGACATTTACGCGGGGTTTTGTCTAATTAATGAGCGGCAATGTCCCAATTTTCGCCAAAGCCCATCGAAATTTCTAGCGGGACACTCATAGTGACGGCTGACTCCATGCCTGCCTTAACGACTTTTGAAATTTCGGTTTTCTCACCGCGAGCGACCTCTAAAACTAATTCATCGTGCACTTGCAGCAGTAGTCGACTCTTGAGACCCGCTGAGTCAATTCCCGCTTGGACATTAAGCATGGCAACTTTAATTAAGTCCGCTGCACTTCCTTGAATAGGAGCGTTGAGCGCCATTCGCTCCGCCGCCTGTCTGGCTTGATAGTTTGTTGATTGCAAGTCAGGAAGAAATCTCTTTCGACCAAACATGGTTTCGGTGTAACCGGTTTTGGTCGCTTCAACTACTACTTGTTTTAAATAGTCTTTAACACCTTGGAATCTCTCGAAATATTTGTCCATCAAGGCGCTTGCTTCACGAGTTTCAATTCCGAGCTGCTGACTTAAGCCAAATGAACCTAAGCCGTATGCGAGCCCGTAAGACATAGCTTTAATTTTGCGACGCATTTCTGAAGTCACATCCTTTGGGGCAACCCCAAATACTTGCGAGCCAACAGTCGTATGCAAATCCTCACCACTGTTGAAGGCAGCAATCAATCCCTCATCTTTCGACAAGTGAGCCATGATGCGCATTTCAATTTGGCTGTAGTCAGCGGTTAGAAGAGACTCATATCCTTCGCCACAAATAAATGCAGCGCGAATCATTTTTCCTTCGTCTGTTCTGACCGGGATATTTTGCAAATTTGGATCAATGCTTGACAGTCGACCTGTCGCAGCGACAGTCTGTGCAAAGGTTGTATGAACTCTTCCCTTTTGATCAATTAAAGGCAACAATCCTGAAACGGTTTGTTTTAATTTTGTAACTTCTCGCCAAATCAAAATTTGTTCAACAACTTTGTCTTTGGTGTTTTCGAAAAGCCAGCCCAAACTCTCTGCGTCTGTGGTGAATCCAGTTTTAATTTTCTTAGTTTTGGGTAATTTGCGGTCGGTGAAAAGAATTTCTTGCAGTTGTTTTGGACTTCCTAGGTTAAATTCTTTACCGGCTTCATCCTGGGCTGACTTTTCCGCCTTAGTCGCAACTTTTAAAAACTGCGATTCAAGTTTTTGCAAAACCTGCTTGTCTAATCCAATTCCGGTAAATTCCATGCGCGCAAGCAGCTTCAAAGTCGGAATCTCAATCTCGTCATGTAATTTCATGAATCCCGCGTCTAGGTATGCAGTCTGAAAGTTCCAAAGATCAAGTACCGCATTTGCATGTTGCGAGACATCTGCGGCTGACTCATCGAAAAGGCTTTGACTAACTTCCAACTTAGGCAACTCGCGTTGAAGATTGCGTTCTATGCATGCCTCTAAGTCCAGGCCACGTTGTCCGGGATTCTTTAAATACTCGATTAATTGCGTATCCCCTTTAATGGCGTCAAATTGCGCTTCTTCTTTAACTAACCACCGAACCAAAGGTTTTAAATCGTGTCCAACAATGAAATATTTGGGGTTTGAGAAAACTTCTAACAACGAGTCTTTATCTTTAGTTTTCAATTGCGAAACTTCAATATTTAGATGATTTTCTTGCCAAGAGAAAGCCACACTCTTCAGTTCAGCCAGCCCATGGACTTGGGCATAAACCCCGATGGGATATTTTGGATCAAAAGTTGCAAATGTTTCGGATAATTTCCCAGGTTGCCAACCCACCGCTGCTCGCGTGATTGAAACTATTTCATTTTTCTCCACTGGTGTACCAGCGTCACTAGTAACAAATGCTGCATAGGCACGTTTATGGAGCGACCTGAACCCTAGACGACCAAATACTTTATCGATTGCAGCCGGATTTCCAAGATGTCTATGTAGATCATTTACATCCGCCTCAACTGGCACATCGTGTACTAGTTGGGTTAGTCGACGATTTAGTAAAACTTGCGAAGCGTGGTCGCGTAAAGACTGACCAACTTTTCCTTTTATCTCGGCAGCGTTTGCCAAGATACCTTCAAGATTCTCGTATGTATTGAGCCAGCTAGCTGCGGTTTTCTCTCCAACACCGGGAATCGAAGGAAGGTTGTCACTTGCATCCCCGCGCAAGGCTGCAAAATCGGCATATTGATTTGGATGTACATTGTATTTTTCTTTCACAGCCGTAGGTGTCATTCGAGCAAGTTCGCGTACACCTTTAGTTGGATAAAGAACTGTGATTTGTTCATTTACAAGTTGTAGTGAGTCTCGATCACCCGTCAAGATAAACGTCTGTGCTTGTTGACCACTTGCTGCGGTTGCCAATGTTGCAATTACGTCATCTGCTTCAAAACCCTCAATTGCAATATTAACGATCCCAAAGGCGTCTAACACTTCTCGAATAATCGGAACTTGGGACTTGAACTCTTCGGGCGACTTTGCTCGGTTTGCTTTGTATTGCGGAAATTCTGCTTTTCTAAAAGTATCTCGACTAACATCAAATGCAACAGCTAGATGGGTCGGGTTTTCAGCTTCCACGACCTGAAGCAACATGGAGACGAAGCCTTGAATCGCATTTGTTGGTTGCCCATCTGGAGCAGAAAAGTTTTCGACTGGCAATGCATAAAAAGCTCGGTATGCAAGTGAGTGGCCATCGACGAGCAGGAGTCTTGATTCTGGACCCATTGCTGCTGTAGTTGAACTCACGAGATAAGCCTAAGGTTGCCCTATGAATGAAGAACTTGGCCGGCAATTCTTGGAAAACCGTGGCATGGGTGCGCTTGCGGACACCATGGGTTTGAAAGTTACCCATGCGACCGCAGAATTAGTAAAAGGTTCTATTCCGGTTGCCGGGAACACACAACCTTTAGGCCTTTTGCATGGTGGCGCGAACGTAGTTCTGGCCGAATCTCTTGGTTCACTCGCTGCCAATATTCATGCAGGACCAGATCGATTTGCGGTGGGCGTTGAAATTAATGCCACTCACCTAGCTAGCGCCACCGAAGGCTTTGTTCACGGTACAGCTCGTGCACTCAAACTAGGTGGAAGTATCGCGGTTTATGAAATTGAAATAGTGAATGATGAAGGCGTACTCACTTGCGTTTCCAGATTAGTTTGCGCAATAAGACAGCGCTCTCAATCTTAA
>JACCDO010273499.1_pt1 | contig 29166 bp, 29 predicted proteins | sample 7446101 | NCBI WGS metagenome assembly JACCDO01 (sample SAMN15323440, study PRJNA562643) | freshwater metagenome | isolation source: river surface water | place: USA:Blue River Watershed | collected 2017-08-16
ATTAATACTAGGTGGAGCCACAGCTTGTCTTCCATCATTTAAAACATCCCATCCAATAATTTTATTGTTTAGATGTAATTTAGAAGAAGATGATAATTTAGGATTATATTTAAAATATAAATGATAACCACCATTTATCGTTTTTACTATAGGTGTATTTATTTCAGGATATAATGATTTAATCTTATTCCAATGAGATACTCCGTTATCTTGATAATCTATATCAAGTATTGTAATTTTAGATGCTTTACCAGTTAATATACCTATATTATGATTTTTGAAAACATTCCAATCGTGAGGTGTATGATCTAAAGTAGTCCAATTTTTAAAAAATGGTCTTTTTCCAATTAATGGTATAGAAATAAATTTATGAATTTTATATTCAGTTAAAGCTTTTTGTTGATCTTCAGATATCATTTGATTATATAAAATATAATATTAAAATTATTTATTCAATAAAAACATTACCACTTCTAATTAATATATTTTCTTCTTTGAGTCTTAAAATTTCTTCATTAAGATTTTTACAATTATAATTTAATTCAATTATTTTATTTTTATCAATTTCATGTTGATATTCCAATTTAGTTATTTTTTCATAATTTTCTTGTTTTAAAATCTTTAGTTCATTTTTTATTGTATCAAAATTTTTACATAAAGAACATATATTTTCATGATTATTTTTTTTATTAACCAAATCTTCTATATTATCTAATTTATCATATTTATCTAATTTATCATATTTATTATCAGATATAATTTTATTTAAACAATCATTATCATATGTAATACTTGAATATCTATAAATAATATCTTTATATTGTTTTTCAAGTTTAATATTAGACTGATATGCGTTATTTAATGTATCACATTTTTTTCTATAAATATCAGATAATAAAGCAATGTTATTATCATGATAATTAATAACTAATGATTGTTTTTGATTATCCTCTTTAGAATAACTAATTATGATATCTAATAATGATTTTGATATCTTAAATACATAATATATTTCACATTTATCTTCAATATTATTATTTAAAATAATTGTTTTAGTATCCAAAAACCAAGAATTATCAATAAAAGAAAATATACTTGGTATTAATGTGATAAAACAACAATCATTTAAATAATATTCATCTTTATATAAATATACATTTAAAATTCCTGATAAATATTTAATTCCATTAGTTATTGTTCTTTTTTTTATTAATTTATTACATTTACAAATCATAATTTAAATATATAAAAAATTTAATTATGATTTAAATATTGATTTACTATATATAAGTTCATATAATCAAAAATATAAACAAGCAATTTCTTTATAAAAAAATGAATAAATTTAATAATGAAATGTGGCAATCTGCTCTCAGTAATGGTTTAATTGAACCAACTAAAAAAACCCCACCAGTGGCTACTAGTATGATTAATAAATCATTAGCTCATGAACAATTCCAAGATATGAAACATGATAGATTTGAAGTTATCAATGATAACAGCAGACATAATAAACTAAAATTTAGTGATAGATATAGACATGGCGCTCTTAGAAATATACATTTTTTACAACAAGAATAAACAAAAAATAAGATAATTAATAAAAAAAGTATAACTAATAATAAAAAAAATAATTAATTAAATTATTTTTTTATAAAAATTTTATTTTATATTTAACAGATAATTAATTATAAATATATTATTAATAAATTAAATTTAATTAAAAAAAGGATGAATGTAAATACAGTTATGAATCAAAGAGCTAAAAGACCAGTTGGTCGTCCAAAAATGATCAAACCACCACCACAACCAATTCAAAGAAACGGTATTATTACTGAACCAAATGTATCATCGCATATATTAGAATTAGTTTATGATGAACCAATGAATATCAAAAAAATATTTAATTTATTTAAATTAGTGGATATGAGAGATATTCGTATTGAATTTAAATTATCAGGAGTAAGAATTTTAGGATCAGGTCATTTAAAACATAATTTTATTGAACTAGACATTGATAGTAATAAAATGACTCAGTATTATAATAAACATAATTTGATTATGATTGTTGATCAGCGTAGTTTAGAAAAGATAGTTCAAAAAATAGATAAAAGTTATAGCTCAATTTATTTCATCGCCAAACAGGATAGTTATATGAAAGAATTGTATATTATTTTACATGATCAAAAACAAGGTATTAAAGAATATCATACAATTTCATTATTAGAATCGTCTAATAATACTGAAGATGATAATGTTATATCATCATTATCTTATAAAGATTATCCATTATCTTTTACTTTACCAAGTAAATATTTTAAAAAAATTATATCTGATATTGCTAAATTTAGTCAAGATTTTACAATTGAAAGAAGACCAGGTGTAGCATTAAGCTTTCCATATGATTCTAATTCTAAAAATATTGAAGTTTTACATACATTTACAAATCCAGATATGTTTCAAGTATATTCAACATTAGATGATAATGATTTCTTATCAACAACAGTAAGAATTGAATATATTCAAAGTTTAGCAAATGCTTTATTAAGTACTCATGTTAATATTTATGTAGATAGAGAAAATATGACAGTGTTTAAAACAACATTGGATGATGGAGCATTTACTTTAGTACTAGCAGTAAAAATTGTTTCATATAAGTAAATTTTATAATTATTTTTTTTATCAAAAAAAAAGATATAATAATTAAATTTATTTAATTATTGTTTTTTTCTACTAACTCTTTTACCAGTTGTTTTTTTAGTAATCATAGATTTATTATTAGTTTCTATTAATTTATTATTTATATATTCATTTTCTGATAATACTGCTTGAATATCCAATTTCCACATATCCTTATTAGTTAATTTTAGTATATATGCTAGTTCATCATCCTTTAAAATTTTTTGTTGTTGTAATTTTTCCATATTATTATTAGTAATGGACTTGATAGGCATATCTATCATATATGAAAATTCTTTTAATTCAGGTGTTGGATTAATTGTTCCATATACACCGTTATCTTGATCAAATTTATTATCTATTAAATATTTTAATAATAACTCATCACTTACTCTTTGTAAATTAATTTTATTTTGTTTAACATGTTGTATAAATTTTATTTTATTTAAAAGAATCATTAACTCATAATTTAATAAAGCAATTATAGCATCCCTTCTTTTAGTATAAAAGTCTAATCTAATTGTATAAAATTCTTTTATAATTTCATAAATATTATTATATTTAGTAATTATGGATTTATGATTAAATAAATACATATTATTACAAGAAATTTTACTACTTAATTTAAATTTAGTAATAAATTCATCTTTATCCAATTCTTTTAAATTATTATACATTCTTTGATTAATAATAATTTCAAAATGAACAATTATGTCAGAATTTCCATATTTGATATCATATATAATATCATTATCTTTACTATTATACATATCTTCTATAAAATTTTTATAATCATCAGTAGATACTCCAATAGGTAGTTCAGTAATAATTAAAGAATGTTTTACATCATCAAATCTATAACAACCAATAGTTCTATATTTTCCTTTATCTAAAAATTCTATACTTCCATTAAAACCTCTATACCAAGGCTTAATATTTTTAATAGGTTTTTTATCATCAAGTAAATTTAGTAAATAATTACAAATATCTATAGGGTTATATTTAAGAATATCAGTTGAAAATCCAGTTCCAATACCAGATGTTCCATTAATTAATATCATAGGTATAACAGGTACAAACCATTCAGGTTCTATTGTTATACCATCACTTTCTAAATAATTTAATAATTGTGAATCTTTTATGTTAAATATTTTTTTAGTAATTTCTGACAGTTTAGTAAATATATAACGAGGACTTGCGGCGTCTTTACCAGATAATAATCTTGATCCAAACGCTCCTAGAGGTTCTAATAAATTAATATTATTAGAGCCAGTATAATTTTGAGCCATACCAATAATAGCTCCCATTAAAGACATTTCTCCATGATGATAATCAGTTTTTTCTGCTACTTTTCCTCCAAACTGAGCAACTTTCATTTCATTATTTGTTAAATATTTAATGGCTGTATATAAAATTTTTCTTTGTGATGGTTTTAATCCATCCATAATATTTGGTATAGAACGTTGATTGTCATAATATGAAAAATGTATTAATTCTTTATTTATATAGTTAGTAATTGACACTCTTCTTTGTTTTCTATCAATATTATCTTTTGGATTATAAGTTTCCATTAACCATATTTTACGATCATTTGTTAATTTTTTATCAAAAGCTAAATTTATAGATTTATCTACAAATTCATCAGAATCAAATGTAATAATTTTTTCATCAATATTATTAAGAGCATCTCTTGCTTCTATAGAAGTGCTTGTTCCTAAACCTTTGAAATATTTAGATTTAAATTGTTTTGTATTTGTCTTTAACCAATTTTCATAATCATTTAATGTATAAAATGATAATGTTTCTTGAGCTTGATATACTTTTACAATTGGTGTTGAACAAAATCCTAAATATCCTATACTTAATAAATCAGGCCAGAAATAATGAAACATATTTAAAATCAATGATGCTATATGTGATCCATCAGAATCAGCATCAGTTAATACAATTACTCCTCCATAACGTAATGAATTAGTATCAGTATATTTTTGATCATATTTTAGTCCTAATATTTTGACTATATTACATATCTCATCATTTGTTGATACTTTTGATATAGCAGTATCTCTTACATTTAATGGCTTTCCTTTTAATGGAAAAATTCCATATCTATCTATACCAATAACAGTAATAGCACTCATAGCAAACGTTTTTGCTGATAATCCTTCAGTTAAAATAAGTTTAGTTTCATTTGATTTAGACGTTCCAGCAAAATTAGCATCTTCTAAACCTTTAATTCCAATTAATCTATTTGTTTTTGTTCCATTTGTTTTTGTTAAATCCTTTAGTAATTTATTTTCTGATACATTAATTAGTAATTTTAATAAATCTGAGCTTAATAACTTTTTCTTAAAAGTTTCAGACATAATATATTCACTTCCAAATTTATTTTTAGTCATTTTTAAACATTCTTTAGTTTGACTATCAAATATTGGATTAACTATTGTTGATTTTAGAAATATAAATAATTTATTTTTTACATCAGCTGGTTTAACTTCTATTTTCTTAGCTTTAAGTTTTTCAATAACTTCTTTACTAATAATTGACATCACATGATCAACATGTGATCCTCCTAATGATGTATGAATTCCATTTACAAATGATACATGATTAAATCCATTAGAACTAAACATAATACCAATAGACCATCTATCACATGTATTATCAACTATGAAATTATCTTGTGAATTATTTAAACAATATAATTTCATATAATCTTCTACTTTTTTTATAGTAATTTCTTTATCATTATAAAAAGTTTTTACTTTACTATGACTTACAAATCCAATATCAATTAATCTTTTTTTCATTAATGAAATCATATCATTACTTAATTCACTTATTTTAAAATATTTTAAATCAGGTTTAAATGTAATAATAGTATAAGGTTTTTTTCTTCCTAAAGCTTTAATAGAAGGTGTAGTTTTTTCTGACATATTATTAGACCAATCTTGATTATAAATTTTTTTTTGAATTGAATTAGCAGTTTCTAAACTAAATGAGGTACTAAATATATTTGCTAATTTAGCTCCTAATCCATTAGTTCCACCAGTTATTCTATCTTCATCACTATAATTAGATCCACTTCTTAACATACCAAATACAATCTCAGGTATATAAGCATCAATTTCTTCTTTTTTTATAATAGGTAATCCTTCACCATTATTATATACACTAATAGTATTTGTTTCTTTATTAATATTCACTCTAATTTCAGAGCAATTTGTTCCTTCTCTAACTGTCTGATCAAATGCGTTTAATATAATTTCTTCATATAATCTTTGTAAAGCAGGTATATAACTAATATTTTTTTTAATAATATACTCATCAGTTTCAATATCTGTATCTTTTACAACATACATTTCTTCAGTAATTAATTGCGATGAACCAATATACATACCTGGTTTTAATAAGATATGTTCAATATCAGATAGAACTTGATATTTATCAGATATTGCTTTATTACTCATTTTAATTAATTATTATATATTTACTTAATATGGATCAATTTTATAATTTCAAAAAAAATACATTATACAAATTAATAATTATATTTAATATATTTAGTATATGGATAAGCATCATAATAGTAATAATAATTATTCATTTCATCCAATTTACGCTTTAATGGAAATAAATCTAATGAATTATATTCAAAATATAATTTTGACTCACCAGATTCATTAACTTTTTTTTTATAACGACTATATTGAATATAATAAATATTATCAAATAGCGATTCAGTATCCGTCATTAATTTATATTATTATATTTTTATTTAAAAAAATCAATTTTATAATTTCAAAAAAAAAATTATACAAACATATATTGATAATTGTAATAATTCTATGAATTATTAATATTTATAGAAATTTGCTATATTTATTAAATTTCTTAATTTCATCATATATATCCATCATTGGTTCAATATCTTCTTTATAAGAAGAAAGTTCATTGTATATATGACTCACTTTACGTTTTTTTGAGTTTTGTAATAACATTTTTTTACTGATATTATCAGTTGTTATTAATCCTTCAGTATTATTAATTCTTTTTAAATGATAACCATATCCATAGGTTTTATCATTTAAAACACGATAATATGTGTTTAAATGAATCATATTAGATTCTTTATGTGCTTCACAGTGAGTAGCACATTTTTTACCATATTTAGCAAAGAATGCCCTTGATTTACAGCTTGATAATTGACATTTCATTTTAGAGTTTAGTTAGGTTAGATTTGTATAGATATTTAAGCATAAAAAAAATCAATTTTATAAAACGTTAAATTTTAATGATTTTTTTATAATAATATATAAAAAATAAAATAATGAACTCTATTAAAAAAAGTAATATTAATGTTTCTAAAATTTATAAAAATCAATTAGATAAATTTAATATTGATATCAGAGGTTCTTTAAATAGAAATGATATTTATTTTAGAAAAACTGATATAGAAAAATTATTTAATAAAAAGTTTATAATACCATCAACAAGTAATGAATTAATAATGATAGAAACTGAAAATGGATATTTTAAATATATAACATATAATGAATTGATAAACCAATATAAGGTTCATAAAATTATCAATAAAGTTTTTGATTTTATATTACTTATTAATACTATCTTAGATAATGAAATTGATTATCAAAATAAAAAACTATTATATAATGATGATAATATTTTAGAAGATGATGAAAATAAAGCTATTGATGAAATTAATTTACTTGATATTAATTTAGATAGCAATTTAAGTAATGATTTTAATGATGATTTTAGTAGTTATGGTATGATTAATGATAACGATGATAATATTAATAATTACATAACATTAGTTTATCAACATAAAATAGAATTATTAAATCAAAAATTAGAATCAATTAATACTAAACTTCAAATTAAGGATAGGGATATAATTATATTAAAAATGAAAATGGATATTGAAATAAATAAAAAAAATAAAATTATAGATAAATTACAAGAACAAATAAACGACTTAAATGATATAAATAGAAATTTATATAAATATATAAATAAAAATTTTATTATAACTGATATTGATTCTTTTAATAATTTTGATTCAAATAACTTTGAATTAAATAAATTTGAATCAAATAATTCCGATCTAGATAATTCTGATATAGATATTGAATCAAATAATGAAAAATATTACTTAATTGAAAGTAGTGAATCTTCATCTGAAAGAAATTCAAAAAATGAATGGGTATAAACTGTTTAAATTTAATCAAAATCTAAATCTCTAATCATTATCATACGATTTCTTAATGGTACATTTTCAGTAGAATAATCTTCAAACTTAACTTTAGCATATTTGCCTTTAAATTTTGAAAAATCTTTTAAACATTGTTGATATAAATCTTTACGATATTCATATGTTCCATTAGGAACTGAGTTAAATTCCACTCCATATTTTGTTTTTAATATAAATACAACACATCCAGCATCTTTACCTTTACCTTCAGTATATGAAACTATTTCAAATTCATCATCAAAGGATTGTTTTCTTTTTAGATACCAAAATGAACGTTTTTCTTTACTAAATGAATATTCATAAGGCTTTCCAAGCGATTTATAAATAATACCCTCATATCCATTAGAAGTCATATTATTATAATAAATATCAGACTCATTTTCATTTTGAACTAATTTAGTATCAGTAATTGTTAATAAAGATGAATTATAATTATTTAAAAATTTTTTTAAAATTTCAAATCTAACTTCAAATGGATTTTTATCATTAATAGTAAAACAATCAAATATCCAATATTGTAATAATTTTTTTTCATTAGTATCAGTTTCATTTCTTACAATTCCAGATATTTTTTGTAAATCCATTCCGTGCGAATATAACTCACCATCTAATATTATATCTTTATTATCTGATAAATCAAATAATTTTTGTAATTCATCTTTAAGCTCATCAAATTTAACTATATCATGTAATCTTCTTGTTTTTAGTATAACTTTATTATTTTTATCAAGCGTAACTATCATTCTTAATCCATCTAATTTAGGTTGAACATATAATGGATATGTTAATTTATCTTTAAAATCCTTCCATGGTTTTAGAGCCATTGGAAACGGTATATTTTCATTATTAATATCTTCAATTGATTCAGCATAACCAGATTTAATCTTTAATGTGTATTTACTTAAACATTCATTATATGCTTGAGTTAGTACATTTGTGGCATTTTTTTTATTTAAGTTTTTACCGGTTGTAATTATAGTAGGTGATGAATCAGTCATTTTCATATTGATTAAACCATTAGTTGTAAAATACTCACATGTATAATCATCATTTATTTTCATATTTACATCCTTGATATTAACTTTATTATGTTTAGAATCATATAAATTAATAGTAATTTGCCATAATCTAATTTTATCATTTTGTTTATTATAAATTGGTCCTAAAATCATTATAATTTATTGATTTATATATTTGTAAATTTTATATCAATTTTATAAAATAATAAAATTGATGATTTAATAAAATAAAATAAATCAATTAAATAAATGAGTGTAGAAGAATCTTATAATATTATTTTAAAATTAATTCATAATGAAGGTGTTATTTCAAAAATAAAATTACTAAAATCACGTTCTAAATTATCAGAAGATATATTAGAAAAATTAAATAAAGTTTTATCTGATTCATTTACTCCAAAAGTAGAAATAGTTAAAACTAATACTGAATTAGGTATAATTGGAGAACAATTTATTTTAGCTCATTTAAATAAAATAAGTAATTACAACTCTGAATTTTTAGTATATGATACTTCAAGTTGTAAAGATCATGGTGATATATGCGTTGAATATAAAGGTATTAAAACTTGTATTGAAGTAAAAAATTATACTAATCCAATACCATCAAAAGAAATTGAAAAATATCATAATTCATTATCACTTCCTGATTATGATATTGGATTAATTATTTCTATAAATGAATATGGATTTGCTAAAGAATATAAAATTAAAAATCCAATTGATATTAAAATAATTAATGGAAAACCATCTGCTTATATATCTAATGTTGATCCTGAAATTATATATCCAACAATTAATATATTAATGGCGATTTTAGTTAATAATAAACAATATAATAATGGAAATCTAGAAGATATACAATTAAATTTAGATAAAAAAACAAAAAATTTATTAGAAATTTATGAAAAAACAAAAGAAGTAAAAACTTTAATTGAATCACAAAAAAAATCAATATTAAAATTAGAAAGTATGATTAATGAAATTCAAGCTTATTCAATTAATTAAAATTTATATATTTAAAACATTCTAACTTTATTTATTACTACATATAAATAAATATTCTATAGTTGTTTTTTTATTATCTAAATTTAAACTATTAGATTTAAATTTTTTATACTCATATTCATATAAAGTTATATCATTATAATAATTTTCTATAATACTTATTAATATATCTTTTGATAATAATCCTTCATTATTGTAAGATAGTAATAAAAATGACGTTTTATTATTTTTCAATATAGAATGAAGAGACTCATTTATTGTTTGTTTAGAACAAAATTTACTTCTATTCCAATTTTTAATAATACCGGTCTTACCAATTATTTCAATATCTTTATCATATTTTAGAATATAATTTAATAAACTATAATTAGAACTATACTGACGATTATTATACGGTGGATCTAAATAAAGTATATCAGTTTTAGTATTTAATTCTAATATATCTTTATTATATACTATGTTATCTATATAATGATTGATACTTGTATTTGTATGTATTGGAGTTATTATAATATCCTTTAATGCGGGTTTTTTAAATTTTTTTAAATATGATCCATATACACTTGATGTATTTGATACTTTATCTAAACTACATACTAAACTTGCTTCTAAAAAGATCTTTTCATCAATATTAATAATTTCTTCATTAAATAATTGTTTTATTACATTCATTGAATAATCAATCTTAATACCATTAGATACAGTAAAGAACATTCTTTCACATTCATTATATGGAGTAAATTGATTTCTAATAAGATATTGATCATTGTTATCAATAACTTCATATTCATTATTATTTATTTTTTTAATAATTAATCCAAGTTTATCACTATATAAACTTTTTAATTTAGCATATGAAATAATATAAGAATAATACTCTAAATCATTTGATATTATAGAATATTTATATTTATTGTTAAAATAATTTCCAATAATGCTAGTTCCAGCAAATAAATCACCAAATATATAATTTTTATTTAAGTCAATATGATTTGATAATGATGATTCTATAAAACTAATTAAAGATTTTTTTGATCCTATATAACCTAATGACATTTCTTATAATATTATCTTATTATATCAGAGTCTAAATGATTTAATACTAATATTTATACTTTATAAAATTGATATTCAAACAACTAAATATAACTAAATAAGAATGTTTAATTTTACAAAATATCCTGAACCAACATTAACTTACAATGATACTAAATATACTGGTATAAATATCTTAGAATTATTAGATACTATCTTAACTAATAGTGAAAACTATCCAAATCAAGATGTTAAAGAAGCAAAAAAATATTTTGATTTAATTTCATTATATTACCAACATCCTCAAATTCCAATCTTAGGGTTTAAATCACATGATACAAGAGCTATTATTCCAAATAAAAGAATTATTGATATTGGATTTGATTTAACAATAATTGATGTATATAAAAAAATATCAGATAAAATTATTATGTATGAAACTGGAATTTCTTTAAAAATACCTGTTGGTTATTATGTTGAATTAATAGCAAGAAGTAGTATTTCTAAAACTGGATATATGTTAGCAAATAATGTTGGTATAATTGATCCTGGATATACTGATACTGTAAAAGTTCCATTAATTAAATTGGATGATACTATGCCTGATATACAATTACCATTACGTATTGCTCAATTAATATTAAAACCTTATTGCTTTTCACATGCTTATGAATTCAATGATAATTATGAAACAACTAGAGGTACCGGAGGTTTTGGTAGCACAAATTAAAAAAAAATAATTTTGATATATTACATTACTTTATATTACTTTATATTACATTAGAATTTTTATAAATATAATCATTTAAATCATTATCAAAAACAGGTGAATATGTAATAACAATACCACAATATGGCTTACTATTTTTTTTGTAATCTATAGGATTGTATAAATTTATACTAATTGCTTCTTGTAATATAAATCTAAAATTATTCCAAAATAGATTATCATGTCCAAAAGTGCTTGTAAATAAATGGCTCATTTCATGTAATAATACAAAATTTAATTCATTCATATTATTAGAAGTATCTATTTCATTATTATTATGTGGATCTCTTATACACATAGCAAATACATCACCTTTATCTATAACATATGAAGTATCTCCGCCTGATCTTTCAGGAATATTTTCTTCCATATTAGCAGTTATGAAGTTTTTTGTTAAACTATTTATACCATCAATTACTATTTTTTTATATTCTGGTTTAATCATTGATAAGCCCAATGGATTATCAATATATTTTTTATTTAATGTATTTATTAAATAATGAGCATTATTGTTAAGCATATCCATAGTTTTAGCTGCTATATGTGGATTTGATAAATCTTCATGAATTTTATAACTATTATTACCAATTTTAATTGATTGAAATGATTCTATATTTATAAAAGACTTTACTTTTTTTTCTGGAATAATTTCTATAAAATTAGAAAAATTTACTCTTTTTTTAGAAGGTGAAAAAATTACAAATACATAAATAGTTAATAAAATTAAAACTATTATTAATTTTAATTTATTCACTTTTATAAATTCTATTATCTTCTTCATTGTTTATATATATTAAGTTATTTAGATGATTTTTTAATTAAAAACATTATTTATTGATTATTTAAGAACTTGTTGATACTGGTGGCTCTGTTGATGGAACTGAAGGTGTTGCTTCAATTAATGCTTTTTTAGCATTATATTCTTTTACTGTATAATACATTAAGTATATTAATACTGCTAATATTATTACAATATACATAATTACTATATATTGATTTCCAAGTATTTTATCCATTAAAGACATTGTTTAAATTTATATTTTTTATATTTAATAAAGATATAATTTTAATAAAAATTATTATGTAATTTATCTTATTGATTTTTTATATTTGTAATTTCTCTATTATTATAAATATAGTTAAATATCTAATTATTATGAAAAAAAATATAGATTCTATATTTAATATAATACCAATAAGATTAGATATTTTGGATATTAATTTAAATATTAAACAAAAGATTTATTTATTAGGGGAAGAAAATAAATCAAATGAAAATATTATAGAAAAGGAAGGAATAAATTCTAATAAGATTAAAAATATTAAATTTAATGAAGAATTAATTAAAGGAGGAGTTGTAGATTGGGAGGATTTAGAAGATGAAGATTTTGAAACAATTATTAATACAGAAATAGTAAGTGATGATACTAAAATAAATGAAGTTGAAGATGTAGAAAATGTTGTATTATCAGATATATATGATTATAGTATTAATATTTATAAAGAAGATTCTATTTTTGAATTACAAAAAAAGATAGCATTAATAACAAAAATAGAACCAATTAAACAATATTTATCTATAGATAGAAAATGTTTAACTCATTATATTAATTTTCAATCAATATTAGATGGAAGTTATGTAGATAATGTAGATTTAATAGATTTTTTAAAAAATAATAATACAAAAATAAAAAATATTCCAGTAGATGAAGAATATATTAATTTAAAATATAACTCAAATTTAGTTAATACTCAATATGTAAAATTAAATACTTTTTTAAATAATGATGATGGCGTTGTTATTAAACTAATATCAATAGATACTATTATTTCTAATAAAAATAATATTCAATTTTTATTAAGAACTGATAAACAATCCTTTGATCTAATATTTGAATCTATAATTGAAAGATTTTTTATTATGATGAATAGTCAAGTTTTTAATCATTATTTAAATAGTAATGATTCTATATTTGATTTTGATAATTACAAATCAGTAATAAAAAATCAAAATAAAATTATTACAAGTTTAAATGAAATACCAAAAGTATCTATAGAAGATAAAATATTAACAATTATTACAAATTCTATAACCTTACGTTCAAAAAGTAATTATATTCCAGTATTAGTATTACCAAAATTATTTAATAGTTTTAAACTAAAAGATTTAGATAATGTATTTTATGTTGATTTATTTATAACTAATGATAATAAATTATTACAGATACGTAAAGTATCAAAATATGCTTCACAATCTATTAATCTAATTGAAGGTGTATCTATGAATATTAAACCATTAGTTTCTAATATTAGAGAATATAGAACTAGAAATAGATTTGTAATAAGTCTATTACCATCAGAACATTTTTCTAAAATATCAATAAATATAGATAATTATGGACAAATAGAAATAAATGCTGATTCTAATAGATCTAATGAATTATCTAAATCTTTATTCATAAAACAGATTAAATTATATATTACTAATATCATTCAATACTTGAATAATTTAACTAATATTTATCTAACAAATTTAAGGTTAGATGATTCCATAGAAAATTATATTATATCTAAATCTACATCTATGTTAATGTTTAATCAAAAATTAGACTATGATAAATTAGTTAAGTATATGCTAAGTGATTTATCAGCAACTGATATTTTAGACGTTGAATCATTAATAAATGTGAATTTAAAAATTAGAACATTTAGAGTATATGGAAAAAATATTGATGATATAAAATCTATTCAGGTATATTCAAATTCTAAACTTGCTGTTTTTACATTAATTGATTTAGATATAGAAGAAACTAAATTTTATGTTGATTTAATAGGAAGATTTATTTTATATAGAGAAAATAGTATTGTTATTAAAATTAATGAAACAAAAGGAATTCAATCAATAGATCCAATTTTATATAGATATAAAAGTTCATCAAAAAATAATTATAGCAGAGTATGTCAAAAAAGATTTCAGCCTGTATTAACTGATTCTAAAGATAAATCAGGTTATAAGTATCATAATTTTACATTTAATATACCTCAATATTATAAATGTCCATCTAAAGAAAATCCTCACTTAGGGTTAATATCTGGACATCACCCTAACGGATTATGTCTTCCTTGTTGTAGAAAACAAGAACAACCAAATAAAGAAAATGTATTTAAACAATGTATATCTGGTGATATAGATGATGATAGTAAATATACACTTACAAGAACTTCTAATAAATATTATGTAATAGATTATCCAAATGATTTAATATCTAATAAAAAAATGTTAAATCGTTTTATAAATGTTCCTAATTTTATTAATAAAATTTTAACTAAAGGTAATAAGTTAATAATAAATGGATCTTTTATTACATATGATGAATCATTAATGAATTATCAAGTTTTAAATATATTAACTAAATATTTAAATAAATCAAGTTCAAGATTATTTATTTTAGATATTCTAGAATTTTTAAATGATAAATCTAATCATAGAAAAGTTTTATCCATGTATAATATCAAATTTTCATTTGATTCTATAGAATCTTTAAAATCTGAAATATCAAATAATTTCTTAAAACAAAGTTTAATTAAAAAATCTATATTAAACTGGAATGAAATTATTATGGATATATCTATTTGTATGGGTATTGGTATAGTATTATTATCTGATAATAGAATAAAAGCTTCAAATTGTGAATATGCTGTAAATAAAAATAATGAATGTTCAAATGAACCTATTACAACATTAAATGCTTCTATTAAATTAGTTAATTTAGAATATGTTGATTTAAATAATCCTGCTATTATGATTCTTAGAAGAATTGATACTGAATATTCTAAAATTCATAATAATCGTAGATACTATTATTATATCATTACAACAAATATAGAAAATAATTCTATTATAGAAGTTATTAAAAATGATACTATTGATCAATTAAAAAAAATTAAAAATATTACACAAGAATCTATAAATAATGTTATAGATAATAGTTTTAATTATAAAACTTTAAATGAATCAATAAATAAAATTGGATCTATTAAAAATTTATTTTTAGACTCTGATAATAATATAGCTTATTCTGAGGTTGTTATTAAACCATTAAAAACATTATTAATATCATTATATAAAACATTTAATGAATTAGATGAGTTAGAAACAAAAAAACTTATATCTAAATATAAATTATCTAATTATACAGGTACTATATCAGATGTTATTAATTTAATTGAAACTCATAATAAATTACAATTATCAGAATCTCCATATAATGATTTAACTGATTTTAAATTATATATAAATCTTAATATCAATAGTTTAATAAATCATAAAGAAATTAATTTACCTGATAGTAAAAAATATTTACTAAAAATAGATAAATTTATAATACATTCAAATACTATAATTGGAGTTAAAGTATGTATTGTTAATAAGAAAAAAATTATTCATAGTATTAATATTTATCATAAACATACAAGTATAAAAGATGTTATTAAATTATTAAAATCAAAGTTATTAGAAGTTGATAATATTTATAATAAAAAAAAATTAACAAATGATGATTATTTATTTATTGCTATAGTTGGATTAGATATGATAAATAGAAGTAATTCAATTATTTACAATAAAGATTTATTAAAAGATATTGGTGATGAATTTAAATATTATTTTATTGAATATTTCTTAAATCCATTAACTTTAATTAATAATAATCCTGAAATTATTAATTATCCAGAAAATGATACATTAAAAAAATCTCAATATATGAATAATATTTATAAATTATCAATTAATTCAATGGTTAATTATTGGAAGACTAAAAAACCTACAGAATTTATAAAAGCATTAACTAAACTTATAGATAATACAAGTGATAATATTTTAAAAGTTATGAGTAATAATTTAATAGAAGATTGGATTGATAAATTAATTATACAATTTTCAGATAAATATAATTCTAATGTTATCCGTGTTGAATTAAATGAATTTAGTTCATATATTCATAAAAATCTAAGAACTAAAACAAAAAGTAATATTATAGATATTTTAAATTCACCTGACATTACATTAAATAACATAGAATTACATAATTTAGTATATATTGATAAGAGTATGATAAAAAAATTAGTATTAGAAACAGCTAATGAATGTTTAGTAAAAACTAAGAATATTCCTGAAATAGAACCAGAAAATATTGATAATTTATATGAACAATATAAAGATAAAAATGGTAAATTATTAATATATAATTCTATTTATAATGATTTAATTGATTTAATTGTATCTGAATTATCTAATCCATTCCGTAGAGAATTTGTATTGGATAATTGTATGATTAATAGTTTTGTAAATAAGATTAAAATTAAATCATATATAGATGAATTAATATACATACAAGAATTATAAAAAAATATTTTTAAAATATGAGTAATAAAGATTCTAATCCATTAGTTTTAGAAAAACGTAAAAGTAATATGAGTAATAAAATGAAAGAAAATTATCCAAATGAATATGATGATTTTGCTGGTGTTATTGTAAATGTAGGTAAAAGTATTAACATGAGAGAAATTTTTATTATTTGGTTATGGTTTTTAATAATACATTCAGAATTATTTATAGAAAATTTTTTATCAAGAATATCATCAACAACTGATGAAAATAAAAACTTAACAATGAATGGTACTATTTATTTATCTATTATTATGATTATAGGTATAATTATTATTGATTTAATCTATAGATAAGTAATTAATCTGGATAATAAATAATACTATCCCAACTATCCATAATTAATTCAACAATATAATTTCTAATTTTTTCAGCTTGTTCAATATTATTAACATGATCAATATTAATTTTACCTGATCTAAATAATTTAACAGTTGTTAATTTTTTACGATATTTTTTTGAACCTTTTAAATTTTCATACCATTTCATTTGAATCATTTTAATAATACGAGTCATTTTATCATCAGAATCATTATAAGAAGGTTTAAATATTCTAGATCTTTTAGATTTTTTACGATAAAATAATTTAACCATTTCTATAAATTTATCTAATTTATAATTATTAGTAATAATAATTGGAGTACTAAATTTTATTAACATTCCAGAATATCTTTCAGGATTAAATATCATATTATCAATATTAAATGGAGGACGTTTAATTAATGATAATCTAATGATAGCATTTTCAAAAGCATATAATTCAATTGCTGGAGGTATTTGATAAGTTTTATTATTATCTTCAATAGTTTTTATTTCTTTCATACAATCATCAGATAATAAAGTTATAGATTTAAAATTCTGTAATATAGGTGTTAAATGAATTATTTCTACATCTTTTTTAGAATTTAACATTAATACATCTGGATATAGTTTAATATATGAAATAATAACAGAAAGTATATCTTCTAACAATTCATCATTATTTTTTGATAATTTACCAATACCTGGTATTTGAATTGTTCCATTTGTAAATAATTTTATTTGATAAGAGTTTTTTGTATCTAGATCTGTAATAATTGTAAATGTAATTTGTGAATTAAAATGAGTTCCTAATCCTTGACTACGTGATGACTTTAATTTACCACGCTTTTTCTTTTTAGTAATACGATCTTTATAACATTCCATAAGTTTATACGATTCAGATATTTTATGACCAAAATTACAACCAATTTCAACAACACGATCAGTTATTTCTAAATAATCAATAGCTTTTACTTTATCAAATTTAACATTTGTGATAGAACCATCTAAAGTCATTGTAGATAATGTAATTACATCAGATGTATTATTATCCATATTATCAATAGTATATTATGTTTAGTTGTATATTTATATTATATACAAAATCAATTTTAAATTGAAACGTTAATACTCATATAATATATTGTATTAATACTTAATTTTAGAAAAAGTATAATAATATGAACTCACATAAACAAAATATTATAACATCTAATTTAGATTCAATAATTAATAATTTAAATACAGTAATTAAAAAAAATATGGATAATATTAATCAATTAAAGAAAGATCAAAATTTAAATGATGAACCAAAATTAAGTAATGTAAATAATGAAAGTAAAGAAGATGATAATACTAATGAAAATAAAGATGATAATAATGAAAATACTAAAGATAATACTAATGATACTAATGATACTAATGATGCTAATGAAAATAATACTAATGATGATAAAAAAAATGATATTAAAGATTATGAAAGTATTGATTCTATTATAAATATATGTGATAGTTTAATTGATCAAAATTATATTAATAATTGTAAATTAGAACTATTAAATAAGGATATTAAAAATTATGAAAATGCTACTATTTTATTAGGCTATTTTTCACAATTACAAAATTTTAAATCAGAGTTTGATAGATTTAATACAAAACTAATTAACTTTAGAAAAAATATATTAAATATATATGTTAATGTATTAAACACAAATCATATTAAAGAATTATCAATACCATCAAATAATAATAAATTATATAAAAAAGGTATTCATAAGTTTAATAAAGTTAAAAATTATATTGTATATCATTATAAACAAAAATTATATAATGAATTAGATTTAGATAATAAACAAATTAATAAAATTAGAGAAATTGTATATACAATAATTAAATTAGATAAGTATTATAATATTTATAAAGAGATTATTATTGATTTTCAATTAAAAAATGAAATATTTGATGAGATAATGAAAAAACATTTAACAGAATTTATATATTTCTAATTTTGTAAATAAAATTCATTATTTATATTTTTCATAGATGTAGTGGCTAATACATCAGCTATATCATTATGATCTGAATGATGATTACGATTATTTACTTGATGTGATCTGACGTGTGATAATTTCATTTTGATATTATTTTCTTTAAATAAAATAATGTAATAATACAAGATTAATAATAAATCTGGATTCTTTTTTTGTAATAATATTTTTTTACTTATCCAACCATTAATCCATTTTTCAATAACATTAATCCAAAATAAAGAATCTGTAATAATTTCAAATGAGTAATTTTCATCTACATCATATTTTAAATCTTTTGAATTATAATTTAATTTATTATAACTTTCTATTTTATGAAAATTTTTATTTAAATATTCAATTATATTATTTTTATTGATATCTTTTTTAAAAACATATTTTTCTGCGTATAAAAACATAGTTGTAATTATTGCCATACCTTCCATTCTGATATTTGTTATATAAAATACTTCTAAATTATTATCAATATGTAGTTTTACCATATCCCCTTTACGATTAATTTTAATATCATTTCCAAATATAGATTTTTTAAAATATATACCATAACCACCCTTAGATTCTTTTGTTCCATTTTTTACACAAGAACCATCAGTATATATAATATTATCATTCATAATCAATAAACTAAAGATATATATAATTTAGTATTTAATATCAATTTTATAAAAAAAAATAATAAGTTTAAAATAAATATTATTGAATACTTTTAATATATTTATTTTGCTTTTCCATAAAATCATCAATAGATTCAAATAAATCATATGAATTATATGAATTATTATTTATAAGTAATTCTTTATTTTCACTATCATTTATTTTTGATGTATCTACTACATTTGATTTACGTGTATTCATAGAACTCATTATTATTATAATTATAAATAAAATTAATCCTATTATATGAAATTTATTTATCATAATAATTTTTATATTATTAAATTAAGCGGTTATATTAATTATGTATCTTTTATATTAGAATTATTTTTTTATTGTAATTTACGTTGTTCTTGAAGAAGTTTTTCTTCAGGTGTCATTTTTTCAGTCTTGAAATTTTGCCTGGCGCCAACAAATGTTGCTGCTACAGGTGCTGGAGCTGGTACTCCTTGAGTTTCAGCTCCAATTGATTCATTGTAAGCCTTTGCTATACGGCCAGTATCATAACTGAGTTCATCTAAGCTTTTGCCAGAAATAGTACCATAATCATCACGAACGGAATTGGTTGAAGCTCCCCAGTATAGTAGATTTTCTTTGGAGCGGAATCCTTCAGTGTAATAAGACTTTATGGTGTAATAAAACGCCATCATAATATATACAGCAAAAACTACCATCATTACAACAAGGGCTCCCATTCCAACAAGTTTTAGTCCATCCATGACACGTCCTTCACCCCCGCTAATAGTAAAAAGTTCAGAATTCATTCTTAATTTAAAATTCTTTTTTAAGTATTATATGTTATATACATAGAAAATATACTATTAGTTAATACATAAATTAATTAAATTAATTTCTAATTTAAATTAATTTTTAACTATTTTCATAAATTTAGATATTAATTTAGATATCAAAATAAAATTATTAAGATATCAAAATAAAATTATTAAGATAAAATATTATGATATTTTATTCTTTTTTGATCACGAGTCATATTCATATAATTATATTGCTCATCAGCAGTTAATGATTTAAATAATTCTAACTCAGTTAAATATTTAGATGAAGTAAATCCGCTTTTTACATCCATTAATTTTAAAGGTTCATATTTTCTATAATCTATATCAGATACTCTTGATCCAAGTGTATTAAGATGATTAGTAATTAGAGTATCTCTATTTATAAGAAATTGGTATTCATTTTCATATGATTTTAAAACAGTTTTAAATGACTTTAATTTACATTCAGACTTAAATTGATTATAATATAAATTAGTAATAATTAAAATTACAAAAATTATTATGATAATGTTATAATTTATAATGAATTTCATTTTATATTGATTTTATAATGATTTTATAATGATTTTATAAAATTGATAGCTATATTATTATAATATATAAAAGAATAAAGAATTTTCTTTGATTAAAAATAAATAGATATGAATAATACTAATCAACAATTATATACAATTTATCAAAATATTTCTGTATTTTACAAGTATAGAAATTTGTTATCATTAGATGAAATATTAAATCAATCTGATTTTGCTAAAAAAATACAAAAAGATAAATATTTATTATTATCAGCAGTTTCTTCAGAACATAAAAACGATATTAATACTATTACTAAATATATAGAAAATTTTAATGAAAAAAGTTTAAATAAAAATATTAGAATATTTCATATTTTACTTATATATCCAGGAACTGATTGTGAATCCAAACGTGCTAATATGATGAAATTTGTTAATCATATTAGATATCCAAAAGCTGATACATTAATTATTACACCTATAAAAATTAGTAATAGTGTAGTTAAAGGTTTATTATCTTTAACAAATACTAAAGAACATAAATATCATACATTTCAAGCATATACTTATATTTTGTTAAATACTATTATACCTGAATATGAATTAGTTCCTAAATATGAAATTTTAAATGAAGAAGATTCTAAAAATTTTGATAAAGATATTTTACCTAAGATTTTTGAAAATGATCCACAAATGGTTTGGATTGGAGCTAAAGTTGGTCAAATTATTAAATTTATACAATTATCAGAAATTACAATTTATACTATTGGATATTGTGTAGTTGTATCTTCATCACTTTAATAATTTATTTTAAAATATAATTAATTTTTTAAACCTATAAATAGCATAAAAGTATTAATTATATATATTAATATTATTTGTTATAATATATATTTTTTTATGTATATACTTCTAATTGTTTTAATTTTGCTTAATATAAAGAATAACTAACTATATAAACTTATAATAATGGATACTACTCAATCTATGAATTTATCTATTAATGATTCACCTACAACGGATAGAATTATGTATGGTAAAGGTATTTTAGCTGGTGAATGGATCAAAAATAATTTTAGTAATATCATAATGGGTATTATTATATTTGTAATGATTTGGTTTTTAGTAAATATCTATAACGATATGGATAAAATAGAAGATTCAGGTAGTATTTTAAAAAATGCTAACGTATATATGGGTGCTGTATATCATCAAGGTTGTAAATCAAAAGGAGCTTGTTGTAAAACGTGTCCATACATTACTGAAGATGATCCTAGATTAATCTTATATAAACAAACACAACAAATTAATACATTATATGATCAAACAAAAGATAGTATTAAACAAGATCAAATGATGGCTCTTACTGCTACTGAAAAAATTACTGATAGTTCTAAACAATCTACAAAATCTACTGAATGGAATTCTATTATTTCAACTCAAAAAATGGCTAGCGATTCAATTGGATTAATTTTAAATCAATTGAAAGATTTAGATAGACAATATGGCGAACAATCATCTATTAACACTGAATTAATAGATGCTAAAAATAGAGCAACTGCTTTAGGAGCATCTGCTGTTATATATAAGAATGTATTTGTTGTATCAAGCTTACATTTAAATTCTCAAATTATGCTCCAATATATATTAGATGTAGCACCTGAAAAACAACAAAAAATTAATGGATATGATCAAAAAGTAATTTCTGCTTCTATGGCTGCTAATACAAGCTCTGAATCTATTTCTAAACAATATAATCAAATAAGTTCATCTATTAATGGTAGTATCTTCTTAGATGCTTATAATGCTGTTTCAACAGGAACAACAACTTCTCAAGATATTATTAAACATATGGCTACATTATTAAATATGGCTCAAAGTGGTACTGATAGTATTGAAATTGTAGTATATAAATTAAACCAAATTAACGAAGCTTATCAATCTTGTTATCAAATAATGGAAAGTTTCTCTAATGATTTACCAGGAAAATTACCTGCTGATAAAATGCTTTCATTGATTGAAGCTAATGATTATGAATCTGCTATTATTCAAACAGCATTAGAACCAGATCTTGTTCCAAATCATCGTAAATTTGCTAAAGAAAGACAGACCTTTGAAAGTGGTGGTGGTATTCAATCAGTATTTGATCATAATAATGATATCAATCCATGGGTTGGTCTATTTGGAAGACCAACATATCGTAGATCAGATGGTTCAAGTGTTGAAAATAATGATAAAGAACCTGCTTATACAAATGTACTTAAATCAATTCCATCTCAAAGTCCAGATCAATATATGAATACTAGTAATGTAGGATTTAAAACTCATCAATGGGTTAAGTAAATAATTAAATAAAAAAAAATAAAATTGAAGTATGATAATTATATAATATATTAAAAAAATGGATACTTCTATAAAAGGAGGAGTTAATACATATGATGATCATATTCAAATAAATATGGAAATAAGTGGTGGAAAAACACAAAGTAGAAATTATTGTAATACAGTAGATTTATCAATTAATAGATTGAATATTATAAATGAAGCATTAAATAAAATACCTATAGAAGATGAATCTAATGCTATATTTTATTTAAATGAATTAATTAATTTATTTTCATCTGTTAATTTAAATTTTGTAAATAATTTTGGAAATTATCAAATAATTCATAATATAAATATATTAAATAATTATATGATTTCATGTATAAAAACAATTAATATTGAAGAGGTTTTACAATTGATAGATTGTAATAGAATGATAGAAGAGTTTAATAAAGATTGTTGTTATAAAAAATTAATAAAAGTAGAAAATAATATTAAGCTTATAGATGAAATACAATATCTTAATATTGATGAAATTGTTATACCTGTAAGAAAATTAAGATTCTTATTTAATGAATATGTTAAATTAATAGAATCAAAAAAAAATTTAATAGAAAAATCATACTTAGATAGAATTAATAAAATTAAAGATATGTTTAGTAAATAAAATAACACATATTATTTTTTTTTATTTCTTATCTTAAACATAATATATTAAAATAATCAAAATATGGGATTAACTCAGAGTAATACATCTACATCCATAGATATAGCAAATGAATTTATTACTAATATTTCTACATCAGTACTTACAAAAAATAGCACAACATCAACAAGTGATCAATTAATAGATATTAGATGTACTGATGCTGCTTTTATAGAAGCTGTTAGAGCATGTAATCAAGCAACTTTATTAAGAGAAGAGCTTGTTTTAAATAACCCTAACGCAAGCCCTGAAATGCTTAAAAGTTTATTAGAAAATCCACCGTCTGCTTGTACCATGTGTTCTGCTGAAAATATCAATTTAGAGATGAATACATCAATTAATATTAGTGCTGTAGCTGATAATACTATTGCTAATGGTATTAAAGCTGAAATACAATCAAAATTAAAAGAAATGATTGATAATAAAACCTCAGGAGGTATTGGATTAACTCAATCTAATATAAATGCTTTAACAAAACTAAAAAACTATACTGAAAATAATTTTAATACAAATATTGTTAATGAAACATTAAATACATTTTCTTTTAAACAAGAATTAAAAGGTGAAAATATGAAATTTCTTAATATTAATATGAAATTGGTAGGAACCGCTATATCAAATGCTTTAATTCAAAACGCTATAAAAAATGACTCTGAGGTTAAGCAATTAATAGAAGCATCAACTACATTAACATCTGATACAAAAGGAACAAATCCATTATCATTTCTTGGAGATTTATTTAATTCTGAATATCTATATGGTATTATTGGTATCATTGCTCTAATTTTAGTAGGATATCTTTTTATGAAATTTAAACCATCACAATCATATTATCCACAACCATATTATCCACAGCAAAACTATCCACAGCAAAACTATCAAGAGCCGTATTATCCAGAACCACAAAGTTTTCAACAACCGCAGAATTATCCACAGCCATATTATGATGAAAATATAATATCTGAAGTTAATTATGCTATTAATTAAAAAAATTATATACATTTTTTACTTTTATTACTACAACCGGCTCTTTGTTTTTCAAATTTATTTAATACATTACTAAATGGAGGGGATGATTTAGTAATCATAATTGAAGATTTTAATAATTTTGATTGTTTTTTAAATTCATCTAAAGTAATAGTTTTATTAATTAGATTTTCTTTTAATTTTTTTTGTTCATTATTAAAACATTCTTTTTCTTGTTCTATTAATTTTTTATTTACTTTATCATGTAATGAATACAACCAGAACATCATATCATTTCTACTAGAAGTATAATTTACTATTGGTAGTTCTTTTAAAAATATTTTATATGATTCTCTACAGTAAATACAAGGTAAAGTTTCTTTTAAAGAATTAAACATATTAATAAAACTCTTTAATATTTTTTGATGGTTTTTATCCTTATTATCATATTTTATTGGATAACTACCCGCTATTGTGCTGAATAAAAAATTCCAGGCATGAGGTCCCCAGAATGAAGTTTTTATTCCATTACTTGACATTATTTTCTTTTATATATAAAATTTTATACTTTAATAAAATTATAAAATATACAAGTTAAATTTTTATATAAATTATCTCAATTGATATATAAAACAATAAAAAATGAATTATTGTTTAGAGCCACTTCATTCAAGTATTATAGATAATAATACTTTAATAAAAAAATCATTTAATAAAGATCATAATATATTTACACACTTAGGATGTGTTATATTAAGATCAATTATTGGTATAATATTTATATTACTATCATCTAATTTAAGATTTAAAGATTTTAAAAATGGAATATTACTATTATTCTTTATTATTATAATAATATTTTCAAGTAAATTTATAAATAATTGTAAAAGTCAGGTAATAGTATGGAAAGATTATTTAAGACCAGTTTTAGTATATATAACCGCTAGTTTATTAGTATATAACGAAAAGTATGAAATTGCTGGATTATTAATTATTATAGAAGCTCTTATGGGATTAGAATCAAGACATAATGCTTTTATTTGTTCTTATGTTAATTCACGTATAGATAAATTTTCTAATGAACCTCCGACTTATCCAATGGATAAATTATCATCTTCTTTTAATTTAAAAAAATAAAATATACAACATAAAATTATATATATATTTAATTATGAATATATGAAAGTAATTATTTTTTATGGATATAATTGTGAGTAAATACTTTCAAAAGCACTTTGACGACCTTCTGGTTTATTTTCTTTAATATGATTTTTATATAATAGATCTGCGACCTTATTTAATTTATCAGAATCTTTTTTCTTTTTAATAACTTCTTCACTTTGATAAATATCATCAATTTCATCTTGTGTATAAAGTATATTCATATATTTATCTTTATCACCATTGAATAAAGATTTAAAGAAACTTGGTTTTGTGGGCTTTTTTTCACTTTTTTTATCTTCTATTTTTTCACGAGATTCAATATCTAAATTTTTTATAATATCAAATTTAGAATTAAGTAAAGTATTAGTAGATTCAGTTTTTTTACAAGTTTCAATAATTTCATCAAGTTTAATATCTATAGTTTTATTAATTAAATTGATTAATGTATTTATGTTATTTTTATTTTGTTCAATATCTTTAGCCATAGCTTTAAGAGTTTTTGTAATATCAGCATTACTCATTATTAAAATTATTATGTATTATATTTATATTAAAAAATATCAATTTTAAAATTGATATATATTGATCTATAATATAAATATAACATATTATGAAGTATTGTAGTAAATATAATTGTAATAATGTTCTAGAAAGTATTATTAAAAATGATGATCTATTATATAGATGTCCAGTATGTTTTGAAGAATATAAATCAATTCCAGAAGATACATTAATGATAGATGAATTTTTACAAGAAAATGATACAACTTATAAACATAGAAATTATTTAAAAAATGCCAGAGATGATACAATATCAGAATTAGAATATAAACCTTGTTTTAATAAAAAATGTAATGAAACTATTGTTAGAGTAATTAAAATAAATAAAACAGGTCAGTCATTATATATATGTCCAAAATGTGGCGAACAATTTAATTAAAATTGTTATTATAAATATTTTGATTTATATTTTGATTATCAAATGTATTATAGTCTAATTGATTTATATTTTCATTTATATTTTCATTTATATTTTGATTATCAAATGTATTATAGTCTAATGGATTTATATTTTCATTTATATTTTCATTTATATTTTGATTATCAAATGTATTATAGTCTAATGGATTTATATCTTGATTATCAAATATATTTTTATATCTTCTATAAATTAAAAATGATATGATTAAAAAAGCTATAATGGATATAACTATTATAATAATTGTATTAGTTGAAATAGTTTCTTCATTATTTTTATTTAATTCATTATTTACTATTAACGGTGGAGATGTAGTAATTCCATTAATTGTAATTGTTTGATATGAACTTTTATAATTATTAATTTCATTACTTGTCCATAACGGAGTCCATAATAATTTTTTTGAATCATAACCATATAAAACTAATATACCATTATTATCTAATACTAAATTAATTTTATTAATATTTGTATTAATAGTATTAGAAAAATTAAATAATTTATTTTTTTTATCAATATCATTATAAATAGTAAAATGACCTTTATCATCTAAATATAATACTGCCGATTTATTATTTGGAGTTTGACTTGCCCATAGAGCTTTTTTTGTTTCATTTGAATAAATAACTAAATTACCGTCATTTTGAAAAATAGAGTAATATTTACCATTAGGTGATATTATTTTAGTATCTAAATTGGCTAATATATTTGTATTTGAAACAAATGAATTATTTTTAGTATATTCAATAGATATTGCGTTATCTGGTACTGTATTTGTTATATTATTTGTAGTATCAGTATTATTAGTTGTAGTTGTATTATTTTGTGAGCAAGATTGAGTAATATTTTTGGCTAATTGTAAATTAGTTAAATTCATTTCTTGAATACAAATAGAAGTAGGACAGCTTGATCTTGTATTTAATGTATTTTGAGATTTATAACCTTTATCTATACATCTTTGATCATAACATATTGGATGATATCCAGAACTTAAAAGTTTTTTTACATCACCACTTACAGAATTTATACATGAACAAAAAGCATTTACTGCTTCTTGTGTTTTAACATCATCTAAATATTGTTTATCATATCCATTAGAACAAATTGAATTTACAATAGGTGTAATATATTTTTGATGTGCTAAATATTCATTACTATTTTGATCATTAATTTCAGTTAAAAAATTATTACATTTAATATCATTTATCAAATTTAACCCTGATGAACAATATTGAGCTTTTGATAAATTAGTATTAATTTTATCAAGATTGTTTGAATATTCACCAGTAGAACAATTTTTATTTTCATAAATTTCTATAGAATTATCTAAATTTTGTTGTAATCCAGTTGATAAAGAATACCAAAAATGTTTATATGAAGATGAACACCATAATAATTTATAATTACCAACATAATCATTAGGAGCAAAATAAACACAGGCTGATCCATTATCATCAGCCGTTAAAAATGTTTTATTTTTTCCA
>JACCDO010152054.1_pt1 | contig 29160 bp, 27 predicted proteins | sample 7446101 | NCBI WGS metagenome assembly JACCDO01 (sample SAMN15323440, study PRJNA562643) | freshwater metagenome | isolation source: river surface water | place: USA:Blue River Watershed | collected 2017-08-16
AAGAACCTGTCGAACTTAAAGAAGATGGCACACCAAAGAAGAAGCGCAAGAAAGCTGATGCACCAAAGCCAAAGACTGCGTCTCTCTTGAGCACAATGAACCTCGACACCATCACACTCGATGATGCACTACAACTGCTTTCACTGCCTCGTGTACTCGGTACCAATAGCGCGGGAGAAGAAATCACGGTTCAAAACGGTCGCTACGGTCCGTATCTAAAGGCCGGTACAGATTCACGCACACTCACATCTGAAGAACAACTCTTCTCCATCAATCTTGATGAAGCACTTGAGATTTACTCAAAGCCAAAGGAACGCCGCCGCGGTGTTGCAAAGCCACCACTGAAAGAACTCGGAGTGGATCCAGGAACTGAAAAACAAGTCATCATTAAAGATGGTCGCTTCGGTATGTACGTCACTGATGGTGAAACCAATGCAACCCTTCGTCGCGGTGACACGTTAGAGGCAATGACTCTCGAGCGCGGACTCGAACTCCTTGCAGGCCGCCGTGCGTGGGAAGCAGAGAATGGCCCATCTCCTAAAAAGACCCGTAAAAAGGCTGCAAAGGTTAAGCCAGGAGACACCGCGCCAACTCTTACAAAGAACACCGTAAAGAAGGCTGCAACCAAGAAGAAAGCTGCCAAAAAGGCATCAGGAAAAGCAAAGAAGAGCGCGGACTAGACTCCACTTATGACCCAAGAGACGTGGCTTCTTACAGGCGGTGCTGGATATATCGGCACACACATTGCAGATGAGTTCATCCGCGCAGGCAAGTCAGTCGTCATCTATGACTCGCTCTACCAGGGCCTTGAATCCCGCATCGTTTACCTGCGCGCAAAGCACAAAGTCGAAATTCCATTTATCAAAGCCGACATCCGCGATTACAACGAACTCGAAAATGTAATTCGCACCCACAAGATTGATGGCATCGTCCACACTGCAGCTCTCAAAGCAGTTGGTGAATCAATGGAGAAGTCTGATGAATATTTCCAAGTTAACCTTGAAGCAACGACAGAACTGATTGCAATTGCAAAGCGCAACAATGTAAAGAAATTTATCTTCTCATCCACTGCAGCTGTCTACGGCAGTCCAGATTCAATGGATCCTTGCAAAGAAGATGGACCAAAGGCTCCTATCTCTCCTTACGGTGACTCTAAGTACCAAGCAGAATCAGCAGTCACTGCATTTATCAATACACTCGGTAACCACGGCACATCTCTTCGTTTCTTCAACGTTGTAGGAGCCGCAGCTCCTGAACTTCTCGATAACTCAGTTGAAAACTTAGTTCCAATCGTTCTCGGAAAACTTAATAAAGGCGAAGCACCAACAATCTTCGGAACCGATTACCCAACACCTGATGGCACATGTATTCGAGACTATGTCGATGTCCGCGATATCGCTCGCGCACATCTAGCTGCAGCAAATGCCGCAACAAAATTGCCTGACACCATGAATATCGGCACAGGCCGCGGTGCATCAGTGCGCGAGATCATAAAGCTTGTATTGGAAGCAACAGACAAGGCCGACACCCAAGTCATCGAAACAGATCGCCGAGCCGGAGACCCAGCATTCCTCTGCGCAGATGTAACCCTGGCCAAGACCGCTATGGGCTTTGAATCCAAGTACTCACTCGAAGAGAGCGTAAGGTCTTTGACAATTTGATGGAAGCAAGAATGATGTCGGCTAAATTCAATTGGAGAAAGTTTTCTAGAGTTTCAAGCAGAGCTCAAAATGTCATTAATAACGCTTTCCTAATTTATAAAAAGCTATCTAAAACAAAAACTTTAGTCTTTGTTGACGCTTTTGAAGCTAAACTTAGCTTGCCCAGCCAATTTAGAGTTGTCAGAGTCAGTCACGCAGCCTTGTGTTCGGAAAATTACAACAGCGTGAAGATTCTCAAAAGGACCAGCAATCGAATCAAAAAATCAATACCCTTTTTAAGATTTTCCGTCTCAAAGACAAATTTCATCATTATTGAAGCAACTTCAGGCTGCACTTGCTTGAGTCGCCAAGAACAAATAAAACTGAGTGGACAACACTTTGAGAGAACTTATTTTCACGGAACGCCAGCCACCCCAAAAGCGATTATCTTTCAAGCATTGTCATTGAATACAGGTGGGAACCCCGACAATAGAAAATCCACCGATGAATTTATCGGAAAAGAAATTGGATTACTTTCAGAAGATTTCAGTTCAAACATTTCGGAATCAAATAGAAGTGAAATAAAGAGAAATAGATTTAATGACTTGATCACGAGAGAAAGCAGTATCGATTCTCAACTTCTAATACAAAAGTATCAAGCACACGACCAGAAAGTGGGAATTCATGGACTAGGCGATTTCATATTCGGTTGCTTAAAGATTCACGAAATTGCAACTGAATTTGGCAGGATTCCTTCAATTGATATTTCGCAGCACCCTATTTCAAATTTCTTGCACCATGAAATAAGCGAAACGGGACCGGTAATAAATGTATTTCATGATGACCATGATGTCCTCTTCTTAAGGAATAAAACAGTTTTTACCAACAAGCGTCCTAGATTCGCCCCAACCATGGCCAGCCGTGATTTTGTGCTAACGCACGCCCTTCGTTTTAGCACCTTCGCCGAGAAAGATTTTCAGGAGTTGGTAGCCGAAAACAAACTATCGGCCGGAAGGTATTCTGTTACACATCTCAGAATCGGTGACCACCAATTGCTTCAAACTCAAGAAGGGTCAATTGAGTTAGAATCCACTGTAAATGCGATCAAAAGAGCATCGTCAAGAAATCGCGTGCTAAAAGAATCCTTGTTCCTGGCAGATTCGGAATTGATAAGAGGCCAGCTGCAAGCTGCAGGTTTGCGGACGTTAAATTCCCCCGTTGCACATCTCGGCAACCTAGGGAGCAGTTTAGCCGCAGTGAAATTTTCCCTGATGGAATACAGGATTTTGCTACGAGCCAGTTCTATATTTCAGATTTCTGCTTACCCGTGGGGTTCTGCTTTTAGCGAAACCGCTTCTATACTAGGCAATGTACCAATGACAAAGATGAATCTTCAGGATTTTATTCAAATCAAATAAAAATCGGACCCTCAACGTATGGAGATATTGTGAAGCTAGGTAAACCAGTCATACCTGAGTGGGTAGAAACTATATTAGTTGACCCAATTACGAAGCTGCCGTGCAACTCCCAGAGTTTGCCTCAAGTGAATGGTCTAGTTGACGCAAGAGTTTTTCTAAAGAATACGCATGGTTTTTCCAAGTGGTCAGAGGGACAGGAAGCATTTGAGAATTGGGAAGCTAAAAATTCAGCTTCACACATTAAGAAAACGTCCCAACAATCAATGACCAATATTGAAAAATTTGAATCAGAAATCTTGTATGACAAACCAATTTACGAGAATTTTAAATTATCAGGGAGAGTGCTAGATGTAGGAGGCTCATCTGGGATGCTGAGACAGCATCTCGGGGAAGATGTCGAGTACGTATCTATTGATCCAAATCCAACAGCACCATTCAATATTGACTCAGATAGACTCCACGCGTATTCCTGCCTGAAAGAAGATTTCGCATTTGTATGTGGGTCAGCGGAGTTTCTACCGTTTTCGCCAAAGAGTTTTGACTGGGTGCATATGCGCTCCATGTTGGATCATGTTCAAGTTCCAGATTTAGCATTGCTAGAAGCGAATCGAATCCTAAATGACGAAGGCTCTTTGCTAATCGGAATTTCGGTTGAAGGAAATGCGGCAGGAAAAATGACATTGAAGGAATGGGTGATTGAAAACATCAGAGGATTAGCCAAAGTTCTCCGAATTAAGAAATGGCAAGATCACCATCTTTGGCATCCAACAGTTCCAAATTTGAAGAAATTGATAAGTGATAATGGCTTTGAAGTTGTAGAGTTATATTGGCAGCCAATCCACGAGAACAAAGTCCTATACGCAAGAGCGAAGAAAATTACCTCGACCAATAAATGAATTAATTACTCTCTTCAGTCCCGCCCGATAGACTCAACCCATGCCTGCAAGCCTGCCAACCCCCGCTGCTCCCGCGCCGGATGCACGCCGCAGCGTCTTGGCAATCCCGGCCTTTCGCAAGCTCTGGAACTCGATGCTCTTCTCATCCCTTGGTGATTGGCTCGGCCTTCTTGCAACTACGGCGCTCGCACAACAACTTTCAGGCGGCTCTTACGCAACTGCAAACTTCGCAATTGCTGGTGTCTTTATTGCTCGCCTTCTTCCCGCAGTCTTTCTTGGCCCCATTGCAGGTGTAATCGCCGATCGCTTTGATCGCCGCCGCCTCATGGTCTCAGTCGACATCATGCGCGCAGCGCTCTACATCTCTATTCCAATCGTTCACACATACTTCTGGCTCTACACCGCAATGATCTTGGTCGAATGCCTCACTCTCTTCTGGTCACCTGCAAAGGAAGCATCAGTACCCAACCTTGTCCCACGCGATAAGTTAGAGAACGCAAACCAAGTTTCACTTCTTGCCGCCTATGGCACAGCACCTATCGCGGCAATCTTGTTCTCACTCCTCACACTCCTTTCAGGTGCAATCGCAGCAGTCAGCCCACTACTTCCAAGCAATTCTGTCGATATTGCTCTTTATATCAATGCAGCAACATTCCTCTTTGCCGCATGGACAATCCGTGGACTTAAAGAGATTCCAAAAGGTTCAGCATCTAAATCAAACAAGGATGAGAACGTTGGCCAATCACTGATTCAAGGCTGGAAAGCTGTCTCTGAATCCAAAATCATTCGCGGCCTCATCATCGGAATGGTCGGTGCATTCTCAGCAGCAGGCGCAGTTATCGGCCTTGCCCGCACATTCGTAGGAGACCTCGGTGGAGGAGATGCTGCATACGGTGTTCTCTTTGGCTCTGTCTTTACAGGCCTTGCATTCGGTATTGCATTTGGTCCCAAGATATTTGCACAGTTCTCTCGCCGCCGTTTGTTCGGTGCATCTCTTACAACTTCAGGTGTATTCCTCGTACTCCTTGCTCTTATCTCTAACTTGGTTCTCTCTGTTGTCATCGTTGCAATCCTCGGAGCTTTCAGTGGAATTGCTTGGGTTACTGGCTTCACCATGCTCGGCATGGAAGTCCACGATGATGTCCGAGGCCGCACTTTTGCCTTCGTGCAATCATTAATCCGCATTACTTTGGTAGCAGTCCTTGCTATAGCACCGATCATCGCTGCCACTATCGGTGAGCACCACTACGAATTCCAGAACGTTGCACTCGACTATAACGGAGCACAAATCACGATGCTCCTTGCAGGTCTAATTGCCGCTCTCATTGGTTCTATCTCGTACCACCAGATGAAAGATCGCCCCAACGTTTCTCTCTGGTCGGACATCCTTGCGGCCCTTCAAGGTGAACTTGGTGCAATCACCGGAGCTCCTACACAAGGAATTTTCATTGCATTCGAAGGCGGAGAAGGCACGGGCAAATCAACACAATCACAACTTCTTGCAAAGTGGCTAGAACAAGAAGGTGAAATCGTTGTTCTCTCTCGCGAACCTGGCGGAACAGAACTTGGAAAAGACTTACGCAAGATTCTTCTTGGTCACGAAACCGGAGTCATCAGCCCTCGTGCTGAAGCACTTCTCTATGCAGCAGACCGTGCACACCATGTTTTTTCTGTAATTCGCCCAGGTCTAGCAGAAGGAAAAGTAGTTATCTCTGATCGTTACTTCGATTCATCTGCTGCATACCAAGGCGCAGGTCGCGTACTTAACCCAAGTGAAGTAGCGCGAATCTCGCGTTGGGCAACTGAAAGTTTGTATCCAACACTCACAATCCTTATCGATGTTCCTGCAGAAATCGGACTCGGTCGACTTCAATCTCGCGATCGCCTTGAGGCAGAGCCAACAGAATTCCACGAGCGTGTTCGCCAAGAGTTCCTACAAATCGCCATGATGGACCCAGAGCGCTACTTCGTAGTTGATGGCACTCAATCAGTCGAAGAGATCCACACACAAATCATTGCTCGTGTTGCTGAACTTCCTGCACTTAAGCGAAATGCAGAAAACGTTAAGAAGAAAAGATTTAGAAAGTAAATGACTTCCGTCTTCGATGACCTCGTAGGTCAAGAACACATCATTGAAATCCTTCAAGGAGCAGTCATGGCCTCTCGCACAGGCGAAGAATCACAGGAAATGACGCATGCCTGGGTCTTCACAGGACCTCCTGGATCAGGCCGCTCTTCAGCTGCAGTGGCCTTCGCGCAAGCGCTCATCTGTCCCAACAATGGCTGCGGCATATGTTCTGACTGCAATGCAGCGAAAACAAGCGGACACCCTGATGTTGAAATCATTCGCACAGAAGGCCTCTCAATCAAAGTTGAAGAAGTTCGCGAACTTCTTACTCGTGTTGCATGGGCACCATCAATGGGTGGATGGCGCGTAGTCGTTATGGAAGATGCAGATCGACTAACCGAATCAGCTGCCAATGCTCTTCTCAAAGCTGTTGAAGAACCAGGAACCAGAACTGTCTGGTTACTCTGCGCACCAACTCTTCATGATGTATTGCCAACTATTCGATCACGTTGTCGTCACTTACAACTCCGCACACCATCGCTTGAAGCTGTCACAAGAGTTCTCATCAAGCGCGACAACATCGCACCAGGAATGGCCGACTTCGCGGCCCGTGTTAGCCAAGGTCATATCGGCCGGGCAAAGTACTTAGCGTCCAATGAATCAGTTCGCAGCAATCGCAAGCTCATCATGCAACTGCCACTGCAACTCGGTTCTCTCGCGGCTGCGTTTCAAGCAGCACAAACTCTTGTAGATATCGCTACCGCTGAAGCTAATTCATCATCAGATGAGCGCGATGAAAAAGAGATCGAGAAACTTCAAGAAGCTTACGGAAAAGGCGCAACCGGCCGCGGAATGGCCACGGGTGGAGCCAAAGCAGTCAAAGAATTAGAGAAGGAACAGAAATCTCGTTCTACACGCATGGTCCGCGACTCCATCGACGGCGCGCTCCTTGATATCGCCACCTTCTATCGTGATGTAATGATGGTGCAATCGGGCAACACAGAATCAATGATTAATACCGATATGTGTGAAGAGATTGAAAGCTACGCTGCATCTCACCCAGAGCATTCGACAATCTTGAAGATCAATGCGCTTATGGATGCCCGTGCCAACCTTGCGCGCAATGCCGCCTCCCTGGTTACTTGCGAAGCTCTTATGTGCCAATTAGCGCGCAAATAACTATCTAAACCAACCCTTGAGGGTGGTCATGAGCACCCCTTGCTATACGGCAGAATTCCACCATGCGTCTAGACCATGTTTCTTATGTGACTTCCCATGATCAACTTGCTGACACTGTACAACGCTTAGGTTCGCGCCTCGGCAGCACCTTTGTTGACGGTGGTATCCACCCACGATTTGGAACACGCAACTTCACAGCTTCACTTAAGAATGGCCAGTACATCGAAGTTGTATGCCCACTTGATCACCCAGCTACTGAACAAACTCCTTGGGGTAAAGCAGTTTCTAAGAAAGCCAATGAAGGAGGCGGTTGGTTCACCTGGGTATTTAGTACGAAAGATATTTCACCGATTGAAACTAAATTTGGGCGCGATGCGATTGAAGGCCACCGCACACGTCCAAACGGAACTGATTTAAAGTGGAAGCAAATTGGCGTAAAGGAAATTGCAGATACTCGCGAATTCCCATTCTTTATCCAATGGCTTTCAGCAGATCACCCATCTCAAGATGGAACTCCACTCGCCGAAATCGAAAAGATTGTGATTGCTGACAAAGACCAACTCGCAGATTCATGGTTTAAGGAAGACATACTCGCCTCACTTGGAGATGTAAGTATTGAATGGGTTGACCCTTCAACCAATGATGAACAATCTGGAATTGTTGAAGTCCACTTAACGACACCAGTTGGTGTAGTGGTACTAGACTAAAGCAGACTGTTGAATACGAAGATAAATATGAAAGATAAAACTAGATATTTGTACTAATTAGTTTCGCCCTTACCGATTATTCTGAATATGTTTGCTAAAGTTAAGTATGCAATACAAAAACACTGTTATTTGGAAGACACTAAAGCACCTACGTATGTTAACTGTCAAAACAGTCAATAAATACAGAGTTGTAAGACTATCTCCAATTATTTCTGGTATCAGGCAAATCGCTGATTTTCCTGGTAGTTCCGCAAGCGACAGACAATATCTAGACATCACCTTGATGGGGCTTCAAAACACATTTCCAACATGGCTAGCACTTATGGAGCATTTGGCTCCAAGCAATCAAGTGCAAGTATCTCGAGCTTCTGAAAAGTTTCAATTGAATCCAGACGTGCTGGAAATGAGAAGACTTCTTGACACGTTAGGAAGCGATAAAGGAACAAAGCACCAGTACGACTTGGTTTACTCAAATCTTATGAGCAACTACAAGAATGATGAAGTTGCAATCTTAGAGATTGGATTAGGCACCAACAACACAGATGTTCCGTCAAATATGGGTAAGTTGGGCAAACCAGGTGCTTCATTGCGAGCCTGGAGAGATTATTTTGTTAATGGACAAATAGTTGGTTGCGATATTGATCCGAGGATTCTATTTACGGAAGATCGGATTACTACTTTTGAATTAGATCAAACTAACGATTTATCTTGGTCAAACCTTTTGAAAAACTTGCAAGGCAAGAAATTTAATTTAGTTATTGATGACGGGCTTCACTCGCCATTTGCAAACTTGATGTCGCTAAAATACTCGCTCGAACTTCTAACTCCGGGCGGAGTCTTAGTAATAGAAGACATTTCAGAATATGCAATACCACTTTGGAAGTTGATTGCAGTCACTGTTTACAACGCCTGCCAGATAGAAATTGTGCAGACGAAAAACTCCTATGTCGTGATATGCAAACCAAACTAGATTAAATTTCAATTCATTCGCTATGAGCGCCTAAATCACATGGTTAATATGTTATGTAGATTAAATCGGCTATGAAAAAGGCACACAGCAAGCTTGACCGGTTGGGGGCCAAACTTTCCTATCAAATTAGTACCGACGCCAAAACATCCATTACTCGACTGGCTCCTTTGAAGTCAATGAGGCCAGATATCGACTTGTTGAGTGAATCGCGCTTGCCTTTACTTTCCAACATCTCCTTAATGGTGGCCACTTCGAATTCCCAACAATTTTCCGATTTACGTACTCCTAATTGTATGGCGTACCCAAGTCTCCCAAGTTGTTCGTAGTAGCCGGACTGGTTATCAACCGCGCAAGCGACGCCAGTTGGAATTTCTCTCGCAATAAATTCAAGACTCGAAGTGCTTGCGGTTGTAAATGCTAGGTCTACATCGTTTGCAATAAAATCGAGATCGAATCCGATCGGATGGGTGATAAAATTCGCCTGCGAAACGGTTGGGATATTGTCATTCGTAAACAAATGTACCTCCAAATTCAGTTCAAGCTTTCGGATGACTTCAGCAATCGCACGAACAAACCCAAAGGTGTCGGAGCCACCGCCCACAACCAGAACCTTGGTGATAAGGCTCATTTGCTTCTTTTTTACCGATTTCTTTATCCCATGCCTAATCAAAACATAATCTGAACCGGATAGCACCAATGGCCCACCCAAGATACCTTCCGTCTTCTCCAGGCCAGGATGCAATTCAATATCAACTTCGTACTTTGGAGTTATTTGATCACAAATACTAAGCACTAATTTCCAGTTCTTTCTATCAATAAAAGAATTTGAAATTTGCATCGAATAGGAATCCAAAATCAATACATCTGTCTCAGAATTAGGTATAAATAATTGCTCATCGGCGATGATTTGCATAAAACCTAATTTTGAGATTCGTTCAGATACCCAGCTCAAATCCAAGATTTGTCCAACGAAAACACACTCGTAGCCGCGAGAAATCGCTTCCTCTGCCAACACTGATGACCTCATTACATGTCCGGAGCCTATATCTCGCGAAGCATCCGCTCGGAAAATCATTCTCATAGGAAACAAGAGTATGCTTTACTTCGTCGTTCGCCAATAAAGAGCCGTATGGAGGAAACCAATGTCGGAGCTAGACAACTCTTCAGTTTTAATTACTGGAGGAACCGGTTCTTTGGGTAAGGCTCTCATCATGCACCTGTTGCAAAATACCAAAGTTCGCCGAATCGCAATTTATTCACGCGACGAACTCAAGCAACATAATCTCCGAAACGAACTAGGCGAGAACGAGCGACTGCGTTGGTTTATTGGTGATATTCGTGATCTAGAGCGCCTCAAAAGAGCGTTGCACGGTGTGGATTTTGTGATTCATGCAGCAGCACTTAAGCAGGTAGATACCGGCGAGTATAATCCAATGGAATTCATTAAGACTAATGTCCTGGGAAGCCAAAATGTGATCGATGCTTCGATTGAGTCAAGCGTAAAAAAAGTTGTTGCGCTTTCAACAGACAAAGCATCTTCCCCCATTAATCTCTATGGTGCGACAAAGTTAACAGCGGATAAGTTATTCGTGGCCGCTAATAACTACAGCCACAGTTATGGAACAACTTTCTCTGTTGTTCGATATGGCAACGTTATGGGTAGCAGGGGCTCTGTAATTCCATTCTGGAAGTCACTTGCCGATACAGGGCAACCACTACCTATCACCGATTTGAGAATGACTCGCTTCTGGATAAGTATTGAACAAGCTGTAATGTTCGTAATCAGTTCTCTCGAAATTATGCTAGGTGGCGAGCTTTATGTGCCCCGCATTCCTAGTATGCGAATCGTTGATCTCGCCGCTGCGGTAGCACCGGACGCGAAGCTTAACGAAATTGGCATGCGTCCCGGCGAAAAACTTCATGAAGAAATGATTTCTGCAGATGACAGCCGTAGAACAATACTTATTGGTGACCGATATGTGGTGACCCCGGTGGTAGCTGAATGGGGATATGAAAAGCCGAGAGGCGTATCGATGATTGAAGGTGTGGCCTATCAGTCCCACACAAACGAGTTGTGGATGTCTCAAGAGGACATTAAAAGTTTCCTCAATGGAATCTGATTTGCAATGATTCCCTACGGACGCCAGTCGATAAATGAAGAAGACATTCTGGCTGTAAGCCAAGCCCTCCAAGGTGATTATCTCACCACAGGGCCATTAGTGGAACAATTCGAGGTAGAAATTGAAAAAGTAGTTGGTGCGCCTTGCGTCGTTGTTTCTTCAGGTACTGCAGCCTTGCATTGTGCCTATGCAGCGATTGGTGTCGAACCTGGCGATGAAATAATTACCCCACCAATTACCTTTATAGCAACCCAAGCGACGGCCGCGCTAATGGGTGCCAAAATAGTTTTTGCCGATATTCAACTTGATACGGGCAATATAGATCCGAAAGCAGTTGAAGCCGCAATTACGCCCCGCACTAAGGCCATAGTTGCCGTTGATTATGCTGGCCACCCTGCCGACCTAGATGAGTTGCGGACGATTGCCAATAAATACGGTGTTTACCTCATTGAGGATGCAGCACATGCTATTGGTAGCACCTACAGGGATCGTCCAGTAGGTTCAATCGCGGATTTAACAACCTTTTCTTTTTTCCCCACCAAGAATCTTACAACAGCAGAAGGGGGCGCAGTTTCATCAATCCATACTGACCTCCTACAGAAAGCTCGTAGATTTTCTCGACAGGGATTAATTCGAAACAGTGAAGAGTTTGTGATAAGAACCGAAGGTGTGTGGCATCAAGAAGTGCACCAATTTGGATTGAACTACAGACTCCCTGATGTTTTATGCGCTCTAGGAATTTCCCAACTAAACCGACTTTCCAATTTTAAGACTCAGCGAAAAGAGCTCTTCGACGCATACAACTCGCATTTCAGAGAACTAGGTGCCGTAGCTGCGCCAGGAGTCAGGGATTACGTGTCTCCAATGTGGCACTTGTATCACATACATGTAGCGCCAGATATTAGGGAAGACCTGTTTAACTACCTAAGACGTAAAGGAATTGCTGTCCAAGTCAATTATATTCCAGCCTACAAACACCCTGTTTTTTTTGAATTTAATATAAATGAAGATAAATTCAAAAACAGTGAATTATTTTATAAATCGGAAATCTCGCTACCAATGTTTGCAGGATTAAAAGAGGAAGAATTGACAGCAGTATTGGAAACTATTTCAAGTTATTTTGACTAGTCAGCTTCACATAACGAAGAAAAAAATCCGAAACTTGCTCTTCGAAGATAAACCCACACCTTTCAAAAAGTGAAATCGACTTTGCGTTTGAAATATGTATCAGCGCTTCAATTCTAGAGAAACTTAGTAATTCCACGCGTAACAACATCAAGTTCAGTAATACTTGTCCAATTCCTTGCGATTGGTAATCAGAATCAACATTGATCGAGACAGAGGCGCTATCGTTGTCAATCGGAACTAGAAATACAATTCCGATTAACTGATCAGTTAATGCTCCAACAATTTGAAGCTCTCTGAAATCTGTAATTCGAGAAGCAAACCATCTAGCGTGGTCCTCGGCAGAAACAGGGGAAGGATTCTTAAAAAACTCCAAATTTGAAGGAGAGTTTCTAAGTCTAAATAAGCTGACCTCGTCGCGTCGCTCAATATTTCTATAGACAATGACTTCATCATCGGTCATAAATAATTACACTCGCAAAAAAGCAATTTGAAACGCCTCTGCGTTCGGTACCCCGACCGTAACTCCACGTACAGTACTGCGAGCTTCGACCCCAGCTAAAGACCGGGCTTCCGGAAAGGCTTCTATTTCGACTCGGTATTCGTTTAGTGCCTTCAATTTAGTCTCAAAACTATCAGAAATGTCAACGAACATGTTAGGAATAAATTGAGAGGCTCCAAAATTCCACTCTGTGCTGGATTGCACTTCAAAGTAAATCAATGACTTAATTCCGCAATTAGATTTAGGCCGAGCAGCAACCAAGCACGCTTGGCTTGTTATTCTGTGATCAACATTTAAGTCTTGAGGAAAATGTGTAAACAACACAGTAGGGTTAAATTCATTTACTTTTCTTTCAATGGTTTTGACGATATCGATTAATGGTACAGAATCCATTGAATTGTCAGGATAGTCACAGAAAAAAACGTCCAGACAATTTAATACTTTTAATGCACTAATTGCGGCTGCTCGTCTAGCTCCTACACTCTCTCGGACTTCGTCTCGTGAACCCACTCCATCAGAGAGAAATACAACTCTTACGCGTGAACCCATCAAGCTTAACTTGTGTATAGTTCCACCCATTCCTAGAGTTTCATCATCGGGATGTGCGGCTACTACTAATATCTCTTCATTATTAAAAAACATTATTCGATTCCTTGAAATACTGCTTTAGCAAATAGCAAGCCATCTTTCCTCACGACATCTGTAAAAAATACCTTGTAATTATCTTGCTCTATAAATGCATTAGGGTAGTCAAGGCCATCCACCATTCGAATCCTGTCATAGAGATCGTTAATTTCAGCACGTTTCGGGAGCTTAGAGTCTGATGCCTTAAAACGCTTATTAACTTCGAAAATTTCAGCTTGAGGCGTCGGTTCGAGATTACCCAAGATAATCTCGGTCATCATTGAACAGATTAAGAGTGAGATATTACGCAAAATAAAATCTATATTTCCTTCGGAGAGATCGATTTTGCGTCGTGCATATATTGCACCAGAATCTATTTTTTCCTCAAGCGCAATGGCTGAAACTTCAGTGAAATATTCCTTATTTACAATTTTGTTCTGAATTGGGGAGCCACCCCGATCTCTTGGGAGACTTCCTGTATGAAAGCCAATAAATTTGGCACCCGGAAAACTTTTCAAATCGATAATTTTTGAGTAATGAGGAACAAAGATTGTACAATTTTCTGAATTCTCAAGTACATCTGCGCGTATTTCCTCTAGGCTATTGCTAAGGCGCACTGCAATCCCAAGCTCCGCGAAAGACCTCCTGGCATCATCCAAATAGAAATCATGCTTGGCGAGCACGAAATACTTGTGGTTAGGCCTCGATTTTTCCGGACTCGAATTCACAGTGACATTATGACATGGTAACTCCTTAAAATCAGGCCTAGAATAGGTCCTTCGAGGTCGTCTAGATAGGAAGTAATGTGCAGGAGTATCCACTTTTTGTTGCTGAGATTTCAGCAAACCACATGGGATCTTTGGAACGGGCACATCAGTTAATTGATGCTTCCATTGACGCTGGGGCATCGGCAGTGAAATTTCAAACGTATACACCAGACACAATGACCTTGGATGTTAAAGGCCTAGCAGTTTCGGAAGGCCACGAATTATGGGGCGGAAGATCTCTATTTGAGCTCTACCAGGAGGCAATGACCCCATGGGAGTGGCACGCAGAACTTTTTGAACACTGCAGAAGCCGTGGAGTCATCCCTTTCAGCTCCCCATTCGACCCAACTGCGGTTGAGTTTTTAGAGTCCCTGAATGCTCCAATCTATAAAGTAGCGTCACTGGAAACTTCTGATCATCAACTTATCAGATTAGTTGGCGAGACCGGAAAGCCTACAATTATTTCTACCGGAGCAACAGAGTTCGAAGAAATTGAAGAACTAGTTCGCGTATTTCGTTCAACAGGGAATAAAGACTTAACTCTCCTTGTTTGTACTAGTTCTTACCCAGCAGAGCCTCGAGATGCAAATATCTCTCGAATGGATTTACTGAGGAGGAGTTTCAACGTTAAAGTTGGCATTTCAGACCATACCCTTGGAGTTGGAACTTCTATCGCTGCTATCGCGCTAGGAGCAACCGTAATTGAGAAGCACATAACACTTGATCGCAAACACGGTGGAGTTGATAGTGCATTCTCGATGGAACCCCGGGAATTTGCTCAACTTGTACTGGAAGGAAAATCTGCCGCAGCAAGCATCGGGGAACCTTCTTGGAGTATGCAAGCGTCAGAAAGCGAATCCAGGAGACTTAGAAGATCTCTCTATATTGTGAAGGACGTCAAAGTCGGAGATATTGTGACCGCAGAGAATGTTCGCGCTATTCGCCCGGGAGAAGGTTGCTCACCTAAGTACCTTAATCAGCTGTTAGGCAAAAGCTTTTGTATTGATGCAAGAATGGGTACACCTCTGAAGATCGAGGATGTAATTTAAATGAGTAGCATCGCTGTAATTCCTGCCCGCGCAGGAAGTAAGAGAATCCCTAATAAAAATATTTATCCAGTACTGAATAAACCTGCTATCTCATATGCTATTCAAACAGCCTTGGATTCAAATTTGTTTTCGGAGGTTTTTGTATCGACTGATTCGTCAGCAATCGCTTCGATTGCTCAGTCTTCTGGAGCTACTGTTGGAAACTTAAGGGAACCAGAACTATCTGGGGACTACACAACAACAATTGAAGTCATTTCAGGATTTATAAAAAATAACTTAAGGCATGATGAACACCCCGAATTTATTTGTTGTATTTATCCGGTAACACCCCTGCTCACAGCCCAAAGACTCCATGAGGGATTTGATTTGCTTTTACAACACCCAGATGATTTTACTATCGCGGCAATTCCAACAAATTCGTCACCCGAACGCAATTTTCGTATAAACGAAAATCACCAAACTATTCTTAATCGGGCTGGTTTAGCGAATACCAGAACTCAGGATTTAGATCGATACTTTCAAGATGCAGGACAGTTTTACTGGGGTACAACTAAGTCTTGGATTAGCAGAGACTCGATACTCGATACCGGTTGTCGTGCCATCATTCTTGAGAAATATGAAGTTATTGATGTTGATGAAATCGAGGATATGAACCTCGTTGAAGTGCTCATGAGATCGAGGCTATAAAAGCCATGGGTGAACTTATTTAATTGTACTTGAAAAGCGGTAAACTTATACCCGAAACGAAAGGCCACAATGAAGTACTGTACGAGATGCCTCCTTCCAGCCACGAAGCCTGATTTAAGTTTTAATTCAGAGGGCGTGTGTTCGGCCTGTCAAGCATTCGAAAATCGAAGCGTGGTTGACTGGAATTCTCGCGCCGATGAATTTCACGAGATAATGGCAAATTATGCTAACAAAGACGGTTCAAATTGGGATTGTATTATTCCAGTTTCAGGTGGAAAAGATAGTACCTACCAAGTTATTAAAATTCTAGAACTTGGCTACAAACCCTTGTGCGTGACGGCTACAACTTGCGATTTGAGCGATATTGGACGTCGGAATATTGAGAATATAAAGAACCTCGGTGTTGACTATGTTGAGTTTTCTCCCAATCCAATTATTAGAAAAAGACTAAACAATATTGCTTTGAGAACCATAGGTGATATCGCTTGGCCAGAGCATGTAGGGATATTCACTATTCCAGTCAGGGCCGCAGTTCAGTACCAGGTCCCACTCATCATTTGGGGAGAGAATAGTCAAAATGAGTTTGGTGGACCAGCATCTGCCCAGGATTCCCCAATATTGAACCGTCGATGGCTCGAAGAATTTGGGGGATTACTCGGGCTTCGAGTCAGTGATCTCATAAATGGCTTTGGGTTTAAGAATTATGAATTGCTTCCCTACACCTACCCTTCCGATTCAGAGCTAGAGCGTGTTGGTGTAACCGGTTTATTTTTGGGTCATTACTTCCCATGGGATGGAATGGGTAATACGTTAATTGCCCAAGCTCATGGCTTTACTTCGCTTGGACTTCCAGTCGAAGGCTCAATGGTTGATTATGAAAATCTCGATAATTATCAACACGGAATCCATGACTACTTTAAGTTCCTGAAGTTCGGATTCGGCAGAGCGACAGATATTGCCTCACTTCACATACGACGAGGGAGAATTACACGTCAGCAGGGTCTGCAAATCGTAAAAATGAGAGATGGAAAATATCCAACTACATATCTGGGAAAAAATCTGGACCAAATCCTAAGCCGAATTGATGTCTCAATTGAAGAATTTGATGACATTTGCGGAAGATTTACCAATAAGCGCCTGTTTGAGACTGATCAAAATGGGGTTCTTAAGAGAGAAAAAGATAAGAGTCTCATCAAAATCAATTATGATAATTTGGATTAAACAGAAATGAAGATTGCGATAATTGATTTAAAAATCAATAACTATAAATCAATTTACGTGGCATTAAGTCGGGCAATCTCCGTGGATGATGAGATTCAGGCAATCGAAAATGGAGATTCCAATTTTGATGCCGACTTGATTATCTTGCCCGGTCTTGGACATTTTGCATCAGGAATGAAAGCCCTCAAAACTAACGGACTCGATCACTACCTTTCACGGCACAACAAGAAGAATTCAAAAATTGTAGGTATCTGTTTAGGTATGCAACTCCTCGGAGTTTCGAGTGAAGAAGCGCCGGGTGTGCAAGGCCTTTGCCTTGTCGATGCAACGACACTGAAACTGCCACCTTTTGCAAGAAACCCACATATTGGTTGGACCTCTGTGGAGCTGGCGCAGAAAAATGATCATTTCACGGCCCTCTCGAGCGAGAAAGATTATTACTTTGTACATTCCTACCACGTTGAAGTTTCTAAACCGAGTGAAACATTAACAACGACCCAATTTGGGCCAATGAAGTTTGCATCATCAATAATCAGTAAAAACATTGTCGGATTTCAATTTCATCCAGAAAAAAGCGGAAAAGTTGGTCAGGATTTAATCGTCAATATTTATAACTGGGCAAAGTCTCCCTTATGAAAATGAGAATTATCCCAACTATTCTTACTGATGGAATCACCGTGGTGAAGGGAGAGAGGTTCGACAATTGGCGAACAGTGGGAAGCGCTGAAGCTATTGCAAAACTCTTCGCTTCCAGAAATGTCGATGAATTACTTTTTCTCGATGTAAATGCTAGAAAATATGGGAGCGTAATTGATCCGGCTCTGATACAGGTGTTCTCGAGCATCCTTGATATCCCATTTGGTGTTGGCGGCGGCATCAATACCTATGCGGATGCAGAAAAGTGTTTCCGGAATGGTGCTGAAAAAGTGGTGTTGGGGACATCGGTGATCGAAACTCCTAAACTCGTAACGGAAATTGCAAATGGGTTTGGAGCACAAGCGGTTATTGCATCTCTTGATTTGAAGGGAACCTCCAACGACAACATTTGGATAAATTCTGGAAGAGTTGAAAGCGAAATAAAGCTGAGTGTACTTGTCCCTGAACTTGAACAAATGGGGGTTGGTGAAATTCTCCTTCAAAACATTGACAAAGACGGGTTAATGACGGGGATGGATTTAGAAAGAATCAGACTTGTTACATCTTTGACCAATCTCCCTGTAATTGCATCTAGCGGTTGTGGCGGTACCGTGGATGCGGCTAGAGCCTTGCAAGAGGGCGCCAGTGCAGTGGCAGCGGGTGCAATTTTCCAATTCACCCAATTAACACCTCTCGATATCAAGGAAAGTCTCAGACAGGAAGGCTTTTTGGTGAGAAATGAGTGAGAACTCAACTGTGGATGTAAGCGTTGTGATTCCGATACACGGAAACCCTATCTACCTGAACGAAACACTTGAGAGTCTAGAATTTCAGAGTTTCGAAAACTTTGAAGTAATTGCCGTATTAGATAGAGCAGACGCTTGGGTAGATAAACTGTTAAATTCAACCAAAATTAAGAATCGAGAAATCAAGGTACTAATTTCAAATTTTCCCGGAATTTCAGCCGCATTGGAATTGGGGATACTTGAATCACGCGGACAAATGATTGCAAGGATTGATTCCGACGACACAATGGAATCAGAGCGGCTAGCTATACAGTTCAATTATCTAGTTAAACATTCAGATATTTCAATAGTTGGGACTCAAATAAATTATATAAACAGTCAAGGCTTAAGGATTGGAATGTCTAATTACCCCGAATCCAGATCTACAATCAGAGCAATTCTCCCAATTAGAAATTGCATTGCTCACCCAAGCGTAATGATGAGAAGAAACATATTTGAAGACATTCAAGGTTATCGATCTGAGTTCAACGGTGCTGAGGATTATGAACTATGGCTTAGAGCAGCAAATAAGTTTGGGATTGTCAATATCTCACAAAAATTAACTAATTACCGGCTCTGGGAAAACCAATTAACTAATCAGTACAACAGAAGTGACAGAGAATTATTACATCGTATTAGAAGAGAACATTTTACTGCAAATGGAATTCTCGAGGGAAGTTTAAAATATAGGCGATGGATGGCGGCAGCAAGATACATGGATTTAGCAATGCGAATAGACAGAGGTGCCCAAATCCTTAAAAGAGTGTTTTACGCATTTGCATCATTCACGCTTAGTCCTATAAGAATTTCTTTTTTATTTTTTGATATCTTTTTCATTTCAAACAAATTATGAAGAAACTAATTACTGTCGAGATCTCTGGTGGGCTCGGAAATCAACTATTTCAGTACTGGATGGGCCAGAGAATTCAATTAGATACTGACACGAAGATTAAGTACAAGACAGATTCCATTACTCATCACAAAACACCTCGTGAATTAGAGTTAACTCAGTATAAATTAGAAAGCAACTCCATAGTGGAATTAAAGAAAGAATCCCAGCCATTTTGGATTTTCTCTCGCTTTATAAACTCTCTTCTTCTGCGGTCCAAATTCGTTAGAGGAATATTCTCAACCCTAAAAATAAGATTTTTCGCGACAGAGGTTGGCTATGACATGAGCCCTGAGCATTATTCAAGGTATAAACATGTGATCGGGCAATTTCAGTCTTACCGTTATCTCGAGCCCATACGGGAAATAATAATTAGTCAAATGGTTTTGGCTAATCCGTCCAAGAAATTCAAGGAGCTGGCTACTCTTATCGAGCACCTAGAACCGATTGTTGTTCATGTTCGCGGTGGAGATTACAATTTCCTGAAAGAAAGTTTCGGATTACTAGACTTTAATTATTTTCTGTCTGCAATTAAGTTTGCTCAAGAAATGATAGGTGACCGACAAATTTGGCTTTTTTCTGATGATCCAGACAGAGTAAGTTACATAAGCGAGAATTTGGATCTTAAGTTTGACCGGATAATCTGCCAAAATGAAGATTTGACTTCTTCTGAAACCTTGACACTCATTTCAAAAGGGCGAGTTCTTGTAATTTCGAACTCAACATTCTCTTGGTGGAGCGCCTGGTTAAGTTCAGCGCAGACCATTGTCGCTCCTAGCCAGTGGTTTAAGGGAATGCCCGACCCAAAATTTCTTTATCCCGAGAACTGGAAGACCATACCAAGTACCTGGATTTAGAGGGATACAATTTTAAGAATGATTACTTATCTTGAATCTTTCCATGTCTAACGGTTTGTCTAGTCCCCATACTAAGAGCACATTCCCCTGAAAAGTAAGAGGATTTTCATCAAGAATTATAGAACCCGGAATTTGTAATGAAATCTCACGCGCAGTGTATGAATCCGTTTCACGCTCATGTATATGGTTATAAAGCATATATCCACGTTTTGAATTAAAAACGATATTCTCCAAATATTCGTCCTGACTTAGTTTCGTCAATTCTGAAAATGCGTAATTGCTGATTACTAAATCTGAAACCAGGGGCTTTACTTTGTCTGGGCTCACAAAATTCAATTCTGTTTTGTGTTCCAAAACAGACAGAACTTCTTTAGTTAGATCCAATACCTCAGCGAGATCTACGAAAGTGTATCTAGAAGGTTCGAAGTACAAAATAGTTTGTGCTGCCTGTCCACCAAAACCAACACCGATTTCGGAAATCACTGGTTGGGATTGGAAAGAAAAAAGAGAGTCTAAATCTTGGACAATCTTTGCATACCTGATATCGGTTGGGGAATACATACCGATATTTGAAAAATTAAAAACCAGAGGCTGACCTGGAATTCGACTGGAAACCTTCTCAAGATTTGAAAGAATTCGCGAATCGTCTTTTATAATATTTAAACATAAGTCACCAATTCTTCTAGAAAGGTGGTCTAGAATTATTTGATACTCAGCATACTCACGAAAATTTCTGAGGATTCGAGAGTCTTCAGCTGCCAGTTTGCAGATATCCAAATAAGATGGAACGTGAGTAATACTGGTTCTCGCGGGCACTGCGGAAATCTCTTGCATCGGGAGATGAGTAATTGATCTTATTCGGGAGCGTTGGCTGACGTAGTCAATCAACCCTCTGGCACCATAGTACCTGACGGTGGAAAAATAGCCTTTCCAACCCGATAGATATCGATATCTCAAATTACGTTTTTTCACACGATTACTTTACATCATGAAGAATTCTCAAGGTTGAAACCGCCCTGCAGCTAGCAGATTAATCTTACTCAACCACAAAATGCTTGCGTGGTCTCCGTAAAAGGGAATCTCGAAAAATCCGACGCAATAAAAAGAGCCGGACTCTAGAGAAAAAATGAATTACGTGAAAGCCCAAGCGAATCAAATACCTCGTCTCGTGCATAGAGTAACCAAAGCGGTGTCGAACTCCTCGTATTGCTCCGGCGCGATCCCTGTCGCCAATGTAGATTGATTGAACTTTCATCGCTTTCAGCAGCGAACTTAATATTGCTTGATCGTGCATATGATGAATAAAGCCCTCTGATTCTTCGTCTAAGCACACCTCAGGCAGTAAATATCGATGGTTATCTATACAAGACAGATATTTCCACCTCCTCACTAAAGCCCTAGTACTCTCGCAATTAACAAGAAAAAGACATCCCGCCCAAAATTGATTTGAGTTGCGGTCTTCGGAAGAAATTTCAAGTAGATCCATTAGCTGAGTTGAAGAATAATATTTCTCAATGAAAGGTTGCGAATTAGACGCACCAATTAAATTTCTTTCAGCATCCTTCATAAAATTGGAAATCTCGGCAACAGATTGTGGGTCGGATTGAATCGTTGAGCCAGCATCAAGATAAAGAAGGCCATCCCCTTCTGGCAAACTACTTAGGCAGTGCAATACGAACTCTGGTTTCCAAACCCACCAACCAAACCCAGGTGTTTTTGAAGATAGAACATTCTGATGCTGGTTCCAAAATTCGGATGCTTGACTGCGCATGAAATTTTCTGAGTGCCCGTAACTGGTTGAAAACAGTTTTGTATCCAAAGCTTCTGCTGCAAGCCTGCGTGCAGAAGCACGATAATTAAGTGTACCCATACCCAAGGTTCGAAAGTGCCAATTCATCTGTTTTCTCTTTCACCAAAACATAATTTAAGTATTCTTCACCTGCGTGCCGGATAAAAGGCTAGTGGTTATATAGTCTGCTGTCATGGATAAATATCACGATACATCACGTGGACTGACCCAAATCCAAGCAATTCAAGAAAAACTGATTGAGTATGTGGACGATTTTGAAATCAGGAGCGGGGGATTTGAGCTCCCTAGAATCAGTTACCTTGGAAGCCTTGTAAATCCAGTTGCACTAAAGAGCAAATTTTTAATGGCGATCCCGATAAAGAACCAGGAGGAGGGTGTTTTAGATGTGCTGGATTCGCTATTAGGGTCGATTTCATCACCATCGAGCTTCGGTATCATTTTTGATAACTGCACTGACAATAGCCAGGAATTGACTGTGCAATATTTTCTAGAGAAATTCAATTCTTATCATTTGCTCAACGCGGTACATCTTTTTTCTTCGTGTGGTGAATTATTTGAAACGACCTGCGAGAATATAATTTTCTCACTTGAAGAGGCTGAATTCAACATGTCTCTTCAAGCAGACATATATTTGAATGACCCCAGCTTTCAGCAGCGGGCTTTAACAGCTTTCAAGAAAATTGATAATCTTCTTGCGTTATCGGGAAGAGCAATAGTTGGATTTGAACCATCTCAAACGCCATTTAAATTTTCTTCATTAGCGCTTCTGCCTTTTCGAATCTTTAATTGGGTGTCCAAAGTGGCGACAGGTAGATTATTCTTGTACGGACTTAGATTTTCTTCCTTTTACTTCGGAGATATTAGCGAATTTGGAGTTTCGAAAATGAATTTCCTCAAGAATCAGGAGAATACAGTTTATTTAGGAGAGGCAACTATTCGAGGTCCATTAGTTTGGCGGGGATCTTTTTTTAGGAAGCTGGGCGGCCTTGACGATGTCGCGTATTACTTAGGAAGAGATGACTGCGACCTTTCTTGGCGGGGGTGGATTGAATGCAAGTGGCGATCCGGATATTTGCCTTGCCGAAGTTATTCCATCCCCAGCGCTGGCACTACACGGAAGAGTCGCACTCCAGAAACCCTAAGACAAATGAAAATGAGAGAAGAATTGAGTCAAAAAAATATGGGAGAACTTATGAAATATTGGAAGACGAATACTGCTGACAGGATCTCGGTACCGGCCCCCCAGAAAGTTAAAATCGCTAAGTAACCTTCCTTGTCCGGATATCAAGACTCAATTTTTCGGATGACTTAGGTCGGTCTCCAAAGCGAAGAAAGTCGAAAAATAATCGAAGCGAGGCGGTGAAGAAATATCTTGGTTTTAACTTAAAGTAGTATTTACGTAAGAGTTGGTCTCGTGTTTCATTCATTGACTGAGCCGGAAGTTCTGAAATTAGAATACTTCCTTCAGGATCTGTCGTGTGTGTAGCGTCTAACCCAAATCCATGATTGGTGATTTGGTTCTGCGATGGAACTAAACACTTTAGCCTTAAGCTGAACATTGCATAGCTGAACGCACCATCCCATGTATCGACACCACCAATTTTCGCTCGCGTAGCGTTTGACCACCAGTATAAGTTTTCCCAAAAAGTGCGCTTAGTATGACGTTTTAGTGAAGGAAAAGTAACTTTCAAAAGCTGTGGTCTAACATCTGACCAAACCTCTGAAGAGATTGCCCACCCTTGGATGAAGGAATATTCGGTCTTAAATGAGGTACCAGAATTTACAAAGGGATTGTGAGCGGTAATCATCCCGACACCCTCAAGGGCGTGGTCTGATAAATGACTTTGAAACTCACGAACGTCCTGAAAAAACTTATGATCTACTATGCAATCATCCTCAATCACGATACCGAAACTCACCTCAGAAAAAAACCAGTCTAAATTCGAAATAACGCCAAGATAGCAACCCAAATTCTTCGAACGAGTAAGTAGTTTCAGAGAGGTGGAGCCTCTAAAACTCTCTGCGATTTGTACTACCTCATCGCACTTAGCTCGCTCAAACTCTGTTCTGGGTCCATCCAACGCAACATACAATTCTCCCACGCCTTGTTGCTTAAGAGACTGCAAGCAATTTCGAAGTAATTCGGGACGGTTGAATCCCATCACAAGAACAGGAATATTCATAAAGGCAAGACCTTTCCATCCACCACGTATGCTAATCTAATTTGGATGAAATTGATGGAATCAAAAGTTTTAATTGTTACTTCCCCAAATGATTGGCATTGGGCCATAAGTTTAGAGTATTTATGGAACCAAATTCAGTCAGGAGTTGACGTTGGGATCCTCGACCTTTCTTACGTAGGCGAGTTAAATCTGCGGTCACTCGCAAAAGAGCTTATTGACAAGAAAAGTTTAAGAGTAAAGGTGATCAGATTTCTAAGAGCAAATAATGCGCCCGTATATCTTTTTAGAAATTTTCGCCGTTCAAATGTACGAAGTATGGATTTCGCAGGGTCAGTTTTTGAAACAAAACAATTTCTAGAAAAAGATGACTGTCCAGAAATTTTGAATTCCGTGGTTGAGCAGGCCGGAATGCTTCGCCCCGACAGGGCATCAAAAAATATTATAAACAGGGAGTATCGAAAGTATCTAGAAATTACAAGGGCACTCGACAGAATTGATTTTTCAAACGTGAGTGAGGTTGTTACTGTAAACGGTAGGTTTACAAAAAACGCGACAGTAAAAAATTGGGCATCTAGCAGGAATAAGACTGTATCCTTGATTGAATTTGGTTCATCCAAAACGAGCTTTGAACATTTTGAAATCGGGCCTCATTCAATGATTGAGACAGAGCAAAAAATTGAGAAACTTTGGGCTAAAGGTGGTTTTGGAAGAACCCCTATAGCTCAAAGTTTTTTGAAACGAGATATTAAAGATCGAGATCCAGTTGGGGTGGACTGGCGTGCTGGAATGAGTTTAGGAAAAATCCCTACGTCCAGTTATGAAAAAATCTGCACTTTTTTCGCAAGTACGGAAGCGGAATATGCAGGGGTTGGAGATTCGGTCCCTGAAGGTTTCTTCACAAATCAAAAAGATGCATTTGCTGGACTCCTAAAAGCGCTTGACCCAGAGGTGTGGCAAATATTTCTTCGCAGACATCCTTCCCCTCCGGGTCGAGAAGGGTTAGATGCGGAATCACATTTGTGGGATGCTTTTGCTGAAGTCGCGAATGTTAAAATCATCTCACCAAATTCGGATGTAGATTCTTTTGCCCTGGGGATGAATTCAGATTTAGTTGCTAACTTTTGTTCAACCCTTGCAATGGATTTTATCGCGGCAGGCAAGCAAGAAGTTATTACATTGGGCACTGCCCCTTGGAACTCCCGCATTAAGTCCAGGTTTACCCCGTCAACCATTTCAATTAAGACATTCTTAAGAAACCCAATGGACAAAATTTCAGCCGAAGACACTTACCCTTGGGCATTCTTTTGTGCCACATTTGGAACCGAGTTCAAACTTCTTGAATACGTAGAAGAAAAAAAATATTGGGATTTTAGATCCGACTTAGTTCAGAATAAACATCGCTTATTCCGGAGATTGCCCCTTCGGAGTAGTTAAATTTTGGAGATTCCACAACATTCTGAGATTCTTGCGAAGAAATCAAACTCTCCAGCACGCTAACGATATGGATGGGATTTAGGTTGGAGAATGCGATGGGAACGTCAAAGTTTTTGATTAGTAATTCGGTAATTCCTCCGACATTTGTACCTAAGACCTTTACCCCATTAAGCCGGGCTTCATGGATCACATTTGGGCTGTTGTCTGCCCTCGACAACACTAGGAGATAGTCAATTTGTTTCCAGAATGCGGAGGTATCGATTGATGAATTTTCAAAATCTCGAAGGTAGACAAAGTCGATAGGTAGAGCCTTGCGCTGAATAATTTCCTGAATTTCAGGAAGTAGGTCGCCACCCTTGAGATAAGAGTTGGGGTCAAGGCTTGCGACACCTAGAGTTAGACGGAGATTTCTCTCATGCACTTCTTTTAGTGGAAGAGGATTCACCGTTGATTCAGGGTGAAAATTTGGCACATAGTTTACAGATATTCCAATTGGCTTTAGTTGAGTAGCTGCAATAGAAGTTAACCACTTCGAAGGTGCCACTACTCTTATTTGAGAACTATACTTTCGTAGAAAATTCCTCTGAAGCTTTAAGTTCCTACTTGTAATAAGCGAGGCATGCCATGGAACTTTTGGGCACATCATGCAGCCATCCAAAAATTTACTGCAATCGAGAGAGTAATGACAGCCACCAGTTAACAATCGCATATCATGGAGAGTGAAAACAAAATTATATTTTGCTTCCGCCAGCTTTTGCATATTCCTAATGTTCAATAAATTAAACCAGTTATGTATATGCAAAATTAATTTATCAGCCGTCCCCAAGTCTTCAATGGCTTGAGGTTTCAGAACGGGGACGCTAAGTATTGAGAAATAAGTTTGCCGATTTAAACTCATCTGAAATTTTGAATTCAACCCACTAGCCAACCGCTGAATATTGCCTCTCTCTATACAAATTTCGTTCTCGCCTGGCAAAAATTGAGGATTAGCAATTGCGAGAAAGTTGGATGGAATACCATGAGTGTTGAGAGCTGCGTTAAGGTTTCTGGCGGCGATTCCCGCACCACCAGTATGGGAGGTTGAAAGATGGAGAACTTTATACTCTAAGGAAGAAATGATCGATACTCCTTAAAAATTGCTTGCCATAGAGGATTAGGGTAACAAAATCAGTCTACACTCAAGGCATTGTAAGTATTTCAGTGAGAGATGTGAATCAGCCAAGGAAGGAATGCGGATGAAAGTCAAAAAAGACTCTAGTTTGACCCGAATTTTTCTTGACTGTCTCTCTATTCTCTCTCTTCGTGATCGTCGCCGGTATTGGCTAGTTGTCGTACTGCAAGCCATTTTGGGATTCTTGGACCTAATCGGCGTCGCGGTCATGGGTTTGATTGGAGCCTTGGCGATCAGAGGAGTTCAGTCGCAGCCTGCCAGCCCGCGAGTAACTCAATTTCTAAATAGTGTTGGACTTTCAGGAACCACCTTTCAGGCACAAGTCGCGATCCTTGGGCTGAGTGCAGCGCTCATCTTAATCCTTCGAACTTTCTTGACCATGTACTTCACTCGAAGGATTTTAAGGTTTTTATCGGCAAGGGGTGCCTTAATCTCTAGCCAATTATTCTCAAAATTTATTAATCAAGACCTGCAAATCTTGCAAAAGAATTCTTCAATAGAACTTCAATACATCCTGGGTGCTGGAGTATCTGCAATTTCGGTGGGGATTCTAGGTACGGCATCTATTCTCGTGAGTGACTTTTCTGCATTGCTGATTATTGCTGGAGGGTTACTGGTAGTGGACCCAATATCAGCCGTTATATCAATTATTTTATTTGGGAGCATAGCCTTAGCTTTGTATTTTATTTTGCATAGAAAAGCACAGGCAATCGGAGAGCAATTAACTACTTTAGATATTCTAAGTAATCAAATCATCAATCAGACAATTGATGGATACCGAGAAATCTACTCTCACAATCGAATGCACTATTTTGCTGATGAGTTAAAGAAAGCAAAGCATGTATTAGCCGATGTCTACGCCGCTAACGCATTCCTTCCAAATATTGGAAAGTATGTGATTGAGATATCAATTATTTTTGGGGCAGTTGGAATTTCAGCGTATCAATTCATTATGAACGACTCAACCCATGCTGTTGCAAGCCTTGCAATTTTTCTCGCTGCTGGGACTCGCATTGCACCCGCTCTCTTAAGACTCCAGCAAAGTTTAATCGCAATTAAATCTAATGCCGGAATGGCAACTTTGACTTTGGATGCGCTAGAACATAGCCGAAATTTAGACCCTATTCATGTGGCCCAAACTGAAAAATTTGATTCTCAATCAAGCTTTGAAGCAAACGTGGCTATCCGGAATCTAGAATTTTCATACCCAAATGATGTCGGCTTCAAGATTAAAGTTGATGAACTCGATATCGCCAATGGTGAAACTGTTGCGATTGTGGGTCCGTCGGGCAGTGGAAAGAGCTCGTTGGTTGACATTATTTTAGGAGTAAATAACCCCATTTCTGGACGGATTTTAATTTCAGATCTACCCCCGAAAGTAGCTATACAGACATGGCCCGGTGCGGTCTCTTATGTTCCACAAGATGTTCTTGTAATTCCAGGTTCTATTTCAGCAAATGTCGCTCTTGGTTTTCCATCATCTGAAATAAATCACGAAAGAGTTTTAGAGGCCTTGAAGATCGCTCAACTTGATGATTACGCGTTAGGGTCAGGAATAAGTGAAGACAATTCACAATCAACCGAATCTCTTGTCCTTAGCGGAGGACAACGTCAACGTTTAGGAATTGCGAGGGCCTTGTATACGCAGCCGAAGCTCCTAATTCTCGATGAAGCTACAAGTGCTCTAGATGGGATAACTGAGGCAGCGATTTCTGATGCGCTAAACAAACTCAAGCGGAAAGTAACGATAATTTTGATTGCGCATCGACTTTCAACAGTAATGAATGCAGACCGGGTTTTCTACATGGACAATGGCCAAATTCTTGCTGAGGGCACGTTTAGTGAAGTGCGTGATCGCGTTCCGAATTTTGACCAACAAGCAAAACTAATGGGGTTATAGTCAATTTGTCCGTTTTATCCCTTTCCCGCGACAACCTAGACTGGGATTCGTAGTAGGGAATAGAGGCAGCGACGGCTGGTTCTGCAGGACAAAACCGGTTAATGAAGGATCAATAAAGTGGCACTTAGCGTATGGACAGTTGCTGAACTGGGGGCTTTTTACACTGAGCACCGTTCAGAGCTACTCGCGCATGCCAATCGCGTATTGAAGGATTCAGCTAAGGCTGAAGAAATTACCCAAGACTCACTTATTAAGTTCATGCTTGCAGCCCCTGAGCTTGAGTCTGAGGAGCACGCACTCTCTTATCTACACCGCACCATTGAAAACCTCTGCATCGATTACTTCCGTCTAGAGGGTCGTCGTCCAAACCTTGTAGTTATCGACGATGCCCAGGCTGAAGTTGAGGCTAAGTGGCAGGTTTCAGGCGATCACTCAGAAGTTCTCTCTCAGGCTGAGGATGCAGCGATTATTCGTCAGGCTTTGGCACTTCTCTCCCCTGCTGAGCGCGCAGCGCTTGTTATG